>Ga0099851_1001054_pt1 | contig 11684 bp, 4 predicted proteins | sample CB_VirMetaG_6_FD_78176 | JGI IMG/M metagenome (GOLD analysis project Ga0099851, IMG submission 78176) | Freshwater to marine saline gradient viral communities from Chesapeake Bay - CB_1508_2 Viral MetaG | ecosystem: Environmental > Aquatic > Marine > Coastal | place: USA: Chesapeake Bay... | reverse complement strand
TATAGAAATACTGCTTTATTTGGCAAAAAACTAAACAGTTCAAATATTAGGAGAGTTGTAAGAAAAGTTACTTGGACTGCAAATACTAGATACGATATGTATCGTCATGATTATAGTGTTGCAAATCAAACTCCTAACTCTAGAAGTGCAAGACTTTACGATACAAACTACTTTGTTATCAATAGTGACTTTAGAGTTTATATATGCCTGTATAATGGGTCGCATGGAGATATTGGAGGTTCATCAAACCTGACAGGAAATACATCTCAGGATGAACCCACATTTACTGATTTGGAACCATCTGCTGCGGGAACGAGTGGTGATGGGTATATTTGGAAATATTTGTTTACCATTTCTCCAAGTGATATTATCAAGTTCGACTCTACCGAATATATTGTTCTCCCAAACAATTGGTCAACATCTACCGACTTCCAAATTCAAAGTGTAAGAGAGGCGGGTGATTCGACTGTAAATAATAATCAAATAAAAGTTGTATATATTGCAGATGGTGGGAGTGGAATTTATAAAGCAGGAACTTATGATATCAAGGGTGACGGGACTGGAGCAAAAGTTAATATTGAGGTCAATACTTCAAATCAGATTACAAAAGCAACAGTAGTTTCTGGTGGTAGTGGGTATACTTTTGGAATTGTTGATTTTGGACATTCGTCGAGTGATTCTCTGGGCAGTAATGTAGCAAAATTGATTCCAATTATCCCACCATCTAGAGGTCACGGGTATGACATTTATACTGAATTGGGTGCAGATAAGGTTTTGGTTTATTCCAGATTTGACGATTCTACCAAAGACTTTCCAACGGATACTAAATTTTCTCAAGTTGGAATTATAAAAAATCCCGAAAAATATAATTCAAAAACGACTTTTACTGGTAACGAATATTCATCTTTAGGCGCCATCAAGTTAACTTCAGATTTTAGTGGAACTCCTGTTGTTGGTACGGCAATAACTCAATCTACTTTAAGTGGAACTGCGAGAGGATATATTGCATCATATGATATCGATACAAGAGTATTAAAATATTATCAAGACAGATCTTTAAATTTTGCCAATGGTCGTGACCAAACTGATAGAAATGATGTTACCTCAAAGGCAAATGTTGTCAGTTTTGCATCAACTACTACAACAATATCTCCTATTTCAGGATCGGTTGATATTAATTTTAGTGGAATTACGACAACGATTGGATCTAAACAAGTTAGTTTGGGTGTAACTTTCTCTGGAGGGATTGCAGATCCAGAGATAAATAAAAACACAGGAGATATTATCTACATTGACAATCGTTCTCTTGTAGAAAGAGACTCTAGACAAAAAGAAGACATCAAAATTATTCTGGAATTCTAAAGAAAAATGTCGCAAAAAACAAACTTAAATATCAGCCCATATTATGACGATTTTGATTCAGCAAAAAACTTTCTAAAAGTTTTATTTAAACCAGGATATCCTGTTCAGTCTAGAGAACTGACAACTTTACAATCAATACTTCAAAATCAGATTGAAGATTTTGGAAGTCATATGTTTAAAGAGGGATCAATGGTTATCCCTGGAAACATAACATATGATGGGCAGTTTTATGCGGTTAAACTAAATTCTACTCAATTTGGAGTTGACATATCATTATATATTGATAAGTTTGTCGGAAAAACGATACAGGGGCAAGTTACTGGAATTACTGCAAAAGTTCAGAAAGTAGTTCTGCCAACGGAAAATGATAATATAAATGATATTACATTATATGTAAAATATCTTGAATCTGATTTGAACTTCGAGTTCTCTGAATTTGTAGATGGAGAATTATTGTCCGCAACAGAGAACGTTGTGTATGGAAATACGACTATAAATGCAGGAACTCCTTTTGGATCCTTAATCAGTGCAAATGCAACTGCCATTGGATCAGCAGCATCAATTGGTGATGGAGTTTATTTTATAAGGGGATATTTTGTAAGTGTTTCGGATCAAACAATTCTTTTAGATGAGTATACAAATACCCCATCATATAGAGTTGGATTAAAGATAACCGAATCTATTGTTAATGCAAAAGAAGACGAATCATTATATGATAATGCAAGAGGATTTTCAAACTATGCATCACCAGGTGCCGATAGATTAAAAATATCTCTAACTCTCACAAAAAAATCATTAACAGATACGAATGATACTGATTTTGTAGAGTTACTTAGATTAAAAAATGGAAGAGTTAAAAAGATAACAACAAAAACTGAATATAATAAAATCCGAGATTATCTTGCAGAAAGAACTTTTGATGAATCTGGAGATTATACTGTAAGACCTTTTGATTTAAATTTAGAAGAATCTTTAAATAATCTACTAGGAAATGATGGTTCCTTCTTTGCTAATGAGCAAACGGATCAAGGAAACATTCCATCCGATAATCTTATATCTCTGAAAATATCTCCAGGTAAAGCATATGTAAAAGGATATGATATTGAAAAAACATCAACATCGATCATTGATGTAGAAAAACCAAGAGATACTGAAGATATTAAAAACGTAACAGTCCCATTTGAAATGGGAAATATTTTAAGAGTCAATAATGTAACTGGTGTAGCAAAAGTAAGAGAAACAATCTCACTGTACGCGCAGTTTGGATGTGTTGGAGAGCAAATTGGTGAGGCAAGAGTTTACTCTTTCAATTTAACAGATTCTGCATATGCAGATGCAACCACAAGTTGGGATTTGAGACTTTATGATATTCAAACATACACAAAACTCACATTAAATCAAGCAGTAACTACATCACAGATTAAGCAATCATATTTTGTTAAAGGAAAGAGCACTGGTGCAACAGGATTTGCTACTGCAGATGGATCGTCCAATATTGTCTTCTTAAGACAGACCTCAGGAACTTTCGCAAAGGGTGAAACTTTAATCATCAATGGTGTAGAATCATCAAGATCTGTAACCGAAGTTCGTGCATACAATACTCAGAACATAAAGTCTGTAAAACAAACCACTCCTTTCAGTGGAACTAATGATTTCAAAGCAGACTCTATTTTAGATAAGTTTGATTTTCCCGGAGCAGTTTCTCAGTTAGTCATTACTGCTGCTGGTGGTGGAATTTCGACAGTAACGTCTCCTGGACGCACTTTCGTAGGTCTTAGAACAGATACAGTTATTAGATATCAACAATCGGGATCTTCTTTAGAATCTTACAATAGAATATCCAGTATCGCATCGGACTTATTGTCATTTGAGGTTTCTGCAATATCTAGTGTGGCAGGAGTTTTCAATGGAGCACTTCCAACATCAGATATTCAAGTTAACGGATTCTTAGGTGCACCTATTGTAAGAGGATCTGGCACATTATTTGCACCATTACCAGAACAAAATACTTCTGATGTTGATCTCTCAAATTCCAATCTTTATTTGATTGATCAACTTACGGGACAAGATGTCGATAACTCAGATAATACTATTACATTAAACACTAGTGATATTAGTGGTGTTACTGATATCTCTTGGGTAAACTTTGATCAAGAAAGATTTTCTGTTGGATATAATGGTGGAGGTATTGGAACCATTACTTCCGATTCATTTGATCTTAGTGGAAATACAATCACCTTAAGAAATCTTGATAGTGCCCAATCAAATAACGATACTGTTGTTAATGTAACCTTTCTCAAGAATGGAATTCAAAGTAAAACCAAAAACTTCAGTAGAAGCAGAGTTTTATTTGTGAACGGATCTAAATTGAAAGAATCTGGCACTAACGCGGCAACTTCCAAAAATGATGGATTGACTTATAATGAATATTATGGATTGAGGGTTCAGGATGAAGAAATTTCTTTAAACTATCCAGATGTAGTAAAAGTTCTTGCCGTATATGAATCTTTAAATACATCAAATCCGACTTTGGACGTAGTAGAGTTTCCAGTTATTACAAATGTTGGATCAAATGCACTCATTGGCGAAAACATCATAGGATCTGTAAGCAATGCAGTTGCCAGAGTCGTTACAAATAACACAACAACTCCTTCATCTGGTGCTGCAAATAAATTAGGAATTGTTTATTTGAACGAAAATAAGTTTTCTATAGGTGAAGCAGTAACTTTTGAAGAATCTGGAATCACATCTGAAGTAGATTCTATTACGAATGGAAACTTTAGCAATATAACGCAAGAGTTCAAACTGAATAGAGGTCAAAAAAATCAGTATTATGATTATTCCAGACTTGTAAGAACTAAAAATACTCAAGATCCATCAAGACGTTTAATGGTCGTATTTGACCATTATACAGTTCCAACAAACGATACGGGTGATGTATTTACTGTTGATAGCTACGATAAAGATAGATTTTCGACTGATATTCCAAATATTGGAGGATCTGTCAGAGCAACTGATACACTAGATTTTAGACCTAGAGTGTCCGTTTTTGATCCTACAGTAACAACTGATAGATCACCATTTGATTTCAACTCAAGAACTTCAGCATTTAATACTTCCCCATTAAGATTATTGGCACCAGAAGAGGGGTCAGTAATCAACCAAAGTTTTTATCTTCCTAGAATTGACAAGATTTATTTAGACATTCTCGGAAATTTTGTTGTAGAAAAAGGTTTATCATCGAAAAATCCAAAGCCACCGACAAAAAATGGTGAGTTTTTGGAATTGGGAACAATTGCATATCCAGCATACTTATACAATCCTTCTGATGCAAATATTATTCTAACGGATAATAGAAGATATACAATGAGAGACATTGGACTTATTGAAGATAGAGTTGAAAATCTGGAAAGAGTAACAACATTATCTTTACTTGAAGTCAATACTCAGTCTTTACAGATTCAAGATGCCGAAGGAAGAAATAGATTCAAGAGTGGATTTTTTGTTGATGATTTTTCTGATGAATCAAAATTTGACACATTCTTCTCAACAACATTAGTCGATGGAGACTCTAGAACATTAAATTCTGATATCAGTAGTGATTCTTTAGAATCTTTAATTGCAACTGAAGATGACTTAAATCCAGAGAATTTGGATTTATCTCTCGACAAATATTCAAATCCACCTCTTCAACTTTTGGATGAGAACATACAAAAGACTGGTAACGTACTAACTCTTGCATATAATCAAGTTAATTGGTTAGAGCAACCATTTGCAACAAAGGTTGAAAATGTCAATCCATTTAACATTGTTGTATATGATGGGGTGATAAAACTACAACCAGAAGTTGACAGCTGGACTAGAACAGTTCAATTAGCAGATAGAAACATTGATCGTGGTGTAGTAAGGACTCAAAATAGAAGTGTAAACTTAGTTAATAATTTGAGTCAAAACCTGAGACAAAACTTGACAAGTACTACGCGACTTGATGGAATAACTGTCAATACAGGTAGGGGAAGGTTAGTTCGTTCATCTACAGTAGATACAGTAGTTGGAAGATCAACTAGTTCTTCAACTAGTGTTTCAAACTCTTCGAGCACTGCAACAGGGTCATTCTCATTTGATACCGTAGATACGACCATTCGTAACGAGGTTGTTGGAACACCTGATGAACTCTTTATGAGATCTAGAAATGTTGAGTTCAATGCATCAAACTTAAAACCAAATACTAGATATTATCATTTCTTAGATGGTAATAGTGGAATTGACATTATTCCAAAACTCATTGAAATTTCAAATAATAGACAACTTACTGGATTTGGAGCATCTGCAGCATTTAGGATTGGTGAAACTGTTGTTGGAATTGTAAATGGTGTTGAAAGAATTAGATTTAGAATTTGCAAACCTAATCACAAGTCTGGTCCATTCGGAAATCCAACAACAACTTACAATCAAGATCCATACAATAAAGAAGCAATAGGCAATTTTTATAGTTCAACATCAAAAATACTAAACGTAGATACTTCATCACTTTCACAAAATGCTCAAGGTCGTTTTTCTGGATACATTGCAACAGGAATGCAATTGGTGGGACAAACTAGTGGAGCAATCGCATTTGTAAAAAATAACAGACTAATTTCTGATAATTATGGAGATCTTATTGGAACATTCTTTATAAGAAATCCAAATCAAACACCCAGACCATCAACTAGAATACGAACAGGAACAAAAACTTACAGACTCACTTCCAGCCCAACAAATGCTTCTGGACTGCCGGGTAGCAATTCCGTTTCTTTTGCAGAAACAAACTATAGTGCAAATGCAACCTTGTTGCAGTTTAGAGCAACAGTAGCAAGAGAAACTACTAGAACTAATGTAAGTATTTCCAATACCGTCAATTTAAGAACTTCATTAACTACTTCATTAACCACTACCACAAGAAGAAACGTTACCACAAATACATATGGAGACCCACTGGCACAAACTTTCACAGTTGGTGGAAATATTCAAGTCAAATCTGATATTGATACTGATGATGATGTAAATGGAGTATTTTTAACCTCAGTAGATCTATATTTTGCATCTATAGATAGTGGAAATGCTCCTATAAGGGTTGAAATAAGATCTACTCAACTTGGAACACCAACACTTGAAGTCATTGGCACTCCAGTAACTCTTAGACCCAGAACCATTAACGAAAATGGAGTTGAAACTCAACTGATTCAAACATCTTCCACAGGTGAAGTTGCAACAAATGTTAGATTCCCGGAACCCATCTTCTTGCCACCAGGTAGAGAATATGCAGTTGTTCTAGTTTCAGAACAAAGTGATGAATATGAAGTCTGGACTGCAGTTATGGGAAATAAGACAGTAAATACCCAACAACTTCCAGATGTTGATCAGGTCATTTACACCAAGCAATTTGCTCTTGGATCACTCTTCAAGTCTCAAAACGGATCTATTTGGACTACAGACCAAAATCAAGATCTTAAGTTCAAACTTTATAAAGCAGAGTTTACTTCAACTCAAGGAACTGCATACTTCTATAATCCACCACTTGACGAAAGTAATACCTATGTTCCCGAATTGATCAACAATCCAATTACTACTCTTCCCAAGAAAGGAAAGATTGGTATCGTGACAACAACCAATAGTGACTTTATTGGCATTGTAACTGTTGGTAGAAAACTTGCAGGTGTCAATAATAATGGAGGATCTGCAGTAGTTGTTGGACAGGGTAGTTCAGTTTCAACAGTCGGACTCACAACTGCTGGTTCTGGTTATCCAGCAAGTGTTACAAATGAAGTTGTGAGCACTTATAATATTTCTGGTGAGGGAGAAAATCTCAAACTCAGAATAACAACAAACTCCAGTGGAGTTATTACTGGTGTAGCACACTCTACTGTCCATCCAGACTTTGGAACTGGTTATAAAGTTGGTGATGTTGTAGGTATTCAAACTTCAACGACCTCAACTCAAACTGGTAGAGATGCAAGAATAACGATTACTGCAATCAATGGTGTGGATACACTGTACCTCACAAATGTACAGGGTCAGTTCAATACTAGTGGAACGGAGTTTGCTGTAGGTGCTGCCGTAAGTTACTACAGTGATGCAACCACTATAGTTTCTGCCGCAGGAACTAATATCGTTTCTGCTTCTGCAAATGGGGGTGTCTATTCGGGAGATTATTTCAAGGTAGACCACTTCAATCACGGAATGTATTCGACTACTAATAAAGTTGTAGTTAATAACATTAAATCAGATGTTCCAGCAACAGTATTGACTTCTCAAGTAACACTTGATGAAGTATCAACGATTAGTGTTGCTTCTACTGAGAACTTTACGACTTTTGAAGGAAGACCAGTTGGTGCAGGATATGTTGGATATGTTAAGATTGGAAATGAGATTATTGGATATAATAATGTTGGTAGTGGAACACTAAGCATTTCTCCAAGTGGCAGAGCTATCGATGGAACTATCTCCGTTAATCACTTCTCAAATACTGTTGTAGAAAAATATGAGTTTGGTGGAGTTTCACTGAGAAGAATCAATGGTATTACTACATCCATAGTTGCACCAATTGACATTGATAGTTATCACATTAAGATTGATAGATCAAGCACTAAAGGAAATAGTAGAATAAATGATGGAGCAACTGCAAATGCTCCACAACTTTCATTCAATGATGAAAAGTTAGTAGGTGGAAATAAAGTAACTGCATCAGAAAACTTGATGTATGATTCTGTAATTCCTTCATACGATATTCTGACACCAGGATCAACAACTTCTGTAACTGGAAAAATTAGAACTGTAAGTTCAACAAGTGTTGATGGCACAGAAGTTTCTTTCAATGATAATGGATATGAAGATGTTCAACTCAATTCTCTCAATGCTTTAAACTCTGTTCGAATGGTTGCATCTGAGGTAAATCAAGATCAATATCTAACCGCTTTACCGAGAAGAAAATCATTTACGACTGCAATTACTTTTAACTCCAGTGATCCAAATAATGCACTTTCTCCAATACTGGATTTAGAATCGGCAAGATCGGTATTTAATTTGAATCGAATCAACAAACCAATCACAAATTATCCTGGTGATAATAGAGTGAATTCCGTTCTTGATGATCCACACGCATCGGTATATTATTCAAACATAACTAATCTCCAAAACCCTGCATCTGGACTTAAAGTTATCATTGCTGCAGAAAGACCCGGAGATGCCGATTTCAGAGTTCTTTATACAACTATAAAGGCAGATTCTAGTGAAATCGAACAATCCTATGAGTTGTTCCCAGGATATAATAATCTGAAACAAACAACCGAAGGACTGTTAGTTGTTGATCCATCCAGAAATAGTGGATTGCCCGATAGAAAAGTGAGAGCAAGTCTAGACGGAGAATTCTTAGAGTATGAGTTTACTGTTGATAATCTAGATCTCTTCACTGGTTATGGAATTAAGATTGTAATGTCAAGTTCTAATCAAGCACAAGCACCTCGTTTTGCAGATCTTAGAGTTATAGCACTCAGATGATAAAAGTAGAAGGACACTCAAATCTTTATCGAGATGAAAATACCGGTGCTATCGTAAACTGCGATACTGCCGGTTATAACCAATATGTCAATTCTTTAGTACAAAAAGATTTGCGTAAAAAGGAATTGGATGATATGAGAAAAGATATTGATGAAATAAAAACTCTTCTTAGAGAATTGCTTCAAAAATAACTAGCCTCTACAATTAATATAAATAGCTAGAGGTATATTAGCATCATAAAATAATGGCTGTTTATGTATCCAATATTGTGATTGAACAAGGATATGATTTTGATACGTCATTTCAATTGGAAGACACTAGAACCAATTCGCCTTTGATTTTAACTGATGCATCAACAACTGCACAGATCAGAAAACATTATGGTGCAACTACAGCAGTATCTTTTGGATCTACCATCACTAGTCCTGAACTAGGTATCATTTCAATTTCTTTAACTGGCGCACAAACTGTTAGTTTAACACCTGGTAGATATGTCTTTGATGTAAAAATTACAAATGCTGGTAGAGAATACAAAGCTGTAGAAGGTGCAGCACTAGTACGAGGGGGAGTCACCAGGTAATGCCTAATATTAACGACAGGATTGGTTCTCAGAATGTAATCCGTGTATTATCTAATGCTTCTGCACCACCAACACGATTAGTTAACCTAACTGACGTAGATTCTACTTTAAAAACTAGAGATGGTATGATCCTTGTGTGGGATCTTGCCACAGAATCTTTCTATATGACGGATACGATTGATTCGTCATCCTTGAATATTGCAGGTATTGTAACCTTTTCAAATACGACCAACTCTACGGCACCAGCAAATGGTGCTTTAGTCGTTAGAGGTGGGATTGGAATCGCAAAGCAAGTAAATATTGGTGGTGGAATTTCTGTTGCAGGTATTGCAACATTTGCTTCTAATTTAGATATTAATGCCGCAGTTGATATTCTAAATCAAACAACAGTAAATTCTACATTTAAGTCTGTTGGTGTTACTACTTTAGCATCTGCTGGTGGTATTACAACAACCGGTGGTGATCTTTATGTTGGTGGTGACTTATATGTCGCCGATGATTTAACGTTTGATGAGTTTAATGCTCGTAATGCCAATATAACAGGTATTGCCACCATAGGCACTACACTAGATGTTAATGGTACTTTAGATGTTGATGGAAGAACAGAATTAGATAATACCAATATTGCAGAAACTTTAAATGTTGTCGGATTAGCAACATTTGCATCAAACGTAGATATTAATGCTTCTATTGATATTGATGGACACACTGAACTTGATGATTTAAATGTATCCGGTGTATCTACATTTGGATCTAATTTGGATGTAAATGCAGATATTGTTCTTGGTGACGGAAATGCGTTAAGACTTGGCAACTCTGCACAGGGAGATCTACAGATTTTCCATGATGGATCTCATAGTTACATCTTTGATGATGGAGAAGGTAATCTTAGGTTAAAATCTAATAATATTATTGAACTTCTGTCAGATACTGATGAGGTTATGGCAAGACTCACCAAAGATGGGGGAGTCGAACTTTTCTTCAATGATTCTAGAAAGTTCCAAACTACAGATTATGGCATTGAAATAACAGGAACAATAGATACTGATCAATTAAATGTTTCTGGATTATCAACATTTGGTGGAGCAATAGATGCAAATTCCAGTTTGCACGTTCAAGGCATCTCGACATTTGTAGGCAATGCCTCCTTCTCTGGAAATGTTTCTATTGCAGGAACATTAACATACGAAGATGTAACAAACGTTGATGCTATTGGATTGATCACTGCCAGAAGTGGTCTTGAAGCAGGATATCCGGGTGCTGCATCCACATTAACATCTACTGGTGATTTACTACTTTCTCGAAATTTAAATGTTGCTGGATTATCAACATTTGTTGGTATTGCAACATTTTCGAGTGATGTATTTGTTGCAGGAACACTTACTGCCGGACTTATTGATGGAGGTATTTACTGATGGCAAAACCAACTACTAGACAAGAACTAAAAGACTATTGTTTAAGACAACTTGGTGCACCAGTTTTAGAAATAAACGTTGCAGATGAGCAAATTGATGATTTGCTTGATGATACCATTCAATACTTTAATGAGAGACATTTTGATGGTGTAGAAAAAACTTATCTTAAATATAAGATTACTCAAGATGATATTAATCGTGGTAGAGGATCTGGATCGGGTTCTGTTGGAGTTACAACGACCGGTGTTGGCATTGTTACTACAACAGGAACCTCAACCAATATTGCTGGATTTGGAACGGTTACTTCCAATTTTTATGAGACTTCAAACTTTATTCAAGTTCCAGATTCCGTAATTGGTATTGAGAAAATATTTAAGTTTGATACTAGTTCCATTTCTGGTGGAATGTTCAGTATTAAATATCAACTATTTTTGAATGATTTATATTTCTTTAACTCTGTAGATTTATTAACATATTCAATGACCAAATCTTATTTGGAAGATATTGATATGCTATTGACAACAGACAAGCAGATTAGATTCAATCAAAGGCAAAATAGACTGTATCTTGATATTGACTGGGGAGCACAAGAGGCAAATAGTTTTATTGTGATTGAATGCTACAGAGCAATGGATCCTGCAGACTATTCAAAAGTATTCAATGATAGTTTTGTTAAAAAATATTTGACTGCTTCAATCAAGAAACAGTGGGGACAAAACTTGATCAAATTCCAAGGAGTAAAACTTCCTGGTGGTGTTGAACTAAATGGTAGAGCTCTATATGAAGATGGG
>Ga0099851_1001050_pt1 | contig 11700 bp, 8 predicted proteins | sample CB_VirMetaG_6_FD_78176 | JGI IMG/M metagenome (GOLD analysis project Ga0099851, IMG submission 78176) | Freshwater to marine saline gradient viral communities from Chesapeake Bay - CB_1508_2 Viral MetaG | ecosystem: Environmental > Aquatic > Marine > Coastal | place: USA: Chesapeake Bay... | reverse complement strand
CCTTCGCAGTAACGGTATACGGAGATGGGGCAACCCTAGAAACTTCGACCAAAGTCTACTCTACGGTTTCCCCGCCGACCACGGTTATTCCTGGTTATTGGTATAGACAATCTGGTTCTAGCAACGCCGTGCAAGTTGGACCTAATGGAGTAGACATAATGCAGGTTGGAACCTGCGCTGGTTGCATCTGTAGTGAACTTCCCTACGTGAGGGAATACGGGATTGGACCAACGGGAAGTCCTAATGATGCATGCTGTCCTGAGATTGGTGGATCTATTACAACCTGGAGTTACGGGCAAGGATTAACCGGGTCCACCGGATTTTATTATGATCCATACGGACAATATCCCGTTGGACCTAGCAGTGCATTCTATCTCTCAGACGGTGACATCCAAAGACAAGTTATAAATGGCGTGCCTACCGGACCAGATGCAGTATGTAGCGTGGTCGCATGTCCCGATAGAACGGAGACATTCAACATCAGACTTATTAATAACACAGCGGTTAACATCGAGATGGAACTCAGTCCGTTTATTTCGTTCGACGGGGTTAACACCTTCTATAATCAGACTTTCCTCGAAGTCGGTAATAGTTTCTATGGCATACACGATGCTTATTACACCCCAGAGTCTTATATCGGGTTTCAATTAACGGTGCCACCTGTTTATGGCGGGGACATCACTATCCAAATCTATAAAGGAGCGAGTCTAGTGTATAGCGATACCGTTCTAGCGGGCACAACGGTCGGACCGATTTTAGGTCCGGTGGGAACAGATCTTTGGATCGCTAATTTCGAATGGGCACCATAAACAAAAAATTAAAAAGTCATACTTAAAAATAAATAGCATTCATGGCGGAAAAGATAGAATTAGAAGTATCCGGTCTTAAGAATCTCAGACAGCAATACAAAGAAGCGGTTGCGGAAGTTCAGAAACTCACGGCGGAACTGGGTGCGACCGCAGAAGCAACCGTTCTCGCCGCTAAAAGAGCAGCAGAACTTAAGGATACTCTGGACGACTCCAACGACGCTGTCCAGGCGTTTACCGGTGGCGGAAAGTTTCAGGCGGTCACTAGATCCCTAGCAGCGGTTGCTGGTGGATTCTCTGCCATTCAAGGTGCCATCACGTTAGCGGGCGGAGACGCCAAAGACTTTGAGAAGACCATGGTCAAACTACAAGCTGCCATGTCGTTGACCCAGGGTCTGGAGGCACTCGAGGATCTACCCCGTGCCTTCGATACCATGAAGGAGGTGGCGGTTGGGGCATTCCGATCCATCAAGGCAGCGATTGGAGCAACCGGTATCGGTCTACTTGTTGTTGCTCTCGGAGCAATATATGCCTATTGGGACGATATTAAAGCAGCAGTTTCTGGAGTTTCCGCCGAGCAAAAGAAACTGAATGAGGAGGCAGCAGCAAATTTAGAAATCCAAAACAAGAATTTAGATGCCGTTCAAGGGCAAGAGGAGATTCTAAAATTACAGGGCAAGAGCGAACAAGAGATCTACCAGATCAAATTAGACCAATATGATCAGACCATAGCAGCAGCGAAATTACAGTTGCAGACTATGGAAGACACTAAAAAGGCACAGGTAGACGCGGCAAAAAGAAACCAGGAGATTACAAAAGGCATCATCGGTTTCCTATCCGCACCTATTATGGTTTTATTGGGTGCAGTTGATGCATTAACAGAAGGTCTTGCTTATATGGGAGTAATCGAAGAGGCAACCACCTTTGCCACAGACTTTTTGGATAAATCAAGTGGTTTACTTTTTGATCCGGAGGCGGTAGCGGCAGAAGCGGATAAGACTATAGAGGAGGCAAAGAATGGACTGATGAAACTCGAAAACGAAAGAGCGGGTTTAATCAATCGTCAGAATGAAAAAATAGCAGGGGAGAGGGATAAGGCAGCGGCAGATAGAAAGGCGGCACAGGATAAGGAATTAGCGGAACTACAAAAGCATCTTGCCAACATTAAGAAGTTAGAGGATCAGGCATATATTGACGCCGCAGAAGACGAGGAGGAAAGGGAAAGAAGAAAACTAGAAAAACAGCAAGAAGCACAAAGAGCAGAACTCGATCAACTAATCGCCTTTTATCAGGAAAAGAAAAACCTAACAGAGGAACAACTAAACACTCTGAATGCTCTGATTAAAGAGAGAGACCTTCTGCTCGCCCAACAACAGAGGGAAAGAGATGCACAACAGGATGGATTCGATAAAAAAGCATTCGAGAAAAAATTAGCAGACGTAGACGTTTTTTATGCCCAAAAGGCTGCTGCTCTAAAACAAAGTTTGCTAGATGGTCTAATCACTCAACAAGAGTATGATGCCCAATCTCAAGACTTAGAAGTAGAAAACCTGGAGAAGAAAAGGGAACTCATGGTGCAAGAGGGGGAATCGACAATTGAGATCGATGAGGAGATTCTTCAGAAAAAACTAGATATAAAAGAACGGGAGAGAATAGCAGATGAGGAAGAGGTAGAAAGAAAACGTGCCAATGAGGAATTAAAACTGCAGGCAGTGCAAGCAGGATTAACTCTAATCAGTGATCTAACTCAGGCATTCCTGGGAGAAAATGCAAAGAAATCTAAGGCAGCATTTAATTTACAGAAAGCAACTAGTATTGCATCGACCACAATAGACACTTATCTTTCTGCTTCTAAAGCGTATAATTCTCAATTCTTGCCTATTCCAGATCCATCATCTCCGGTCAGAGGTGGTATAGCAGCAGGTATAGCAATCGCCGCTGGTCTGAGTAGAATCGCTAAGATTGCAGCCGAGAAATTTCCGGAGGATAAAGCATCAGAAAGCAAGAGTGGAGGAACGAGTAAACCAGCGGGTTCTAAGTTTGTCACCGGTGGTATGCTCGGTGGTCCTGGTCACGATATGGGTGGTATTAAAAGCATGATGGGTGAACTAGAAGGTGGAGAATTCGTTATGAATCGCGTGGCGTCCTCACAGTTTTTGCCCTTGTTAGAACAAATGAATTCAGTCGGTCAGGCAGAGGCAGAAAAACCTGTGGTTTCCCCGGCAAACACACCAATCATTAAAACCTATGTTGTTGCCTCTGAGATGAGTTCAGCCCAGGAGGCAGAAAAAAGAGTTGCTGATTTGGCAAGTCTTTAAAATAATATACTTAATAATATGAACCGTAAAAAGATAATCGATTTAGAAATAGTAGACGATCTGGAAGAATCTGGCGTTTCCGCTATTGCTCTGGTCGACCAACCCGCTATAGATGTTAATTGGTTTGCTTTTAGGCAAGAGTCGTTTATTAAACCGAGTTCGGGCGAAAGTGAATCTGACTTTATGTCAAGATGCGTTCCACTAATGATAGACGAAGGCAAGGATCAAGATCAGGCGGTTGCGATGTGTATCAGTATGTATGAAAACATGAGTCTGGATCCTAGTGCGTTACCTCCTTATGTTGATGAGATCACCGAGGATAGGGAAGAACTTAATGTAGAAGAATTAGATGTTCTAGGTTACCAGACCAAATATTTTCACATGTGTCCTGGAGCAATCCAGACATTTTATAATCTAATGGAAGAACCATTAGATGAGGAATACGCCGGAATGATTAGAGCAGCAGCAGTTATTGCCGATGAAGTTTTCGAAATGGAAAAGAGAGCAATTGAAACTGAGTCTGCTACCGCTGATGAGGTTAAACAGGCAGTCCTTTTAGTAGAAGATTTTAAGGATATTATCCACGAGATCAACAAGGAAACTCAAATGATCCATAACGTCTCTTACATGGACGGGCACGTTGAGAAGATCTATTCTTACTTAGAACCACAGCAGAACTTCGCCTCTATAGAAGAATTAAAAGTAGGAGATGAAGTATCCTGGAAAACAGCAGACCAAAACCCGCGTGGAAGAATACGAGAGATTATTAGAGATGATAGCAAGAAAGTCCCTGGTGCAGATTTTGAGATCTCTGGAACCCCTGAAGATCCGGGTTACCTTATTGAAATTTACGAGGAGGAAGACGGAAAATGGAAACCCACCGGAAAATTAGTCGGCAGAAAAGCAGATTCTATTCTGAAGAACGTTTCTTTAAGTGCGATGGAACCAGATTACGATGCAATCCTGGAGAGATCGAAAAACATGGGATTCACCCTTCAACATCCAGGCGCTAAAGGACTTAAATTCACTAAAGCAAGCGGAGATCGTGCCATCGATCTAAAGTTTGCTAGGGGATACACGGTTTATAAATACGAAGGAAGTATAAGCGGCAACTCGAGAGAATTCTGTAGGGAGATGGTCGGCAGGGATAGGTTCTATACATTCTCTGAGATAGTAGAAATGAATGGAGATAATCCAGGATTCGGAGAAGATGGAGCAGATGACTATTCAATCTTTCACTACAAAGGTGGACCCAACTGTAAACACAGATGGCAGAAATATTATGTCACAGCAGAAGGGGGAATAGAAAATAAAGGACCAGCGCCAGGAAAGGCAGGAGAGAGACCTTATAATATGCCTAATCGGGGGTATATGATGAGCAAAGAACTATTTGCCTCCGAGGACGAACAGATCATCGTTGGACCCGCCATGATACCTAACATCCAAATCATTAGAAAGGACGAGGATACCGGGGAGATCTACTATGTTAGATTTTCCGAAAACGTAATCCAACGTATATCTGAGAAGTTCATGAGGGAACTACGCAACAAGGAGACTAATATTGAACACGATCCAACTAAGAATGCTAATTCCTATGTGATGGAATCATGGATTATAGAAAACGAGGAGGATAAAGCAAACACTAAGTATGGATTCAATCTGCCTACCGGAACCTGGATGATTAAAATGAGAGTGCCAGATGAGAAAGTGTGGGGTATGGTGAAAGCGGGCGAACTCAGAGGACTAAGTATTGAAGGATCATTTATGGATGCCGCAGAATTTGAGGAAGATAAAGCACTTTACGAAAGAATAATCAAAATACTAAACGAAAAATAATTCATTGGGAAATGTCATTTTGACAATCCCTTATATTTAGAATCGATAAGTCACAAAAATAACTTACAAACTATGAACTTTTACAAATCCAAACTATCACAGATCAGACTCTTGTTAGGCATGGAGGTGAAAATGGTTGAAGCGCTACTCGAAGACGGCGTGACGAAGGTGAAAGCAGAAGTTTTAGAACCAGGATATGACCTAGTTGTTGTATCAGAATCTGGCGAAGAGGCACCTGCACCTGAGGGAAGTCACACACTCGAGGACGGAACCAAAGTAACCGTAGATGCACAAGGAAAGATCACCGAAGTAATCTATCCCGAACCCGCAAAAGAACCTGCGGTTGAAGTCGAGATAGAAGCAGCAGCGGAAGAAGAAGTTAAAGAAGAGGAAAAAGTTACTATGGAAGACCTACCAACTGAAGTCATCGAAGAGATCGTAGAAAAGAAGATCGAAGAGATGATGGAAAAAGTCTATATGGCGTTGGAAGAGGTAGTGAAAGATGTAACTGAAGTTAAAGAGGAAATGGCGTCTTACAAAGAGAAGATGTCTAAAACCCCTGGATCTTCTAAAATTTCCACTTTTAATACAGAGGCTTTCTCACCATCATCAGAAGATGTTCTCGATGCCAGACTCGAACATCTGAAAAAACTGAAAATCGAGTTCGGCAAAAACAAAAGAAAATTCTAAAAAAAACTAAAAACCATGAGTTTTAATTTATCTGCCCTAAGCACGTATACTGATCAGTTATCAACTGACCTGGTTTCAGCAGCACTTTTGAAACCACACTCTGTTCAGTATCTAACAGTTCTACCAGGTAAAACAGCAGGAACTTCTGCTATTAACCTATTGAACTCTTCTCCTTACATCATAGACGCTACTTGCGGATTTGGAGCAGCACAAGTTGGTCCCGGTGGTGCCACCGGTAACTCAACCGCTTTCTCTCAAATCGATCTAGTGGTTCAGTCTAAGATGTTGAAAGAACAACTATGTCCTGAAGATCTCAGAACTTACTGGTTGTCTTCTCAACTTTCTCCTTCTGCCTATGCAGAAAGCGTTCCATTTGAACAACAAATAGCGACCAACAAAGTCAACAACATCGCTCAGTATGTGGAAAACACTATCTGGCAAGGTGACGGTGGATCACTAAGTGGTCTACTTGCACAAGGAACCGTTGCTAACGGATGTATCGGTGGAACCGGTGCTGGTATTACAGTTCCTTTGGCAGTTGGAACCGCTTTCGATACTATTTGGAACATCTACAACAAGTTGACTAACGCCCTTAAACAAGAGGAAGACCTCGTGATGTATATGAGCATGAGCAACTATGCCATCGCAGTTCAAGCGTTGATGAACGAAGGAAACGCACTGATCACTCAGTATCCTAACATCTCTAACGCTTCTGGATCTGCTCCGATGACATTTGTTTGGCCCGGGACTAACATGACGATCTTCGGTGCTCCTGGTCTGAACAGCAACACCCACATCCTAGTCGGACCGAAAAAGTATATCTATTTCGGGACGGGGCTTTTGGATGATGCGGACAACTTCAAGTTCTACTATGATCCTTCACAGGACGTTGTAAACTTCATGAGTAAGTTCAGAATGGGAACTGCTATCTACGCATCTCAGTTCGCTTCTACTATCTAAAAATAACCAATGGGACCGGGAAAAATCTCGGTCCCTATTTAAAAAAAACCAACAGTTATGCCATCAGCAACATGTAATTTAACAGCAGCAATACCATTAGATTGTCTGGATGCGATCGGCGGAATTCGCACTCTTTGGATTTCCACAGATTTCGACTACACCGGCATCACAGCAGATGACACCAATGGAATCACGGCGTTGACTGGAGGAACTGGATCTTTTTATCAAGTAGAAGTCGCAAAAGATGTGGCGAGTTTCACTGAAACATTCACTGTTTCTAACACAAACGGAACTGCATTTTTCGATCAAGCGGTAACTATACCAGTTCAACACCTTTCAGCGGCAAAGAGAGCACAAATCCAACTTCTAACTTATAACAGAGCTTCTAGAGTAGTATTCGAGGATAACAACGGAGACTTCTGGTTCGTAGGAATAAGCAGAGGTTGTGTAGTATCGAGCGGAACAACAGTAACCGGAACAGCACCCGGCGATGCCACTCAATATTCATTTGTGTTATCTGCACAAGAACCCGAAATGACCTATAAGGTGCAAAACCTTGCAGCATTAACCGGGACTACTTTCGTCAACGCCTAATAAGCGTTATTCTTTATACTTAAAGGGGTCAGATATTCTGACCTCTTTTTTTGTGGAGTTGTGTCAAATTCAGGGGAAATCATACTTCTATATAGAATGTTAAACCTACAACCCAAATCCACTAACAATCTAATCATCTATTCGGATACTCTTACGAATTCGATAGGCGATTATTTTACTATTGTGTTTACGAACTCATATAGTAAACAAACATTTGCGGTTGTGCCTACCGTGGTGCGGAGAAATAAAAGATTCGTTGAATTAGAAGTAGAGACGGTAGGGGTTAATCAATTAAATGATGTTCTGGACGGTAAGATCTATCTATTCCCAGATGGAAATTTTACTTACACGGTGTTTCAAACCAATGCACCAACGGTTACCCTAGAAGGACCAACCGCATGTTATGTTTGGAATACCGAAGATGATTTTTGGAATTTTTCCAATATCGTTTGGAATGTTTGTAACATCGTTTACACAACCATTGATCAGGGGCAGGCGTTTCTTTATGCAGACACAGATGCATGCGAGCGTGAGGTTGAATTTATTCCTTATACTCAAGGTAATAATATCCTAGAGTCGATCGTATACGTTACGAACACCCCTCTTCATCAATTTCCGTGCACTATTCCTTTCCCTACGGATTATGTAGTGAGCGTAGATACAGTTACATACTGTCAAACAATAACAATAGAACAAGGCGCATCTTTAAGTGTGACCAACGGGGCGGATCTTTCCCAACTCGTGGCACCCTGGGGATATTGCTAAACAATTAGAATAAAGAAAAACTATGAGCAACTCTAAATTAATAGTAGGATCAACCGGCGGACAAATTAACTTCAGTCAGGTTACCTCGGTTGATCTACCACCCGCTAATACAATCGCTCTTTTCGCTCAGGGAGGTGAAATCAAATTTGCTAATTCCGCTGGAATCATTAACACAGTAGGGGTAACCGGGGCCACGGGGCCTGCTGGTTCTTCCGGCACCTCTGGAATTTCAGGCACGTCTGGAACCTCGGGGGTAGATGGAACGTCAGGGGTGAATGGAACATCCGGAACCTCGGGAGTAAGTGGAACTTCGGGAATTTCAGGCACGTCTGGAACCTCGGGGGTAGATGGAACGTCAGGGGTGAATGGAACATCCGGCACCTCTGGAGTCACCGGACCATCAGGAACGTCCGGAGTTAACGGAACCTCTGGAACTTCCGGAACCTCTGGAGTCACCGGGGCGTCTGGAACATCAGGAATTAATGGAACGTCTGGCACGAGCGGAATAAGTGGGGAATTACAAGTAATAGGAACTAATTCTCTATATACCCCCAGCGTTGGATCGGATCTTTCTGCTGCTTCTGGACTTTGTAATATTGCTATTGGTGTAAACACTTGTATTGTAGGAACGTCTAATAGTTATATTGCTATTGGTCCTGAAGCAAAAGTTTGCGCTGGATCAGATTACGGAAATGGTATGGCTATAGGATCAGGTTCTATTGCCGATAGATATAATGGTATAGCGGTAGGTATTCTAGCAAATGCTGGACAAGAAGGACTTGCAATAGGAACTCAGGTAACAACCGGGGGATACGCCACTCCTATAGCAATAGGAAAATCAACATGTGCTATGGGTCCTCGAGGGATTGCAATAGGATGGTGCGCAATATCTAATAACAACGGGGAACATTCTGGGATATCTATCGGGATTCAAACAGTTACTAATTCTTGTTGCACTATTGCTATAGGAAATGGAACTTGTGCTTCTGGTGCGGAGTCAATTGCACTCGGAAGAGTTGCTTTATCTTCCGGGGGTCAATCTGTATCAATAGGTAAAGGTTCATGCTCAACAGGAGGATCTGCAATAGCAATTGGTAATGGAGCAAGAGCATTGGGGGTTTACTCTACAGCAGTTGGATATGGATCTTGCGTTAATGGACAATGGGCAACAGCTTTAGGTAACGCTTTAGCAGGAACGAATGCAGTAGGTCTTGGTAAAGCAACAGCAAATGCAGGTGCTTCTATTGCTATAGGATTTTTTAGTTCTACAACAACGGCAACATCCTCTATTTCTATAGGATGCTGCACAACAGTCAGCGGAAATAATGGGGTATCAATTGGAGCAGGCGCTGGATCAACCTTAAATGGTATTGCTATTGGAGCAGGAGCACAAGCATCTGCAACATCACTCGGTCTTGCAACAGCAATTGGATTCGGAGCAACTGCTTCAGGGGTTAATTCAACTGTAATAGGAACTTCTTCACTTGCTTGTCATACAGGTGCAATTGTTTTCGGTCCTTCTATAACTTCAGAAAGAGAAAATACAGTTCACGTCAACAATCTTCTTGCTCTTGGTCAAGGAGTTTCCAAAGGACACGATATTGGAGCAACTGCAGGAACCGTTGCTATTGATTGGAACAACTCTAACACGCAAAAAGTTACTATGACGGGTAACATCACCTCTCTTACTTTAAGCAATCCTATTCAAGGCGGAGTTTATTCCCTGATAGTAGAACAAGGTAACGCCTCAACTAACGCTATCACTTGGCCCCTAGGAGCAATCAAATGGCCCGGGGGAACCCCTCCATCCCTAACAACTGGAGCAACAGGTAACACTGATATCGTCTCGTTGATCTATGATCCAGCGGGTGGCACAGCTTACTACGGTAATTCAAATGCAAATTTTAGTTAATGTTCAGCACACCATTTACATTCTTAAAACAGGCAACCGCAGGATATGATCCAGATGCTCAAGCATTCTTTGATGCTATAGGTGCATCTGGTGGAAGTTTAACTACGACAGAAAAAGATGCCGTTAATGGACTTGTTTTAGATCTTAAAGCAGATAGCATTTGGTCCGAAATAAACGGTCTTTATCCCGTTGTTGGTTCAACCGCGGTAGAGCACTACTTTAATCTAAAAGATCCTACTGCCTATAATGTGACTTTTCAATCTACGGATGGATCTTGGTCACACTCTGCCTCTGGAGCAACAGCATCTTCAACAAATTCTTGGATTAATATTATATCCCCAAACACTCTGCAAGGATATGGACTAAATAGGGCATTAGATTTTTCGGGGGATGGGCATTTTTCTGTTTATTACTCCTCTCCAACTAATGCTGCTACATTTTATATGTGGGGTTCATCCTCTCCCGATTGGGCTTTAATTAACGGTTATGGTAACACAACTTATTATGCTGCTTTTGGAGCGGGAGGATATGCTACTGTAACAAATACAGGTTTACCTGATGGGTTTTATATTAACACCAATAATGGCACAACCACTTATGGTTATCGCGGGGCAACTCAAATAGTTACCAGAGCAGAAACATTTACTCCGGGAACATCAAGTATAGATTTGACCCTTTGGGCAGTTGGTAGAAGCGGAACACCTTGGCAAGGTCCTGGACCAGGAGAACAATTCAGAGGAGCAAGTTGGGGTAACTATTTAGATGCAACTCAGGTAGCAAACTTTGATGCCGCTATGACTACTTTCCAGACTGCTTTAGGTAGAAATGTTTAAAAGATCAAACAATATTAAAGAAAAACATACTTACTACAAATGAGTAACTTAACAAACCAACAAATACAAAACACCTACGGAGGAGTTTTAAATATAGGTCCTAGCGGTGCCACCGGACCAACTTTAAGACAGGTCACGGATGGGTTTGGGAATGCATTGCCCATGCAAGTTTCTCCAACTACTGTTAATTTTACAGGTAGTGTAACAGGGGTAAATCCACCTCTTTCGGTATTAGACGAAGGATCAATAATAGTCTCCGGAGCAACGGGGATTAATTTTGTTGGCGCGGATATTACTGTAACTGGTTCTGGTAGTTTAGCAACCGTAACGGTTAATCCTATTAGTGGAACCTCGGGCACATCAGGAATAGACGGAACCTCAGGCATTAACGGAACTTCGGGCACATCAGGAACGGACGGAACTTCAGGCATTAACGGAACTTCGGGCACATCAGGAACGGACGGAACCTCAGGCATTAACGGAACCTCAGGAACGGACGGAACTTCTGGAGTGAATGGTGCCACAGGTGCTGCCGGAACCTCTGGTGTTAACGGAACTAGTGGAACTTCTGGAGTGAATGGTGCCACAGGTGCTGCCGGAACATCAGGAACAGACGGAACCTCAGGCATTAACGGTGTCACAGGACCGTCAGGAACGTCCGGTATTAACGGAACTAGTGGAACTTCTGGTGTTAACGGCGCCACAGGTGATGCCGGAACCTCAGGAACAGACGGAACCTCAGGCGTTAACGGTGCCACAGGTGCTGCCGGAACCTCTGGTGTTAACGGAACCAGCGGAACTTCTGGCGTTAACGGTGCCACAGGTGCTGCCGGAACCTCCGGGGTTAACGGAACCTCAGGCACAGATGGAACCTCCGGGGTTAACGGAACCTCAGGCACAGATGGAACTTCGGGGGTTAACGGAACCTCAGGCACAGACGGAACTTCTGGTGTTAACGGAACCAGCGGAACTTCTGGAGTTAATGG
>Ga0099851_1001049_pt1 | contig 11702 bp, 9 predicted proteins | sample CB_VirMetaG_6_FD_78176 | JGI IMG/M metagenome (GOLD analysis project Ga0099851, IMG submission 78176) | Freshwater to marine saline gradient viral communities from Chesapeake Bay - CB_1508_2 Viral MetaG | ecosystem: Environmental > Aquatic > Marine > Coastal | place: USA: Chesapeake Bay... | reverse complement strand
TTTACTAGAGGTATTGTTAGTTACAACAGAGTCTTTTAGTTCGTTGTTGGTTACAACAGAGTCTCTATCGAATATAAGGTCCTTACTAGAGGTGTTGTTGGTTACAACAGAGTCTTTTAGTTCGTTGTTATTTACAATAGAGTCTTTTAGTTCTCTATCGACGATTAAATCTTTACTAGAGGTATTGTTAGTTACAACAGAGTCTTTAGAAGATTCTGAGGTTCTGTTGTTTATGTGTGAATTTATTTCCTTGATAGAAGATAAATCTTTATCTGAATTAATTAATTCAGTCTTTTCTTTTTCAATTAAATTAAGTCCAACGAGTGGATTGTTAAAAATAATATTGTAATTAGTTTTATCTCTATGGCTTCTATTTAATTGTTTTTCCGATTGAACTGGTTTTTCGAATGTAGAAGACGTTTTTTCTGTTGTAAATAAATTATTGCCTATAACAGGATAGTTAAAACTTTTAAACATTTTTTCTGTTATAAAATCTACATACGAATTTGTTTTGATGCTTGTATTGCTTGTCGTATTGTATTGGTTTTCTGGTTTTATTTTTGTGTTTATGTAATTATTTTGATTGTCTGTATAGAAGTTTTCGTACAGATTTTTTATAGTTGTTTCTAATAAATCCTTTAGAACATGAGAATAATCTTTTGTCTGTTTATTTGACTCTGATTTTTCTGGCTGTGATTCTTCGATTACATCCTCTTCAGAATTGATATCTGGTATATTGTTTATAGGAAAAATGACATTTAAAACCTGATTCTTCCCTAACAGTTTTTCCTCTATTAATTCTGAAATGGAAGATTCTATTGATCTTTTTGTTTTTATCAGGTTTTTAATGTTTGATTTCATCTTAGTTGTGCCTGCCTTATTTTAGCGTTTTCTTCCTCTATATACCCTCTTACAAGCGTCACATAAATGTCTCTTTCCCACGGAAACATGTTTTCTAGTTCCGTCAAAGAATAGTTATGAAACATCATCAAGTGAAAATTTAATTTGTAAATTTCCGCTAAATGGATGTGACTGAGGGCAATCCGAAAAAATCTTGTAGTCCTTCTAGTTTTATTTTTTTAACAGAACCAATAGAATTTGTGTATTCTACAGTGTGTGTCAATTTTGGCATAGTTCTAAAAAACTCTAGAACCTTTTTGAACTGTGTTTTATTCATAGATTCAAGAAAGTCTTTTACTTCCGTTATAGTATAATTTTCCACATTTATTTTTTCTTCTGGTGTTTCTATGCTCATCAAGCATTTTGCTATTAAATTGTAATAACCATCTGTTGTTGAAAAATCTGCGTTTGTTTCTACAAAATCCTTAAGAATTGGATATCTAAAGTTTACTGTGATTTCTTCTGATATTTTTATCTCGCCCGATTTTGGAGAAGAAGAAAATTTTATTTCCTCGATGTTAATGTCATTAATTACAATTTCACCTGTGTCTTCATCTTTGAGGTGAAGTTCTATAATTTCTCCGATAGATTTTGATCTAATTTGTAGAAACAAATTTTCTACGTCGTAGATTGGAAGTTTTAACGGATCTCCTATATCATCCACACAATTATAGATTATATCTGCTATACATTTCATTATGCTTGATTCTTTTTCTTCTTGTAGTGCAAGAAGAAGGGACTTTTCCTCTCTTACCAAAAACGGTCGAAAGTATACAGTCTTATCTTTGCTTGTTAATTTTGTAGCATATTTCGGAGCACTTTTTGTTAATAAATCAGATAACATAATTATTCCTTATTGGTTTCCAGCAAGCCTACTGGATCTACTAGTAGTTGTATATGCTGGATTATTGAAAACATATTCTTTGTAGTTAAATAAAACCTGATAGTTAACTAAACTATTTCTTTCGGCCATGTTATAATTTATAGGTAATACTTTAACTGGATAAGCCTCTAAAAACTTGTATTGTGCTATGTTTGTTCCTTTTTTTGTCATTGGTTGAAATTCTACAAATCCATTTGATATTATATCAGAATAACTTTCAATGAAGTCGTGGTATGGATCTATCAGAATATCCATCCAGTATTCTATCCATGCCGCTATTCCCATGTATTCTTCCAATAAAAAAGTCATAGAAAACTGTCCATATTCTCTTCTTATAGGTACTTTTCTTTTTACACCATAGTAAGACCAATCTATTGTTTCAAATCCTCTCTCTGGTGTAGAAAATCCTTGTGGCAAACCAAAAGAGGTTATGTCCGGTGAGAAGGTATATTGTGTTATTCTTCCGGTGTAAGAGGGAATTCCCAATACCACTCGAAATTGATTTGCATGTTGTGGTGGAAATCTTTCAAAATTGTCTAATATTTGCTTTGATACATCCATTTATTTCTTCTTTGGAAAAAGGTGATCTTCTGTAAGAATTACAAACTCCCATCCATTTTTTTCGCAAAAATATTTTGCAGATTCCCACTTACTTTTATTTATTTCATATGTGGTGGCTTCTTGTAAATAAGACTTAGATTTTGACTTTTTTGGTTGAGATGTTTGTTTTTTTGGTTTCACCTCTATCATCAGGGTTTTTATCTTTCCAGACGTGGATTTCATTTCTGCTATAAAATCTGGGTAGTAATTGTGCTTTTTATTGTCCTTTGGTGAAATATAAGGAATTGCTAATTCTTCGCTACCCCATCTCAATACATTTTTGTTTTCGTCGAGCCATTTACAAACTTTTCTTTCCCATAAAGATCTGCATATTATCTTTGTGGGATCCCCTATATACTTTGAAGCATTTTGTGGGATATATCGCGTTTTATATGGCATACTAGTATGTATCAGGGGAAAAAATGTCATTAACTGAGCCAAATTTCAGATTTCCGACAAAGGATAATTTACACAATTTTTCTTCCAATAGTTTTCAGCCTGGTAAGGAAAAGATTCCTTACCTAATGAGACTAGATGCTTATCGTTACTCTAATTCTGCCGCAAAAAGATCATATGGTGGAGATATACTTCAGAGTTTTATTTTACCTGTTCCTACCGAGGGACTTCAGAATGGCATTCGTATAAATTACGCAGAAATTCCGGCTAAAGAACAATCTGCCCTTGTTAGACTTTTTACTCAACCAACGACTTTATTGTCGGATGTTGCTGGTTGGTTCACAAAAACTGCACAGGATATGTGGACTACATCCACTGGTATTGATTATGGTAGAGTTCCGGCTGATATGAGTGAAAATACCTTCACTTCTTCTGGAAAAAGATCTTTTTCTTTTAAATGGGATCTGATTGCTCTTTCTCAGAGCGAATCTACAAACATCATGAATATGATAAATTCCTTTTCTTCATATTCTTTACCTGCGGCAAATTTTACATCCGACAGAATGAGTCAGCCTCCAATGTGGTCTATAAAATTGCTTTCTAATGACGGTAATTCTTCCGAAGATATATCGGAGCAACTTTTAGGAAGACCTAGAATGTGTTTTATGCAATCATGTGTGGTTTCTAGAGATATATCTGTACTGTATCGTGGAACAGAAGGTTTCCCTACCCCATTAAAGTATAACATCCATGCTTCTTTTGTAGAAATAGAACCAGTCTTTGGACAGGACGGAAGGATTCGTTCTAGATCTGATGTAAGGGAAGGAAACTGATGGGATATCTCAATTATCTACCTAAATTTAACTACACATTGGGCGGAGTGGTTGCCAGAGTCAGTGATTTGTTTAGAAGAGTATCTTTCACACAAAAAACATTAAACGAGTCTAAAAATTGGAAAGAGTATTTTTCAAACCAATATGGAAAACCAGATCAAATAGCAGAGTCTCAGTTGGGAGAATTTAACTATTATTGGCAAATTTTAATGGCCAATAATATCACGGACGAGAGTGGATTTCCCGACAATCTGATTCAATACAAAAATCATATTCAATATTTAGAAAATGGAAAATCATTGTTCTTTGAAAGTTTTTTTGGGACAGAACCTAGAGTTGGTGATGTTGTGTATTTGGTTGATGCTGGAGGTTCTGAGCCAGACACCGATTCCGGTGGTATTGTTTACGATTATGATAAACTACTCAGAAAAATAGATGTATCGGATACTTTTGGAACAGCATTTTCACAAGGAGTGACTGCCGCATTGTATGGAAATAATGATGCCGGAGAATTTGTAGAAAAAGGAAGACTTCTAATAAAGAAGTTTGTAAGCATAGCAGGGTCCGTAGATTATTTTGTCGATAACAATGGGAGAATTGCTTCTCCTTATCTTATTCCAGATGTGTCTGGTGTGGGTGGAACATACACTGATCCTGTTGGGATAACATTACAGGATGGATCTTTATTACATGAATATGTTATTGATGGAACATTACCTGCCAATTTTGGATTTGTCACTGAACTCCAGTCCTATGAAAAAGAACAAAACAAAAAGAAACAATTAAAATTGCCAAATATTGGATTGACAGACAAAATATCAGCAGAGACTAAAAGTCTTCTTTCGGATGGGATACAAGGTCAAAGAGTTAGCATATCTGGTATTTTTTCCGTTGGATCTACAAACACAGATACTATTAATGGATAATGTAAATGGCTGAAGAAAACTTTTTTTCTGGTCAACCAGAAATATCAAAAGCAATTCTTTATACAAAAGGAGGTCCTCTTGATCTTTTAAGTAAAGATCAAGGTAATATACCATTCTTCAAAATATTGATGAGGGAAAGTATGTTTGCCCCTATGGTAACAGGAACTCTTTTTATTCAAGATAAAAACCAATATGGGGAAAAATTAAAATTCTTTGGTGGTGAAGTTTTTGAGATGACAGTAGAATCTGTTGAAACAGATTCGGATCAAGGAGAAGATACTACAGTAACAGCACCTGATATTTTTGATTCTGATAGACTGAAAAAAATAAACTTTGTTGTCAATAGAGTTAGATCTGTCACTGACGAAGGAACTTTACAGATAGATTCTGAAGTCGGACCTGCTACAATGTGGACCTTAGATCTTGTTCCTTATGAAATGATGGTATTAAATAAGGAAGTTGCTCCTTTTTATGAAAAGGAATTTATGGGTAAAATAGCAAGCGACGGGGATGATGGTCTTATAAATTACCTATCGAAATACTTCAAACCAATTCCACCAGCATCAGCACAAAAACCAATGGATATCGAACCAACTATCAACAATGTTTGGTTGAAGGGTAGTCAAGCAAGTTATCCTCTGGGTAAAAAGAATTCTCATCTAGAACTCGGCCGACTTATCAACTACTTAGCAGAAAATGCTGTTTCGGAAGACAATGTAAACGCAGTAAATTATTTATTTTGGCAGGATCTATCTCAATGGCATTTCAGATCTATAGACAGTCTTATAAAATTACAAGAAACCCCGGTTAAAACTTTTAAAGTCAGTTTCGAAAAGACATCAAAAAATGTTTTCACTGGCTTTGCGGTAACTAAACAAGCGGATCAAACAGAACTTATCAACAGTGATGCCCATCGTGCATTCTATGATCTGATAGAACCAAATTACGACGATCCTTATTTACATTATATGCCAACAAATGAAAAATTAAAGAAACAAAGAATTAAGTATGATTACTTGGAAGATTATGACAAATGGAGTCATATTGAAAAACACTGTCCTATTGTTAGATCTATGAATTATGATGAGCAAAATTCAAATGAAATAACAGATAATTGTTTTGGATGGTATTCGTTAGGAGAATATAACGACAGTGAAGCCACCAAAATGGACTTCTACAAAAATGAAAACCAGAAATCAGATATCAATGAAGTTTGGCAAACTATGTTTGATATTACAGATCTGGACATAGAAACTATTAAAAAAATAAGACAAGAGATATTAAAGCCAGCAAAAACCAAATACGACATATATTCCAGAAAAAGACTATTAAAAGAAAAATGGAATGTGTATAAGTATTCAATTTGTTGTTTAGATCAACCAACCCCAGAAGCAATAATGAAACTGGGTTATATTACTGGGTTTGAACGGTATGCACTTCCCACAGACGAACCCGGTGTTCCTAGACACATTTGGAAATATACTTGGGTTCCTTTGGAACTGTGGTTAAAGGATGAGGTTGAGAACTTAGATGAAATATTACAAGGTGCAACATATGAAGTAGTTGCACAGGACGGACCTTTTGCGGTTGTTCTCCTACCTCCCCCAGAGGGTGTAACATTAGAGGCTTATAATATTAACGAAATTAATAATGATTACTATGGCAGAGTAGCATCAGAAATGCCAGATTATGATTCGGTTATTAATGGACAAGAAGGACAAAATGCAGGAAATACTGCATCTTACTTGGGGCCTGGTATTAATGAATGGATCCTGAACAACAATAGTTCTTATTATACAAAGAGAGAAAATTGGACTCAGTTTGCAAACATATCTTCTCAGCACTATCTCCCAGTTGGTGGAGCATTAATATTACACGATGATATGGCTTTTATCAATGACGGACTACATTACAATTCTGGGGTTGAAGATTCTATTGACACATGGTCAACTTATATTAAAGAATGTTATCTAGAACCAAGAGGACATGTTGTGGAAATACTAGAGGTTCCAGACAATTTACAGGTTCTTAGGAAGACAGATGATCCTGTCCCAAGTGAAGTAATTTACTTGTTCAATGTAGAAAATGCAGTAGATGGATCATGTCCTCCCTGTGTTTTGGGCGATTTGGTTATAACTCCTTCGTGAGAATAAAAAATGACAAGAGCAAAACATAGGACAATTTTTCCTCCTAACAGGATTGATATTATTGTTGCATTTGATGATTACTCTATAGAGAATGAAGGAACATGTAGCACCCAACCAGATCCATCCAATATTCCGGCTTGTGCAGATTGTCCTTGTTTGGGGGAATGTAGACTGTTTTCTGTTTGTTTCCCGACAGATGTGATCATAAATGATGTCTCGGAAGATTATTGCTTAAGCCGTAGAACATGTGATTTTGGAGAAACACCATCGGAAGATAATTGTCAGGTACAAAGTGGACCTTGTAATATAAGCGCAACATGGACAAGAAATGATCCTACATGCAGTGACAGTTTTTGTTCTATATGCGACGAAGACACGAATCCCACTAAACACTATTGTGAGAATATACCGTCAAATCTTTTTACAAATGACGGAAGAAATCCCGGTGTAGAACAGGGAGCAATCGAAATAAACGGATCTTTGTTTGATATACGATATTACATGAGAGGGCATGGTGGAAGAAATTTTAGTGTCGGGAATAACACATACAGCACTTCTGGATTATTTCAGCAATCTGATGGTGTAATTACACCAGAAACTTTGATATCTCAAACGGCAAAAGCAATATCACAATTAAATGATGCGGGCTTTCTTGGTTATATTTTTATAGTGCCCAGACATCCAAATTGTTCACAATACCCAAACGAAGACGATAGTTGTCCGGGCAGTCAGACAACCAGAGAAAGATGTCAAGAAAAATACCAAGAACTTAAGGTAAGGAGAGAAAATTACTTACAGAGAATAGAATTATTCAAGCAAAATTTAGGAATATATTCTGAAAAGGTTCTAATAATAGAACCGGATTATGAATACAATCAATATTCTGATTTCTCCGATGAATTTATAAGTGCAGTAGAGTCTTTAAGAACAAACGAAGACGGAAGTGTATCACGTCTAGATTTTTTGAATTTTAATTACACTTCAGGAGAAGGCCCTTCCGTCGGAGGGGGCAGCAGAGGTCATTTGTTCGACGCATCTATAAGTAAAATTTATAGAGAATATTCTAGTGATATTTGTTATGAAAAATTTCTAGAAATATATGATCAATATCGAGAAGATGTACCACAAGCGGCCGTTAATGACTGTCTCCCTTGGTTCGCTACACATTCTGGGAGGGGTTTTGGTGTAAATATTCTATTTCCAATCAACTGGGGCAGTTATTCTTACAATCCGTTATTCAGGAATACTGGATTGTGTTCAGGTATACGCGGGTGCAGTAAAATTTTTAGTAGTGTTCGACCAAGTGGATATTTTGAAACTGGTGGATATCGTTCTACTGGCGTTTATGATAACAAGTGGTTTGATCTTTATAGAACCTTTGCTTCTCATGCATCTCATCCAGCCAATAATTTTGTAAGTAATTGTGAAGTATTATGTAAACAAAGATACGGAAAACAAACACAAGATTTGTTTATAGTTCCCTTAATAGACAATCAAGGTACTATAAGTGAGGTAAAAATACCTGTAAGACTTTTCCAAGAATACGTTGATTATTTTGATTACGATTCTTGGTTAAATTGGTATGAAGATTATGCTCCGGGTGGTTCTGGTTATCCTCTTTATAGTCTGAGTGCATCTTGGCCAAAACAAGGATTGATGCCACTAGTCGCATTCACTTTCCCCGCTGAAAACTTACAATCTTGGAAATCTTCTACTATACCCACACAGAATAAATGGGTGAATTTACAAGAATTCTATCCAGATCATCCTTTCGTAGAAAAAGAAAAAGAAATTTATCCAGATCGAGAATATTCTAGATTTATATTCGATCTATACGAAAACATAGTACATTATCCCCAAGGAACACAAAGATGGGCGGCTGGATCGGATTCTATTTTTGAAGTAATTCCGGACGGAAATTACATTATTGTGGGTCAACAGTTTGGTTATCCTGCTGGTAACTGTCCATGTTGGCAGTATGAACCATTGAATGATTTATTCAAGGTTAGTTATCCAAACAGAAGAGAACCACCTTATTTTTCTGGTGTAAGCGGAGCACCTTTTAATTCACCTGGTCCAAACTTTCCTTCTTCATTCGGAGACTGTAGGCATCAAGCACCTTGGCCTCTTTATCCTTGGGACGGTTATTATTCGAACGGAGAAACTTTTGCTCCTATTGCAGACATAGGAGGAGGAAATACCTATGACTGCGGCCGATGGTTGGGCGGGGAACTTTTGGGGTGGACTGGACCTAGGTACTAAATAACAATGGAGTAAATTATGCCAGTAGATCCAAGAAAATTATTAGAACTAACTAAAGAAAGTAAACTTTATTGGTTTAAGCACCATATTCCTATAACACAAGAGGAAAAAAGACACTATAAGTGTGCAAACCCAGATGGACCAATAATTGTTTCTGGTTGTCCAGATGATGATCCTTATTGCACATGTCCAGCAAAAGAATTACAGCCAAAAGACGCATTTCTTTTAAAGGGAGATTCAAAAACTTTTGTTATAAATGCACAGGGAGAAACTCTCTCCTCCTTTGACACATATACAGAAGCGATAGAATATTTGGACGGATTGGAATCGGATCCAACAGCAGAACCAACGGATGAGGAACTTAATGATTATCTGGAAGAATCAAAATATTGTAATTTAATAGAAAGCGTTTTGGGAGAAGATTATCTTGGATGCGACTGGGATGAACCAGACTCTCACTTTAGTTGTACTTGCCCAGAAATTGGGAAAAAATACAAGGATTGGAAAAAATACACCAAAACATATTCTACCTTCTGGAATACTCCAAAAAATGCTCCATTGTTGAGAAATGCTCAAATGAGCATGATTACAATGCAAAAGGCAATAGCAGTTGCTCATGGAGATTTTTCTCTTCGACCTGGTATGATAATAGGGGTTGATGTTTCTATGCAAGACGCAGAGGGAAATGTAGAACTTAAAAATGCCAGTGGTAAGTGGATGATAGCAGAAATAGAACACAATATAACCGGCACAAATAACCACACTATGGTTTTAAACCTAATACGGGATAGTTTTTATAAAGATCCAAATACATCAGAATAAAATTAATACATAAGTATATGGCAAATAACTACATTTACTCTGATCCAGAAATAGATTTTTCTAGAAATAGATACAACAATGATGCTTCCAGATCATTAGATCTGAATGCTATTCAGCAGTCAGTTATCAATATTATAATGACATCTCCAAGAGAAAAGCCTTTTTCTAGGGATTTTGGAGTTGGTATTCAAGATCTTTTATTTGAATTGTCAGTTGAGGATGATATAGCCTATATCGCATCAGAGGTAGAAAGACAATTGCAAAAACATGAACCAAGAATTAAATTTCAAAGAATATACTTCGAGAGAAGTAACTTTACAGTTGATATGTTTGTGGAATATTCGGTTTCTTTGAAGTCTTTAGGTACTGTACCACTGCAAACAATTAAACTAACATTAGAGAAGGTTCGATAATGGCAAATCCTCAATTAAACATAGGAAATCTGGACTTTTCCGACATAAAAAAGAGTCTTAAGACGTATCTTTCAAATCAAGATACTTTAAAGGACTATGATTATGAAGGTTCTGTTATTTCTACTTTGCTAGATCTTTTATCGTATAATACAATGTATTATGCTTTTTATTCTAATATGATAGCAAATGAAATGTTCCTTGATTCTGCACAGAAAATATCAAGTTTGATTTCATTAGCAAAACCTCTGGGATATGTTGTTCCGGGCGCAACATCTGCAAGATCAGTTTATCAAATTTTATTCGGCGGGGCTAATAGAACCATTCCAAGATTTCATAAGTTTATAGGAACAGATGAAAACGGAAGATCGTATAATTTTTATACTATAAATGAAGCACAAACAGACGGTACTGGAAATGCAGAAATAGAACTATACGAGGGTTCCAATTTTTATGATGGTGTTCAGGTTACATTAAATGAAGATAGAACAAGAGCGTTTATATCAAGAACAGATATTGATATCAGAACTCTTGTTGTTAACGTAGATGGAGATGAGTGGCAATTATCATCAAACGTAAATGATCAGATAAACTCAGAAAGTGAAGTCTATTTTCTTGAAAGAACCGACGCAGGGTTTTATATCATATTTTCTGGGAATATAAGCGACGGTATTAATGTTGGTTACGGAAAGCCTTTACCGGAGAATGCAATAGTAACAGTAAGTTACTTGACATCCAGTGGAACGGTAGGAAATGGTATAAATTCTTTTACTACTGACTGGACTGATATTCTTGACACCGAAGCACTTATAACCAGAACTGTGGTTGCCAGTGGTGGTGGTTCTTTGGAACCAGACATTGATGCTGTTAAGTTTTTTGCTCCGAAATGGTTTTCTTCTCAGGATAGAGTTGTTACAAAAAATGATGCTATTGCGATTTTAACAAAAGAACTTTTGCCTGGGTTGGATGATTCTGATACGAAACTTTCAGTTTGGGGCGGGGAGGAAAACGATCCTCCATATTATGGTAGATTTTTTGTTTCTCTTTTAGGGGATAATGAATCTGAGGAGATAGATGGCGAAACTATAGTAACTGCCTTAAATGTTCTTAAACAAAAATGTGTTGTTACTGTTCTACCAGAATATGTTGGACCAAATTTATCGACAATGATTGTCAGGATGAACGGAACCTCTAATCAGAGCCGCACAAATAAAAGTCCTTCGGTTCTCCAGGCAGAAATAGCAACAGCATTAAATTCGGAGTTTGGTGGCTCTTATAGGTTCAATAAAGAAATAACTTCATTTGATATTCAGAGAATAGCATTGTCTGTGGATCCTTCTTTGAATATAGAGCCCAGTTCTATTAGTTCAACACATGAAATTAATTTTTCTTTAAGCCAAAATATAAGGTATTTTTCTTTCAAGAATCCTATAAAAATTCAGAGTGGTGCAATTAACAGCAGATCAGTACAAAGCACCCCCACGCTGGGATATCTTGGCTATACAGATCTGCAAGTTGTTGAT
>Ga0099851_1001038_pt1 | contig 11753 bp, 7 predicted proteins | sample CB_VirMetaG_6_FD_78176 | JGI IMG/M metagenome (GOLD analysis project Ga0099851, IMG submission 78176) | Freshwater to marine saline gradient viral communities from Chesapeake Bay - CB_1508_2 Viral MetaG | ecosystem: Environmental > Aquatic > Marine > Coastal | place: USA: Chesapeake Bay... | reverse complement strand
TCATACGTACCAACAAGCTCCTTATCAGGACATAGATGCGGATGAATATCTCGAATGGAATGGGCGTGTGCCTAAGTCACTCGACTGGACTAAGTTCTCTATGTATGAAAAGGAAGACAATACAAGTGGATCTCGTGAATTGGCTTGCACTGCAGATGCCTGTGAAGTCGTGGACTTGAGTTCAAACTGATGATAGAGATACCGATCAATGATGATTATATGCGTCGTGCGAGGGAAAAAGCTTCTACTGTGGGCATATTGCAGGGAAGTATTACAGGTGGCACTAGCAACGTCGTGGGTGCGATAGGCGAGATAATCGTTGCTGATAGTATTGAAGCAAAGCAGATAAATACATACGATTACGATCTTGTAAAGGATGGGGTGAGGATAGATGTTAAGACTAAGCGTTGCAACACTAAACCCCTACCTAATTATGATTGTTCTGTAGCGTTGCATGGAACTAAGCAGGATTGTGATGCGTATGTGTTTGTTCGCATATTAACTGATTTAAGTAAGGCTTGGATTCTTGGTGGCATATCTAAGCAAAGTTTTTACAAAGAAGCCACTCTGTACAGAAAAGGGGATGTTGATTCGGACAACGGTTTTATGTTTAAAGCTGATTGTTACAATCTAAAGATAGATAAGTTGAGTCCTGTCCATGAAATCAAAAAGTAAAGCAAAGTTATTTTCACTAGAAGTGTTTTTAAATAAAGACGGAAATGTCGAGATGAATTGTGAGACGCTTAATCCTGATACATTTGAAAAAGAGATGAACATTGGTCTGCCCATGTATAGTGGAACAAGCCAAGTTGCATCTCTTCTTCGTTATTTAAAGAAATCAGGGGATGATATAATGAGTGGTTCAGGTAACTATATCTAGCCTTTTCTCATCATCTTAAAGTCTTTGCCTGATATCATCCCATCATTGTTTTTGTCAAGTTTCTTTTGGTTGCCTGTAAGTTTGCCACCATACTTGTAACCCATTCCAAATTTCTTTTGATCAGTCATCATGCCCATTGAATCTTGTGTCTTGGGCGTCATGACACCTTGACCTTTGTTCTTTTCAGCAAGTCCACCCATTTGCATTTTTTTCTTTGCTGTACCACCGTACATCATAGGCTTTCTTGTACTCATACCCCCACCATACATTTTTTGTGGGCGTTGTCCATTGTTATACATCTTCATCTCTGATTCTCCTTTATTGACGTACTTCGATGTTTTGATCTGCTAAGTCATACTCTCTATACTTAGCTTTGTAGTTATCGTTTATAACTACGGTTTGTTCAGGGTTCTCTGTGTCTATCCGTGTATTTATTTTGTTTAAGCTTGATACTAGTGCATTAAAGAACTGTATCTCTTTTTCACGAGATAGTGGCTGACCTGTCTTCACAATCTCAAGAAATAATTGTCCTACTTCTTCATTCTCTATTATTGTTTTAAATAGTTTATGACCTTTAAGTCTAAATTGCTGTAACACTGCTTCAGTTCCAACATAACGTGCAGATATAACACCTCTGTTTATAGAATAGAATCTACTGATATAACTTTCAACGGAAAAGTTTCTTGGTACACCTGTTATATTAGATTTTATCTTTTCAATATCATATTGTTCAGACATCCACTTTACCATCGAGTTCAATGTATTCATTCGTTTATCACCTATAATCTGTCTGACCATAGCGTTTCTTTGAGTATCATTGAATCCAATTATTTGTTTTAACTTATCTACATCCATATCAATTTCAGTAACCAACTCTTTAGCTGAACCCATTACAGTTGATTTACCTGTTGAAAGAAAAGTTTTTTGTGTAAGATCATCCATGAATACTTCAGTGATAAGTTCATCTAATTGTTTTTTACCATACTTACCGCCAAAGCTAGTTAGTATTCCTTCTTTAACTCTATTGAACTGAGTTGGGTTTGCAGTTGCTACTTCTATTAAGGTTTGTCCTTGTTTCAAACTAACTGGGAGAACACTTCGTAAGTTTCTTTCAACTCGTTTAAAATCTCTGTAAGTTTCTTTTAAGGGAACAAGATTTTGTTGGGATAGCTTAGATAATGAGTTTCTTAAATTATCTTCCCCTTTTTTGAACAAGTCTTCTCCTACACTTACAGGGGAGTAGCTGAACAGATCTTTTTCTATCTTAGTTACATCTATAAGGGATACCTCTTTTCCAGTAGAATCAATACATGTGTAGGCTTTTTGTAATTTCAACATCTTATTTGTGTAAGCTACCTTGTCTAGTTGACCTTTTGTGGCTGCATCTTCTATGTATTCCGCTGCTTTTAACTCTAGTATAGCTTTCAAAGCTTTTCCATCTTCAGAATCTACGTTTATAAAGTAAGTACCTTTTCTTTGTACATTCTGAGGTAATCCCATAGGAGTTTCATCTTTAAAAGTACCAAATCTTTTCAAGAAGTCTGCTTTGAAATCAAGAAGCTCACTGTCACTCATGTTTCCAATCTTATCTACGTTTTCAGTAAAGCTTGGCTTTTGATCGACTGTAATACCTGTTGGGTCTAAGTTGCTAGGTGTTGTCTTATTTCTGTTTTTAAAGAAGTAGTCGTAGTTGGTTCTGTTATCAAAGTACCTATTCATGTAAACTTGGTGGGCTGCATCCCCGTCGGCTAATTTACGTGCAACAGGTATCCTTTCCCCATTTTCTCCTAATATAAATAAGTTACCTACAGGAGTGCTTTGTTTTGTGCCAAAATTTACTTCAAATTCTTGAAACTTACTTGTAGCTACTTGCTTGAGTTGATCAAACTGATTTGATATTGTGTTGTCAACAGGGTTGTAATATTTACCTTGCAATCTTCCAAAGCTAGATTTTAACTCTTTAAGTTGGTCAAAATTCAAAGGCAGTGAGTCAATTTTTACACCCCTTGCTCCGCCTTGTTTGTTTATGATATACACTGCCTGTAAATTTTTAGGCATAAAGTTAAACCCTTGCATTTTCTCAGGAGCATTCTGTAAAATAGAAGCGACGAATTCATCTGCCGTTTCAAACCCAGAGTTAGGCGGTAGTTGATCAAATATCTGATTTATGGTTTCATCTGCTGCTTGATTAAAACCTCTGAATATTTGAGATTGCTTAGAAGTACCCATAGTACCTCCACCTATCTGCTTAAACACTTCTGTTTCGTTTTTAGGTATGATTTGCAGAAATTTTTCAAGTATATCCATACCTTCTACTTTAGCACCCTCTCCAACTAATTCACCATTTTGATTTATAAACTTTCCTTTGTCTAATTGTAGATAGTGAGAACTCACTTCTGCGTTTTCATAGTTTCTTTTGTTTTCGCCGAACGCAAAGAACAAGTCATCAGAGTTTCTGTACTCTGGCATATCTTTAGGACTTTTAACAAGTTTTTTTGCTTTGTTTAAAAGTTGTTTTCTTCTAAGTGATTTAGCCTTATCAGTTACAGCCTTTGATACTGTGTCAAATATATTCTTGTTGTGTTCTTTTATCTTTTCAGCAGATGGAAACTCTGTCTGTGAGTACCCATACTTGTAGTTTCTGTTCAAGATGCTACTGATGTCTTCCCCGTCTTGAGGAGCATCGTCGAACTTCCCGACTGTTCCTTTAATAATGCTTTCAATCTTAGCCATGTCTGCTTTTTGAAGTAGCTTAATATCTCTCTCAAGATTGGCCGCACGCTTTTCGGCATAGTCGTATGCTATGTTAAGTGTTCTATCAAACTTATCTAGTAATGTGTTATCTCTATATTGATCTGCTGATCTTATATCTGCCATTCTAATTGTAGCTGCTTTTAGTTCAGACAAAAGTTGTTTCTTGAGTGTAGATATCTGTTGAAAGTCTTCTATGACTTGACCAAACTTGGCAATATTTTTTTGACTTATGTCTGTTCTAGCAGTTTCTTCTATTGTTTGTAGTATTGCTAAGTTAGACATAGTTGCAAAACTAGATTTAAGAACATCATCTGACACTCCTGAGTTCTTCAGATCTTGTTGCAATTCATCTATGTACTTTATTCTTGCTCCTAAGACCTCTGCAAACTCTGGACTAAATGTGTTTATTCTTTTTGCTAATTCTTCTGTAAAGCTTTGAGTGCCTTTCTTACCTCCTATTATGAATTGATTTAAACTTCTTATACGAGATAGCAATGTTCTTTGATTTGTTGTCATAGCAAAACCAAGACCAACAAATAAACCTACCATTTCAAATACAGGAACGCTGAAATCATCACTTTCTTGAGCAAGCTGACCCATACTTGCAGCACCAATAACTATAGCTTTGTTTTGTTTAGCTATATCTTTTACAAATTGTGGAACATTTGCAGTGGCAATCTCATAGCGTAAATCATCATTTGCTATTTCTATTTGCCTGTCAAGCAACTCCAAACGTTTGTTTGCATTTAAGTCTATAACTTTACCTTCAAAACTTTCAACAGTTTTGTCTCGTTGAGTTTTAAGATTTTCTAAAACTTGAAGTTTACTTTTTACAGCACTATTATCACTAAGAGCTTTACCTGCTTCTTCTATTTGCAACCCGTGAACTAGTTTAGGACCTGTAAAAACAGAATTTATTTTACTGTACACAACCCCCAATATAGGTATACCCTCTGTAGTAACTTTGTTAAAGATTGGTAAAGACTTGGCTCGGTAGTCGGTATATTCATCGATCAACTTTGCATCGAAGTCTTTGGGTATTTCTTTACTTTCAAGATTCAGTAACTTTTTCTCACGGTAAGCTTTGTATTTTTTTAACTCACTTTTACCGAGTCGTGTAGTTATTTCTTGTGCTATGCGACTTGGTACGCCTATCTCTAGTGCTGTCGCCGCTAGTCTTGCAGGTGTTGAAGTGAACATAGATGCAAGTAATTCAGCAGTTCCTAAGTCAATATTTATGTTTTGAGCTGCAAAGCCATCTTGTATAATGTTGGCTTGCATAGGCATTATCATATCATAAAAGTTAGTACGACTTACACTATCTTTAAAATCTGCTGTTCCGGGGATAGTTGGATCAAAGCCTGTACTTTCTTTTAGAGCGTCAGTTAAATAGTCGTATGTTTCCGCAGCCAAAAATACTGGAGCTTCTATACCATATCTAATTCCTCTTCTACCATACCCCATTATGTTGTAGAGATCTTTAAACTTATTAGCCATACGTTCTTTGAGTATACCATACCTTTGTCTTTCATTCAGACCTGCTTTAATAAGTATTTTGTTGTATTGTTTGGCTAAATGTATTCTACCCCCAACTGCATCATAGTTAGTTCCCAAAGCACTATCTAGTGTAACGCCTATTTTATCTCCACCAATAAAAGGTATCCAAGATGGAAATCTACCTTGACCTTTCTTTTCCTTCATAAGTTCTAGGTTTGTTGCATCGTAGGCTTTACTAAAAGGTGAACCCATAGTTTTCAACGCAATAGCTTGTTCTGATGGTGGAACGTAGTCTTCAGGTTCTTTTATCATTTTTGCTATAGCTATATCATACGGTATTTTTATAGGCTCAAGCTCCCCATCTTCCCTCTTGTATACAAAATCAGTTGCTCCGCCTAAATTCATAACTCTTAATTTAGTGTCAACATCCAAGCCTTCTGAAAAGGGAATTATCTGACCTGTTCCATCCTTGTAACCGACCATACTTGCTATTTCAGATTGTATCTCAGGGTTGTCTATGGGCATAACATCTTCTATCTTTGGTAAATTAGTAACCTTAGACAGATCTGTAATAACCTCTCTTTTGACTACAGATGATGATCCCGGTATAATATCTTTTTCAAAAGTCTTCCTGACTTCCTTGATCGCACCTTTTGGCGGCCCGAACATACTATAGTCGCCTGAAGTATCAGTTGTTACAAACTCTCCCTCACCTGTTTGTTGAGTTTGAATGTTGGTTTTTATTTGCTGTTCAGATAATATATCTTCCATTATGAGCTTTTACCTTTGTTCATTATGATATCTTCAAGTTTCTTTTGTTTATCTTTTGCATAGCTTGAAACGCCACTAGTTGTGCCATCTTTTCTCTGTCCTGCTCCCGTGATGTTGGACATACTATTAAGTATGAACTTTCTTCTGGCCGCAACGTTGGTCAACATAGCACCTCGTTTTTTACCCATCAGCAATTGCTGTGCTTTGTAACCTGCAAACTGTACAGATGGATCAGGGTTTAGGAGAGCTTCGTTGTAATCATACAATTGTTTTAACATGTCACGAGCAGTTCTCAAAGTAGCAACCTCAACTCCTGCAGGTGTCCACACTCCGAAGTTCAATGAATTAAGTATGTTTTGTACGTCTTGGTCAGATATTGTTCTACCACCTGTTCCACCTTGTATAGCTGCAGCAAGTTGGTATGCAAGCATGTACTTGTGATATTGTCGTATGGCTAACTTTCTTAGAACCTCTGTGCTTTTGTTACCACCTAACTGTTGTTGAACATTTTTTGGTAAATCCTCAATAAAGCTACTTATATTTCCTGCTCCTGAGATAACATTTTTTATGTTGTTAAAAGCTTCGTTGTTTTTATTACGTGCTTCTATCTCTTTCGGATCGTTAGAGTTTACAGATTCATAAAGTTCGTTTTGATTTACAAGACTGTTCGCTAATTCGTTACTATCAGTAACAGCTATGTCAAGAATCTTACCACCTTGAAAAATACCCTTTATAAATTTTTTGCCTGTTTGATAAACACCTACGGCTGTGACAGCGTATTCACCTTGTTTAGTATTAACGTCTATGAACTCACCATCTTCTGTAAAATAGGTTGCTTCCATAGCATCAATTGTCATTATACCATTGTAAGCAGATGTTGACTTACCACGTAGATCGGCTCTTACTTTTTCTGTGCTGTATTCTTCGCCGTAAAAATCTTCCATAAGAATATTTGTGGCCGCTGAGTTTTTAGATGTGAAAGCAGATATTAGATTCATTGCCTTTTTGAAATCGTAGTTTGCTAAAGCAGCGAACTTGTTTTTAATATCTTCTTGGATTTGAGTATTTATTACCCCCACAGGATGTTCGTTAGGGAATGGATGTATCATAGATAAGAACCCATCCAACATAGTAGCTTGTCTTCCCTTTACAGTTTTACCACTCAAGTTTGTTTTTGCTAAAGTTTCGATAAAGTCTAAAGGAGGTTGACTTTGAGATGGTACGTTGCTTTTTGTTCCATCCATGTTGTCTCGTGTTTTTATTTGACCGTTCTCATCTGTATCATATACTATCAGTCTTTCAATTAACCCGCCCACATCATTTTCATCTCTGACGTCACCAATGTAACGAGATGCAGTTTGTATTGTAGACTTATATTGTTCAGGAACTCCAACGGCTGCATACACTGTTCCAACAACCTTGTTTTGAGTATTATCCATCACATTCTTTTTAACAACAATGTTTGTCTCACCTGCTTCTGCGTTTTTTATCAAGTCACCTTTTATTTTTTCATCAGCTAGATTCGAAGCAAGTAGTGTGTATTGTTGAAAGTTTTTTAATTTAGATAATTCTAAAAATTGTGAACCTGCTGTTTTGTAAGCATTAGACGGCTGTTTTGGCATAGACTTTGTAAAGTGAACTTTGTCTCCTGTTTTAACTTCCCCTTGAAAGTAAGAGCGTAACGCAGGTATAACTAAAGTTCTTATTTGTCCTTCCATAACAGGATCACTGTTTGCTGTGTTTAAAAAGTCAGGATTTTCTAAAAAGAAATTGTTTAATCCTGTTAAGTTTTGTTCCCCTGTTTGATTTCTATAGAAGGGATAACTTTTGTACACAGTCTTTAAATTCTTATCCTTTTCATCTGTTGCAAAACTTAAAGTTGCAACGACTTCTTTGCTTCGGATAGCACCGTCTATAGCACTTTTCTTTTCCGCTACATTGTAAGGCTCAATTTTACCGTACTCACCTTTTTCGTTTATGTTCTGATACCCATCTATTGTGTGTGTTTCGTTACTTTGTAGCTTAAGTGCTTCTTCTTCCGAAACAAACTTTTGATTTTTAGGGTTAGCTATTTCCGTTACTTTGTATCGTGTTTTTACTTTACTTATGTCTGCAGGCTTAACAAGTTGATAATCTTCTTCTTTACCTTCTTCAAGAAGAATTCCTTGAGGATCAAAAGTATCAATACGTTGCTTGACAGCGTTCGATCTATTAGTTGTTACTTTCCCATCTTTATCAATAAATACTTGTTTTTTAAGCTTGTCACCCTCTTTAGGTGTGAATGCCTTACGTTCTCCTGTTTCTGTTATAACACCGTCTTCTTCTGTAACTTGCATAGAGAATTTTACTTTTGAAAAATCTTTTGGATTATCAAGATTTAACTGGTTACCTTCACCATCAAGATACCGCACATATTTTTTTACTTTTTTATCTACTTCTATTTTTTGAGGTGCAGATGTTATCTTACCGTTTTCCATAGTTACAGTGTGAGTTGCGTTTTGATTTGGTCCTGCTTTTATAGGCTTTCCCTTAACAAGAATTACAGGAACAGTCTCTTTGGTTGTTGTAATGTCAAACGGCTTGTATCCACTCATGTAAACTAATGTGTTATTGACAGGAGATCTTTGTGCAACGACCATACCCAACGAAGGTTTTGTAGTGGTGGTACTGTCGGCTTTATCTATACTAGAGTAGCTTGTATTCATAGCATTGAATTGTTGTTTGGTAACTAATTGACCATTATGCTCATACAAGTCTATCATAGGTTGCTCTGTTTCAGGAAACTTATTTATTTGTCCAGAAGTTCCGACTGTAAAACCATATAATTTTTCACCCTCTTGAAGAGTGCTTTTATCATCTACTGGGCGTATACCATTTTTACCGTATGCGTAGTTGGTGATGGCTGTCTTTTGTTTTTGTGCAGCAGAAGCTTGAGCTTGTTCTCTTTCAGACTTTATTTTTTTAGAATAGGCAAACGCCATCAATAATAAAGGATTAGCCATATTGTTCCATTTCCTCTTCTTCTTCTTCTATCGGAGCTAAGAATCCCCCCTGATCAATATCTTCAGACATCTCTTCAGGCATTTCTTCCATAACACGAGCTTGATTTACTGCGGCTTGTTCTTGGAGTCGTACACCTCTGTTTATCTGCTCATTCATAGCATTGAACAATTCAGGGTTACGTTCCTTCATAATAGAAAAGAATCTTTGATCAGTTACTTCAGGTTCGGGTTCTTCTTGAATAAACAATCTAGGTGTAAACCCGTTATCTATGGATAGTTTCATAAGGTACATAGCTAACGCAGGCTTTATAAGTTCAGCCACATCTGGATTAAATGCACCTTGCATAAACCCTTTGAATGATATTTGATTGACTATCTCTTCAATAGTGATGCCTGCTGTCATCATTTTTAGCATATCTTCTTGTGGTACAGTCTCATCCAATTTATCTGTGATAAAATCTATTGCATCATTCGGATCGGAAAATCTTGAGGGTTGTTCCCACGCCCATTTCCCTTGTTCTCCTGTCAAAGAGTGACCGGGGGGTGCAGACATTGCTTTTATTTTATCTAACATGTTTTACCTATGTCTTTATACTTTTTATTTGACCTTTTCCTAACGCACCAAGACCACTAAGTCGTACAGTAGGTTCTACTACACGTAAATTAGGTAATCTTGCTTGGGTGTACTCCATAGCTATATCTTGTATTCTTGCGTCTTGGAATGCGTTTTCTAATATTCGTCTTGAGCCTTGTGGGAATCCACCATAATTATTTGCTCGACCTACAGCTTTTGAAGAAAAAGGATTGAACCCTCCTCCTTGTGTGACAGAACTAGCAGGCATTTGACCAACACCCTCTCTTCCAAAAAATTGTTCGGCAGCTCCTGCTGTAACTCCTTTTGCAACTTTAGTGGCAAACTCCCCTGCAGGACTATCAAAAAATCTACCAAAAGCCGTATCTTGGAGTCCTGTTACTTGTAAAAAACTTTGATCACCAAATAGATAATCTTTTCCTAATTTGACTCCTTCTGATATACCTACACTTAAAAGTAATTTACCTAAACTTGAACCAAACATCTACTTAATCCTTAACCAAATATATTGTCTATTGTCTTAATAATTAAAAAATCATCAAACTTACTGTCATACAAATCTGATCTTTCAGATATAGCCGCAGCTTGCATAGCTGCATTATGGGCCCTATCTAAGTTGTTTTCACTTGTCTGCATAGTCCACGCAGCCTGATCTCTGTATAATTGCCACAGATTATTCTGTGCTATTTGTGACAGGTTTAACAATGTTTGTAAGTTTGTTCTGTTCTCTTCATTTTGCAACGCTGTATTTTCTGTGTTGATTGTTCGTCTCCAAACGGCATTTGATGCGTCAATTTGTCTGCGTGCGTTTGAGTTAAATGTCTCCCTTTGTGCAATCATTTGTGCGTTAAATTGCTCTACAGCTTGAGTTTGTGAAATGTTATATTGTTCCAAAGCTACATTTCTGTTTATCGCTGTTGTTTCAACTTGAGAACCCAACTCAGCAAAGAACTGATCAACTTCATTTTGTGTCTTGGCATTAAACTGTTTGGCTGCATTATCTGCCGCCGCATCGGTAAACAGGGAACTTGTTGTTGTCTGATAATCTATTGTAGCTTTTTGCTGTGCATTTGTCAAATTTTGCATATCCATAGTCAGGAATGTTTTTGCATTGTTGACGGCTGCGGCTTGTCTGTTATTCAGATTAGCCATATCCATAGAAGCAGTGGCTGTTGCATTTTGTAATGCAGCCTGCTGTCTGTTATTCAAATTTTGTAACTGTATTGCACCGTACTTATTTGCATCTTGTATAGCGATAGGTATGCCTGCTTCATACACAGCCTGTGTTATCGCTGATGCAGCCATACTAGAAGAACCTAGTCCTCGTTGAGCCATAATCGCCGATACTTTACGTACAGCAGGAGATGCCCACGGGGGTAGTTCTGATCCTTCTTCTATACTTTTAAATAACTCAGCCATCTGATATTTTACAGTAGCTCTAACATCTAATTCTTCTGTGGCCGCAGTAGCTAAAGCACCTTCAGATAGTGAACCCTGTGCGGCATCCATCACAGCTTTATCGGATACCTCTCCTTTTACTTCTTTCATCTCACCTATGTTGCCCACTTTTGTGGCGTCATAAGTTGGTGCCGCAGTCTTTTCAGGAGATTGTTGTTGGAAATCGTCAGTATCTAATTTCTTGGAAGCTGTTATAGTTGTTTCTGGAATGTTATAGGCATTTGGATCAATTAATTCTCCCGGTCTAACTCCTCTCTTTTGCAACTCTAATTCTTGAGAGGGGTCAAGAGCCTGTTGTTCAGCCTGTCCTGCCTGCTCTTGAAGAATGGCTTCCTGTAGTTCTTTTCCAGTTTTTCCTTTTAAATCTTGCTGTTGTGCCATATTATTCTTTCCTCTTGCTAATGCTTCCTGTATGAGTTTAGCTTCTTCAGGAGTTTTTACATCTCTTTGTGCTGATCTACGTAAAGCCTGCTCATAGGTGTAACTAGTAGGTAATCTCGGTTTCTGTTGTGGTGTTAATGTGTCTAGGTTGACCATTTCATTAACAGAGGTTGTCGGAGGTTTACCTATAGACTTTAAATAATTATCATAATCTTCAGCTTGCAGAGGACTACCAAAATTAACAACAGTTCCATCTGCTAGTCTACGAGGAACAATTACAGCAGAACTCGCCCTAAACATATTATTGGGTATTGTTGATTGATATTTTTTAAATGCTTCGTAATCAGGTAGAGTGTTTGCATTTTTGGGTTGTGGTTGTTCTTGTGTAGGAGTACCTAAACTACCTACAGGCAATGAT
>Ga0099851_1001031_pt1 | contig 11787 bp, 28 predicted proteins | sample CB_VirMetaG_6_FD_78176 | JGI IMG/M metagenome (GOLD analysis project Ga0099851, IMG submission 78176) | Freshwater to marine saline gradient viral communities from Chesapeake Bay - CB_1508_2 Viral MetaG | ecosystem: Environmental > Aquatic > Marine > Coastal | place: USA: Chesapeake Bay... | reverse complement strand
TGCATCACTCCTCCTCGGCCAATGCGGCCTGCATGTAGGCTTCGTCCTCGGGCGTCAGCCCCGTGAGGTCCACCCCAGCCGCCACGATGCGCGCGGTCAACTCACGCGCCTTCTCGGGGGTCATCGCTGCTCCTCGATGGCCTTGCGCAGGTACACGGCGAGGTCGAGCACCTCTTGGTAGGCATCCACCAGCGAGCTGCGCCCGTCGTGGGCGCGCAGGGGCTTGCCGTACTTCTGCCGACCGAACTCGTCCCGAGCCCTCATGTCCGCGATGACGAGTTCCCAGATGGGGTCACCCTCGCCGTCGGCTGGCGGGGGCTCGGGGGTGGCGCCGACGCTCTTGGGCTTCGAGCTCATGACTGCACCTCCACCACGCGGCGGACCGGCGTGAGATCCAGCAGCAGAACCTCCAAGATGCGGTCCAGCGCTCGGGTGCTCACATGCTCGCCCTGCTCGAGTCGCCGGATGGTGCGAACGCTCAGTCCCGTCTTGTACGCGAGTTCATCCCGGCCCATCTTATTGCCCTCTCGGGCTGCCCGCATCTTGGCGCCGAGCCGGTGCTTCCACGTCGTGGGGACGCTCACCTCTTTGATGTGCGGCGCAAGCCTCGCGTAGCGTATGCGGCAGGCGACTGCGGTGCGGTAGAGCTCGCTTCCGATGTCCTTGAACGACCACCCGCACTTGCGAAGGGTGACGAGTCGTCGGTGCTCGGGATGGGTCCACGGCCTGTCGGGTGTCTTGGCGTTCATCTTGCTCCCTCTCAGTTAGGCGGCCACCCCGCCCGAGTTCCAACGACGGGTATCCTCAGCGGAGGCTCTCCTGTGTGTTGGTGAGTCCGTCGCTCCACAGGACCCAGACGGGGGTGGCCAGCATGTCAGGCCTCGAAGGGGATGTCCCCGCCCGAGCCAGTCTGGTTGTTGCCCTGGTAGCCGCCACTGCCGCCACCGTACCCACGACCACCGCCGTAGCCGCCGCCGCTCGAGGAGCCACCGCCCGACCCCTCGTCCTTCTTGCCGAGGAACTTGAGCACGTCCACGACCACCTCGGTGGAGTAGCGGGTCTGGCCGTCCTTCTCCCACTTGCGGGTCTGGAGCCGACCCTCGACGTAGACCTGGCGGCCCTTGGTGAGGTACTTGCCCGCGTTCTCGGCGGTCTTGCCGAAGACCGTGCAGGAATGCCACTCGGTCTGATCGGACCACTTGCCGTCTCGGTCCTTCGCGCTGTGGGTGGTAGCGATGCGCAGGGTGCCGACGGCGATCCCGCTGTTGGTGGTGCGGATCTCGGGGTCCTGCCCCAAGTTGCCGACCAAGATGACCTTGTTGATCATGGTGTTGTCCTGTGTGTTGAGAGAAGGCCCCACCCCGCCCGTCGCCGGGGGACAGCTTGAACTGAGCGGGATGGGGCCATGGAGGTCAGGAGATCTGGACCTTGCCCGACTCGATGTCGTTGACGAACTGCCGCCGCTGCTCGCTCGGCCACGTCGAGGGCTTGCCCCAGTCCTGCGCGACACAGAAGGGCTTGACCTGCTTCTCGTAGTCGAGGCCGAGCCTGCCGAGCGCGCCCATGAAGCCACGCCGCTCGTCGTCGGTCCAGGAGGGGTGGTGCTCGGCAGGGGGCTGGCGCTGGGGGGGCGGGTTGTCGTTGCCGCCCCACTGGTCCGGGTCCTGCCCGGTGGGCAGCAGGAAGATGGCGCGCAGGGCGTACTTGAGGGCACCCGTGAGGGCCTTGTAGGGCCCCTTGTCCACGTTGTCTGCGCCGCTACCGATGGCGACCACGGTCAGATGCTCGCCGCTGGTGTGGGTCAGCCGGTACGTCACCTTGGCCACGCACCACTGAGACATCTTGCCGCCGAGCGTCTTGTGCTCGATGTCGATGTCGTCGATGGTCAGCGCGAGCCCGTGCTGAGCCATGCTCGGCTGCACCACGCGCAGGATGTCGGCGTCGCTCGCGTACTTGTAGTTGGCGTGCTTGTTGTAGCCGGTCTCCTTGATGCCCTTGCAGTCCAGCATGACTGCGCAGATCGCGGCAGCGATGGTCTTGTGTTCGCTCATGTTGTCCCCTCGCCTCTCGGCGGGCTATGGTTGAAGCGCCCACGGTCAGGCATGACCAAGGGCATGGGGGCTTGAGGCCGGTGTGTAGGCTGGCCTCGCCCCCTCAGTTCTAACACACTTGCCCGCTACTTGGACCCACCCGCGAACCTGATGAGGTCCTGAGTCGCTTCCTGCTGGGCGAACTTCTGGATCTGCATCTGGGTGCGACGGGTGCGCAAGATCTCGCGAGCCTGACAGGCGACGGAGTCAGCGACAGCGGGGTGGATGTTGCCGGACTTCACCATGTGGAGGGTGTCCCAGAGAGCCTCGGACAGGTTGTCGGCGTTCAGGGTCTTCTTGTTCATGCTTGATCCTTGGCGATGTCTCGCCGGTTCTTGATGGTGCGGTTGTGACGACCGCGTTCGTACTGGCGACTGCTGTTGCCGTCGCCCTCCGTTTGGAGATGGTCTGTCAGGGCGAGGAACGCGAGGTAGGCGGGAGCGAGGTCCTGTCCGTAGAGCCTGACCGCTCGGTACTTGCGGTCGTACTCCCTCTTGTGGCGCTTCCACTCGGGGTCCTGACGGTAGTTCTTGCCGTACTCCTGCATCTTGGCGCGGTACTCGGGGCTTGCCCGGCGCTCGGCCTGCTTCTGGAGGAAGTAGTCCGAGTTGGCGCGGTAGTGGTCGCGCTTCTTCTGGAGGATCTCGTCCCGCTTCGGTCCGTTCCTCCGGGCGCGGTCGTACTCCGTCTTCCGGCGCTTCTTGTCACCTGGGTCCACCCGTCGAGCGTTGGCTGAGCACAGCCGGGAGCAGTACCGAGTGCCTCGGCGCTGGTCGCAGGGCCGGATGAGAAACTCCTCGCCACACTCAGGACACACCGCAGGGACTCGCTTGTACTTCCGTGGGTTCACTGGAAGCGGAGTCGGAGCGGACTCCGTTAGCCACAGCGTGCGCGGGTAGCCCGCGACCACATGGCCTTCGCGGATGAGAGCCATGACCTGCGCCGATGCGTGCTCGCGGCCCCAATCCAACTTCGACCACAACTCCTTCCGGGTCATCCCGGCTTCGTGGGCTTCCGCGAGCAACTCGACGATGGCCTCGATGCAAGTCATGTTCCCTCCGGGTCCAGCATCTTGGCGATGCTCTCGTGCTTCTGGTAGTAGGTGATCCGCCTGCCGAAGGCCGCGCGCCACTGACGCACCCGCTCTCGCGAGACGGGCTCGCCCTGGTTGTACGCGGCGAACTCCCGAGCGATCTGGGCCATGTTGGCGTCTGCCTCGAACTGCCCGACCAGCCAGGCCATCGCGTACCGGCCGTAGGTGCGGAGGAAGTTGCGACGGACGCGGTCGGGGTCGCAGGGCTTACGAGGCATCACACCCCCACCAGCGCCCGCAGCTGCCGCCGCTGCTCCTCGTGCTCCCGCTCGCACTGGATGCGGCGCAGGTTCTTGAGGTGGACGAGCTCGGTCAGCGCAGTCTCGTAGAGGTCGTGGGCCTCGTTGGCCCTCCGAGCGGACTGCTCGTGGCTGTAGGAGTGCGTCGCGGCGTTGGCCCCGAGGCGGATGATGGCTTCCTCGAGGCGCTTGAAGGCCTCGTGCTCGGCGTTGGTCACAGCGCCTCCAGCCAGTAGCCCTGGTGCAGGGACAGGGGGTTGGAGTCGCTCATGGCATCACCGCCCAACCCTGCTCGATGACCCACAGCGCGAGGCCGTAGGAGCAGATGACGAAGAGGGCGAAGGTAGCGCCGAGGCTCAGGGTGAGGCGGTGCTCGGCTTGCCGCTGGTCGTGGGTCATGCGTGCTCTCCTCGGGCCACGTAGTCCTCGTGGTCCAGCCACTCGATCTCCTCGCGGGCGGTGTCGTTGGCCCACTCCTGGACCTTGCTCTCCACCGAGCGAAGCAGCGAGGCGCAAACGCTGGCGTCCTGCGTCTCCCGGTCCTCCTCGGCCTCGTCGTCCCACCACTCAGCGCGAATGCACGTGATGTCGGGCGTCTCCGCGGGCTCGTGGCGGGTCTGGCTGCGCAGGCGTCCCTCGATGCGGATGTGCAGCGTGTAGTCGGTGCCGTTGATCTCCACGTCCATCGGCTCGGTGATGTCGATGTGGCGGGTCATGCTCCCCCCTCCTTCTCGTTAATGTGGTCCTGCCTCGTCCCGGCCATCAGCCCGGCTTCGATGTCCACCCACTGGTTGTAGGTCATGCGCTGCTTCGGCACGGAGCCGGAGAGCACCTCCAGAAACTGCTCGTCCTGCTCGGGGATGCCCTTGACGAAGCACTCCCCGCCCAGCCGGTCGAGGAGGTCACCAAAGACCGTCACCAGCGCCTCGGTGGAGTGTTGGCCAGCCTTGTAGCGGCCGAGGATCTTGCGGTAGTCCGAGAGAGATGGGGTCATCTACCACCTCACCAGCGGAGCAGGGCCCTCGCCGCGCATGTGGCGCTCCATCTGCTCGGCGTCCTCGCGCAGCATCCGCTCGCAGTCCTCGGCGTTGCGCTGACGCTCGTTGGCGCGCTGACGCTCGACGTTGGCCTTGTAGGCTTCGAAGTCCCCCACTGCGCCCTCGTCCTGCCAGCGGATCAGGTCCGGGTCGACCGGCCCGGGGCGGGCTGGGTAGACCACCATGCCAAGGCGGGCGTGGCCGGCGATGCGTCGTGCTCGGTTGTAGTCGCTGCTCATGTTCATCCCCTCCCGTTGGCCTGCTCGCGCACGCACCAAGCGTGACGAAGCCGTCCGAGAGCGCGCTGATAGCGGTCCTCACCGAGGCGACCCATCTTGCGGCTCTTGATGGCCCGCTCGTATTCGAGCTGCGCCTTCGAGTAGTCGATGGCGGCCTGGCTCTTGTTGATCATCCTGTCCTCCGGGGTGGTGCATACAATCTACACAGCCGGTATCGGATGCGCAAACAGAATGCGTAAGAAAGTTGCACGACACGGTGCGCGGCGGTACTCTGGCGACAGGAGGTATCAATGAAACTGCACGCATTGCTCTTGCAGATGCGGGAAAACATGGGCTGGTCTCAGCAAGTGGCTGCCCACAAGGCTGGCTGCTCGCTCCGGGCCCTCCAGACGTGGGAGCGGGGCACGAGCGTTCCGAGCGCTCGCTTCTGCGTCGGGCTCGGTGAGGCGTATGGGGTTGCCCCTGCGCTGCTGATGACGCTGGCCACAAGCGCCGAGATCGAACGACTGGAGGGGTCGTGATCTACGAGACCAAGCTCCAGCGCCACATCACCGCGCTCATGCGCAAGGCGTACAACGCTGGCTATGGCCACGGCTACCGCAACGGCCACCACGACTCCGAGGAGGGGGAGCCCTTCGACGATGAGGGGGGCGAGAGCTTCGACATCTGGCTGGACGAGGCCGAGGGTGTGCCCTTCGCTGACGCCGACCCGCTGCCACCTTCGGCCGAGGAGAAGTCGTGAGGCTCGCTATCGGCATCGACCCCGGCAAGTCTGCGTCCGTGGCGCTGGTCGCCAAGGGTGCCGCAGCGAGGCCGGTCCTGCTCGGTGTGTGGTCCATCTACGGCGCTGATGCGCCCTGGCGTGTCCGAGCCGAGGAGGCGATCAGCAACGCGGCCGCCGCCATGCCCGAGGGCGCTGGTCTTGCTGGCACGTTCGTAGAGGTCCCGGCTGCGCGCGGCCGCACTCGCGGCGAGAAGTTTGGGCCGGACGTGTGGCTCGGACTCGGACAGCGCATCGGCTGGCTCTCCTGCCTTGCTCACGGCGCCGGCCTCGGACCGCTGGTCCAGGTCCCGTCGGGAGACTGGCCGAAGGCGCTGGGACTCAGGAAAGGCAAGCAGGGCGACGGACAGCACCGCATCGGCGAGGCGGCCATGCACTGCGACACGGGAGCGTGGCGGCGAACCCTGCTCATGGGCACGGCCGCCTCTACCGAGCGAGCCATTTGCCAGGCCGAGAGCATCCTGATTGCTGCGGCCGCTCTGTTGTAGGGCTCCAGCCGTCGTGATAAGATGGCGGGGAGCCTGCGGGAACAGGCTCGACCCACCAACACCAGACCACCGGAGGTCTAATGCCTGTTGAGTTTACGTCGCCCGAGGAATGGCGGCCAGTCCCCACCTACGAGGGCCTGTACCTCGTGTCCAGCCATGCCCGGATAAGGTCGCTTCGTAGCGGCCGCATCATGAAGACGTGCGTCGATGCTGCTGGCTACCTGTGCTTGAACCTCCACAACGGTGGGGCTCGGGTGCATCGCGTTCACCGGCTGATGCTGCGGGCGTTCGTCGGTGAGCCCGTTGGTGCCGCCAAGGTCGCCTGCCACAACAACGGCGTCCGGCTGGACAACCGGCTGGACAACCTCCGCTGGGACACGCCGGCCGGCAATGTTCGCGACCGGCTTGCGCACGGGACCCACAACCGTGGAGAGCGTTGCGGTACGTCCAAGCTGACTGAGGCCAAGGTCAAGGAATTGCGCGATGCTTACCGGGCTGGCGCTGAGACCCGTGATCTGGCGAACGAGATGGGCATGTCGCAGGGGGCTGTCTGTCGGGCCGTCTTCGGTGAGACTTGGTTCATCGTCCCGAATCCCTGCGTACCTCGTCGGCCGGGAGGTGGGGCCTGTGGTGAGCGCAACAACGCCTCCAAGATCACGTGGGACATCGTGGATCAGATCCGGTCGCGGGCGGCAGCAGGCGAGCAGCAGGCGAGCATCGCCAGGAGCCTGTGCCTGTCCGCCGGTATCGTGAATAGGGTGGTCCTTCGCAGGACCTGGAAAACCCGCCCCACGACCCCCAAAACCTACGCGGCTCAGATCCTGATCGAGCCGGGGGAGGAAGGATGAGCCGTTGGAATAGCGGAAACGTTGGACGAGAGCCTGTGTCGCTGGACACCGAGATCGAGGACCTCTGGGAGGCCGAGGACCAACTCACCACGGGCACGCGCTACATGCGCCTTCGGGTGTCCGCGATCATCCCCTGGACTACGCCGTACATCGCGATCGCGGTGGAGTGGGTGGAACTCATGGGCTCCAACGCTATGGGCATCTACAACGCCGAGGACTGGCCTGCCTTGTGTGCGTGGGAGGCGTTCGACCGCTCGGACTACCCTCGGCTTCCGAAGCCCAGCATCCCTCGACCTGTGGCCTTGCTGGTGGCCCCATGAACCGATGCACCTGCGGGCGCTTCTCGCCCCCCACCATGCGCTCCCGCCTCGAGCTCGTCGACCTCACCATGTCCGCCGTGGTCAGGTGTGACGCCTGCGACCCCTCCCCCCTCGCCCAGCAGCTGCGCGCCCAGACCGCTCGGAGGGCTTCTGAGGCCCTGGACAAGCGCTTGGGGGACATCGCCCGGCACCACGCCCGAGACGAGGTGAGGGGGTGGGTGGAGGCCCATGCGAGGCGTCTGGAGCGGGAGCAGTCTTGTCGATGGCCGGACTACCCCCACAAGACGCAGGGGGGACTGTGAGCAGCGCCCGCAAGCATGGCAATCGGGACACTCTCGACCGCTTCTACTCGCCGACCGTGCTGGCCGAGGCCATCGTGGATGAGCTGCCCGCGTCCATCGGCAAGGACTCCCGTGGCATCTGGGAGCCTCACGTAGGTGGGGGCGCTTTCGCCCGCGCTGTCCTGCGTCGATGGCCCAAGGCTCGCCTACGGGTGTCTGACCTCGATCCCACCTCTCCTGCGCTGCTGGACATGGGTGGAGAGTTGGGGGACTTCCTGACGCTCTCAGGGGCCCCGTGGCTGGTCATTGGGAACCCGCCCTACTCCGAAGCCGAGGAGCACGTGCGCCACGCTCTTGAGGTCACTCAGCGGCACGTGGTCTTCGTCCTGCGGCTGGCCTTTCTGGAGTCGGCTACCCGAGCGGCCTTCTGGTCTGGAGATGCCTCCTGTCTGCGCAAGGTCTGGGTCATGGCGGAACGCCCCTCCTTCAGCACCGACGGCAAGACGGACTCGTGCGCCTACATGGCTGCTTGGTGGGACACCTCCTACCGAGGCAAGGCCGAGATCGTCCCCGGCTGGTCCTGGGTCCACCACCGCCAGCCCAGCCTCTTCGGGAGTGCCTCGTGAGCCTCCGCGAGCGCACCTTGAACACAACGCTGCGGCAGACTCCGGGTCGTCCGTGGTTGCCCCGATTTGCCCATGCTGGCGGCTGGCCTCCCGACTGGCTTGGAGACCACCGCAGCGAGCTCGTCGCCAACGCTCGCGAGTGGTTCGGCCCACGCTGCCTCGCCGCCGCTGTCTACCGTGTGCCCGAGCGCTCGCACGTACCCGACTCGCCTACGCGCCTTCGTGTGGTGGTCGCCTACGGCACGGTGCGCCGGCCCGAGTGGCTTGCTGGTGTCGTGAAGGAGGCCTCGTGACCCTCCCGCCCCGCAGCGCCGACTGGCCTGCCGAAGCCATCGACGAGCTGCTCGAGAGCGTTGCCATCAAGGCCGAGCAGCGACGAGAAAACCCCAAAGCACCCAGCCCCGAGACCTGGCGCCTGGCCGAGATGGGCGTGCGTCAGCGGTGGGAGAGACGATGACCGACAAGAACATGAGGAACGCTCAGATCATCCTGATGCGCAGCATGGGCAAAACCTATCGGGCCATTGCCGAGGAGTGGGGCGTCTCCAAGGCGCGCGTCAAGGAGATCTGCCACCAGCACGCCCAGCGAGAAGCGTGGGCGCTCCGTGTCGCGGAAGACCCCGAACTCCTCGACGGATCGACTCGCTTGATGGGCGTTCTCTGGAAGCAGGAGATTTATCGATACGCAGATCTTGTGGATTGGACTCCGTCTCGGCTACTCGCCCTGCGCGGCTTCGGGTTCAAGTCGCTGCTTGAGGCGAAGCGCTTGCTTGCAGCCCGTGGGCTCCGCCTTCGCGATGACTTTGAGGTGTCCTCATGACCCGCCCCGAGCTCCGCGACCACTTGCTGGCCCTCCCCTTCCACGAGGTCCGCCACCTCGCCGGCATCCCCGTCCTGCGCTCCCGCGCTGGCTACTCGGTCGAAGGCGGCCAGCCCGTGGACTTGGGAGCCGCGGTCAACATCATCGACTCGCTCAGGAGGATCCGGGCATGAAGTGCATCGCCGAGGTCAAGGACCTCAAGATCATGAAGCATCGCTCCTGTGGTCGGCGTGCTGTCGGCCGCTTCGGCCCCATGCGAGACCCGCTCTGCACCCAGCACGCCAAGGCTGAGGTTCGTTGGCTGCGAAAGCGCCTCGAAAAGCTGGAGGATGCCTGCCGAAAGGCCGGCGTGTCCCTTCCCAGCAGCGACCCGCCCAAGTCTGGACACGCAGAATGACTCCCCCCATGCTATAGTCCCCATGCGTTCTCTCGACGCTGAGCCCCCTTTGGGCTCGCCCTCCCCAGCAAGCCCGGCCAGGCCCTGGGGAGGGGGTTCGAGAGACTGCGTGAACCCTTGAGAGAGAACATGAACTTCATACCTGTACCGCTTCAGGCGGTGAGGGGTGACCTACGTCGCCCCCATGAACACCCGGCGTCCGACTCGGTGATCCTGCTGGAGATGGGCGCGCTCATCGTCCTGGGGGAGTGGGACGAGTGGTCCCAGACCCAGTTGGCGCGCCGGTTCAAGTGCGGCAAGACGAGGCTGCTCAAGTGCGCTCAGAAGCTGGCAGACCAGTTTCAGACCATGAGCGGACCGGCAACGGACCAATGGCGGACCGCCATTCTTGAGAAGTTTCCGCAGCTTACGGACACCCCTGGACCAGAAGCGGACCAGAAGCGGACCAATAGCGGACCCCGCGCGCGTTCTTCTCTTAAGAGAGAAGAGAAAGAAGAAGAGAACGCGGCTGACGCCGCTGATGATGAAGCTGGGTCCAGTCCCTCGGACAAGGCCAAGCAGACGAAGAGCTACACCGAGGAGTTTCAGCGACTGGCAACGCTCAGGTCCAGCATCCTCAACGGACAAGGCGCGCTGACCGAAGCAGCCAAGACCACGAAGCCAGCCAAGGCCATCCTGGACCAGTACCGGAAACTCCGAGACAGGGGTCTCACCGAAGACGGCATCGCGTGGCTCATCCGGTGGACCTTCCTCGCCCCGGACGACGACAAGCCCGGGTCGGCTCACTACCTGCGGAGCAAGGGCTACACGTCGATGAAGAACCTGCTCGTGGACGCGAAGGCAGACGACCGGATCGAGAGGGCTCGTCGGTGGGACGCCGCTGGATGCACGCTGGCTGGCCCGCACGTTGCCAACGTGGACGAGGGCGTCTTGAAGCGCAAGGCCACGCGCAAGGGGCCGCAGGCACGCCCTGACGAGATCCCCGTCGACGACATGGTGGCCGTGGTGCTGGACATCGCGCGCCAGCTCCGAGACGGCACCCGCCCGCTGTTCGTGACCTGGCCGAGGTGGCTGGACAGGCTGGACGATCGGCGTGTCAGACTCGCCCGACGGGTTGAGCAGGAGGCGGACGCGGTGAAGAACATCAACGACGAGAGCGGGGCTCGGGTCCTGCTGGAGGGGGCAGCATGACCAACGACGAAGCGAGGGCGCTCGGACTGCGGGCGGTGGCGTGCAATGGCTGGCGTTGGATGCCCGGTATGCGATCCGAGATTCGCACACGGACGCGCCGAGCAGCGTACCGATGGCTGTCGGGACCGACCGACGAGCGGCATTGGGGCCTGGTCGTCATCGTCGAGGACCATCGGGGCTGGCCTGCTCGCACCGTCGCGACGCTCCAACCGGGCCCGCATGACCTGCCCGACCTGGACGATGGCGCGACGCTGGGCTGTCTGCTGGCGTTGGTGCGGCTGGCGAGGCTCGACCCGTACTGGCTGCCGACGTGCCTTGACTGGGAGGGAGGGATGGCCTGGGTAATCGAGGAACCATCCCGCAAGCGGCAGACGCGACACGGGAGCTATGCCGCTGTGCTCGTGGCAGCGCTGGAGGCTGCGCCATGAACACCGCGCCCAACCGAGAGCCCCAGCGCCACCACCTGGAGCAGCGCCTCATCGCCACCCTGCTCGGGCCCATCGGCTCGGGCATCCCCACCGAGGAGCGGCGGGAGATGCTGGCGCGCGCCGCAGACATGAATCTGGACACGCTCATCGCTGACCCAGATCTCCGCGCCGTGCTCAAGGCAGCGTTCCACCTGCAGGACCGCAACCGGGACGTGGTGCCGATGCTCGTGGCTCGGCAGATCCAGGAGAGCACCGACGACCCGGTGCAGGCCAAGCGCCAGCGGCGGGCGATGCTCGAGGCGGTCGCGCTGGACCCGATGGCCTTCGAGGAGATCGTGCGCGGCTTGCGGACGATGAGCACCAAGAGCACCATCATCGAGATCGCTCAGCAGCTCAACGCGGTAGCCGCGCAGGGCAAGTCGGCCGAGGACATGACCGCACTCGCCACCCATCTGCTCGGAGAGCTGCTCAGCACCGCCGACGCGAATCGGGAGCGCCGCCCGAGCATGGGAGCGGCCGAGGCGCTGGACTCGTGGATGGAGGGCGTCGAGGCCGACCTGGCAGCGCGCAACGACCCCAACGCGCCCCAGCCCCTGCGCTTCCAGGCGCCGCTGAAGTGCCTCGCTGAGGACTGGTGGGACGTGCTGAAGCCTGGGCGTATGCCGGTCATCGCTGCCCGTTCGGGCGTGGGTAAGAGCGCCATGGCCTTCGAGTGGGCCAAGCGTCTCACCATGGACGGGATGCGCGGGACCTACATCACGCTGGAGATGCCCGAGGACCAGAAGGCCGAGCGCCTGATCCGGCAGTCCAGCCCCTACGGCTCGCGCCACATCTGGAATCGGCCCACGCTCATGGACGACGTGCGCCCCCACTGGCAGCGGCTGCGGGAGCAGTTGGGGAACCAGTTGCG
>Ga0099851_1001028_pt1 | contig 11794 bp, 17 predicted proteins | sample CB_VirMetaG_6_FD_78176 | JGI IMG/M metagenome (GOLD analysis project Ga0099851, IMG submission 78176) | Freshwater to marine saline gradient viral communities from Chesapeake Bay - CB_1508_2 Viral MetaG | ecosystem: Environmental > Aquatic > Marine > Coastal | place: USA: Chesapeake Bay... | reverse complement strand
TTGCTTGTTGCTTAATATCTGCAAACATAGCCTTGTTAACTAGCTGTGCTGATATACTCTCCCATGGTATGTTATTCTTCTGCAGGTAGTAATGGAATCCCATTGCTCCTAGGCCTAGTGATCTCTCTCGCTCTGCAGAGTACACTGCTTTTCTTAAAGCATCAGGTGCATGATCGATGAAGAACTGAAGCACATTATCGAGAAACCTGATAATATCGCGAACCATTTTTGTGTCTTTCCATTCATCGTAGTATTCGAGATTAACGGAGCTAAGGCAACAAACAGCAGTACGATTGATATCTGTAGCAAGATGTATTTCGTTACATAGATTACTTCCATAAATTTTTAATCCTAAATCTTTTTGTGTTTGTGGTAACCCACGGTTAGCGGCATCAATGAAGTTAATGTATGGTCCACCTGTACGATACCGCACCTCACAGATAGTCTCTATCAAAATACGTGCCTTGATAGTCATCACTACTTCTTTGGTATCAGGATCTATAAGATCCCAGTTACCGTTAACTAATCCAGCTTCCATCAAAGCATCTGATACGTTGACTGCGTTGAATAAGTTGAAACACTTACGGTCAATGTCTCCACCTGATGGCATCTTAAAGTTAATAAACTCTATGATGTCAGGGTGATGATCATTCAAGTACGCAGCATATGACCCCTTACGTGTACTGCCTTGCTTGTAGGCAACCATCTGTGCATCTGTTACCCTTAGAAAAGGTATAGGGCCGGGTGCCTTGTCAGACACAGAGCGTACCTCTTCCCAGTGTCCTCCTACGCCTCCTCCCATGACAGATAGCCATGCTACCTCTTCCATATGCTCTATCAGACTCTCTAATGTGTCGTCTACATATGTTAGAAAGCAGGAGATAGGCATGCCCTTAGGCTTCTCTCCTTTAGCAGGTGCATTAGATAGTGGAGGTGAACTAGACATCATCCACTGCTTGCTAATGTAGCCGTACATACGCTTACCTAACTCTTCATCACCTCCGTTGAACGCTTCACACATACGTGCAAAAGTTTTCTGTGGTGACTCTCCATTCTTACAGTAAAACTTATCTAACATCGCCCTGCCCTGCTCTGTTAGCAAGGCGTTACGACTATCATCAGTTCTAATCATCTAATTTATCCTTGTTGTTGTACTCTTGAAGACATGATACCCATTAACTGACGTGCGAAGTCAATCATAGTAGGTGCATCTACTAAAAACGCTTCATGCTCCTCGTCTCCTCTCTTTAGTCTAAGTTCCATCTTCTGTGCCTCATCCTCTAAGTGAAAGCAGATTGATGTAGTAACAGCCATAGGCTTCTCTGCGTCCTTATCAATCTTACTTGACTCGTGTAATCTGTAACTAAATTTCATTCCTGTTGCCATATCTTACTCCTTTGCTAAGTGTCGTGGGTCAATGTACCAAATAGTATTCGGCTGGTCTTCCCTTAATTTTACGTATTCATTCTCATCCCATAGTACCATGTAACTTACGGGATCTGTTATCATTTTTATTATACCAGTAGCTCCTTCCTCTACATAGGGCTTATCATCTTTAATGCAGATAACTCTGTCACCTACCTTAAGATCAGTAAGGTCTATTGGTTCCATGTCAGGTATATCTGCCTCAAAATCAAAGACAGGCTCTGCAAATGAATGAAGCTCTTCCCCATTAAGTAGCTTGCTATTAAATGTAGCCCATCTCTCACTATACTCATATACTGCGTCATCTGCAGCCTCTGCAGCCTTAGCTACAGATTTATCTGGTAGGGATAGTTGATTAACAAACACTGATGTCCATATCATCTGTTCTTCTATTGTTTTCATAATACTCTCCTTCTATGCTCTTTCTTGTTTGGTCCTCTCATCCATTTACCACATGACTTACAAGTATAACGCTCGTAACCTGTAGTTTGGTTAGGTACTACACCTCTATGTTGATGTGGTCCTTCATGCCCACAACCTACACAAGGGTCGTTAATGTCTTCAATAATGTTGTACCAGTTATATGTAATATCAGGTTCTATTTTTTTGAATACATCTCGTAATACTTCTACATCCATCTTGTTATACTTCACCATCTTAGCGAATGATGCATCACAGTTCTCGTTATCTTCCATGATGTCAACCCACCACTGATAGTCTGACTTAATCTTACGTCCTACTCCAAAGTACTTAGCAACATAGTCTAGTCTAAACGAGTTCATGTTGTATTTACTCTTGACTACCTTGTACGTATCAATGCTACGCTTAGGTCCAATTGTATCATATCCATGGTATCTTAGTCTAGCGTTAATCCAAGGGATATCAAACTTGTCGCCGTTATGGTGTACTAGTATTGTGCTATCCTCTACTGCCTCTGCTAATTTCTTTACAATTAATGAGTCATCTATAACTCCATTATCCCATAGAATTAAGTCATCTGCAACCTCTATTTTACCATCATCGTGTGCCCACGCAGCACAAATCATTGCACGTTCGCGGCTGATGTTGTTAGGTTGAATGTTAATCTTGTATCCACACCTCCAGAAGTAACCCTCATTAGGTGTAGTTTCTATATCCAAATATGTTAGTTTACTCATCAATGTATCTCCGGTTTGTATAATCTTAGTACTATACTATCTATTATGATCTCTTTGTCTTCAGATGTTAAGTGATCGCTGTCTCTAATACCAACGTACACTTGGCTGATCCCTGCTTTCTTACATAAGACCACGGCTGCATCAATTGCTGCCAATAGATCATTACGTCCTAGCTCTACTATTTGACTTTCCTTATCCCCTTTAACCATTCTGGTGGTATCTCCTCAACGCAACACTGGTATCCTTTCTGTCTGCACCAGTCACTGTAGCGTGTAGCATGTTTTTTAGTTAGCCAGTTGTCCCTCTCGAACACCATCCTGACATCTATTTCTGTTGACTTTTTGATAGCAAGCATCTTACGCCTCTGCTCCATATCAAACTTGCCTTTGTCTTCCAAGTAAGTAACACCTCCATCAATGCGAGGCAAAACGAAATCAGGGTTATAAGTACGATTAATCCGAATGTCCACCGAATTGCAATCCAAACAGATACCATTAGCAGACTGCTGATAATCAATATAGTCACGTTCGTAATACCATTCAACACCTGCCTTCACTAATTGCCCTGCTGTTCTTAACTCTAACCCTGACTTAAATGTATACCCATACTTAGTAAGATCGGTCTTCTTCCATGACATACTTATCTATCTCCTTGTGTGTACGTAGTAGGTATACTAACTGGTAAATCTCATCTGCGTACTCCCTATAGTTATAGTTCTCCATTATATACTTAGTAATAGGCTTAACCTTCTTGTCTTCGTTTAATTTCTCATTTGTTTTTTCAAACCATTCAGCATACTGGTCGTATCTCCATTCAGAGAAGTTAAGTCCTTTTACAGAGTCAGTGACAGCTTGTACAAGCTTCTTCTCTGCGCCCTCTTTACTGACACCCTCTATACCATAGATGTTATCTGTCATGTCACCTGATACTGCTTGTGACCACAGGTTTATCTTAGCTTGCTTAGGTGTAATGAACTCCCAGTCTGGTACACCGGCTTTACGTTTATCTTCTGGCCTGAAGTCAAAGAACACTCCGGGTACTTGCATCAAGTCTTTATCAATAGATGCCAGCACTAATCCGTTATGTTTCAAAGCCTCTTCAGGGTTCATCTTATCTCTAGCCCAGTCCCATGCCCTTGTCTGCTCAATAGCTAAGTAGTCATCGACCTCGATGCCATCAATCTCTACGGCATCATAACGCTCGATCATATACTTAGTGAGTGCATCAAAGTGTGTTGGTCTACCCATACCATACTTCTTAGGGTACTGCTCGAAGTAATAAGGCCACTTACCTGTGGCTTTCATCTCTTCAAACTTTCTCTTAGTTACACGATTACCCTTGTATGGTAGTAGTTTAGATACATCCTTACGATAGTTCTCTGACACCCCGAGATACAGTTCCATCTTTCTAGCGTTAGTATTCTTACGAATGTTCTCAAGTACTAGCTTACAGCTATGTAGAGCATTCTCTACTGGATCAGCTGCAACTTGTCTCTTGATCTTACAGTTCGCATACACCTCTTCACCTACTAGCTCCTTTAATTCAGTTCTAGTTGAAGCGATACCTATTGTCTTATCATCATCCATGGCAAGAAACCTATCCTTGTCACAGACACATCCAATTTGATATCGCACCATGTCAGCATCGACGATTACTTTAGGTCCGTTACTCACCTGCTAGTAGTTCCTGTATTTTATCAGCAATCTTCTCTGCTTTTGTTTTCTCAAATGCTGCCAAAATGTCACTTAGACTTTTCTTTCCAAACATAAAACCTCCTAAAGTCGCCGCAGAATTTTTACACTAATTCCACGGCATTTTTCAATGTAATTGATATTGTTAATTGTGTCGAGAGGCGGGAATTGCACCCGCTGTCTAGTTTTGTCTAGAATTATACTAGTGGGCCTTTCACTTCGCGAAGCGAGTCCACCCTCTCTCAAACTCAGTTTATAGTATACCCAATGTAAAGAAACTACGAATAGAATCATAGAACCCATCACGATCTGCTACACCAGCTGCTTTTTCTATGTATTTAAGTGCCTTTGTATTGTCTCCTACTGCTGTGTACGCATCTGCTAGAGATAGGTATTGACAGAATGCACTTGTTGCTGATAAGCTAACTCCAATTGTGTTACGTTGTAGTGACGCACCTGATGAACATACACTTGCAAAGGTAGGTGCTGCACTTGATACAGGCATACGTGAGAAGTCATCACCTTCTACGATTACGTCATCATTTGACACTGATAGTGACTCATCAACTACGTTTACATTAGTCTTGCTTCTGCTCGTCGCTTGCTGAATCTGACCCTGTGCTTGTCCCTGTACTTGGACTTGACCCTGCTTTTGGTGCTGATTCGCTGCCGCTGTCGGATTGAAGTTCCCCGCTGTCACCGGATGCACACATGCTGCTGTCATCAATATTAAGATTACTACTAATTTCTTCATCTACTTCTCCTTGTGTTAGTTGATTATACTCTTCGATAGCTTCTACTATCTCTTCTACTTCGTCGTCTAGTTCCATATCAGCTAATTCCTCTATAGATGTTAGAGGTACCTCTTGGAACCAATGGTTAAATCGTGAGGCAGAAACTACTTCAAAGTACCCGTTATCCCATTCTACTAAGTAAGGTAAGTCCTCACCTTTATTCCCAAGCGATAGAAAATGTCTACCATGTGATGTCTCGATATAGGCTTGTCCTTTCTCACCTACGTTACGACTAACCCATCCATCTTCCATGCCCGGACGGAATTGAACCGCCCGAACAATAGCTGATATCCTATAACTAGGGGCATCATCATTCAAAATCTGGGTCATCTGCAAACGCTCCTTCTTCTTGCTTTGGTGATTGAGTAGGCTCTACATCATTATCGAAGTCTGGGTCATCTAAATCCCCTACACCTTCAACTTCTTCTGTAGCTAACAGCTCTTCTAGTTTGCTTCCACCTTTAACTTTGATGTATACACCTAGCTGCTGTTGGAATATCTGCTCAGTTACCTTGGCGTGTGAATCAATGATAGCTTGTAAGCGATCTGCTTTTTTAGCAGGTAACGCGATAGCTTCATTAATAATTGCTACGTTAACTAAATCAACCGCTGCTTTAGCAGACGACTGCATGATGATAGACGCTTGAGTAGCTGGGTCTTGCTTATAGCCGCCACCGCCGCCACCTTTGAATCCACCTTTACCTCCACCAGTTCGTGGTGGTGGTTGAGTGCCTTTACCTTTACCAATTTTCATTGCTTCTGGCTTATCTACGTTCCAGTACCCACGATCATTCTTAGTCGCTTCAAACCCAACTAAGTCGCCTACTTCACATGTAGGCTTATATTCACCTGTACCGTAAAACGTCTCGTTATCTAGCTTGATACTATATAGAATCTTGTCACCAGATACTTTACGTTCTGATACGTAGTGTACACTACCTTTAATTACTTCACCCATTTTTGCTACCTCTCTGTTTAATAATTGTTTATATCTTTGTTCATAGGCATACTGATCATTTAACGCTTGGTCATATGCCCACTCTGCCCACGCACCCATACGTTAGTCTACTGCTCCTCTCTTTTTAAGTTCTCGTCTAATATACCACTGTGCCTTCTCTAAATCTTCGATAGCGTCACCTTTAAGGTCTGCTCTCCAAATGTACTTTAGTGCGTTACCTAAGTTAAAGTCCATATGCTCAGCGATTTCTATGCACTCTACACCACTTGGGTGCTGAGTATAATGTGCAGGTTGATTTACAGGGTCAATACTCTGATGTACCACTCGTGCCTCGCCTTGACTTAACCACCTTACACTTTCTGTAGGTCTGGTTGCATCTCCATGTACCCAATGTGTGTCACCACTATTAAATTCTAGACGGTACGGGAAGTAATCATCAAATATATCTATCTGATTGATTGTAGCAATCTCACCGTCATAAGATGACCAATGACTATCACCACCATCTCTATACTCACTCTCATCATTTTCAAATGAGTAGATTACCTCTTGCCCTATTGAATATCCTCTTCGTGTACCAATTGTCTCTGACTCTCTCATAGGTTCCTCCTGTATTAATTCAATCTCCCCTGATTCATAGTACCAGTCACCATCAGAACTACATGCAAGCCCTTGCTGATAACGATCAGAGATACTATCTATATCTAGTTTTACACAATAGTAATTATCACCTAAAAAGTTTACATCTGTGACCACACCTGTTGGGTTAAAAGGGGAGAACGAATAACCTCTCCTACCGTTATCTTGTACTCGATCACCAACTTTAAATTGTCTCATTTCTTTAGTCTCCTTCGTATTTTCTTTACTATATTGTCCATTATGACACGTATTTCTTTTACTGTCAAGTCTAAATCTTCACCTATCTCTTTATAGGTATATCCACACCCTATGTGTAGAAGGTACACCTCTTTCTCCAAGTCCCCAAATCCCTCGAAGAAGTTGTCTAATTTTTCACCTTGCTCCTCAGACAGCCTGTATTCGTCCTCAAGGGACGTTGATACCCAGTCTATAGAAGCTTCAACATCATCCCAGTTCTCAATGATGTAGTCCATAGCGTCATCCTGATTCTGGTTTGCCCAAGTTATTGTCTGGTGAGCGTATGCTTCTTGCTTTGCAGTCAATATTGTAAAGAAAGCACAGCCTCTCGTCAGGAAACCTAATACAGAGTTTCTACATTTATGGCAGTTCTTCATAAATAATACCCATGTATCCTGTACTATATCATCAATTTCCATCGGACTAAAGGTACTTTTTCTCCTGATATACCCCCTCAAGTCCTTATCTAATCCAGTATATAACTCATTTATGGCGTTATCGTTACCAGCTTTGTACTGTTCTAGTAGTTCACCCTGCTTTTCTGGTGTCATCTTGCTCTCCTATGTTAGTTTTGACCCATTCATCGCTAGTGTGCCAATGGGTACCGAAATCTGCCTCAGCTAATAGAGGTACGTTAAATGTTTCTCTGTATACTTTCTTAAGGTACTTAACTGTATCCTTCTCAAATGAAATAGAAGCTACCTTGTCATATACATCTTTTTCTTCTGGTTTAACCTCACCTAGTACCGAGTCATGTACCGTAGATACGATGAATGATTCCAGTGCTAACTTCTTAAGTCTATGCCACATGTACACCAGACTGATTGGTACAATATCTGCAGTAGCAAATGACTGTACATTGTAGTTACAAATCTGGTGTATAATTCTTGGTGCTAATTTACCCCACTTATTTATTTTAGCATGCGGCCAGTAAAATATCAACCCACTTCTGCATCTGATGTGTCTGTAGTTGATGACGTGCTGCTTCCACTCTTCTTGGAGGTTAGAAATTCCGGTATACCTTTCGCGGAAATATTTATAATATCGCATTTCGTCATCAGTTCCGAATTCACCGCCGTAAAGGGGCTTGAAAGTATGCTCTTTACTTCTAAACCGAAGGGTTTCCCGAACTGAGGATGCAAGGTCGTCGCGTACTTTCGGCCATTCTTGATGAAATATAACTGAAGCCGTTGCAGCGTGGACATCCACTTTATTTTGTATATCTTCCATTCCCACTTCATCACGGCCTCCATCAACTGCAACTCTGAACTCAAGCTGTGCTTGATCATGTTCTGCAAAGAGCCAACCCAAGTTTCTTGTTGTAAATACGGGCTTGAACTTTTTGTTAAAGTTTTGAAATTGTGCAGCGTATCGCTTACCACTTGATGAAAGTCTGTGGGTACTTGTTTGTGTTTGGTTAAAGTCTGCATATAATATATTATCCTCTGTCTCGTTAATACATTGATGGAACTTACCTAACGCATTACTTAGCGCGTGTGATAGCTTCATCGCCTCTGATCTTATATCTAAGAATCGTTGTTGTTCTGGTGTAGTAGCACCTTGTGCAAAGACTAGCGGTAAAGTATTCTTGTCAGTCTTTCTGCCTTTACATGGTTTCTTACAAGGGTTACCTTTAGCGTCACATTTCCCTCTTTTCTCCCATGCAGCAATCGCGTTATCATAGCTCTTTTGGTTTCTTTTTGGTCTTCCCTTGTCATCTGTTAGTTCCTTGAATCCTAACTTATCGTATATGTATTCAGCTACCTGATCATTAGACTTAAAGTTTATGCCACCAGTGATCTCGTTGAGTTCTGCTTCTACTTTATTATATCTCTCTTGATAGTCATAATACAAAGGGTTAACTCTCTCTGGATCTAAGCACATACCATTAAACTCTATATCAGCTAGTACTGGTGTCAGTAACATACGTGTATATGTGACTGCCTGCAGGTCACGCTCATAAATATCCTCTCTCTGACTAAAGAATAACTTCTCGTGCAAGTCTACATCTATGTTACAGTAATCTTCTACCCACTCATAAGGGATGTCCTCTGTCTTAACACCTTGTCTGATGAGTCTTCCAACAAAATCCTTACTTCCAAGGTTTCTTCTCTTGGCACATTCTGCGAGAGATAATGCCCACTTCCTATTTCCTGCGAGAACGTACTCTGCAATTTGTGAACACCATACCACCACGCTGGTGAGTTCGAGGCCACACCTACGCAGCCATTTAAGTTCAAACTTCGCATTATGTGCGATAAGAAAGTCGGCCTGCTCAATGTCTCTAACAAGCTCTTGCATGTCAAACTCGGTTCCTCGGATAGCATGGCTCCTCCTACCTCTAGGATGATCCTTTCCAGTTCTCCAGCATGCACAGACAATACTATTTTCTGGATTTCCTGCGTCTCCGAAATCTTCATTCGTAGTCTCAAAGTCAAGTACAACATAATTATTACTCCTATATAAATAAGGGTCAGGGTGCTGAACGTGCTCAGGCAACCCTAACCAACTAGTGCTTACTTTATTCATTAGTACACCTTACTCTTTTGTTTATCCATTCTCAGTTTAAATGGTTTATGGTTACCTGACAACTTATTTTTACAAGGTGACATTATTAGCTCCCCTCGCTCCATCATTTGGTACGTTGCACCCACCCCGATGATTACATCAGCTGTTCCTTGGATACCAGTTTTCGAGCCATACACATGGTTCATGTTAAGTATAGCCTGATCCTCGGCCTCTCCTCCAGCTTGTCCTAGACTGATGGTGAGTGCTTCATACTGTTTACCTAGCCCACGAATAGACGTGGCTAAAGTCTCGTACTTTACGTGCTCTGAGTCGCCCGGTGCTGACATGTTTCTCAACTGATCCACAATTACAACATCAGGTTTATGCACTGCCATACGCCGCTGTAGTTCCGCGATTGTGCCTCCATTCTCTTTAGGTTCCCAAAAGATGAGTCCTCCGTATCCTCTCGCGAAGCATACCTCATCTGTTTTCTGGGGATTATCGCGTACCCAGTCGATAGGCTTATCACAAATTCTAGCTTTAAGTCTATCAATCACATCTAATTTAGGCTCTTCATTACCTAAGTATAGCACATTCAATTTCTGTTTCAAGAAACCATATGCCATGGTAAGGGCACAAGCCGTTTTGCCCACTTCTGGTCTCGCAAAGAGGAAGATGTGATTTCCCCTATGTGCTCCACCACCAAGAGTAGTGTTTAACTGCTTTGGAAACACTAGGATCTTCTCGGACTTATCCTTATCCACAACAAGATCAGCATATGTGGGTGCCTTATAGACATCCTCCTCCGCATCGTCAACCCCTCCCTCTCTCAATCCTTGATAGACTGGGATCAGGTCATCCACTCTCTTGTGCTTACCGTCCTCTAATGCTACGGCAAGCTCACGCGAGGTAGTCTCAAGCCTCGCTTCTCGTACTAAGTCAAGGATGTTAGGTACGGACACCTTTCTTAGATTACTTACGATCATATCAAACTTCTCGTAGTGATCCTCCTTGGGGAACTGTGCTCTCAGACGTTCCTTTAATATACTTTTCTCTATGTGATCAGCATTTTTATCGGTAGTATAGAAGCGGCAAATTTCCTCCCATACTATATTTTCTGCGTCACCTAGATCTTTGTGTATCTCGAAACGATGTAGTTCCTTAGCCGCATCTCGACTTGATGCAGCCGCACTTAGTAGTTTTATCTCTTGCATTAGTCTTCAACCTTTTCCACCTTAGATTTATTTATATACCATGTATCGCCATCGTTTCCTCTATCCTTAAGGTATTTACCCTTATCAAAGGTTACCATTAATGCATTACCAGTTACGGCATGTATGACTCCCTCTGCACCTATACTATAGAACTCGTCATCATCAATATCTAAATCTACTACTCGTACTCTATCGCCCTTTTCCATACTTCTTGTCCTCCTCGTGCTTAGCAGATAACTCTAGTATCTCTGCTTCAGTCATACACTTACGGTTCTTGGCTGCTCTCCACTCACGTTCATATTGAGCATCCTTGAACTGTCCTTTGTGCTCATGGAAGTTAAGCTCTTTCATAGATTCTCACTCGGTCGTGGTGAGTCCATAGCTCAGAGACACCTTCACAATCAACGTTCCAGTGTACGTTGATACCATAGGAATCTTTGTCGAGGCATTTAGACTTATCTACCTTTACTATAGTGCCAATATCACCAGCAACTACTTTATCTTTCAGTGTACAAGGGTTATCTACTTTAGCTTGTACTAGCATTCCTACTTTCGCGTTTTTAAGTTTCATCTGGTCTTACCTCCAATGGTTTACATTCAATTATTTTACTGCCCGTTGATAAATACTGATGGCATATAGTCATTGTAACATGTCTTGGTTCATTAAGCTTCTGTTTTATTTCCCATCCCTGAAATAAATTAGCACTACCTAATAACAATACTAAAATTAGTGTAGACTCTTTCATAATCCTATCTCCCGTTTTAACATTTCATCGTTGCCGTATGATTTAGGGTCGCAGATTAATGATCTACTCTCTATACCCTCAGGAAATACACTCCCGTAATTCTTACGTATCTTAGCTACTGCATCACGTCCACCTTTATCTGGATCTAATAATAGTATAATCTTATTAGTTTGAGAATGCAACTCTCTTACCTGCTCCCAAACCATACTAGTACCTTGTAGTGCTACTACGGGTGCAATCCTAGCTACCCTTACCGCACTCATTATATCTTCAGTGATACATAAGAATGGGTATCTGTAATTCTTTCTGTACCCTCTCGGGTAATGTAGCCTAGTCGTTTCACGATCAAAAAACGTCATCCACTTTGGATAAGGGTCAGTAGTTACACTCGTTCGCTTAGTGTTAACTCCAAACTCCTTACCTTC
>Ga0099851_1001027_pt1 | contig 11809 bp, 12 predicted proteins | sample CB_VirMetaG_6_FD_78176 | JGI IMG/M metagenome (GOLD analysis project Ga0099851, IMG submission 78176) | Freshwater to marine saline gradient viral communities from Chesapeake Bay - CB_1508_2 Viral MetaG | ecosystem: Environmental > Aquatic > Marine > Coastal | place: USA: Chesapeake Bay... | reverse complement strand
TTGTGTTAGATGGGTTATTATCTATGTTTGGAACCATTAGTGAACCAGAAACCATACAAGCGGTAATATCATCATCACCTAATATAGTATTATATTCTCCAATCTGAGGTGCTCCTGTTGATTTTTCCAACCAATAAGCGTATGTAATACCACTACCACCTTGTACTAATAATGTATCTGCATTACATAAATCTAAACTTGATGTATCTAATACGGTATTAGGATATGCATATCCTTGGTTTCCTAATGTTGCATTTGATGATGTTACAATTTCTCTAGCAACTATATATCTTGTATATCCTGAACTATGTGTAAAACTTCTTGTTTCAAAATATGGGTCAATATATGTTACAGAAACTGGATTTGTAATTCTATCCACATAATATGATTGTATCACCGATGTTGCAGTTGGTGTTGGTGTTGGAGTATTTGTTGGTGTTGCAGTTGGAGTTGGCGAACTTGTTGGAGTAGGAGTAGGAGTAGGAGGTACTTCATGTCCTAAACCATAACACCATGTATCTGAATAAGGTAATCCATCAGAATAAGTTCCAGTCATTATTACATTGGTAATTTCTACTACTACATTAATACCATCATAATACCAAAGAACTGTTGAAGAAATAGGAGTATATGATAATGTAGCAAATGAACTTCCACCACTATCGTATATTCTAACATTATTTAATAATGCATAAGGAACATATTGAGTAGGAGATGATTGTCCAGTTAAATAAGTAACTAAAGCAAATGCATTATATGCTTGACTTGAACCTACCCAAGTTGATTTATGAATTGTACTACTTGTTTTTTGAATTTGATGATATCCAAAATTTACACAAGCCGGTGTTGGGGTTGGTGTAGGCTGAGTAGTGGCAGTAGGTGTGGGTGTAGGTGTAATACTTGGGTCATATGTTGGGGTTGGTGTAGGCTGAGTAGTAGCAGTAGGAGTAGGTGTTGGTTCTATTGACCCACTTACTACTGAATTTATACAAACTCCTTTAGATTTTAACTGATATCCATTAGAACCTTCATCAACATTAGCAACAGTAGATGCACCTACATAAGGTAGATACAAATTAGTTGAATCAACTGATGAGGTAAATGATAATCCACCATTTAACGAATAGAATAAATCAAACAATGGTCCTGCATCATTCTTTTCGGTTAAAGTTACTTTTACTGTTTTTGTTGCCATAGTTTATTCTTCTCTGTTAATGAATTCTATCCACTCTAAATTATCTTCATCCCAAATATAGGTATTACCATCTTCTGGATATGGTATTGGTGCTTCCCATTTCCAAGTTTCTTCATTTAATATCCAACTTACAAAGGGTTCGGGTGAATAAAATACATCATTAACCTCATCATAAGTGTATCCTATACCTGCATAATTTGCTCTGATATTATTATTGTATGATGTTTGTATCCAAGTTCCATTTAAACCAAGAATATTATTAATATAATCTTGTCCTTCATCTTCGTATTGATTATCAATTACGATTACTTCTGTTACTATTGTATCTACTACGTATGCGAAATGTGCCATAATTTATCCTATATAAGTTCCACTTGATGTAAATGTATGATAAGTGTAAGTTCCATCGGTTGTTACAGTTCCACCTAAACCTTTTTGTGAACCAAGGTATCTGATAATAACTTTACCACTACCACCGGCTCCACCAGTCCAAGTAGCGTTCAGTTGTCCACCTCCACCACCACCACTATTAATAGTAGCTGCAGTTCCATCTAAAAGAGCATCAACTGCTCCATTACCACCACCATTTTGACCAAGTCCTTGGTATGCTGAACTAATTACACCACTATAAGCTCCACCACCACCGCCGGCTACACTTCCTAAGACAGGGTTAATAATACCTGTACCACCATCACCACCTTTTACAGGAGATGTTGAGTTATAATCATCACCATCAGAGGTATAACCTCCACCACCTCCACTAGCGATATATACACCCGATGACCTATCACCACTACCACCATCGAAATAACCAGTACCACCTGCAACAGGTGAAAGAGAATTACCTGCACCTCCACCACCATTACCAATTATATTAGTTCCAAATAAACCATTATTACCAACAGAAGTATTTGTTCCACCACCTCCACCTGCACCTATATCTAAAGTGTAGATACCTGAAGTAATTGAAGTATTAGTTCCATCAGAACCAAGTGCACCACCTGCTCCAATTATAATAGAGTAAGAAACACCACTAGTTATGTTTGTAGTCTCTGTGAAGAAACTACCACCACCACCTCCACCACCTTGTGCAGAACCTCCACCTCCACCACCAGAAACACCATAGATATCAGTACTGTATATACCTGTTTCACAAGAACTACAATTAGAATAAGTTCTCATTACATAATATTGACAATGAGTATCTATTGAAGCAGTATCACATAAGGTATAACAAGCGTATTTACCGAAATCATTATCAAATTGTACATTAACAACCTCTCCTAAACTATGTGAAGTTGTTGATACAATAAATTTACTATCACCATATGGGAAATCACATGAAGTTCCATAATAACCAAACGCTGCAGTTGCAGTAGGTGTAGGAGTTGGTGTTGCCGTAGGAGCAATAGTAGGAGTTGGTGTTGGAGTAGCAGTTGGACTCGTAGTTGGAGTAGGAGTTGGGGTACTACTCGCAGTTGGAGTTGGTGTTGCGGTTGGACTCGTAGTTGGAGTAGGAGTAGGAGTTGGTGGTGGAACAACTTGTAAACTCCAAGTTAATGCACTATAATCAACACCAGGAGTTCCTTCACTACTCATATTAACATCCCAATTATAATCACCAATTGCTATACCATCACCAAAATAACTTGCTATTTCATAAGCAGTATTATCAGTAAGAGTTCCATTTATAAAATATCCTTCATCAAAAATACTTGCTGTAACATCAAAAGACCAACTTAAAGTAGTATATCCTAATGTATTAATATTGTTGATTGTAGAATCAAATGTGTGGATACTACCAGATGTTAAATTCGTTTCACTAATAACAGGAGGTATGCTATAATTAGAACCTGATGAACTATTTAAATTATAATATAAATCTACATAATTAATATCAGCAGGTGAATTAGTTAAATCCCAAACTACTCTTACATCAATATCTGCAGCAGTAGGTGTAGGAGTTGGACTACTCGTTGGAGTAGGAGTTGGGGTAGGTGTAGGTACAATTGGAGTAATCGTTGGTGTTGGGGTTGGTATACCCGTTTCCGTTGGTGTAGGAGTAGGTGTATTCGTTACCTCAATCTCAAAATCAAAATTACAATCCAATGCATAATAAGATGGAAACAATCGTAGTAATTCTACGGTTGCTACATCATCATGAGTTACATTAAATCCTTCTATCTTATTTATTCTATATCTTTGATTCTTAATGAACACTTGGTCATTTAACTGAATGTTCTTGTAATCATCAGCATTAAACTTAACATCTAAAGTTAGTTTACTTGCTCCTTCCCAATAAATGGAATCAATATATAATTGCCAATGATTAGCGAAGTTATCAACACCATTACTTGGATTAAATGAAAATGGAATTAACTTAGCATACTCATTGTTAAAATGTAAATCTCTTGTTACTGATTCAGTTACAGGTAAATCTGAAAAGTTAGAAATGGTTGCATATGAACCAGTTACTCCAATTGGGAATGCATCTGGTACTCCAATATAGATAGGAGAACCATTAGGAATACTTAAAGTATTTTTATATCCAATACGTGGTCTAAACTTGTAAGATTTTTGTTTATTATTTTCAAACTTATATAAGTGAGGTAATACAAAAGTAGAACCTTCATATAAATCATAGGTTGGTAAATTATCATCATCTAAAGAAGAAGAATCAGTTTGTGAACCTAAGATAACAGGTGCAAAGAATGAACCAATAGATTTATTACCTTGTGATACAGTATTATCTGCAATTACTCTTTGAGTTCCGTATTGATAATTTGGGAATGTTTCTACTGATAATTTAGAGAATCTATCACTATCATCTGCATTCTTTAACAATATCTCTTTAGGTTGTTCTGCAACAGTATGAACTAATGCAGTTTTTTCTGCTACATTCCAAAACTCTGTCCAATCTTTTTTCTCTCCACTCGATACCCAATCATTGAAAGGTTCAATGTGAATTAAATTCTTTTGGATTGCATCAGGATATAATATCAAGTTAAATTGTTCAATCAATCCTTGAATGAAATCAATTGATTTAGTAGTTGCATCCCATTGTTGAGACATATCTACTGTAACTCCTTCTGTTGAAGATGGTGCTTTATTTACATTGAAGTAATTACTATAATTTAGAATGTTTAAGTTATTAGATGCACCACTACCACCTGTATGTTCTATCTTAACTCTAACTCCATAAGTTAAACCTGCTGTAATACCACTTTCAAAAGTTCCTTCTAATGTTTGTAAAGGAGAACTTGATACCGTTAAATCTACTGAATTAAGAGTTTCGGTTCCACCAAAATTGTTTATCAATTGTAAGGTAACCTTTACATTAGCAGTAGCAGTTGCTGGGTTAGTAAAAGTTATTTGAGAACTAAATGAATAATCCCCAAGTATTGGAGTGGTGTATAAGTAAGTTGAGGTATTGTAATTATCACCTGGATCTGATATCTCTGAATTGAATTGAACCAATGCAGTAGAAGCTCCACCACTTGGTGTAACACCTGCAACTAATTGGGTATCACTTTTTACTATTTGGATAGTATTAACACTTGAACCTGCAACTCCTAATCCTTCTTGTGATTTTGGTAGTACATATAATTTGTTAAAATCTTCTGTATCTAAAAACTCACTTGTATATGTAAATCCTACTTGTTCAAAGATAACATCTACCACATCTTTTAATTTGATTGCTGGTAGAAATTGTTTTGCTAACATTGGTGTGTTGATATTATTTATCACACCAGGAGCAGGAAAATCATCACCTACTCTGTAATCATTATTTAATTGAATTCTTGGTTGAGTAGGGAATTGAGTTACATCATCAGTTCCATAATCAACAAGTGGATAAAATACAGACCCACTTAAAAGATTATCACTCCATGAATCTACAATAGAAGCAGAAGATATGATGTGTTCGTATTCAGACCAATCACCATCCTTTAATAATTTAGATGCCAACCTATCCTTGAATTGTATTACTGAATCAGATACTTGAACATTATATTCTGTAAATCCATTCTTCTCACTTGTAATAACTTCTATAAGTTGTAATTGTCCTTGTAAGAGAGTTTCTCCATCTTTAATGATATATGCATCTACTGTATTGTAAAAGCCTGGGATATCACTCACACCAATTTGATATGCGTGATTAAAGAACCTATTGTTTCTTTTAGTGCCGGGTAAAGTAAAAGTTTGAGAACCTATACCATAAAATTCACCTATTGATGTATTCTCTACTGCTGACATGTTTATTCTCAATGGAATGTTATCAGCAACATCTAAATCGTAGGTCTTTCCTTCAAATAAAACTCTTACTATTAATCCGTTCATTATATACTATATCTTTGGTTAGAGAACTTATATTCTATATCGTATTGGAATACTCTTTGGTTCTTAGGATTGGTTTTCCAAACATAAGATGAGTTGGTTATATTAATTGGAACAAACTCAACATTTCCATTAGAGAATCCGTATTTCAATTTTGTATTGTTAATCTGTATAAACACGTTTGGTGATTCTATCAAATCCTTAACAAAGTATGCAGTATCATCAGTTAAAAATTGAGTAGAGATTACATACTTATCCATTGTCATACTTCTGTAATAATCTGTACCTCTATTCATCTGATTGTAAGTAGGAGTTAAATCAGACCATTGAATGAATGGTTTGGTAATTTCTTTTCTTTGTAAATCCGTAGTTTTTCTAACCGGTAGGTTTATACCATAATGGTCCCAAACTCCAAATGAATTTATAAATAAGAAATTAACTCTTTCGTAATTACACTCTTCTACTAAATTATATTTTGCAATCTTATCAGTATCATACTCAATTTCATATCGAACTGTATCATCCAAATCTCCTTGAGTGAATCCCATACTTAATAAGTTTTTCGGACCAGTTGGTATATAATTTAAAACTGAACCAGAATTACTCATATCTAATACCGAAGATGTTATCAAGGTGTTACTACTATTATATAGTTTGTAAGTAAATGGTGGAGCAATATCAGATGGGTCATAGATTCCCATGATTCCATAATCAGTCATAGTAACATTTCTGTTATCATCTTTTCTTTGTGAATAAAGACCTGAGTTAGGATAGTTCGTTAAAGGTGTTACAGAGGATGTAGGGTACACATCTCCCCAATTCCATCCTATACCATTGTTTACATCTACGGTTCCTTGCCAGACACTTATAGGTGAGTTAGAACCTGTAATAGATGGGTCACCTGCTATATCGTTTCCATTATAAAGAGTTACATTGGATGTTAGTGAAGTTCCATATTCCTCACCGAATAAAATCTCAAAATCTTTATACTCATCAGTTTTATCTAAACCGAACGAACCACTTATAGTAAAGTAATCATATGACCATTCTAAATAATCATTCACAATACGTGCTACATCAAAGGTAGCAGTACTATTTGGATTAGGGTATTGTTTTATTCTTGTTAATAATTCACCACTTCCATTCTTTAAATCACACACATACTGATATTGTGGTTGGTTATATAAAGATGAGGTAACATTATACAATATGGGTGCATTTGCTACATTATACTTGGTGGGTTCAAAACTTATATTAATCGCCATTATACTTTTGCTCCGTTTTTCTTAAATATATCTATTATATCTTTATCTATATCTATCAACCCAGCATCTGATAATTCATCTTGTAGAGAACCCAAGGTTCTTTCTACTGCTGTTGTGATAAATGGTCTTGGTCTAAATCCTTTTTCTGCAATTGTTTTTCTTACAGGAAAAGGTAATGGACCTCCAATTACTTTTGAACGAAACTGACCTGGATCATATAATGATTCAGGATTAGATGGTTGTCTAACTTTCGTTCCACTAACTCCACTATCTTGATAGTATCCATACTCATCCATACGAATACTGAACTCATTAGTTCTTTCATCAAAGTTAACTTTAACCGAACGAGCCAGTTGACCTGTTTTGAGTAAGCGTTCTTGAAGAATACCATCTACTAATGCTTCTTCTAAAACTCGTGCAGTATTCTTTAAAACTTTGTTTACTTCCTCCATAGTTTCCTTAATTGATAGAAAAGTTCTTTACCCATAAGACCAAAGAAACCCCCTATTAAACCCAATACCGATGTCATTAATATATCGTTCAAACTTATTGTCATCAAAGAGGTGAAAATAAATCCACCTATAAAAGAGATTTTACTATCCATATCCATTACGTAGGAATATTACAATACGATATTCCACTTGCTGTTGATTCTAAATTAATAGTTGCAACCCATCCTGCGGCTTTATCACCGAAGGCTTCTATAAGTGGAACAATGTTAGTAAAACTCATATCAAAATCATATTGAACTGGACCATCTAAAATAAATCCATAAATATCATAGATACCTTGTTCAGTATTTGATAAGGATACTCTCCCATCATGGTCTGATAATCTTGGTACATCTAATGAGTATAATTCAAATGTAAGAGTTCTAACTCTACCATCTTGACCAGAAAGACCTTGTGATGATAATGGTCTCATAAAAAGGAGAGGATATCCCCTATTAACTACTGCATCTAAATTATCAATTGCACCAAACCCAAACCCTTTGTAATATTGGTTCTGGTCTACTGCCAACTCAAATAAATTTACTATCTCTTGAAAGTTTATCATATTATCTTCTCCAACTCATTTGTTGTAATCGTTTTCTTTCGTTCATTTCTTTTTCTTTGTTAATTTCTTCTTCTAAACTTAACCAATTCAGAACTGTAATTAAATTAACATCAGTAACAGTTTTATCACCGGTTAATCTAAGGATGCCTCCTTCTTGAGCCAAGTGATGTAAGGTTGCGAACCATCCATAGTGTTCAGCAACTGAGAGAGTTCCTTCCTCTCCTTCTTCGTCAGATTCTTGACTGATTTCTGGAAAGAGGTTTGGAAATCTTTTGAGAGTTCCATCCCTACGAACAAAAAAAAATTATATGCTCCCAATCCCATTGGTAACGGAAACTCTTTAAAGAGTTCTGCTCTCCACTCTCGTTTCTCTACATCGTAATCTTCTAATTCGTAGTATTTAAACAATGATTCAGCTTTACCTAAGATATACTTCACATTACTTTTTATCTTCCATTCTAACCCATCAAACTTACTTGATTTAATCGGTCTGTATAAGATAGCAAGTAGTTCGTGCATAGAATCAACACCATTCTGTAATCTACTTTCCATATCAATGAACTCACCTACACTCATTTTGTGTATAGGTTGGAAACCATAAGTAGTTCCTCTCCACTCAAAGATGGGTAAGAAGATAGATTGTAAATCTTCTAATCTTTGGTTGAGGTCTTTATAGATTTGGAATACTGATGTTAAGGACCAGTTCTCTACTTCACTCTCATCTATGTTAGATACAGCAGAAACAATCCTAACTATTCTTTTAGTTTGAGTTAAGTGGTCAAGGGTACCAAACTTTTGGTAATGACCTACTGTTAGAGTTTCCGGTATTTCTATCTTTAATTCTTTACTCATAATATTATCTTATACCATATTATATTTTTTATTAGGAGTTGGTATAAATGAAAAAACCCCCACCATTTCTGATGAGGGTCTTTCAAATAAACAAATAAAATACTACCTTATGGAAGCAGTATGTTTTTAATTCTTTCTATACCATCGTTTTTAGTTAGTTTAAGAGCTCCTTGTAATCCTTTAGTACTCATACTCATTCTATAAGTTTTATCATCTAAGAACTTATCTAATTTACTTTGGAACTCATTGTAATCTTTGTATGTATTCGCATTACTATCTATTTCATAGAAACAATCCTGTTCTTCAAATAACATTGGTAATCCTCTCATCATACAATCTGTACCACTTACACTCCAACCACCATGTTTCTGTTTAGGTTGAACACCAACACAACACTTGGATAGTAATTCTAAATATTGTTGTTTAGGATATTTCGTTGTATCTACCCAACTCCATTTGTTTGGTTTATCTAATAGAGGTGCCCATACTTTGAAATCTGTTCTATGTTCTCTATACCTTTCCATATATTTTATAAACCTATCCCAACCTTTATAACTCTCGGTTCTATGATTGAATACAATTACATTATCGTAATCATCTGATGGTTTATCTATAATTTTACTCTCATCTACTGATAGATGTAGTACTTCTAATATCGTATCTATCCTGTTTACTATCTCATCGTTAAAGTAATCACGCGCGTTATCTAACACCATTCTCTTTTGTTGGTGAGTATTAAGATAACATACTTTATAATCCAGAACGTTTATAAGTTCGTGTGGTAAGTTAAGTGAATAGTTTAACCAACTAATACCATTACACTCTTTCATCTCCCACCAATGTGAATAACCAATGATAGGTTTTTTAGTATATCTACCAATACTCCAATCAGTAAGGTGTGAGTAAACCATATCGTAATTAGATTCTTTAAGAAGTTTAATTACATCTAATGGTAAGTTACTTCGCATCCATATCATATTACCACTTATATCACACTCTACTTGCTTTACATTAGGTAAGTTTAGTTTAGATATACCTTTACCTCGGGGTATCGGTAGAACCCATTGTATCCCTTCTAATGAGTTGATGTGTTGATATATTACATCTACGAAACTATCCTTCTCCAAATCCTTGGAGAAGGTGTAGTTAGGTATAATAAGGATTGTTTTATTTATTTCGGGACTATTCCAAAACATTATTATTGATTTCTTGAGTGTTTAATAACACCTTCCCATATTTGGAATAAAGATGGTACATAGTAGATAGTACTCTCAAACTCGAATTTTTGAAAGGGTTCACCTTTGTATTCTAAATCGTAGTAAGGACCGTTGATATCATTGTACATCGTAACTGAATATTCAGTTTCTTCATTGTTAACTCTGATGTTCCATTTGGAATCTTTTTGAGTTAGAAATTCAACTTTGGTTTCTTTTGTTACATCGTTTGATGTGTTGTAGGTAAAAAATAAATCTCTCATAATAGTGTATTTTATTTGTGTTTGTTTATAATATAAAGATACGAAAATTAATCCGTATCTCCAAATCTTTTTTGAATTATTTTTATTTAATGTTTAATACTTTACATCCTTGTTTGGTTAAAGATTCTAAGTAAGTATCATAATCTAGATTGTTATACTCCATAAATCTTTCAATACCCCATTGAACTAACCCTTCAGATGGGTTTGTGATATCAATCAATTCCCCTGTGTATTCTAATTCATATCTTTGTAAATCGGGAAACTCTTCAAGAAGAAAGGTTTTTAATTCAGTATCACCAATACTAAATCCTTTTGTGATAGCTACATCTTGTTTGTTCTTTCCAAGATTACTCTTGAACTTGTTTAAGATGTTAACATCGTGTTTACCTTCTTCAATCATCTTATCGATGATGTTTACTAATAAGTTGTTTTTCTGTTGTACTTGTGTGTTTTCCATAATTGTGTAATTTAAGTGTTTATTTTTAATTTGTGATTAAGTGTATCTCAATCATTACTAAGTAAAGATACGAATAATTTTTAGTATCTCCAAATTTAATATGTTAAAATTTTGTTAAAGTTTGTTCTAACGTTTCTTTAACTGAAAGAATGTTTTGATACATATCCATAGTTTGTGTATCCCATACATCAGTAAGATTCGCAGTGTGTTTTCCATTTACAAGGTTGTTTATTTGACCTTGAGTGTTTAATCCTTCTTGAAGTTGTTTGATAAATAAATCTAAAACTTCATCTAACTTGTTAACGATAATTGTGTTTGTGTTTTCCATAATAGTGTAATTTAATTGTTTAATTTTAATTGTTTAATTTTTAATAGTTGGTTGAACTCTCACAACCTTACATACCAAATATACGAATAATTTTTATATCTACCAAATTTAATATGTTAAAGTTTTGTTAAAATTTATATCTTACCTTTTTCCATTAGTTTGAATATATCATATATCCTATCTATTTCTCCACTATAATAGGTTGATACCATTTCATCATCTAAAGTGTTTAGATAATCTTTTCTTTGAAGCAATCTACTTCTTAATTCATCTACTAACATTCCTGTTGTTTTTTCTGTGTTTACCATAATTGTTTAATTTTAATTGTTTATTTTTAATTTGTGATTAAGTATCTCTCAATCATTACTCTGTAAATATACGAAGATTTTTTGGTTTTACCAAACTATTTTGAAACTTTAACAAAACTTTAACATTTGATATACTCATCATCACTTCGTTACCCCTTACACTGGATTATACGTTCAAATCATATAAAAGGTTACAAAAGAAATGTTAAAGTTTTGTTAAAATTAATTAACAGAGCCAATATATATCTTTTTCTGTGAAGGGTTCTCTATCCTATTGAAGTTACAGATAGCTAAAGACATTACAGTATCATCGTGTGCTCCACTCATTGCACCATACTGAACCTTTCCACTTGGTAGGTATTTGTATTGGAACATTTGTAATTCTTTGTATAAGGGATTGAATAGATTAGGTGAAGGTAATTCTAATCCTCCATCTGCTATATCTGAAATCAATCTTCTAATGATATTCTCTTTACTCGTGTTAGAAGTAATGAAGGGTTTTACATTCTTGTATTTCTTTCTTACCATTTCATACA
>Ga0099851_1001023_pt1 | contig 11840 bp, 27 predicted proteins | sample CB_VirMetaG_6_FD_78176 | JGI IMG/M metagenome (GOLD analysis project Ga0099851, IMG submission 78176) | Freshwater to marine saline gradient viral communities from Chesapeake Bay - CB_1508_2 Viral MetaG | ecosystem: Environmental > Aquatic > Marine > Coastal | place: USA: Chesapeake Bay... | reverse complement strand
TATTCAGTAATGAATTAGACACAAATCCGTTAACGGGAATGGTAAATAATAAAATAATAAATAAATGTATACAAAATCATATGAGTGATATATCAGTTGAATTATACGAATCGCTTAAATATATCTACAATATAGAAGCATATATTTTATTATACGATTTAATATTTACAGGTAAACTCGGTGTAATCAATGAATATAACGCCGATACGTATACTAGCTTGAAAATAATTTTCAATTCCGGGAATGTATGAATAACACTAATACAATAAATATATACGCACAAAATCAATTAATTGATTTATCGAATAAAGTATACTCAATTCTTAGAAATAAATACGAACAATTACCGTACGGTACATTATTCGAAGAATTTGCATATACGGGTAAATTCGATGCAATCAATAGATATAACTATCATACTCATGGATTCATTATAATGAGATTAAATTCCGGGAATGTATGAATAATAACAATAGAAGAATAGATAGATATATCTATCAAACATTTTATCAAATTACTAATAATATGATAATAGATGAAAGAGGTACTATGTTGATGCTAACTGTATACAGGAAAATACAGTTGCTTGGTATATCCCAGTTAGGAACAATGTCTCATATATATGAGAACCGACACATTTACAATAATAAAATCAAACTTGAATGAAGATAAATGATATCATAGAAAAAAAGATGGATGCTGTTATAAGAGTGGATATCAATATGATATAACAATGCAGACTTATACTAGAACTACTAAATAACCCGTTATTTTTGGAAATGATATATATCACCGTTTTGTACAATAAAAATGAGACAGAATACAATACACTAGGAAAGGAATTGTCAATATACAAAGAAAGTGGTTTTAATGAAAATCTCAACAAGCACAATAGATACACAAATAGCATCTAAGATGAACGATGCGGTATTCGATTTAGAACATATCGTATTGGGTCCTAATAGATATGATTATACCAATAGTAAAAGCACCGTGTTGCAATCATTTAATAGAATTCTCACAAGAATATTTATTTTAACTATAAATTGATTGATAATTTTATATATATGTTTAACAATAATAAAGTTGTATATATGAAAGGTGTTTCAAATTTATAATTGACTCAAAAATACTTGGCCAAATTGTGTGGGTGAATAAACAAGTTTATACCACCCTCCTACTTTCTATCACCCCAAATTTGGTACCATAGGCCACATGTATGGACCTAATGTATGTCTCGGATACCTAGATATCATACTATTACTTTGATTTAATCTATTTGTTTCTTAGAAGCTTTTTTAATAAAAAACATGTAATCTTAAAGGAGCTCTATGGGCTTCGTTATTTGGTAGTTAGAATTTTATTTATTATCTTAAAGATATGAACATAAAAATAGCGAATCGAATTCATGATATATTCGAAGAAGATCTTCTACTTATATCCGATGTATATGATATCAGTTTTAAAAGCAACCATGTTTGGATGCTTGAAGATAGTATCGATGAGTTATTATATCAATTCGATATACATGTATATTGGTTACAGAGAACAACAGATGGTTCGATATATGCAAAATTTAACGATGATGATGAATAATAACCGTATAATAGGTACGTATACGTATATATGTAATGCTTTATGAATTAGAAACGACTGCTCAATCTTATATAAAATGACACATAACGAGTCGTTTCATCGATAGTAGACGAAGTGCCCGTTAACGGGTACCTGCCCTCAGCACTTCTCAGGTAAGATTTCTTTCAAAAACAGCCCTCAGTAAAGCTTAGACGAGGAATCCGTAAAAAGTTACTAAATTCCTTGGAAGTCTCACGTTTTTTCCTTAGCTTTATAAGGTAATTAGAAAGAATATATGTCTAAAGAACTCCACTCATCTTATTGGCTCGATTATGAACAGTTTAAATATGACGCAGCCAATTTCGATTTGGTCGATTTGATGGAATATCGTCAAACAATCAAGAATTTTGTGAGTATTTTGACCGGTAAAGATATACCTGTCAGATTTAAAACATCAAAAACGCCTTATGATATGCCGCATCCGGATGGATCATTTACGGATGGTAAGTATATTCAAATTGCTGCATTACGTAAGAACAGCAAATTCGACGTTAACGTTGGGTTAGCATTGCATGAAGCATCGCACGTGGTATTGACTGATTTCAAGATATCTACCATGTTCCGGAATGCTGATTATAGCGGTAATATGGTGGATGATCCGCGCATGCTAGCTATTATGGAAAGGTTGCGTGAGTATTCTGATATATTATATCCGATATCGGCTTCATGGCATAAGATTACTAATCTATTCGAAGATGTCAGAATCGATGAGTATGTTATTAAGACAGCTCCCGGGTATAAAGGATACTATGATGCATTATATAATGAATATCTATTCAATGATAAGATAAAGAGTTTAATGATTGACCCTAGGTCTCGTACATTGACTATTGATAATTATCTTAGGCACCTAATGGTGTATAAGAGACCGGATCGTATACCTAATGCATTGCCCGGATTGGCTGAAATGTATAACATTATCGATAATACCGATATTGCTGGCATGAAAAATACATATGATGTAGCTGAATTTGCCGGAAATATGCTGATTAAGATATGCGAAGTAATTCATGAACATCAAAGATCCGCATTGAATTCACTCGAGGATGGTAAGAATACAAAGTCTAGCACAGACGTTGCAGAAGCCGCTACCACTTCGAATGGTGGCAGTAATGATTCGACTGATAATGATTCGACTGATGATGCTGAGTCTCCTAATGATGGTTCAATGGGTGATTCTAGTATTCCTGGCCATGGCCCTGGAAATTCTGATTCATATGAATCGGAAGGCAGCGACGGTTCGACTGATAGTACTTCTGCAGATAGCACAACAACCGGGGACGCGGATGGTGATGGAAACGAATCTACCGCAGCATCTGAAGAAGAATTAACTTCATTATCGAATAAAGAACAGACAGCTTTAGATAAGGCAATGCAAGAATTGAATGATTTCATTAATCATAAAATAAATCAGGATGGGCCCGGCGGAGGCGCCGTGCAGAAGGCTGATGCTGCATTAATCAACCAATTGGATGAGAAAGCAATTATCACAAAGCTGCCTAGCTTTAACGATACTAAATGTATATATATACCTAAAGTAAAGCCTTCGGATTATGTTGATAAGAGTAGAAGTATTCAGAATTTATATAAGGTACGAGGATGTAACGATCGATTCGATAATAGTATACAAGCAGGTTTAGCAGCCGCTAAATTGATTGAGCGTAAATTAGCAGTACGGGAAGAAGAAAGAATTACAGAATACACCCACCTCAAGTCCGGAAGAGTGGATAGTAAAAGATTGGCATATGCTACACTTATCGATGATATATTCAAGAAGTCGTATATCGAATCATACCCGGAATCATATATTCATATATCAGTCGATGCATCTTCATCGATGGTTTCTAATAATAGAATTGAATCCGCAATCGAGATGCTAGTGGCATTGGCTAAAGGAACTGAAAATCTCAAGTCAATACATCTTAAAATAGATTTCCGCGGTACGGTTAATTATAATAACAATAACAAAAATATGGCTACATCGATAGTTGCATATGATTCTAAGTATAATAGTGTTAATGATTTCTTGACATACATTAAGTATATGACTCTAGATTCAATCACACCAGAGTCATTATGTTATGAATCGATAGCAAATGATATGATGCGTGATTCTGCCGGGAAGCATGCTATATTCATTACACTGACTGACGGAGAGCCTAACATGCACAGCATTTATAGCAACTGTAACGGTCAGGGATACAATTACATAACGGCAGTACCCCATATTAAGAAAATGATGAAGAAGTTCCATAATGCAAATATCGGAACACTAGCATATTTCATTGATGGTGATGAAGATGCATTATCTAGATCGAATTCAACCGAATCTAGATTCAAAGAAAGTTATGGTTCATCAGCACATTTCATCAGTTCTGGAGATTTCCGTAAGTTGTTAGCAACAATTAACAAAGTAGAACTTTCCACGAAAGTAGTAAACATACACTAAAAAAGTAAAAAAATGAAACACGTACACACATATGAAAGCTTCTTGAACGAGGCTACTTTGCCTTTTGCTAATCAACTCTCAAAAGTTAAACGAGGTAAATTCAAAAAGATTGCTGATATTAAAAACGGCGAACTCGTCTATTGTGGTGCAGAACTTAATCGTCAAACTCAAGGTAAGTTTATAGCAAGATTTAAGAACTTGGGCAGGAATGAAATTGCACTAAACCCTGTATATTCAGAATCGTTAGGATATGATGAAGACGAGAATAATTCAAGCATAATAACATACGATGAAACAGAGGGCGGGTTTAACGTAGTTGAAGAAAAAGATTTGCCAAAAAGATAATTTTCATTCTAAAAACAAAAACAAAACATTATGAAACACGTTCACACATATGAAAGCTTCTTAAACGAAGGCAATTATTGGGAAGTAAACGCAGACACTAAAAAAATATTTCCCGTAAAAAACGATAAAGAAGCTGAAAGACTTCTTTCGGGGAAAAGAGTTAGTGTTTATAAAGCCACTTCAGATTTCGATGCCATTGATGTTTATGGAAAAAAACAAACAATAAGAAGAGGAACTGTATTAGATGTTTACATAATCATTAATTCTGGAAATATTCATATGCATAATATGTATGTAGATAAAAACGGGAAGAGATACTTTCCTTCCGATTATAGAGGAGAATCTCAATTAGATATCTTTGAAAATAACACAACAATGCTAGGATAAATTATGAAAAAACACTTACCAACTTTCGAAGACTTCTTAAACGAAGGCACTGAGATCGAAATCATTTCAATGACAGATGCTGGGGTATCAAACACTAACCGCACAGAATCTACAAAGAGTCATAAAGACATCGAGGCATACTTATCAAGTCCAGACGTCTGGACCGATGACATCAGCTTTAAGGATAAGCAAGGTGTAGTTTACTTTATCAACGATCTTGTAGGAAAAAATGTAAAGCTTGGTGGAAAAACAATCCTGGTAAAAGAATCTCATTATGCTTTTCTTGGAGTGGTTGACGACAATAAACAACGAACGGCAGTAGATAGCATAATTGCTAAATTAAACAATGTAAAACCAGCAGAATTTTGTTCTATTGAAACAATAAAAGAATGGTGTCAACAAGCCAAAGAACTTGAAAAGCAGCAGATAATGAAAGCCGTTTATGATAGTATGGGCACGAATTTCGATCCCAATATGGGAAGGGCAGAACAATACTACAATGAAATATACGGAGGTAACAATTGAAACAGACAATTGTAAGAACAAGATAAAGTTATTAGATACTATACTATAGTATATAAAAGAAGATATCGGATACTATATCAATAGAAAGTAATCATATAAAGAACAGAAGATGATATATAGGTCGTTCTTTATCCTCAGTATGCGTATGATGGTATATCTAATGATACTATTGTATATATAACCTTACCCGTACATACCCCCCTAAACACCCCCCAAACACCCCCTAAACACCCCCTTTTAGGGGATATACCCCTTTTAGGGTACCTATAGGGTATATGTAGGTTAGGTGTGGTCAATACCCGTCCGTTTATGAAACATCAACTTTTCACCATAAAACGGGTTTTCATACAAATAACATAAAAACGGGTTTTGGAAAATGGAAATCAACAAAACGGATAAAGGTTCGGGGAAAATTACGGGGAAAACAACAGGGAAGTGGGGATTAACGGAAACTAATAAACGCAGTACGCTGAGAAGGAAGTCAAAGCCATGTAATGTAATTTTGTAGCATCAATGAATATTGTTACTGTTTCAGATGGCAAAGAAGTGTAAGATATGCGGTTGCGACAACCCCTTCCCTATGCAGAGCACCTGCCCCAACTGGGAGTGCCGAAAGGCGTGGGAGGAGAAGAAAGGAATGATGAATGGTCACAAATACTACATATATTTTTAAATCAATTCAAATTCTTCTACGAAATGCATTTGATTACGTGTGGCAGTAAATAACAATTGTATTTGTAACTTTGAAACATTATCCTTATCTTAAGATATGAAAATAAAAGGAATAGTATATTGGTCAGTATTTGGATTAATTTTATTGATGCTTAGCGTTTCGGTAATGATTTCATTACTAGCTAGTTTTGATTTAATATTCGATATCATACCAAAAGAAACGAATCAGCTTGATATCATATCATTGGCTATAACTGATATGGTTCTTATAATAATACTGGTTGGTTGGTCAATGGTGATGGGTACTTAGTATGGAAAAACGTAAAAAAACAGAGATAATTAGTACATCGATACAGATGAAATTTCGGGATATATATATACTGGAAAAGGATATCATTGATTGGTATTACTGGGAACATCCTGTGATTGAGTTATTTACATCGACTACTGAAATAATTGACTATCCGGTACTTGAAAAATTATATAATCAGACAATCGAAATAAATGAGTAATCCAATGTATATCATTCTCCTCATAGTAGTAATCGGGATATATGTAATGTATAAAGAAATCATAAAATATAACTCGGTACTTAGTCAATATCGCGATTCATTTAAATTGTATCATATACTAAACGATAATAAATCTAATATGGACAATGAGACTATCATAAAATATAAAATAGACTCATATATTCTATTACTTATCAGATACAACGTAGTACTATATGGTAAACTAAATACTGCTCCCGGGCCTCGTGTTAAATTTGAAATCAATTCGAATATTAGTGTATATGATAAGAATAAAATTTCGGGTTTATTACTCAAACTATGGGAAGATATAAATAATTACTCTAATATTGGACCAGAAAACAAAAATTTTGTGGAAAATTACGTAAAAGATATTGCGAAACCCGCATCAAATACAGAAAATACGTAAAAAAGTTGTCATTTTTCTTGTTTTTTTCAATCTTTTTCCTTACCTTTAAGATATAATTAAGAAGAATGATGACTAATCCAAAACGACAGCAAATTATCGAAGGCGCCAGGAAATATATTCTGGACAATTTCAGCAATGCTTCAAAACTAGGGTATCTTGAAGTCAGTTCAACTGTAATTAGGGAAAACAAAATAGATATGACGTTTGCATTCGGAGCAGGTTGGAGCAATACCCCATATCATGATGAATTGATTGAATTTTGCAATGAATTGGGTACCAAAATACGCAAAAAATACCCAGATTTCGTATCAATCGGATATTGCGGCTATACGTCCGGTGGTAGAAAACGTCTCCAAACAGGCGGTCTCATCAGTGATTCCAAGTTGGTGAAGCAAATGGCATATCCTGAAAAATATTGAGTAGTATGAAATTGATTCTATGTAAGAACTGCGGAGATATAGTTACCTTGATACAAGATAAAGAACGATTTTGTGAATGCGGTAAATGTAGTGGCAAATACACGGATGAATTAAATGCGTGGTATAAAGGTGACGAGTTTGTAGTTCCATTGGGTGTTGCATACGGTAGTTTGGCGAATGCTGTCATGACTCAGCCGGAAAGTGGCATGGGAAAAAATTTCTCAGCATTCGTTATACCCAAACAATGCAATACTTTTGAAAAAAAGTAACCAAATTCCTTGTTTATTTCAATCTTTTTCCTTAGTTTTATAAGGTAATGAGAAAGAAAAATAAATATTCACTCCAAGACATCGAATCGATGCTGTTTAAGAGCGACCAGAACCTAATTAAGTACGGAATCTGTAACGAATTGTAAGTATATGATGATTATTAAGAAAAAAGTTATCAAATAATTTGGTAGTTTCAATCTTTTTTCTTATCTTTAAGATAATAATTAAAAATTAAATACAATTATTTATGAGTAATGACACTGCAATCTATGTACGTCCTTCGTTCGAGAACGGAGAGTTGAAAGGACATGATGTACAGACTGGCGAAGATGTAACCGACAAAATTCGCCCAATTCAATTAACATTGGCTTTGAAAAACAAGCAATATGTCAGATTTATTGAATCTACAGGAAAACAGCGCAGATTTGCATCGGATAAAATCGATGGCATATTGGCCGGAAAATCGGGTACAGACACCGAAACTCCCTCTGATTCTCCCGAATCTGAACCCGAAATGGAGTTAGTTGAAGCGTAAAACGCATTCTTTCTTAATTACAACTGAGAAAAGCCCTGTCCTAGGGCTTTTTTCTTAAAAAAAGTTTTCAATTTCCTTGTAAGTCTCAAATAATTTCCTTAGCTTTAAGATATAATTAAGAAGAATAAGAATATGAAAAAATTAACCGGATCAAATTCAACCTCGCCTGTTTTGAGCTATTTTAATGACAAAGAAATTACATCTGACAAACTGGTCAAAATAGATGTGAAGGAAGGCAGAAACATTATCGGTAGTTTTATTTTCATCAATGCAGATGGGGTATTATCGCATCAATCTACTAGCACATATTCTGCAGGTAGAAATCTGACTCCATATGACCTCGATTCTGCTAAGCACGTTGCCAAAAAAGCATTTAAAATATAACAATGGAAAAATTATATATTATTGAAGAGAAACGTAGAGAGTTCCTGCAGGAAATTATTGATAGGTATTTGTATCTATCACCGGGTAACCGGGAAGCATATATCAAATCGATCACCGAATTAAACAACAAATTCAAAATTGAAAAAAGACAATTACAATATGAATAATAAGAATGAACTCGATAAAATACTTGAAGAATTGACGTATATTGAATTCTTATTCACCAACCCAGATTTGTCATTTGATAATGATTATTTTATGACATGGACCAATCCAATCAACGTTGATGTCGATTTGAAGGGGAATTGCAGGACTGAGTGCTCAACAAAACCTGCATAATGAAACAAATCGAATTGATATTTTTTACCTCATATCGTATGAAAATTATTTCTAACTATTATAAACAAATCTAACATGATATTTTTACAAGCAATTTTACTGTATTTAGTAATTGGCTACGTGGTATCATTTACCATGTTGTACATCCACCGCAACACTAGACCCGTACGAAGATCTGATGCCTTTGCTGGTATAATTAGTCCTGTCATTTGGCCTGCTCAGATAATATATCACTTTTATCTTAAAACCCGCTAAACAAATATGAAAAAAAATATAGTTGTAATTTACTGTGTCGTTGTATTTTTCTACGTAGGTTTACTTCTAATTATCGGAACGTTTCTTAGTCTTAAAAAATTCGTAGCATTTTTGAAATCTAAAAGACGTAAATGAATATGTGGGGGTATCCCGTAATCGCATCATGGTAGACATTATCACCATAACGGAATCGGCTAAATCTCAAATTGGAAAATTACGAGACGAAGCCAATTTAAATGATACATACAACCTACGTGTACAAGTTATTGCGGGCGGATGTAGTGGGTTATCATATAAATTGGATTTCGATGATACTGTCAATGACAATGACGAGGTACATACTATTAATGGAGTAAATATTGTAGTAGACAATAGAAGTGTACTATATATAATGGACACGCAATTGGATTATTCGTCAGGGTTAAATGGAAAAGGATTTGAATTTAACAATCCCAATGCCACCCGTACCTGTGGTTGCGGCGAGAGTTTTGCGATATAAATAAAAACTTAGTATATATGAAGGAAATGAAGTATTCATCAGTAAAGTACTGAATCCTGTCGGTACCGATTTCTACCAGCCAATGGTAAATCACTTAAATGAATTATTTAATACACAATACTAAACAGTAACAGTGGAAACAAATGTAATTAGTCAAAATGTATGGATTGGAATGTTGCACATACTAGCACTTCTTATCGGATTTTCAGTATCATACACAAAACGATTGAATGCAAACACGGAAAAAGTAATTATTCCGCAATATACTGAAAAAACAATCATGTATACTGAATCTGGTATCTCGGTACTGCTTGAACCGGGTATTACTGTATTGGGTAAGCTCAAGAACTGAGCCATTTCGGTTATTTTTTCAAAAAAGTAACCAAATTCCTTGTTTTTTTTCAATCTTTTTCCTTAGCTTTAAGATATAATTAAGAAAAATGAGAATAACATTTATTTCGGACACTCACACAAAGCATGGAATGTTGGATCTCCCAGGTGGAGACATTCTTATTCATAGCGGAGACATTTTAGGCGTAAAGTTTTAAAATGTAGTAAATGTGGTTTTATTGCAAGCTGACCGCTAACGTCCGATGATAAACAATCGTTTTAATGTTGTTTATCAATTGTTATACACAGTATTTTTAAAAAACTTAATATTTATTTATAAAGATAAAATCATGAGTCATCAAATGAGAGAATACATTGATACATTTAAAAACTTTCTTATAAAAGAATATAACAATAAAAATTTTGTCGCATACAAGGGAGTTCCAAATGATTTTAAACCACATAATGGTCCGATGTTTTTTACTAAATTTGAACAAGGAGCAAAACATTATGCTGAACAATTAGGTGGGTATGTGATAAAAGCTGAAATAAATTTTAAAAATCCACTAATTGTAGATGCTACAAAATCCGCACCAATACCTATCTATTATGACGATGAGTATATTGGTACTTTTTCTGAAAAAGACATAAATACTAAAATAAAGTCACTTGGATTTGATGGACTGATAATAAACAAAAAATTCGGAGATGAGATTGATGGTTGGGAAATTTTATCATTTGATAAATCAACAAGAAGATTATTTTAAAAATATTGTGTATAACTACTCGTTAAGTACTATTGTGAAAATTATTAAGCAATGAAGCCAAAAAAGTGCTAGCAATGTCAGATGATTTATCAACCTACCAAAACATTACAACAGGTATGCAGTTACGAATGTGCGATAGCCAAAGCGGCAAAGGTCAGACTTCGATTGCGAACTGAACTAAATAAACGAATTGGATTATACTAAACACAAAACTATGGAAAGCAAAGACTACAAACGAGTACTTATTACCGACAGGCACGAGTTAACCGATGCCGACTTTGAAAATACCCTGATGCACTTTGCAAAGCTGTATCATCAGGAGCAACCCGATGTTGTAGGGCGAAGCGAACAGTTTAAATGCCACTGTTGCAATACTGACCATACAGGAAAAAACGACGACCAATTGTATGAAATTTGCGAAAAATGTTTTAACAGCATTTAAATTGACTATAACGGCAAAGTATATGAGCAGTATGGGAATACATATAAGAAAAAAGATAAAAGGTGCTAATAGAGTTAAATTCGCACTTAAATGTGACAAGCCTTTTCGCCCATATTGCTTATATACATTGTTGTAAAATCGTTTTAATGTTTTACAACGGCTCTGGGTATGGAGTCGGTTTTTTACGGATTTAAAAACGAAAACAAATGACACAAATTGAAAAATACATTGAACGCCTAAAAACTCTACAAAACTTGTATGAGGAAGGACAACCACAACATAACGCTTTTGGAATTGCAATAGTTGAAGCTAAAGAAATGCTAAAAGGTAAAAACGAGTTGAAGAAGTTGGAAGATAAAGCCATAAAAGAAGCGACAAAGGAATGAACAAGGCATTAATCAGACAAATCATTTACGGCATACTCTGCATATGTTCTTATGTAGGCATACTTTACGAAGCGGTACGACTATCCGAATTACATGAGGTATCTATCCAGTTAATTGGGTACACAGTAGGAGCGATAGTGTTTGGTATGCTGATATTGAACCAGCAGATAATTGATGACCTAAATAAGCGATAATCGGAAAATATGCTATTATATGCCGATAATTTTACAAAACATAAACCAATGAAAGAAAAGACACCACTT
>Ga0099851_1001019_pt1 | contig 11865 bp, 13 predicted proteins | sample CB_VirMetaG_6_FD_78176 | JGI IMG/M metagenome (GOLD analysis project Ga0099851, IMG submission 78176) | Freshwater to marine saline gradient viral communities from Chesapeake Bay - CB_1508_2 Viral MetaG | ecosystem: Environmental > Aquatic > Marine > Coastal | place: USA: Chesapeake Bay... | reverse complement strand
GTTGATGGTTTGTTGTGCCGCATAGCCTGCTGCCGCGAACAGGCCGATAGCCAGTAATGCTGAAAACTTTTTCATATCGTTTGGTCTGCTGTAATCAACGTCGAATCTACAGTAATATCTGTTCTGTCTACCGTGAGTGGAATTGACCCTGAAGGCGGAGGCATTCCACCATCTTCATGGGAGATACTCGCAGCAGCCAGATACTGCTTCGATCCGCTGCCCGACACGCTTTGATACGCTACTGAGTCAGTAATAGCGGCTCCCTTGGCTGCTTCTGCGAACTTCTTGGCGCAGTATACAATGCACGCCTGAAGTATTTTGTTGGATGCAGATACGCCGGTTGACAGAAGATAGGAGAGGTTTGCTGCGTATCCCGGATTGTATGACAAAATTGAGTTGAGAATCCCTTCGATGGTGAGGGCACATTTTACCGAATCACCAGACTGATATCCCGATATGGATAATACGTAGGAGGGTTGAAGGGCTTTTCTCGCCTGATACAAATAACCCGAGAGCAGACGGTTGAATTTCTTGTCCGTTATCGAGTTGTATTCGTATCCACCAGAGTTGAGGACCGCCTGAACAGAGGATGGGAATGCTGGGCTGTAGGTTTTGTTGATATCAATAAGTGCCTGCAACAGTGCTGTTTGCAGATTCCCCAGCGATTCACTTCTTGGTATCATGATCTTTTTTCTTTTGTCCAAAGTTGGACCGGGCATTTGCCCGGCCCAACTCGGCTACTACCTTACCACTGCCCCCCACCAGCATTGGTTTGGGTGCAGATTCTTGTTACGCCTCGAACGCGGGGATCGTAACCGCAGTGCAGACAGCACCTTCCAAGGCGACGTTAGAAGCTCCCGAAGCCACCCAGCTGCCAAGCTCAGAGAGCTCAGTGTTGAGGAAGCTGAGAACAGCCGTCTGATTAGCAAGGGAAGCAGAAGCGGCGTGAGCCACGTTCACTCCGTTGCAGGTAACAGAGCTGGCGTCGATCGTGATCGGATACGCACCGGCGCCCTTGGTCACGACCACAGTGTTCTCGCAAGCATCGTTCGAGGAGCTGTAGTTCTGGGCGTTATAGGTAGCCGGTACGAACTCAGCACACTTGGCGACGACAGTAGCACAGCTGCGTTGGCGTGCGCTCAGGATCGCCACCTCCCACTCAGGGCGCTCGGGCTTGGTCGCCATGCTGTAGTCAGCGATGAACATGCCCTTGTTACGGCGCTTGTTCTCGATGACGCAGCCATTGGCATCGGCACCAAGGTTGTCCATGACGAACTGCCAGTTGCCACCGAAGTCGCGTTGGGCAAACGGCATCATCGAGTTGATCTGCTCGGTGCTCCGGGTCAGGGACTTCATCGCCATGCGGTGATGGATGAAGTCGATCTGGTAGGGGGCATCGATGTAGTCTTGGTTGACGTTGCCCTTGATACCGGATCCGCCATAACCACCAGCCGCAGCACCGTTTTCATACGGGAACACGCGGTGCAGAGTGCCAGCGGTCTCGATGAACCGCATCGGAGCGGGGTCAACACGGATGCCAAAGTTACCAATCGCGTCCGTGATGCCGTACTTGTAGAGCTGACCGCCCTGAGCAAAGTCGGTGAACTGGAAGGAGTTCGTCAGGGAACTGTTGCCTTCACGCAGGTTCCAAGCGGTCTCCATGTCAGTGACCAGCTCGAACATCTGGTTCGGGAGAGGGTTTGCTCCGCCGTATCCCTCAAGGATCAGGGGCTGAACCCAGCGTTGCAGGATGTCGATTGTCAGGATCGAGTCCGGCAAGGCATTCGGCGTCATGGTGATCAGGTTGCCGGTGCTGGTATAGGTGAACGGGACGTTCACGCCAGTTCCAGTCAGGCCCGTAAGGACCTTGTTGCCAGCGATCCGGAACGCCTCGGTCTTCATGCGGTCGGAGACGATGATCGAGGACGAGTCCTTCAGGATGTTGATCAGATGCGAGAACTGCTCTTTTGCACGATCCGCAGACATGATCAGGTCGAAGCAGAAGAGCTGGGTCTTGTAGCTCTTGGTCTGAAGACTGTACTGCTCCTGAGTATAACCGAATCCAATCTCGGTTTCAGAGGGATCGCAAGGAGTTCCAACGCATCCGTCTGCCGTCACGTTCTCCCAAGCCCCACTGAGATCCGGCTGGACCCGGTGAAACTTGTCGAACTGACGGGTAACACCATCCCCAGAAGGGAAGGAGCCAGTCGATACGTGGCCAACCCATCCTTGGGTCGGGGTGATATCCTTGACGATGTCCGAATCGAAGTGCTCCGCACGGCGGATCAGGTAGTCGCTGAATTGTTTGCAGCTAATAGAGGCCATAATGTTTTTCTTTCTCTGATTGTTTGTGCCACGCGACCAACTCACATGACATTGCGTCACGTAGCTTTTCGTTTGTCGGGTGCGAGACCGACCTTGGTCGCATGGCCTTCAGAGGGCAGGCCCTATTTAACTCTGTCTGCCAGTAGGTGAGTCTGGCTAAGTGGGTCACCTATGAGCAATCTATGCACTCTTCTACACGCATGTCTATAGAAATGTGCATAGGGTCTTTAATCTGGAAACAGAAAGTGGGTTACCTCAAATCCCCCCCCACCCCCCCTTTTCTCCATGAGAAAGGACGGGTTGCGGGAGGGGCATCCCTGTGCAGCTTTCGTTTAGGCTCGCGCTACAACCTAGCCCCCACGAGTGCGGTCATCTCTGATACCGCTGGCCTCTTTTACGGAGTAGACCAAGAATCCTGAGTCACGTGACATTCAGGAGTCTGGTTGCTGGGCTGAATGACGTGACTGTTGGTAGGCTTACCGGAATGGATTGAGATCCGTCAAATAAAAAACCCCAGCAAGTAGCCACGTCAATGGAAGGTTGCTGGGGTTGTCGTCGGGGGACTAGCGCCGACCGTTCACCGGATTAATCCCGGCAACGAGGAGAGGTTACTCAAACTGTGCCTGCGTGCAACAAAAAACCTCCCCCGATCAAGGGGGAGGTTAGCTCTTTTGTTCTCGGGTTCCTACACACGTAGGCCCGAGGTGTTGTGTTCAGGGCGAACCGGTTCCAGTAGTCCGGATGGCCGTAGATATGGTTCCACGTGGAACCATGTTGGGCAAGAAAAGAACCCCTCGAATTTCTCCGAGGGGCTCTCAACGAAAGGTGTAGCGAATGAACTACGTAGTGACGTTGTCTTTTTCTACGTGTAACGTCAAGCGTTAATGATTCGCCTTTCGCCACCATCGTTTAGCCCAAAGCCGGGCTCTGGTGCTGGCTGCTCTGCTGCCAGCCCTGCCCTTGCTGCGGCTCTGGCAGCTTCCGCTACATCTGCCGGACTGGGAGCTGGCTTGGCCGCCTTCTTTTTTGCGGCTTTCTTGGGTTGCTGGACTGGAGTCGGCATCTCCGGACTGATGTCTGGCATGAAATATACATCTTCGGCTTTGTCGAAGTCCCGAAGCCTTTCCTTGATGGACGTGTCCTTGAATGGCATTGGTCCGATTACAGCACGCAGATCGCTGGCGATCGCTCTCGGCATTTCAAGGATGACGTTTCCTTCGTTGTTTGCTTTTGCGGTTCTTATTGTTTGAACCATGTAACGTTTGAAGACTCGTGCGTCTTGGATTGAATACAGCGGAATAACAAGTGGATTAGCCATATATGTTGACACTAAATGATGAGAATAAGGACATCAAGGTCCGCAAATACGGTATTGAGTGGCCGACCGATGACGAGGTGTGGGTTGAAAGGACCCTTATTCGGAACGGCGGATACATCACCGTAGACGGCAAACAGTATGGGAACGGTGAGGCCTACCACGTCATGCAGATGCAGAGCCTTCTGTGGCCGGAGAAGAAATGGCACAGGTGGAACAAGTTGCAGGTTGAGGCTTTTTGCGCGAACAGGATGATCGGTGTTCTCGGCGCCGCATCGACCGGAAAGACCCATGAGGCCGCCCTGTTCAGCCTGATATACTACTTTTGTTTCCCTGAAGGGTTTACCGGCCTGATCTCATCGACCGATTCTCGGTCTCTTGAGCTTCGTATATGGGGGGAGATCAAGAAACATTGGACAATGGCGAGGGAGAATTGGCCTGCATGCCCCGGCAATATCATTGAATCACGCCAGATGATTGTGACGGCAGACTCTGAGCAGCAGGGACGTGACTTCCGCAATGGCCTGATCGGCATTCCCTGTGTTGTTGGCGGATCCTACGTTGGGCTTGGGAAGTATGTCGGGGTCAAGAACGAGCGGGTGCTGCTTGTTGGGGATGAGCTGAGCTTCATGGGGAAGGCCTACGTGGATGCGATCTCGAACTTGTCCAAGAACCGTGGATTCAAGCTGATAGCAATGGGGAACCCCAAGGACCCGTCTGATGCCCTTGGGACAATCTGTGAACCGTCAGAGTCAGAGGGTGGATGGGAAGGGGTCATTCAAGATGGGACAACCCGCACGTGGAAAACCAGATGGGCTGGCGGTATTGCAGTCCAGTTGCCCGGCACTGACTCCCCAAACATGGATGTAGAGGATGGGAGAGACGAGCCCTACCCATTCCTGATTGGACGAAAGAGCATACAGCAGGACCTTGAATACTACGGCCGGGACTCGATTAACTTCTCCATGATGTGCCTTGGAACGATGCCAAGGACATCCCAAAGCCGACGAGTCATCACCAAAGACCTCGTGCTGGCCTCTGGAGCCATGGACAAGGCGATATGGAAGGGGGGAGATACATTCCTTGTGGCCGGTGTGGACGCAGCTTACTCGGCCATTGGCGGCGACAGGACGGTGATTATCGTCCTGCGTGTCGGCAAAAATGAGAAGAACGTGTGGCAGGTCGCCATTGAGGAGCCACCGATTCTGGTAGCTCCCAAGGTAAGGTCCACGGCCCCGATTGAGGATCAGGTAGCTGAACTGGTCATGAATGAGTGCGCAGACAGGGGGATACCGCCAAGGCGGGTCTATTACGATTCAACCGCTCGTGGGGCCTTCGCATCGGCGCTGGCAAGGATCTGGTCGGTTGACCCGGTTGGGGTTGAGTTCGGAGGAAAGCCGACAGACAGGATCGTATCTGATGTGGTCAGAATCCCGGCCAGCAAACACTTCACCAAGCGCGTTTCGGAGCTGTGGTTCTTCAGCAGGTATGCCATCGAGGCCAAGCAGGTCAGACAGTTCGTCCCGGAACTTATTGAGGAAGGAAGCGCACGAGAATGGGATCTGACGGCTGGGAACCTGATTGATGTGGAGCGCAAGATCCAGATGAAGAGACGTCTTGGGAAGTCCCCGGATATCTACGATGCCTTCGTGGTGGCACTGGAGGGCGCACGCAAAGAAGGATTCGAGATCACCAAGATGGCAAACATGTCGAAAGAGGACTGGGATGAGTCGCGCATGTTCTACGTGGAACTTGCTGAACGCTCCAAAAGCATAGGCAAGAAGCACAAGCTGGCCTTTACATAGATGAGTTTTTGATATAGTCAGGCCTTATGGCGACCCTCAAATACCCTAACCGGGTGCCACCCGGAGGATGGTTCTACGTGCAACCCGATACTGGTTTCTCTCAGCGGCATGGAACGCTTGTGGGGCTGGTCCTGATTATCGTCGAGCATAGGAAGGCGAACAATCTAGAAGGTGCTGATTATAAGAGTGTTAGAGCCGATATTGAGAACCAGATCTGCGAGCGTCTTCGTGGCAAGCGATCCTTGTGGACGTTCTGTGAAGGGTTAAAGATCAAGGAGCCACCTCCGGGTGGGGGCTATGCGATGCTGCCTGTCAGCGGAGTTAGAGCCGTGCAGGCAGTGGCGCCCAGTCCAGTTCCACGGGTAACTGCATTTTCTGCTGATACCGGAACAACGTCGACTACGGCACCGGCCCCGGCCAAGAAGCGTTCGTGCCCTACCTGCGGCAGAAGAAAGAGTAGCACATGAGCATCAAGAGCGGAGTTGTCAGCCTGACTGATTGGCTTGGCGAAGGAGGCAAGCCTGTGAGTTCTGCCCTGTCTGCTTCGAGAGCAGATATTTGTTTCCATTGCCCGCACAACAAGCCAATAGGTTGGACGTCGATGCTCAAGGAAGGCATTGCTGGAGTTGTTCTGGCTTATGAGAGACTTCGCAGGAGTGCAGAGCTGAGCACGCCTCGGGATAGTAGCCTTGGCGAGTGTTCTGCTTGTGGATGTATCTTGAGGCTGAAGGTCCATGTCCCGCTAAAGCATTTGGACGAGGCGATGGACGAAGAAGATTTTGGGGTGTTGCCGGAACACTGTTGGGTAAAAACTGAGAACAAGGAGACAAATGAAGACTGAACCAACGATTTACAACAGCGCCAGCAGAGTGAAAGAGGTCATACAAGGTATGATCGATTCGGACGTCAGCGCACGTGATAACAGGGCATTGATTGATGCCTGCGCCGATGGGGCTCCTCCGTTTACTGAGGACGAGGCACAGGATCTGAACTTAAGCTGCAACGTCAACTTTCAGGAGTTTGGGGCCTTGATGCACAAGGTTCGCAACACTTTCAGGAATGCGTTCCTGAAACCGGGGAATTTCTTCACGGTAAATATCACAGGCAACGGGGAAAGGGATGAGAGGAGCGAGTCCAGCAAGATAATTACCCGTGAGATCAACCGGATCATGAAGGCAAGCCTGCCATACATTGAGACGTTGAAGGCCCAGTTTGCCAATGCTGGCATGCATGGGATTGCACCGGCCCTATGGAAGGACAGGAATGGGTGGTGCCCTCGGGCTGTGGCTATTGATGACGTCTTGATACCGAAGAAGACCTACCTCGATCTCTCGAACCTGACCTATTTTGCAGTGTATCGCGAGTATACGGCATACGAGTTCCACGAGATGACCAAGAACGGAGGAGCTGGATGGAACATGGAGATGTGCAGGCGGATTCTCGCCCAGCTCATTCTGAAGACGATTACCGGGGATATTGAGGACACAACGCACTACCACACCTACAAGAACCCTGAAAGGGTTCAGGAGGAGCTTAAGGAGGGCGGTGGGTTCTGGGATTCTGATGCGGTTCCGGTAGTGAAGGTGTGGTTTTTCTATGCTCAGGACTGTGAGAATGGCGAAGGCTGGTATCGGATGATTGTCCCGTGCGACATGAACGATACTGTGGATGGAGAGTCTATTGACGATTTCATATTCAAGGATGAGAACGTGTATGCATCCGATCATACGGAGATTATTCACTTCCAGTTCGGGAATGTGTCCAACAAGGCGCCGTTCAGGGTTCATGGCATCCGGTCTGTGGGCTTTCTGGTCTATTCGTTGGCTCAGTTGATGAACAGGCTGCGTTGCAGGCACATGGATGCGATCTATGAGAACATGATGTGGTATTTCCGCATGTCGGATCCTGCCGACAGGGACCGGATTCAGCGGATTGACCTGCACAACATGGGGATTATCCCTGAAGGCATCGATATTGTGACAAGGGATCAGCGCCACACGCCTGATTTGAATCTTGTGAACAGCGGATTGATGCAGTTGAAGGGGCTGATGGGCGAAATGAGCGAGGGATATTCCTCTTCGATGCCCCAAAGTGGAGGAACTCCCATGTCTGCCAGTGAAGTCAACGCACAGATGAGCCAGATGAACCAGATGCTCATCGCGATCCTTGGATCAGCGTATGATTACGCCAAATTCCAGTATCGGGAGATTTGCAGACGGTTCCTAAACAAGTCATCGACAGACAAGGATGTCCGTTTGTTCCGCAAAAGGGTGCTTGATGCCGGTGTTCCTGAGTCTTACCTCGATATTGAGCTGTGGGATGTGGATCCGGTGCGTGTTCTGGGTGGTGGACAGAAGATTATTGAGCAGCAGCAGGCCCAGTTGCTGATGAATGTGCGTCCGCTTCTGGATCCGAACAGTCAGAGGAAGGCATTGCACCTGTATGTTGAGGCAAATACGGATGATCCGGCCTTGGCTGACGAGATGGTTCCGATTGACGATACGCAATACCCGTCTGAGAGCGTTATTGAGGGCCAGCAGACGGCTGCTGTGCTGTTGCAGGGGCTTCCGGTTGGGATTGTTCAGGGTGTGAACCGCAACGAATACATTGCTGGCATGATCCAGACGCTGACTGTGAAGGTTCAGCAGGTCAACCAGCAGGACGGGACACCTGATACTGCCAACGAACTGCGTGGGATGATGAATCTGTCGACCCACATCAAGGAGAACATCCAGATTCTGGAGCAGGACAAGGGTCAGGGACAGCTTACGCAGGCTTACAAGTCGATGGTTGCGCGGGCTGACAACATGATCAGGGCCTTTGGCCAGCGTTTGGCTGAGAAGATGCAGGCCCAGCAGGCTGCTCAAGGTCAGGATCCGAAGGTTATGGCTGATATTCAGGCCACAATGGCCAAGGAAAGGGTCAAGGCCCAGACCAAGGCAGCCAGTGCAGCCCAGAGCAGGGAACAGAAACAGCAGGCTTTTGTAGCCGAGGAACAGAGAAAGCAGCAGGAACACAGCTTGGAGATGCAGAGGAAGCAGCAGGAGAACCAGATTGACCTCAGCGCCAAGGCGCTTGCTGCTGCAACTGACGCTGGTGTAGCTCGCAACCTTCCTCCGGCATTATGAACCCAAGGGAACTATTCCAAGCCGGACCCCACTCAAGGCAGTGGGTTGATCTGACGGCATCCAAGATGTGGGATGAGGCTGTATCGTATGCCATGGCAGCAATGATGCAGTCTTCCCAGTCCTCGGATGCGGATATGCACCACAAGATTGCAGGAGCAAAGATGATCCTGTCGATCATGACGACTCTAGGGGAGCCTTACACGGTTTCCCGTGAACAGAAACAAGCACTGAAACACTGATATGAGCGCTACCGCAGAAACCATTGCTGATCCTATGCAGGAAATCGATGCCCTTGCTGGCATTGTTCCAGAGAAGACCACCGAGAGCCCCCCTGAACAGGAGAAGGCTTCTGAGCAACCCAAGGAAGCCGAGAAGGAACCGGAGAAAGAGGTCAGCGACCAGACTGCCCCGGACACCGAAAAGCCTCCTGTAGAGGCCAAGGAAAGCCAAGAAGAGCAGGTCAACATTGACTCCACGCTGGATGAGATGTTTCCCCGGTCTGAGAAGTTCACCCGGTCGAAGCCTCTTCGGGAGGCCTACGACAAGGCCCTCGACAGCCTGAGTGAACTCCGCAAGGAGAACGAGGAGCTCAAGAAGAAGTTTTCCAGCGACGACCTTGTATCCGGTCTGACTGAGAAGAACCGGATATACGAGGAGAAGATTGCGTCTTACGAGCGCCAGCAGGCCTTGATTGACTACAAGAGCTCCAGAGAATACCGGGAAAAGTATGCAGATCCCCTTGATAAGGCGATTGAGGATGGGGCTGAGCTGATGGCTGAGATGCAGATCAAGACCCAGAACGGAGTCCGTTCCGGTAACCGGGAGGATTTCATCGAGCTGATGGATATGGGGACAAGGGAGGCAGGGGAGCTGGCCAGCGAGCTGTTTGGTCCGAGTGCGATGATGATCATGAACCTGCGTCATCAGGCCCGCCAGATGCGGGCCAAGGGCCAGCAGGCCCTTAAGAACGCAGAGGAGAATGTCGCTGAGATCATGCGCAACAAGGCTGTGGAGGAACAGGAGCAAAAGGCCTATGCGCAAAAGATCTGGGAGGCGGCATCCAAGAAGATCACGACCCGGTTCCCTGAGATATTCGGGGATGACCCGACTGACCCTGAATACGGGCAGATGATCAGGAAAGGGCTTGGGGAGTTTGATGTGGCGATACAGGACAATCCTCAGGTTACCCAAGAGCAACGCCTTACCCTGCTTGCTGGCATGCGGTATCGGGCGGCAGCTTTGCCTGCGGTAATGAAACGCTACCGCGCATCCCTTGACCGCATTGAGGAGCTTGAGGAACAGGTATCCAAGTTCCAGAAGTCTGATCCAGACTCTGCCGGGGATGGAGGGAAAGGCAAGGGCCAAGGAAAGACACAGTCGTGGGAAGACGACCCTGACGCACCATGGGCGAGATAGAAGTCACACCCCCTATCGGCAAGGGCAAGTCCCCTGCGATCAGCTTCCAGCATTGGGAGTCGATCCGGCTTGATTACGTTACCGGCAAGGGGAACTTGGCTTGGTGTGCGAGGAAGAACAACGTCAGTGTTTCCCGTGTCAGGACGCGGGCAAAGACAGACGGGTGGCAGGAGCAGAGGGAGGATTATTTCCGGGAGCTGAATCTCCGGAAGTCGATCCCCCTGATGGCTGCGGCTTTAGAGCCAGCACGCTATGAGGGGGAGGTTCCCATGCCAGCAGTCCAGCCCTTGTCAGCCGACTACTTCCTCAAGCACGCACAGGCTCACCACCAGAACCTTGATGCGATCGCCACAGCAATTAACCGGAACTGGAGAGTAATACTCGATGAGGGATCAACCATCACCACAGAACAGCGGGCCAGCCTTACCAAGGAAACCAGAGAGCTCATCCTTCTCCAAAGGAGACTCCTTGCAATTCCCGATATCGCTCCCGTTAAAAGGACTGAGAAAACCAGATCAACACAGGGAGACATCCAAATCAGCTCCCTCAAAGCGTTATAGAGCATGCTGCCCATGAAACCCCACCACACCGAAATCAAAGAGGAAGGACAGGTCATCCACGTCCCCTACAGGGAAGAGCGCCCCGTCCTCACCCACAGACAGCTCAAGGCCCGCAAACAAAAGAGCTTGCGTGACCGCATGGATCGTTTAACCGGAAAGCATCTAACCAGATAGGAGGTGATACACATGAAAGGCATGAAGATGATGATGAAAGGCAACATGAAGAAGGCAGCCAAGAAGAAGGCTGCAAAGAAGAAAGCAGCCCGCAAAAAAGGCTACTGAAGAACAAACCCGGCTCTGAAAAGGGCCGGGTTCTTCGTTTGTATTAGGCTAGCCTTATTAAAACCCCGGGTTTTATGGGTATACCGGCAAAACATGATTAAGCCCTCCTTATCTACACACCTATTCAGGGGGTTGTATTTGTGCAGAATAACCCTTAAAAGATGCAGTTGATATGGATAACAAGCTCAAGAGATACGGATTGTCCGGCTACAACAAGCCCAAGCGCACCCCTTCCCACAAGACCAAGAGCCACATGGTGATGGCCAAGGTAGGAGACCAGACCAAGCTGATACGCTTTGGCCAGCAAGGTGTATCGGGTAGTCCCAAGAAATCAGGGGAATCCTCCTCGTATCGCAAGCGCCGGGAATCCTTTAAGGCCCGTCATTCCAAGAACATAGCCAAGGGCAAGATGTCCGCAGCCTACTGGGCCGACCGCGTGAAATGGCTAGTAGCCCTGCTCGCATTCCCCGCCTCCCTGCTCGCCTCAGAACCCACCACAGTCACCCTCACATGGGACCCACCCAAGGAAGGGGACAGGGTTTTAGGCTACATCCTCTACACCCGCACAGATCTCACACCAACCAACGCCACAGGCCCAGATTGGTTCAAGATGGCAACCACCCCAACCAACGGCTGGAGGGTAACCCAAAGACTCGGCCCAGTCACAAATACCTCCATCACCATCACCCAAACCACCTTCTTCACCCTCACAGCCACCAACCAAATAGGCGAATCCCCTTTCTCAGAAGGGGTGTGGTGCCCAGCAAAACCCTCCACACCCCAAATCTCAATCAAACTCCCCTAAACCTCCAATACCCCCCACCACTCCCCAGCTCCCAGAAAATCAGGTAGCTGCTCCCCGAATATCCCTACAATCCATTCTAACCCCCCTCGGGGAGTCACCATACCCCCAACACATCAAAACGCCTCAGAGGGGCATCCAGAAGCATTCTGGCCCATCAAGCTGAACCAGATCAAAAGGGGATTGGGGAAATTGAGAACTACGTGGAGGGGTATATACGCGATAAGGAGCT
>Ga0099851_1001017_pt1 | contig 11875 bp, 9 predicted proteins | sample CB_VirMetaG_6_FD_78176 | JGI IMG/M metagenome (GOLD analysis project Ga0099851, IMG submission 78176) | Freshwater to marine saline gradient viral communities from Chesapeake Bay - CB_1508_2 Viral MetaG | ecosystem: Environmental > Aquatic > Marine > Coastal | place: USA: Chesapeake Bay... | reverse complement strand
CGCCGATGACGGCGCCGGCCCCCATGCCCGTCCTGCAACCCGCCCCAGCGGCGGCGCCGATCCCAGCGGCCCGGGCCACGCCGCGCTTCCCAGAGCCTGCGCCGGCGCCAACCCCGGCGCCCGCTCCGATGGTTCCACCGGCGGAACCACCCCCGCCAGTGGTCACCGATCGCGTCCCCAAGATACCAGGACCGCGTGTTCCGGAGCCGGAAACACCCGTTCCAGCCACTCCGCCCCCGCCGACCAGGGGTGAGGTGCCTACGCCCGCTCCGGCGGTTCCTGCGCCCGTTCCGGCCCCCGTGCCGGAGCCCGAGCCCATCGTCAAGCCGACCAAGAAGACGGGCGACGAGCCAGCGCCAGAGGAGCCAGCGGCTCCGGCGCCTCCGGATCGGACCCCGACCGCGACGCCCCGGGAGCCCGTCACCACGCCGTCCCCGCCGGTAGCCCCGACCGGGGACCGTACGGCGACTCCGCGTGACGAGACGCCACCTGGGGATCGCACGGCGGTCCCACGCCAGCGACCGGCCCGGTGGAATGTCCGGAACCTCCTGACCGCGATGCGCCGGCCTGGGGGCTATGGACAGGCGTTTGCCGGGGGCGAGGCGCTACCGGAGCTTGAGACGTTTATGCAGCAGCAGGAGGCCGCCCGCGCGGGCCGGTCGTCCCGGCTGCAATCCTTGTTGGGCGCACGGCAGAACCAGCCACGGGTGGGATCGTCCGCCCAACGACCGAGATAAGACATGGCGACCAGTAGCTACTCCAACCTGTTCGGCACCAACGGCGCGGGGTCCGAGACCACGAGCAATCTGTTCGGGCAGCAACAGGCGGCGCCCAAGCAAGAGTACAAGCCGCCGCAGACCTTCTCGCAGATGCAGCAGCAGGGGATGGCCCGCCCCGCGCCCCCGCAGGCGCAGCCCTTCCAGCAATTCGGCGGTAGCCAGCAGGCGCAGCAGGCCCGCACCGCCATGTTGGGCCAGCTTCAGCAGCAGCTCGCCCAACCGACCCGCTTCGACACGCAAGCCTTCCAGCAGATCCGTGGCGCCCAGCAGGCCAACCTCCAGCAGGAATATCGGGGGATGCAGCAGGAGTTGGAGGAGCGCCTCGCCCGGCAAGGACTCTCGGCGTCCACCATGGGCGCTGGCCGGTACGGCGACCTCGCCGGGCAGCAAGCCCGGGCGCTGGCGTCGCTCGATGCCCAGCTCTTGCAGCAGGCCGCGCAGACGCAGGCGGCGGATCGCCTCGCCGCGATGCAGGCGGGCGGACAGTTCGCCGAACTAGCCGGCGCGCAGGATCTGGCGCAGTTCGAGGCCAACCGCGTCGGACAAGCCGCCGAGTTCGAGCAGGCGCTCCGCGCCGCCGAGTTCGGGCAGCGCCAGTTTGAGCAGACGGGGCAGATGGGGCTCTCCGAGGCGCAGCTGCAGGAGCAGGCCCGGCAGTTCGACATTCAGCAGCAGCTGCAGGAGACGATGGGCCTGGGCCAGCTGGGGCTCAACCAGCAGGAGGTCAACCTCCGGGCGCAGGCGCTGCAGCAGGAAGCGGCAGCCCAGGGCCGGTCCCTCGACCTGCAAGCCGCTCGGGATCAGGCCCAGCGCGAGCAGTTCGCCACGCAGTTCGGTGAGCAGCGCGCCGCGCGGCTGGATCAGCTCGGCATCTCGACCCGCGAGCTCGATCTGCGGGCCCAGCAGCTGGCGCAGCAGGCGTTCCTGGAAGGCCGGAGCTTGGATCTCCAGGCGGCCCGTGATGAGGCCGAGGTGGATATCCGGAGCCGGCAGCTCCAGCAGGAGTCGCTCCTCCAGGGCCGGAGCCTCGATCTCCAGCAGGCGCGCGACATCGCGCAGCGGGAGCAGACGGCAGCGAACCTGGCGCAGCAGGACCAGCAGTTCCGCGCCACCCTCTCGGCAGAAGACCGCCGGTTCAACGACACCTTGGCCGAGCAGCGCATCCAGCGCCAGCAGCAGCTGGGGCTCTCGCAGCGTCAGGTGGAGCTCGAGGCGGTGCGGATTCAGAACCAGGCCGCCCAGTTCGGCCAGCAGCTGTCGTTCCAGCAGGCGCAGGCCCAGGCCGAGATCGGCCTCCGGACCCAGCAGATCCAGAACGAGTTCGCGATTCAGGGCCGGCAGGTCTCGGTCCAGGAAGCGCAGCAGCAGGCGCAGGAAGAGCAGTTTGCGATTATCAGGGCGCAGCGTGACGCGGAGTTCGAGCAGACCATCGGCGCCGAGCTGCGCCGAGTCGGTGTGTCCGAAGGCGAGCTCCAGCAGCGCAAAGATCAGTTCGATGCCGAGTTGGAGTTCCGAGAAAACCAACTGGCGCAACAGAACGATCAGTTCAACCGCGAGCAGGATATCCGCCGGATGCTCGGGCTGACCGAGGCCACTGGCGTCGTGTACGACGAGCGGGGCAACCCCATCCGCGTGGGCGGACAGCCGCGCCTCACGCAGCAGGCCCTCCAGGCGCAGCAGTCGCTTATGGTGCAGCTGGCCGGGATTCTCTCGGGCGCGACCGTGCCGGATACGTCATACAAGGCGTTCGTGGATCAGCTCCGCACCATGTTTGGGATGCCGCCAGCAGCCGGCGGTAGCGGCAGCGGAGCCGTTGGTGGTGGGTCTGGTGGCTGGGGCCCGACTGATAACGAGACCCAGATCATCCCCAACGCGACCTAAGGAGACAGCACAATGGCAGCCTATGGAGCATTGACCGCGTTGCAAGCCGCCCTTATGGCGGGCGCTGGTGGCGCAAAGGGGCTCGTCGCCGCGCGCGAGCGGGAGAAGGCCGAGGAAGAGCGCAAGCAGCAGCAGATGGATCGCGAGTTCTCAACCCGGCTCGGCATCCAGACCTCTGGCGCGCGGCCCGTCACCGGCGCGCTGCCGGAAGGTTACGAGCAGCTGGGGTCATATCGCGGCGTGCAGTATGCGGCGCCGATCCCCAGGACCGCCGCTGAGAAGGCGCAGGACGAGCTGACCAATCTGCTCAGTCAGACCAAGGCCGTCGCGAATCTCAAGTCGGAGCTCGAGACCCAGCAGCGGGCCGCTGGTCGCCCGGCCCTCGAGGCGGCCCTGGCGAAGGTGCCGAAGGGGCTCCTGAGTGAGGGCGAGCGCGAGATGATCCTCTCGGCGGGCGGGATAGAGCCGAAGGAGTTGATCCGACTCATCAGCGACCGCATGGAAGCGCAGCGGCGCGGGGCGCCGGGAACGCAGACCGAGGCGGAGATTCGCAAGCTAATCAATGGGGAAGTCGGGCAGCTGCGTCGGCAATTGACCGATGAGACGATTGATGTTCCCGATCCGGATTATACGGGCCCCGAGCCCAAGTATCGCGTGCCGTATGGCAAGCCGATCCCAACCATGAAAATCAAGCTCAAGCCCGAGCAAATCGAGGCCCAAGTCGAGGCGTACCGGGCGTCGCGGTTCGCGGACTACGGCCTGGCCGTCCCGTCTGCCGCACCGGCTGGCGGCACGGGAGCTACTGGCGGGCAGGGTGGGGGCCTCCGGATGTCGGTGCCAGCCCCAACCCAGGGCGCGGGCGCCATCGATAACATTGGCACCATCCTGGATCGGACCAGCGCCTTCGGACGGCAGGGCGCTCCGTCGCCCATGACGTGGACGAGCAGCAGCGGCAAGACCTACCGTTTCTAATCGGGATCTCTCATGGCCAACGGCACGCCTCCCAAGCGGTTCTCCGAGCAGTCGCTGCAGACCTGGAATAACATCCAGACGTTAAAGCGTCAGGGCGCGACGGACCGGGAGATCGAGGAGTTCCTCGAGTCCTCCGGCGCCGAGCGCGTCAACGAGCGCACCGGCGTGCTGGGTGCGGCGGAGAACATTGGGCGCGGATTCCTGCAGGGGATGAGCGAGGGCGTGACGAGCACGGTGGGGGTGACGGGGGTGCCCACTCGCCAGACCGATATCGAGAATGCCAGGTTCTATGATCCGCTCGGCAGGGCAGGCGCGTTTGGGCGGGGGGCGGGTCGTATCACGCAAGAGGTGGCCCAGGCCATGCTGATGGCGGGCCCAGCGGCGAAACTGGTCAGTAAGATCCCGCAAATCGGGAGTGCCGCCACGCGCGCGCTGCAGAGTAAGTCCCGCGTGGAGCGGGCGCTGGCGACCGGCGCCTTGAGCGCCCCGGTCGATATCGTCCAGGGCCTCAAGTCCGAGACGCCGTTCCTGCTACCTGAGAGCACCGGACGTCTGGGTTCGGTGTTCGAGAACGTCGCCACCTCCGGGATCGCGGGCGGCCTCTTCCCCGCCGCCAAGCGTCCGGTGCAGCAGCCGATCGGCACGCGCCGTCCGCAGCCGCCGGGTGAGACCGTCATCGATACGCGCCTGGCTCGGACGGGCGGTGCGCCAGTGGCGGAGGCCATGCCGACTCCTGGGGCACCACGGCTCCCGGGAGCCCCAACCGCCCTGCCGGCGCCAGCCACGGTCGCTGAAGAGATCGTGCCGCCACCATCCGCTGTCACGCCAGACGTGACAGCACCCGCTCAACCGATCAAAAAGGCAAAGGCCAAGCCGGCTGTCGTCGAAGACAACCTGCATATCGGCGGGAGCAAAGAAAACTTCGACATCTTCAAGCGTCCGTTAGACCCTGACGAAGCATACGAAGTTGGGTGGCGCACGCCGCTTGGCGAGATAAACCAAGTATCCTATACCAAGATCCCACCCGACTATACGTTAAAATGGGAAGTTCGGCGCGTGCGCCTTACCGACGACGGCATTGTTGGTGGCGCCGTTTCCAACCTAACCCCAGAGCGCATTGAGCTCTTCGAAGAGGCCACGCGCATCAATAACGTTGCGCGTTATTCGAAGGATAAGCAGGCCGTGAAGCAGGCGAAGGATCGCCTGAAAGAACTGAAAGAGATGGGGATTCGCCCACTTCGCGACGACGATTCGTGGGATTTGCAGTACGCGCGTCAGAGATTGAATGAAGGCCAGCAATTAAACTCTGAAATACCTTCTCCAGAAGATATTCCAGAAATCATGCGGGCCATAAATGACCCGGATAGTCCGCATTGGTCAAAGCAATATCCTGGCAACCGCCCCGGCTTCGCGCAGGCGCAGGCCCTCACCACGCTCGGCGGCGCGGGCGTTGGCGCCACGCTCGGCGGCCTGACGGGGACGGACCAGGAGACGGCCATCTCGGGCGCTATCGCGGGTGGCCTGGCGGGCGCTGGGCTCGGCTATGCTGCAGGCCGTGGGCTGGGCCGTGCGGTCACACCGGAGATCCGTGGTTCGACGCCGGATATCCAGGCGGTCAATGAGACCATCCGCGTTGGGGACCGTCCGGTTACTACGAAGCCATGGCTCTCCGAGGCTGATCGCTTTCTGACCAACTATGTCTCGCAGACCATTCCCATGGAGCGTGCGGGAAGGGCGGCGGCTGGTGCGGCGGGCGAGCGCGCGATGGCCGAGCGCATCGCCGTAGCCCAGGGGGCCGGGCAGGCTGCGAAGCAGTACATTCTCGATAACATCCGCCCATCACTACTCGCCGCACGCGGAAGCTGGGATGATGCGCGGGCATTGATTAAAGCGCGCCGGTTGGTCAATCTCGCGGATCGCGGTGTGGCGGAGAAGTCCGACGTCCCGATTGATGTTTTGCGTGGCGCCGTGCGTGACGGGGATGCCAACCCCGCGGTGCGAGGCTTGGCTGATGTGGTCAACGGGGTCTACCGCGACCTCCTGACCATGAAGTATCGCGCTGGTCTGCTGACGACCGATCAGTATAATGCCATTATGCAGAGCGAGGATTATTACTCGCCCCTGCTGCGCGAGTTTGTCGAAGAGCGTAACACATTTGGCGGAACCGGTGGCAAGCGGTGGACGATTTCAGATGCTGGCGTTCGACGCATGGATCGCACGCAAAAAGCCAGTGCACAAACCGCCGATCCGCTCGAAGTGCTTTTGGCTTCGGTGGAAAGCACGTTTAACCAGGTGGGCCGGCAAAATGTGCAAAACTTGCTGGCGACCTTTGCCGATCTCGATAAGATCCCAAATCTCATCCGTCCGGTGACCGGTAAGGTATCGCCGGATGCGCTGACCTTCACGCAGCTGCGTGGCGGGCAAAAGCAAGCGTATGAGGTGCTTGATAAAGAGCTCTACGACGCTATCGCCGGGCAGGGTCCGACGGCAGCAAACGTCGGCGTCCTCATTGGCAGTTACTTTAAGAAGGCCCTCCAGACTGGCGTTACCCTAACGCTAGACTTCTTGCAAAAGAATATCGTCCGTGACTTGGCGCTCTCCGGCATTCAGCGCCCGGACGTCCAGCGCGCCGTGCGAGAGATGGTGGCGGGATCGGTCTCTGGCGCAGCCATCGGGGCAGCGACGGCAGAAGAGAACGAGCGCATGAAGGGACTGCTGCGGGGCGCCGGGATGGGCGTCGCGGCGGGAGCCTATGCCCGGCCACTGGCGCAGACCATGGTCGCGGTAAAAAACATCGTCCGCAACGAAGACGTCTATAAAAACTGGATTCGCCAGGGCGGATCGACTGAAGGATTCTTTGTGCGTCGTCCGGCTGACGCACGAAAGTTCCTCGAGCAAATGGAGCGCCAGGGTACGCTCAAGGATATCATCAACCCGGGGCGCTGGGTCGATATGCTGGTGTATGTCGGCAGTGTTGCCGAGCAGAGCACCCGCTTGGCGGCTTATAAGCAGATGAAGGATCTCGGGATACCGAATGCGGCAGCGGTGCTTGAATCTCAGGATCGCACGCTTCGATTTGCCCAGCGCGGCAAGCAGACGCGAACGGTCGCCGAGGTCTCGACGTTCTGGAATCCGCGCGTACAGGGATGGTACAAGCTGGGCCGGATGCTGAAGGAGCCAAAGACGTGGGGCATGGCCGCCACCATGATCACGGCGCCCAGCATCGCGCTCTGGAACGTCAACAAGGATAACCCCGAGTACTGGAAGACTCCGGTGTGGGAGCGCAATATGTTCTGGCTCATCCCGAAGAACGGGGAGCCAGACGAGTATGGGGAGCGGGGATTCTGGCGTATCCCGAAGCCGTTCGAAATCGGCCTCATGTTTGCGTCACTGCCGGAGCGGCTGCTCGATGCGGCTGCGCAATCTGGTATAAAAATTCCGTTGCTCGACACTGGGCGCACCGCAGCTCCCAAGGTGGCCGAGCCGGGCCGGGCGATTAGCGAGACAGTCGGTCCGTTTGTTGAAGAGACGGCGGTTGGTTTGGCGCCAATCCCAACGGCACTATCAGTACCCGGGCAGCTGCTGCTCAATCGCGACATCTTCCGGGGACGGCCTATTGTTTCCCGCACGGATCTTCCAGAATCCGAGCAGATCACCCCAGAGTCATCGGCCATCGCGCGTGTGCTGGCTGATCGTGGTATTGCGCCGCAGAAGACTGATTTTGCTATTCGTGGTTTCTTTGGTGGGCTCGGTACAGAAGCCTCGCGGGCGGTTGATGCGCTGGCTCGAGCTGCTGGTGGGGCTGCGCCAGAAGCACGGCCTGCGCCGACTGGCGCTGGTCGATTTATTTCTCGTGCATTCCAGACCCGCACCTACAGCGCGACGGACACCGAAGTGGCGGCGCGTGACCGCCTGCGCGACCTGCGTGAGGTCAATAACGGGCTCCGCAAGGTTGAGATGAGCAACGACCAGGCGCGGATCGATCGCTACATCCAACGCAACCAGGCGGACATCGATGCCTGGTTCTCACTCTCCGGCGCACAAAGCCAGCTCGATGACCTGGCCGCCGAGCGGCGGGCGGTGATCGCGGATCAGCGCATCTCGCAAGACGAGCGCCGCCGGATTCTTTCCACGATTCGTACCGAGGCGGACCGCATCGCGCGGGACGTGCTCGCCTTTGGGATGCGTCGCTAATGCCAAACAAGCCACTGGTTCCCGCCGCGCTTAAGGAGAAGCTGCGCGCCCTCCTCACCGCCCAGCGTAGCACGACCGATATCCCGATCGAGATGCCCGAGCGCCCGGCGCGTCCGAGCCCGGTCGATGAGGCGGTCGAGATGATCGCCAAGTACGAGGGGTTCCGCGAAAAGGCCTACCGCGATCCGCGCGGTAAGCCGACCATCGGCTACGGGCAAGCGACCCCGGACGTCCGGATGGGGATGCGGACCACGGAGCCCGAGGCCCGCAAGTTCCTCGAGGAGCGCGTGCGCGCCGACTCCGCCAACCTTGCCGGGCGCGATGTGCCCATCAGCGCGGGGCTCCTCTCGGCGGCCTATAACCTCGGGCGCGGGAATCTCGGCGAATACGGCATCCTCTCGGCGTTGCGTGGGGGCGACTACGAAGAGGCAGCGAAGATCCTGGAGACGGCGGTCCGGGCCCGGGGGAGAACGCTCCCCGGCCTCGTGAAGCGCCGGAAGGAAGAGGCCGAGAATATCCGCCAATCCCGTCCCGTCCCTCAGAACATCATCGGGCTCCGCTAATGTCCCCCCACAGTTCCTCCTTTCTCATCGGCATCATCACTGGCGCCAGCTCGAGCGTCATGCAATCCACCACCGCCAGCCCGACCGTTTCCATGATGGTGCCCATTCTCTCCGCCGTCGTGGGCGGCGCCGTGAGCTACGGCATCCTGAAGGGCGTGGTGCAGGCCATGGAGCGCGACGTGTCCCAGATGCGGCGCGATATGGGCCAGATGTACGATCTCCTCCGCGACTTCTCGAGCCGCATCGGGCATATCGAGGGGCGCCTCGACGACCGCAAGTGATCGCCAAGCTCGGTGGCCGCAAGTTCCTCTTGTCCCTCCTCGGCGTCGTGGCCATCGCCGGGCTCTCTCTCACCGGAGCCGACGCGGCGGCCTATGGCTCCATCGCCCTCATCGTCACCGCCTATGCCGGAGCCAACGGCTACATCGAAGGTCGCTACGCAGTCCCGCCCAAGCCCCAACCACAACAGTCGGGGGACGAAGGAGATTAAGTGCATCGTCCTCCACGCCGACGCGAGCCCGAACGAGCGCGGCACGCTGTCGTGGATTCAGGCGTCGGAGAGCAAGGTCAGCTACCACACGCTGATCGGACGGGACGGGACGATCTATCGCTGTGTGCCCTACGACCGCCGGGCCTGGCACGCCGGCAAGGCGAACTGGCAGGGCGAGAAGGACGTGAACGGGATCTCGATCGGTGTCGCGATCGCCTCCCGGCACGACGGGAAAGAGCCGATGACCGACGCGCAGAAAGCGTCACTCCACGGCGTGCTCACCGAGATCCGCGCCAAGTACGGGCCGCTGCCCGTGACCACCCATGCCGCCATCGCCCCGGGCCGGAAGACGGACCCCGAGGCGATCCCCAACTTTACCCTGGCTGACTATGCCTAACCGGAGTGACCGGATGTTCGTCGTCGCGTTATTGCTCCTGCTGAGTGCCTTAGTGCTGTACCTGGTGCAGCACCCCGTTCCCCGCCAGGGCCTCGAGGCGAGGCAGCAGCGGGTCGAGCAGGCCGTCCAGGAGGCGGACCATGCGACCACCGTCGTCATGGCGCAGCGCGACCTGACTCGGCAGGTCTCCCGGCACGAACGCCAGGCGCGGGTGACGGTGCTGGCGCAGCTCCAGGCGACCAATGATAGCTTAAAAGCCCTCACGGAGACGCTGGTCGATTCGACGGCCACGATCACCATGCTCCGGCAATCGCTGGCGAGCGCCATCCAAACCGCCGACACGCTGACCGATGTCGTCACGCAGTATGTCGCGGCGGTCGATAGCCTGAAAGACGCCTACGCCGCCGAGCGACGCGCCGCCACAGTCGCTCTCGAGAAGGCCGAGAAGGCCATCGTGCAGCAGGATAGCCTGATCCGGTCGCATCGTGCGCCGGAGTGTGCGGTGCTGGGGATCCGCTGCCCCACGCGCAAAGAGACGCTGCTCATCGGCGTCAGCGTCGGCATCCTGACCAGCCTCTTGACAATTCGGTAACTTCGTCCTACTGTCGGGCAACTCCTCACCCCCTCGGAGGCTATGCCACGTCTCGCCCGTTCGTCCCATGATAGCTGGACTCCGGAGCAATCGCAGGCGTTGCTCGAGCTCATCCGCACCTATGGTGCCGATGCCTACTACCGCTACGGCAAGGAGACCGGGCGGACCCCCGATGCCTGCCGGATGCACATCCAGCGCACCGAACGGGACGAGTGGCTTGATGCGATGGCGGAGTACCGGCGGAATACGTTCGCCAAGCAAGAGGGCAAGCCCAAGACGATCTCCGAAACGCAGGCCGCCGTGGCGGATGCCTGGTGGGATCGCTTCACCCCCGTCCAGATCAAGGCGCCGCCGGCCCGATCGACCAAATTGGCCCAGGCCGGGGTCACCGTGGTCGCCTCGGACTTCCATTTCCCGCTGCAAGATGACGCCTCGGTGGCGATCTTCCTGGAAACGGTGCGCCAGCTGCGCCCGGCGACGGTAATCCTGAACGGCGACCTCCCGGACCTCCTCGCCCTGTCCCGTTACCCCAAGGATGTGCGGGGCACCTGGTCCCTGCAGGAGGAATCGGTCGCCTTCACGGCCTTTCTGCACGAGCTCGAGCAGGCGATGCCCAAGGACGCCACGTTATTCGAGATCGACGCCAACCATTCCGGGAACGGGACCGAATCCCGCTGGTGGCGCTACCTCTCCGAGCGCATCCCCGAGCTCATGGGCCATCCGCGCGCGAAAGAGGAGATGACCTACCAGAAATGGTGGCATCCCGCGTGGAGCCGGGTCCAGATGATCGAGGAGATGGTCATCGGGCACGACCTCCTGGTCACCCACGGGGATATGGCCCGAAAATGGGGCGGCTATACCGCCAAAGCGCACTCCGAGCGGTATGTGAACAGTGTCTTACACGGTCATACACACCGGCAGGGGTCGCACATCCGCCGGGTCCCTGCCGTGGGCAGCCGGGGGGAGCAGACCATCCGGGCCTATGAGATCGGCTGTATGTGCCGCCTCGATCCGGGCTATACGCGCGTCCCGGACTGGACGCAGGGGTTCGCCATCGTGACCAGCACCGCCAGCCGGTACGCAGTCGAGCTCGTCACCATCGAGAACGGGGCCGCCGTCATCGGCGCCCTGGGGCAGGAGCTCCGTGGCTAGACGCTGGCCCGCCATCCCCAAAGCGGTCGCCGGCATGGCCGGCCCGATCAAGATCAGCCAGCGGCGTGGGGCGTTAACGGCGCCCGATGGCGAGGACTGCTGGGGGCTGTACCTACCCCCCAAGCGCACGATCGCCCTAGCGGCAGGGATGCCCCCGGCGCTCCGCTGGCATACCCTGATCCATGAGTGGGCCCATGCCTGGATCATCGACGCCGGGCTGACCAACCTGATCCATGGCGAGGACGCCGAATTGGAGCGGAACATTGAAGTGTTCTGTGATACACTAGCGACCGCTATGGTGCGTGCCATGGCCACCCACCTGGGCCTCGATCCGCTCCAGAAAAAATAAATGTCTTGACAGATTTCCGAAGGGGAACTAGACTAGGGATGTCGCCAGAACGGCGGCATCCCTTTTTCTCTTTCAGGAGAATCGCATGGCGGTACACAAGATGTCCGATGGGCCGATCACGATGGTGGTCGCAGGTGTCAAGCAGACCGAAGGGAACTTCGGTCCGCAGTTCTGTTTCACGGCAGCCGATGGCACGGATGTGTATGTGAGTGAGATGGCGGGGGCCAAGGGCCTCGCGCGCATGAACCTCACCCCGGAGACGGTCGTCGGGCAGACGATCACGATCGAGCAGGTCAAGAAGGACGGCAAGACGTACACGAACTTCAGCAAGGGCGGCACGCCCGGCGCCCCGGCCACCCGCACGACCTCGACGGCGGCGCCGGCGATGGCGTTCGACGATCTCGTGGCGCTGTATGCCAAGTGCGTCGAGGCGGCGATCCAGCAGCTGGGCAAGCGGTGCGAGCAGGCGGAGATCCCCGTCGATGGCGCCGCCATCCAGGCCGCTG
>Ga0099851_1001012_pt1 | contig 11888 bp, 25 predicted proteins | sample CB_VirMetaG_6_FD_78176 | JGI IMG/M metagenome (GOLD analysis project Ga0099851, IMG submission 78176) | Freshwater to marine saline gradient viral communities from Chesapeake Bay - CB_1508_2 Viral MetaG | ecosystem: Environmental > Aquatic > Marine > Coastal | place: USA: Chesapeake Bay... | reverse complement strand
GGCGTCATATTACGCGCACCTCGGAAATATCTGCCCATGATATTCTGACCTAGGGCTAAAATGAAAACAGTGCTTATCTGTCCTGACGTTCATATCCCATACGAACATGAGGCCGCTGTGAAGTGCCTTGTCCGTGTCTGTAAGGCTATCCAGCCTGATTACTTCGTCTGCCTTGGTGACCTTCTGGACTTCTATCAGCTTAGTCGCTTCGACAAAGATCCTAGCCGCAAGACTACAGTTTCGGATGACTGTGACCTTGCAAGGCGATGGTTCTACAAGGTTGATGGTGCCCTGCCCTTGAAGTGCGAGAAAGTCTTCATTGAGGGCAATCACGAAAACAGGCTGCAAAAGTGGATATGGTCTAACGCGATGGACTTGGGAAAGATGATTCCAAGCCTGCCGGACTATTTGCACCTCAAAAAGCTTGGCTGGATTCATGTGCCCTACGGCAAGCTGTGGCGTCTTGGTGATGTGCTTTACATGCACGGTGACCGCTGTGGAATGAACGTGTCTATGAACATGATCCGCAAGTATGGCTGCAACGTTGTCCACGGCCACGACCACGGTGCCGCACTTCGGTACTTCGCAAACGCTGTGACCCGTATGTGGGCACTTAACTGCGGGCACCTCAGTGACATGGATCAACAGGAATACCTTTACGGTGGCGTTGCAGACTGGACTATGGGTTTTGGCCTTGTCGAGTACACAAACGACCTTAAACATGCAGTGCCATCCTTTGTGCCTGTGATAGACGGCAAAGCAATCGTAAGAGGTAAGTTGATATGATGTTAACCAAGTCTGAGATCGACAAGCTGAAAGCTTTGCCCTGGTACACCTTCGAGGTCATATATTGCTTGGACAAAAAGACTGTCACAAAGAAGGTGCGTGGCAAGCGTAGTTTCACATGGGAACTTGAGAACTGCGTAAGGTTCACCATCGTCGGCGAGGAAGGCGAAAGCTTGTTTGAGTTAGACGGTGAGTTATTCATAAGCTGTCGGGTTCTTTCTCAAACGTCACGTCAACAGACGCCTCAAGTAGGGCCTTCCTCTTCGCTTCGAGTTCTTTAAGCCTGTCTTGGTTGGTCAACACATCCCTTGCAGCGGTGTGAGTAATCTGGACGTTCTCTTGAAGGCCAAGGATGGTCTTTGAGGCGAAGATAACTGCCGCAGGGTGCCTTTCCATTATCAGCTGATCCAAGGCTTCCAAGACACGTTCAGACCGAGTTTTCCTTATATAACTAAGAAATTCCTCTCTGCCCTTTTTGTATGCTTCGGCGATTTCTGGATTTTCATTCATTCTTTGGTAATAAGTATCAACGGCAACGCCTAACTTTGGGGCAATATCCTGTTGTGTGTGGCCAATGCGGGCAAGCCTTTCGACTTCCGCAGGATCGACCTGTTTTGGTTTAGGCCCACGCTTTGCCATTTACCAAAGTTCCTTTGTTGGCTTTGCAAAGCAATCAAACGCACCTGAATCATACAGCTTCTGTATCTCTTCTCTGACTGGCACCTTGTTAAAGCGACGCCATACAACTTCTGTTCGCTTGCGGTTTTGATCTGATTCATCTGCCTTCTTTGAACGGTCATAGCCGACACGGCCCCTGCTTGACGCTGTCGCTTCAAACTCAAAGCGTTCCCAATCTTTGGGCATCTCAATAGGCTGGTCATAGTTCGACAGTATGAAACTGCCTTGGCAGGCGTCCAGCGTGTTCACCAGTTCCTGAAAGTGTTCCATCGTATAGCCGTTATAGTGTCCCTGATAGGCTGCCGGATATGGCGGATCGCAATAGAAAAAGGTTTGTGGGCTGTCCCACTGTTTAATGATCTTGAGTGCATCGTCGCAAGTTATGACCACCGATGCCATACGATCAAGATAGTCTGGCAATTGTGCAATCTTGTTTGACCATGTTGCCCCATTGTTTCGGCTGAACACTTTTCTTGCCCAACCACCGCCAAGCACATTTGAAAAACTCTGCTGCACGTTGACGTAATATCTACGCGCAGCCTCGAGTTTATCTTCGCAATCTAATTCTTTGGCAATCTGGTGTTCGTGTTCGCTGTACAATGTGAGTTGCAGTGCATCGATAAGTGCAGGGCCATTGTCGCGTAGTTGCTGGTAGAAGTTAATTAGCCTTTTGTCGTGATCATTGATAACTTCGCGGTAGTGATGGGTGTTCGTCACCTGCGGCCAGGGCTTTGCAAAGAAGATAGCCGCGCCACCGCAGAACGGTTCGACATAGACTGTATGCCTTGGAATCAAAGGCACAATCTTTGATGCCATGCGTTGCTTTCCACCGTAATAACTAATGACTGGTTTCATCGTTTGATCTGTAGTGCCGTCAGGCGTGTAGTTGCGTCTTCCAGGCGGATCTCAAGCTTTTGGATACGCTTGTCTGTTTCAGTCTGCTGCGCTTTGAGGTTGGCCTCTATTTGGCGCGCAAACACGTCTTGCTGCGTTCTTACCGTGTCGGATAGGCTATCTACGCTTTCCACCGCTTCTTTTGCTTCCTTGACGGCCTTTACTGCCTTTTGGTGTAGTTGCCAGCACAACGTCAGGAAAACTCCCGATGCCACTGCGAGTAGGCCAGTAAGACTTTCGTAGTTCATTTTGTCCCCACATTGCGATCAAGATTGCATCGACTATGCCGTCACGGTTGCCACCACGAGGGCCGAAGGTTTGTTCTGCGAGTAAAGGGTTGATGCCTACAAGGGCGTCTAAAGCTGCCTGCTTTGTGGCTTTCTTGCGTTCTGTCTGGCTTATGCCCTTTTCATGCTTGAGGGCTATGCCAAAAGACTTCTGCCAGACTTGGGGCCTTACCCTGCAAAGCTGGCTGCATCTGGACTCTGCCCACGCAAGTAGGCGTCCGTAGTTGAGGCCCATAGTGAACACGCCAAAACGTCCGTCAGAGGCGAAGCTTGTTTGTTCCTCGATGACGATGACTTCCAAGGGAAGCATGAATGTAATCTTATGGAGTTCTATGAGGTCTATTTCGCCGTCTTTTAAGGGCATAGGCCAGAAGGTAGTCTGTTCAGGCGTGTGGTAAGCCAATGCACCAAACTTGCCGCAGTCTATGCCTAAGACGCCCATAGGGTTAGCCTCAATCCGTGAGAGTTGCTTAACCTTACAATGATCTTGACAAAATGTCAAAAGCACCCGTTAGCCGACTGTTTATTCGGGTGTCGTCACAACAGGAAAGCCCCATCACCCATCCCAAGCGATTTCCTTTACCAACGAACCTGTCGGTATTGCCGGCTGCCTGCCACCGGGAGTCGCCCGACAACCTATTCGACTAGGTAAGCCGCCAAACTTGTTGTCGATGATTAAAGTCTAGCCTGCTTATTGGCAAAAAAAAACCCTTGGAGTAAACCAAGGGCAGACTTCCGTTCACTGGCATGAATCGGACGTGCTTTCTTCCTACCAAGATCGCACGTTCCTTGCAACAAAGGCACTGCGTTTTGTTCACTAAGTTTCCACATGAGTTTTGGGACTTACTTACTTCGCAATCAGAGATTGTTGTCCTGCTGCGCATCCTAAAAAACATAGGCTTTTCAGAAAATGGCGTCTGCTTTGAAAGCCGGGATTCCATGTGCCGGGCCTGCCATATCACGAAGAACACTTGGAAGGCCGCAATCGAAAGACTCAAGGAACTTGAGATTATCGTTGTCGATGAATGCCACAACAGACCCCACAAGATTACTTTGCACGAAAGTGTAGCAGGGGTCAAAATAGAGACACGAAATAGATATAATATATATAGGGGGTCTAATTTGACCTCTGCTAAAAATGGAGGCAGTTGTGATTCGCATTCCCAAGGATACCCCGAGAGAGAGTCTTTCCAAGTTGTCAAACGAAGAATTGAAGCATTTCAAGATGCTAGAAACGCAGTTCCGTCAACGAGAGGCCCTACAGAACCGGACGAGGAATGACGAATGGGGATTCAGGCTGCAAGTCATCCAGGCAACACGAAATGCACCTGAGGTCGCAGACAAGACACCCTACGTTCAATGGCTGTGCGATATGTGGGACAAAGAACTCGAGATTGATCGCAAGGCTATCGAAGCAGAGAACCAGATCATCGCAGACCGTGAAATGGAAAAGATCCGTAAGAGTAGACGTGCGCTTTCGCGCGCCTAACTGGGCCTGCTGCCCAGCGTATTACCCTTGCGGGTAATCCTACCCGCGATAGCGGCTTTTGAGGTGTGACTTTATTGGGGTTTCTTATGGAATACACATTGACCGATTCTGAACAATTGATCGCCCGCTTCGTAGCCAAGCAACGTTCTGGAAACAACAGGAACGCAGGCACTGTAAATATGCGTAAATCTGAAATGTCGGACTTTGAGATCGACCTTCAAGGCTTTGGTGGAGAACTGGCCTTCTGTCGCCTTGCAAACGTGTTTCCAGACCTGACGGTTCACAACAGGTCAGCAAGCAAAGGCGAAGATCAGGGCGACTGCATCCTCAACGGACAGCGTATCGACGTAAAGACCTCAAAGAAGGCCGAGGCTGCACTTTGGGTGCCAGTACGCAAGATCGGTACTGCGGATGCTTACGCGCTTATGACGGGCAAGTTTCCCACCTTCAGGCTAGTGGGAATGGCGGACGTTGAAACCGTGAAAAATGAAAAGGTCTGGAATGACAGCCACGTTGTAAATCAGGACAAGCTTATAGATATTGCTGTGTGGCAATTCGATCTATGGGCAAAAGGCTAGTCCTTATTTTTTGAAGACGGCATCAAATTGAAATACTTGGATACAAGAAGAGTTTTCACAGGATAACCATTTATGGTGCGGTCACTTACGACTGTCCTCATTTCGTACTCTTTAAAGTAAACTGTAGCCGTTGCACGCGCACCACCGCTTGCACGTCCAGCGATAAACCACCGACCTTTGCAGGTGTTTACAAACTCTCGTAACTGTTTGTAATATTCGCCAACACCCCGATCGCAATAGGTTTTAGGATTGAGTGCATAATCTGATCGACTCCAAGGCGGATCACAAAAGAAAGTGACGTTTGAAGCATCGCACTCGCGCATAACTTCCAGAAAGTCCTTTTGCGTTACCTTGGCCTGTGGAAAGTTGGTCCGTAAGTGTTCAACAGCAAAGTCCGACATATCGTTGAGAACTATTTGATTCGCATTGATGAACTTAGACACCCTGCCAAGGCCGGCAAAAGGTTCGACAAAGACGTCACAAGCACCAATCAATTCTGCAATCTGCTTTGCCGTATGCGTAAGGCCGGGATAACCAGTTCGCAATCCTGTCATTCCGCATCTTCCTGATTATCTGGGTGACTGGCATTCTTGTCGCCAGGTTCAATGTGGATCATAACCCTGTGTGCTGAGTAGCGGCTGTCCTGTGGGCCACAAAAGCTTTTGATTTTCCACAAAACATCGGCAAAGGATTCAGCCTCGTCACGTTCACTGCTGCCGTCATCGAAGACGTGAATTTCCTCTGCTTCGCCTTCAGGTTGATGCCTTATAATCCAGCCATTTAAGGCACGTTCAATCTTGATCATTTGTAGACCTCATAGGTGTTGCCCTTGGCCGCATTACGTTCACCAGACACCTTGATCTTCTCTGCAACAGTAAGGCGTTTGAGGCTGTCTTTGATCTGCGCTTCTCTGATGGGCATTGGCAGGTGACGGCGGAGTTCCATTACCCTGCCTGCGAACTTGCCGCCTAAGCGGATAAGCACGTCAAGGATCATCTGATCATGAGACTGATCTGTCATCATCTTTCGTAGCTGATTTTGCCTGACCATTTCGCTTATTCCATTCATATTGAGACCTCATTTTGTGGATGATAAGAGTTTGTACTGATAAGCCTTTGGCCTCTGTTTTGATTTGATCATACAAAGGCAACGGAAGTCTTAACAGTATCGCCTTTTTAGGTGCGCCCTTAGGCCGTCCAACCATCAGGGTTTAGCCTCAATTGTAAGTTGTATGCCTTCGTCTGCCTCGAACCAATGTTCCTTTAAGATGTTGCAGACCGCTGCAAGGGCTACATTCATGGAACTAAACTCACGCTGGCAAACAAGGGTTTCGTCTGTTTCAGCCTCTTCAATGCGGACTATGTAGCCGTTGCTGACTTTCTCAATGCTGATCATTTTCTGGTTCCCATTCATTTACAACTATTGAATAAGTAAGCATCGCCTCTTGTCCATCTTGTGCAGGCACCAAGTGCCCACCTTTGACTTCGCGTTGTGGTGGCTGCATTCCTTGACGTTCGAGAAACGTTAAAATCCAATCTGAAAAATCTGCGATGAATTTTTTCGAAAATCCCGAAAACGGATCTGGGTTTTCCTCTTCATCGAAAAAGTAATCGCGTAACTTTTCTATCATTTCACTGCGTTTCATTGCTTTTCCACATGTTTTCTATTCGTTTTATGGTTTCTTCTATTCTGCGCCTGTCTTCATCGGATACGGTTTCTTTGACTGGCACGTTGTTTGTTTGGTTTTCAAAATATCGTTCTTCATACCAAAAGGTTACAAAGACATATTTCGGCAATTTGTCTTCTGATTTATCATTTGGATCAAAAACAAAGTTTTCTTTAATTCCGCTAAACTCATATTCTCGGATCGATGTCCACGGCTCTGGAATTTCGTTTTGTTTGTAATCATTGCATTTCGGCTTTTTCATTATCGGTCTACGAATAATGCGTAATTCACTCGGATGACGCCCGCCTCTTTTCTTAAACTCTTCTATCGACATCGGTTCAGATGTAAACCCGTCGGCGGTCATAAACGCGACTTGTTCGATATATTTGATACTCATTCTGTAATCTCCATTTCACTGCGCTTCATTTTCTGGTTCCCATTCATGGCACGGCATTTTGTAATACAATTTGTTGTCTGGTAATGGTCCAAGCAAATTCTTTGCCTCGACAAACTTTTGATAAGCTGGCGGCTGCATGCCTTCTTTTTCCAACATGTTAAGCAATCTTGAAACGTTAATCCTTACGCCGCCTTCGTGTTGCAGCATGTGTTCTTCGATCTTGTGTATCAATTGAGATCTTTTCATTTTTTTCCTTTGTTTTTTTGCGCTGCGCTCTGTCCCATCGCTTCTTTGCACGTCGCGACATGCATGGGTTCAATACAAACTTGTGCAAAAAGTCCTCAAAGTCTGCATTCCACTGCGCAAAAGCAATTAGATAGTCTTGATGCAGTTGTGCAATCGCTGCGTCTATTTTCTTGCTTTCATCTTCATGCGTCAAAACGGTATATCCAAATCTTCCATTTCGTTGGAGTTTTGCCGCGCTTGCGCTGGCTGGCTGTAGTCAGATACGTCGTCTTTTTTCGCAGTTGTACGAATAATTGAGGCGTTTAATTCCAAAGATGTTTTTTTGCCGTGTTTACCTTCGTATTCACGCGCTGTAAGGCTTCCAGATGCATACACAAGGTCACCTTTCTTCACTTCCTTCAAATACTCGCCCGTCTTCTCCCACGCTTGGACAGAGAACCATGTAGTCTTGTCGCCGCTTCCGACCGCAAGGCTGCAAGTGACGATCTGTCTGCCAGTTTGTGTCATGCGTGTTTCCGCGTCACGGCCTGCACGTCCCAAAAGTGTTGTAATTGCGTGTGTCATTGTTTGTTCCTTTCAGCGTATTGTTTAAGTCTTGCGTCACTTCTTTTGCTTGCTTCTTTTCGTGCTTGCCTTATGTCGTGCCAATCAGAAAGCCACACCATGAGGGGAAACATCAACAGGGACGCAAGCAGGCAAAAAACTTCTATGTTCACGAGAACACCTTGTCGCGTGTAATTGTTGCCCAAGGCGTTCCAGCCTGCAGTTTCTTGATCGCTTCTCTGGCTGTTGTCTTGTCGTTCTCAGACCACTGCGCCACAGGCTTACCGATCAGATCTTCGACTGCTTTTGGGTATTCAAGTCTATGGGCCGCAAACAGGTCTGTCATTGCATTTCCTGCGGGCTTGGCTGTCGTAGGTGCTGAAACTGGTTTTGCAGGGTTTGGTGCGCTTGTTTGTGCCGTTGTGTGGCCTGCTGTGTGTCCTGCAGCAGTGTTGCCGTCGTCGTCTTCTTGTACCACACCAAGGGCTGCAGCGAGTGCATAGCGTCTTGCATAAGTTACTGCCGATCCAAGCTGCTGCGGGTGTGTCGGATCTTTACACACCAACGGATATTCGCCTTCAATATGTTCGCCGGACGTGTGAATAATACGGGTAACCAATACTGGCGCACCTGATTCATGAATGCGACTAAGCTGGATTACTGCCAGGTCATTCTTGTGCAGGGCGTCACGCACCGCATCCATTACTGAACCAAGATCGGCATATTTTGAACGATATGCGGGATTTGTGCTGTCTTTGACCGCGCCTTTGATTTGCATCTGTGCTTTAACGAGTGCTGTATAAATAGATTTCATTTCAACCATCCTGGAAGTTCAAGGGTTTGTACTTGCTGACTATAGGCTGGAAACAGATCCATCGCAGCGCATTCTTTGTAAAGGTCAATTGCCTTGATGTACTGCTGGCGTCCGCGTTCCAACATTTCATCTGATGCTTTGTAAACAGCCACGGCGTAAGGTGCGTCTTTCTCGACTGCCACCCAATAGAAGTCACGCTTTAGGCCGTCGATTACCGCCGCTACGTCAACGTAGAACGCTGCCTGCACCTCATAGCCAAAGTTCACAACAGACCGGACAAACGCATCTGGTCTGGCATCAGTAGTTGTTTTGAGGTCGATAATTGTTGAATCTGTTCTGTAGTCTGGCTTGATGCGGACGTTAACATCGCAGAATCCATCGCAGATGCCCGCTGTTTCAGCCATTCCACCGGCAATGAGTGCGCTTGCCCCCAAATGTGTGCGTACTGCGGAGGCAATGCTAACCGCCGCGTCGTAATCTGCACGGCTGACGAACTGTATTCCCTGCTGTGCAGCAAGGCTTGCTTCCCAGTCACGGACTGCCTTTCCTTCCTTTGTCCTGCCGTCAACGTCAGCGCGCGGCCTATAACGCGCCTCTGCAACGTGGGGTTCCAGTACGAACGTGTGCGCCAAACTTCCGAATGCCAACGCGGGCGATTCCAGTTTCTGAGGGTTGCGATAATGTGCAGGGCTGCGAAGCAAACGCCTAATATCAGAAGAGGAAAGGAAAGTTCCATATTCATTGAAATACTCGCTGTCTGTTAGTTGTTTCCACATCTTAGAACTTTACCTCGTCATTTTTTGCTTGCTGTGCAGCGCGCTTGGCTGCATATTCTTCACAGATTCTGTCTGCTTGGTGCGCCACTGCTTGCGTTTTGAGTGCAGCAACAATTTCAGCGATCTCGTCAAATTCATCAGCCTTTGTTTCCAAGGTGAGAACTTCGGCCATCATTTCAAGGCGCATGGACAGTTCGCTGAAAAACGCTTTGCGCGCATCGGGTGCAAATTTGCCAGAAATAGAGAAAAACATGATGATACTCCTATGGGCTTAATTGCCGTCGGATGTGATACATTTCTAATATCAATAATTCAACTATAAAGGCATAAACAATGGAAAACACAAAAACTCTTGTAGGTTATCGCGTTTGTCTTGAGGCCGGTCACGGATACCATGACGACGGCGTTTATGACTCCGGTGCTAATAACAAAGGCATACATGAACACATACTTAACGTGGCGCAGGTCGAACACCTCGCAAGACTGCTAGAGGTTAAAGGCTGTAGCGTTACGAAAGTTATCTGCACTAAGGGCAACGGCCTGTCTCTTGGACAGCGTGGCTTACAGGGCGCAGGACACCATTTGTTCCTTAGCCATCACCACAATGCCTTCAATGGCAAAGCACAAGGCACCGAAGTCCTGTTGCACTTGCAAGGGACAATGACAGATAAACACTTTGCCGAAGGGCTTTCAAAAGCGATTGCTAACGCCCTTGGCTATACAGACCGCGGGGCTAAGAAGCAGAACCTAGGAGTGCTGCGAACTGTGCCTAAGAGTGTAAAGGCTGCTGTGTTGATAGAGTCGTACTTTATGGACAATCAAAGCCTTGATCCTGATGACCTTCAAGCGTTGTCATTAAAGGCTGCAGACGCAGAGGCCGCCTTTGTTGAGGCGTACCTGCTGGCGAACTGCAAGCCGAATAAAATTGTGATGGTGGAACCAAAGAAAGTCGATCTGCCGCCAGCGGAACCAAAGAAGGTCGAATTGCCAAAGTCGCCTTGGAAGCGTTAAGGCCTGACCTCAATATCTTCAGACGCCAGCACGTTTCCTGCGTCATTTCGTACTGTCAGACGACGCTTGCCGGCTGTGTTAAGAACCACGGCATATAGCACATGCCCGCCGTCCACATCCTTTCCCATGTAGCCTAGTCTGTATTTATCGGCCCACAAATGCGTGTTGTACTGAAAAGGTGCCGTGTACCTTACGGTAAATGGATGCAGCGCAACGACAGACCTGTCTATTAGGATGCGTGGCGGCCGAGGCGTTGGTTTTGGTGTTGGGGTTGGCGTGGGGCTTGGAGTGATTATTGGTGCAGGCGTTGGGGCAGGCTGTGAAGGCGTGTCCTCGGATTCGCACTTCGTTAGCATACTCAACAACAATCCAACAATGGCCGATAGCGTCACAGCGATTTGACGCCACTGGCCTACCGGCAACCATTTTACGATTGCCAGCAAGCCTGAAATAAACTGAAGTACTGTTTTAAGCTTTGAGGGCTTCATAGACTGCGCCCAAAAGTTCCAATGCTTCGGAAGCTGCAAGATCTTTAAGTTCAGGACCAACCTTGTCCAATCCCTTCACGCCTTCTACCAATGCTGTGCGAAATTTTTCATCGGAAACAAGCTTGCTTCCCAATGACACTGCATCGCCAAGATCAAGGCCGTCTTTTGCAAGATCTGCAATTGCTTTGCCAAGTATAACCAATGCCACCAATGCTTCCTTGCTTTCTTTTACGTCGGTCATTTTGCATTCCTTTCCAGTTGTTGGATACGTTTTTCGTGCATGTCGATTAGTCTGTCTTGATTTGTAACTTTTTCAACTATCACGGCAAGCTTAACAGATAGGTCTTGAAGACCAACCTTTGTTTCTTTCATAAATTCAATTGCTTGAATCAAAAAGAAAGCAACAATTCCTCTTATAATCCAATCTGTCAGGCTTTTAAGATCCATAAAGCGATCCCCATCGCGATGCTAAGAGTTGTTGAAAAAGCCACACCGTATAGTGCGTATTTAGCAAGTTCCCGCGCCGCTGCGAGGTTGGCGGATTCGATGTTCAGTTTAGCCTCAAGGCTTGTCACTGCGCTGGCCAGACGTTCGATTTGACCTGAGTTCAATTTACCACGGCTAATGCAATCTTGGACGTTAAAGTCTGCGTGTTCTGTTGCCCATTTGACGCGCGATTCAAGGTCATGGACTGCATCCCAAACAGGCGAAAGGTCTGTGATGTTCTGGAAGGCGTCAAACGAGGCTGTAGGCACGCGAATGATAAAGTCGTTACTGTTTACCTTCTCTACCTCGCAACCTTCACCTGTAAGGCTTATTTGAGGGTCACTTTTTCCTGAGTGATGGAACGGAAACTGATTGACGTCTTCTTTGGCAGGGATTTGGACGTGGGCCATGTTGTGTAATCCTTTTGCGTGAGTTTGTGGCTATGTTATATTGAAAAAGGGCACTTCTCTCCACCATACCACCTTGGAGGGATTATGTGGCTAGATGAACTCAACGAAAACGAAATTCACGTCATGGAAACTAGCATTCGCGCAGCACTCGCAAACGACGAACTTTCTGGACACACGAAAATCAATGCGCAACAGGTGCTAAACCAGATCGAGGATTATCTTTGGAGTAGTGTTTGCCGCGGTAGTCCAGTTGATTTAGATCAACTCCAAACAACGCTGCCATAAACAACCATTCCCAGCCTTGTGACCTTTGCCACGCGCTATCGGTTGTGTCTCTTT
>Ga0099851_1001006_pt1 | contig 11920 bp, 9 predicted proteins | sample CB_VirMetaG_6_FD_78176 | JGI IMG/M metagenome (GOLD analysis project Ga0099851, IMG submission 78176) | Freshwater to marine saline gradient viral communities from Chesapeake Bay - CB_1508_2 Viral MetaG | ecosystem: Environmental > Aquatic > Marine > Coastal | place: USA: Chesapeake Bay... | reverse complement strand
GGCGGTGCGATAACTCGTATCATTTCGTGGCCTTTTCGACTTTTCGTTTAATCTGCTCACATATGCCATGCTGCAAAAATCGCTTCACTTCATCAGCGGAAAAAACGCCTTTTTCGATTAGCTCTTTAGCGTCTACCACGTCACCAGAATGATAAACGTGATCGGTTCCCGCCAAAGTCGTAATGAATTTAATTTTCATATATCACCTTGTTTTTAGTTGGGGGCCGGTACTGCACCCCCTTTGACGTCAAATTATGACGCGGCCATTGTTAGCGCGCGAAGCTTAGACGTGTTAATCAAACGACCATCAGCACGCTCAAGAGCTACAAAGCCGACTTGATCGTTAGCAGCGTAAAGCTCTACGAGGCGCTTCATGCGCATACCTGCTACGCGTCGCACTGCGTAGCCGGTCAAGTCACCGAACACGATAGGTTTGGCGCTAGCTGCCATGCTTGGCATACCTTGGTCAATAACGTAAGGGCTACCGTCAAGAGTTGCAGGCAATGAAGCGGCCACGTCAGGCTGCCACAACTTACGACCATCTGAGTCTTGAAGCTTTTTGACAGCCAACAAAGTGGCATCGTTCATTACCCAACGACCTGCGGCACGGTAAACAGGGTCAACGCTGTGCTTGAGGTCCAGTAACTCATCATAAGTAACTCCGCCAGTAGCAACGGCAGTTTTACCACTTGTAGCAGCATTCAAACCCTGCGGTTGCGATGAGCCTGTGCCCGCTGCAAAATGAGCAGCTTCAGCTCGACCAAGACGCTCGCCCATGATTTCAGCCAAATACGCCTCTAAATTAAACGCGTTATCTTGTAGTAATTCGAAAGATACGCGAACAATGTTTGAAGTGTATTTGTATGCCAACATACGGATCTCAGAAAATACCAAATCTTGCTCTGAATCTGCGGCATTTTCAGCGAGAATCGCGCCAGTGTTTGATGTGTCGTCGTTCACTGGAATCGGAATGTCTGCACCTGTGCCAGTGTTAAATACAGTGGCGAACCCTTCGATGCCGCCGTAAGCAGCACGATGGCTAACCATCATGTTTACAAACTCTTCAGGCACTAAATAGCCACCCTCTGAGTCAGTGCCTTTTGACTGTGCCCGCGCTTCTTTGATAGCCTGTCGCTCTTCACGTGACAACTCAGTGTGTCCCGCTTCGGTACTTCTCAACAACTTAGAAAAGGCTTGATGATAGCTTGGCTTTTTGGCTTCGTCTTTCTGCTCTTGAGTGCTTCGCTTGAACTTCTCGCGTAGCTCTTCGTTATCAACGATTTCAGGAATAGACTTGCTACGCTCAATATGACCATCGAGCATATCAAGACGAGACACCATCTTATCCCAGTTTTCGTTTTCTTCAGAAGTTAACGCACGCTCTTCTTTAGCAGCGCTCGCATTCATGTCGCGCATTTTAGTAGCGATTTCATTTCGCTCTTGTAGCATATCCTGCAATTTCATAATAGCCACCCCTTAATTATGTTGGCTTTGGTTTTAAAGTTTCCACGCTTTAGGTGGCATCAGGCCCACTTAGGGGACTTGATTCTTTCTAAGACCGCCAAACGCCTCTCTAGCTCACGTTTAACGTTTTTAAACTTATCTAATGATCTCATAGCCGCCGTTGCATCAGTATAAGCGGGGTATGTTACGGGGCTGACGTCATAAAGCTTTTCAACCCTATGAACCCTTCGGATGATCTTGTCATCTTCAAACAGCCATTCGTCATCACGAACAGTAAATGCGAAGCTTGATTGTGTAACGTCTCCACGTCTTACGCTTTCTAGCAAATCGTTTGCATAGGTCGTGTTGGGAAAATCAACATCATAGCCAAGGCCGTTTTCATCTACAAAAAGTCGCAAAGTTTCTGAAGTAGTGCGGCCAAGTATCAAATTACTATCATGATTAAATAAGGCTCTTACATCATCGTCAAGTCGCCCCTCGAAAGCATCAGGCGCTATTACTTCAGTGAACCCGCCTAGGTCTTGCGAGAACTTTTCAAATACGCTGGCATAGCCCTTAACGTTACGCTCTTCGCCTTTCTCAATACTCGCGCTGTACGTCCTGCGTTCAATTTCCATAATATACCCCTAGCGTGTTAATTATAATATCTTTGGTCATTGTTCGCTTTTCGTCGCTCACATTTTGCCATAGCTTAAAGTCTTTCTTAAACGCTTCTAGGACGTCGGACCGGTTGAAAGCGTCACAGATTGGCCCTAACTGCTTGTCTATAAAGCTTTCACCATCCCAACCGCTTGAGGCTTTCCTGGTGGCATTTTCCATGCGTTGAGCGAACGATTCAAAAAGGGGTTTTATGTCTGCCCGCGCTTCGTCTGCCGCTGGCTCTTGATCTTCCTGTACCCCTGCCGATTCGTCGACGTTCACCATATTTAATGGCGTCAAAATTTCATCTAAGCCTTCAATAGGGTTAAGGTTCCTTGCTTTTCGGCCTTCGTTTCGCGTAATAATGCCCGCATGAATTAGGCTAACATCTTTTTCTGCTTCTTCTTTTGGTGTGCCGCGTAGCATGTTGGATCGATCAAAAGTTAGGGCTATGTTTTTCTGTTCTTTCGTTGAAAGTAGCTTATATGTCGCTTCCTGCTCCCACTGTATGAACCAAGGCGATAAGGTTCGACGTGTGAAGTTAATCGTCTCTTCCACAATGTTATTAAAACTGGATTTACTTAAATCACCGATCATGTGAGGCGGTATATTGTATATTTGAGCTATTTTAGCATCGCCGTATTTTCTAGTTTCCAAAAACTGCGCTTCGTTCGGTGGTATTCCTATGCGCTGGTATTCCATGCCGTGCGATAACACCGGCGTTTGGTGCCTGTTGCCGCTGCCAGAGTAAAGCCTTTTCCAGCTCTTTTTGATTTCTTCTTTGTGTTCTTGTTTAACGGCTCCAGGTATTTTCAGATAGCCTTGGATTACTGCACCATTTCCGAAGAATTCCGCGCCGTAGTTCTGCGCTGCAATCTGAATGCCCAGCTCCTCAGCGTGCTGTCGAATAGGGCTAATGCCTCGATAGCCATCAGCGCCAAGGTTTTTAATGTGTAGTACCTGATCCGATCTCAGTATGATCTGTTTCGGGTTAGTTTCTCCGAGTATCTCGGTGTAATAGTATATCTCTCCGCCTTCCTCGTGCACCCACGTAGACCAAGGCGCAAGAGGGTACAAGCCCAAAGGATAGCCGCTTTCACCCATGTCTATGAAAGCGTAACCATTGCCCCATCGCAAAGCATGGGACTGTAACAGCTCGATAAATCCAAAAGCTGTCATGTGTGGATTAGGCCGAAGCTTCAGTAATTTATAGAGCGGGTGATTATCTAGCAGTTTGGTAGTGCCGTTTTTTGTCTGATACGGTAAGAATGTTTGACCAGCAATGAATCCGCTTATTGTCTTTACCGCACTGCTCACCGCCGCAAGTTGCATTGCCGACAACTCAGTAACATTCACGCCGCTATTATTGGGTGCGTAGTTGAATACACTTGATAAGCTTGCGTCCGCGCTACTATATGAGGCGCTTCTTTTGAAAATATCTTTTAGCCATTTCATACGACCAGAAGTCCCTCGCTAAAGTCTGCGTTCTCATCTCTATAAACCATCGCCCGTGCTACGCCCATTATCATTCCGACCGCGCCATCAATTTTAGATCCTGGGCGCGATTTTCTAGGAAATATGTTTTCGTTTCTGTCCGGTTGCACAAGTATATTCGACATCATCCACGACATTACAGGATTACCGTTATGCTGCAATCTTCCCGCTTTTACTGCCGCCTCTATCTCATACATTGCGCCGCTCATGTTTTTGGCAGTCTGCCCGAATTCCAAGACTGGCAAATCTTCATCTGCAAGCTGCTGAGCTAAGTAAGTTGCGTTCCAAGGGTCGTATGGTATCTCATTTGCCCCGAAGCTTGAGCAATCACTTAATATATGCTCTTTGATCTGCTGAAAGTCGATCTCTTCGCCCTGTGTCGCTATCAAGTGTTTTGATATTTCCCACTTACGGTACTTACCGCTTTTTTCCTTACGAACCATGGACTCAGGCACAAAAAACTTAGGAAAAACGCGGTAATGTACTTTGTCGTTTTCCATTTTCATGAACACTTTAACATAAGCAGCAATGTCACACTTGCTTGCTAGGTCTATACCGTGGAAGCAGTCCCACCCAATAAACTGTTCAGGGTGAATATCAGCGCCGCACCGCTGCCAATCATTAAAGGCCAACCAAGGCTCACCAGCGCTAACCCACTTATTGAGGTGTTTCGTCAAGAACGCGTTTTGTTTTTTGGGGTCTCTTTTCGCGTCTTCTAGCTGGTCTTCTAAAAATTCCGCGCCTACGCTTACACCTAAGTTTGGATTGGCTTTTATAAAGTTTTCGGGGTCTTCCCAATTGTCAGCGGCCTCCCCTTCGCGGTGGCTTTGGTCTATTTCATAAATTATAGCAAATAGCCGCTCATCCTGTTCTGCACCTTCTAGCACCTTTTTACATAGCATGTACTCATCGAAGCATGGCCCATCGACGTTAAAACCTGCGGTGGTTATGATTAGCAGCAAAGGCGAACTACCAACCGATCGCGCACCCATACCAGTGATGAATGTGTCGACTACATCATTAGTATCATGCTCGTGGTACTCATCAACAATACCACAATGAGGGCTGCCGCCATCTTTTGGCTTACCTATAGTTGGCTCAAAAAAGGAACCGTCCTCCTCACGTATAATCTGACTTTTTAGGGCTTTCAATCCGTAAAAGTTGGTCAATTCTGGCGTTTTGTCGCACATTAACTTAGCAGGTGTGTACACCTCGTAAGCCTGTTTTTTGTTAGTAGCGCCACAATATATTTCCGCGCCATGTTCACCGTCTGCGGTCATCATATATAGGCCGATTCCAGAGGCGAAAATCGACTTACCGTTCTTTCTAGCGACTTGTATATAGGCTTTTCTAAAGCGTCTTTTGCCCGTTTTCTTATCGACCCAACCGAAAATATTACCTAAAACGAACGATTGCCACGGCTCTAATTTAATATTCTCACGCCTGCCCGCCCATATACCTTTTGTGTGTGGTAACAGCTCCATGAAATTACAAACATGCTCTACCAGGCTAGGTTTGAACTCATATTTAAAGTCATCACCTCGGTCCAGGTCTTTAATAAATCGCTCGCACGCATGAAACACCGCTTTGCACGATCTAATTTTACCTTCAGTAATGTCCATGGCGTATTTAGCCATGCGCTCGGTGTGACTTGTCACTTTTGCAAATCCTTAAAGCTGGTGGCCGATCCGCCTGGCGGCTTTCCTTCAATCTTAGACCTACTAGCGGGGTCTAATCCTAAAATAGTGCCGAATTTAATCATAGTTGACGCTGTGGTGTTATAAACCGTTACCGCTGGGTGTGTAACATAGTCCCCGTTATTCTTTTGCATCACCGGTGAGCCGTAATTTTTGATCTCTTCGTCGGCTTTTAACATTGTCTCGTAAGCCATGCAATAAGCTTCTAAGTTCTGACGATCTACGTTAGTCAGACACCCCCTAGACGCTAAATGTTCGGCAAGTTCTCGCCATTTACGCGCCCCTGGCCCCTGTTCGTTTAGAGTGCCTGGTACGCTTAAATCTTCCAGCGCCTCATATTTCGGCTCATGCTTCGGCGCGTCACTGGTCTTAAACGTACCACTTGCCAGCTTCAAAATTGTCGGCTTTGCTTTTCTGCCCATTTTTTACCCCTAGACTTTGTTCGTAGTACGTTCGCTTGCTGTGGCACGGCTTGCACAATGACCGTAAGTTGATCTCATCATATTTAAGCTCTGGGTAATCAGCAAGCGGCTTGATGTGATCAATTTCCGATGCTGTAACCAAAAAGCCCTCCTTTTTGCAGAAAACGCACAAAGGGTTGCGGTGTAAATATGATTTTCTGAATTTATACCAAGCGTTATCATACCCTCGTTGTGTCCTAGTTCCGCGCTTTTTGTCGTGTTCTGACCAGTAGTGTTTTCGATGATCATCACAATATCGCTCTTTAGTTTTGCTGTTGCACCCTGGCCTTGCGCATATTTTTAAGGGCTTTTTTCTCATATGACGTTAATTATAACCACCATGTCATCAGACTCCCCTGACGCATAGTTGGCCCTTATTACGTATCGATAAGCACCACCTGCCACACCGCCCGATACGATTACACCAAACAGCCTACCCGCCGCGTAACTGTTTCCGCCGTAGTCCTGCTCAACTTCATCATTAACGCCCCTACCAGTTACCGTCAAAGTGTCATCATAAACACTATTATCAGACAGTAATGTAACTGATTTGGCGGTCCTATCAGAACTTATTGAAAATAAGTCAACCCAATAATGTTTTGTTGAATCTTTATCATGATATATGTGCACCTCTGAGTCTATGACGCTAGATTCAGATACTTGAACATCCCAGAACGCTGTATCTAAATCGCCGTCAGAAGCAGATACGGTAACACTGAATGCTGTGTTTGTAGTGCCATCAGTATTTGTGGCAGATACGCCAACACTATACGGACTAGCGTTTAAGTCTACCGTATTTAATGTGCCTGAAAATACCGAACCGGATAGACTCAAACCGCTAGACGACGGGGCAGAAAAAATAGCGTAACTATCCGCGCCTGTGAAGTAGTTTGTCAGGTCTACTGTAACAGTATCGCCAACGTTAGCCGTAACATTGGGTATGGTAGATGTCAAAACCGGCAAGCTCAAAGCGCTTACCTGAACACCCATAGCACCCTGTGCTGTGCCGTCGCTATTTGTAGCTATAACCGTGATTGTAAATGGACTAGCTGCCAAATCAACACCGTTCGGCGTACCACTTATAACGCCAGTATCTGCATTTATAGCTATAGCTGATCCGACCGGCTCACCCAAAACCGCATAACTATCTACTAAAGAAAAGTAACTAGATATGTCATAAGTAAACGCCTCGCCCTCTTTAATCAAAAGTGAGGGTATCGGGCCAGAAAAAACAGGCGGCGCGGCTGCATTAACTGTCGCGCTGAACTCATCCCAAGCGCCCGCGCCGTCAGCGTTAACACCACGGACACGGAAAAGCAAAGGGCTTGCCGCCGTTGCTGTTGAATTCGGTGTGCCAGAAAACGAACCTGTGTTGCTGTCAAACGCTAATCCGTAACTTGTTAGCGTTGCGGTTGGGTCTACGTATCCCGAACCGCTATTTATTTCTAAATTGTAGCTAGTTTCTTTGTCTATAAATCCGCTTACATTAAGCGGCACAATGAAAACCTCAGACCATGTTTGATCTGGAATGGGCGTGGTGATTACAGGTAAATCACGATCATAAAAACCAAGCTCAAATTCAGTGCTTAGCGAGCCGCTGGAATTCGTCGCGGTTGCTGTAACTAAATAGTAAGCGGTGTTCCCATCGCCAAGGTTAGCATCAAATAAATTTACAACACCACTAATTAATCCGCTCGCTGGGCCTACTGATAAGCCGCTGTTAGGTGCTAAACCGCTTATTGAATATCCGCTAGCACCACTAAAATAACTGGATAAATTTATAGATACACTATCACCGTCACTATAAACCGCGTCGGGTATATCAGTTGTAAGTGTTGGCGGTGTGCCGACTGATAAAGTAGTCGCATTTATGGGACCATCGACGCGAGCCCTGCTGTTTGAGTCTTCTAGCGCTATATAAAAGCTTAGGCCGCTTCCTGCTGGCAGGCCCGTTACTGTATCAGTGGTTAGCGTGTCGGCAGAAAACGCTGTTAATCCACTGTCACCGATAGCAGCTAGGCCCGCCGCGTTTTGCCCTGCTAGTATTTGTGATGCTGTCGGCGCTTCGTCCGTTTGCAATACACCGACAATTCGATAATTGCCACCGTCATCAGCTTGGAATCTTAACTGTACGCTTGATGACGTTTCGCTTGATGTGACAAGCTCAAGGGGTGTTGTTAAAAACGGGCCTAGAACCTTGAAAGTTTCAGTTGCGCTACTTCCCCAATTCGCGCCGTCATATATCCAATATACGTATGTTGCTCGGTCGCTTACGCCCTCGATAACGCCTGCTGTCGTTATTGTTCCCGAGCCGTTGCTATAGTAGCCGTAATGTTTGTGTCCGTCTGCAAGTGACGTGTCATTGTCGTAAATACTATCAGCAGTCCATGGGCTACCCGTTATCGTGTGGTAGTCATAGCCAGTTTGAGGAACTGTAGTTATGTTTAGCGTAAGTGTGCTTGAGTCGCTTGTGTCAGTAATTTCGAAAACGTATGCAGTGTTATAGTCTGCCGAGGAATCGCCGAAAGTCTGCAAAGAAGGCCAAGAATTTATTGTCAGGCTTTCAGTATCTTGCGAATCAATCGTTATTGACTGGCCCTTATACGTAGCTGTAAATGGCCCAGTTTTGCCGCCAAAGGTGAATGTAACAGTATCACCTGGTTGGGGTGTTGAATCAGTTACACCCGTTCCACTTACTGATACGGTTTCCGCCGCGATAATACCCGTCGCGTATCTCGTGTGGTAAACGAGATAATCACCCGCTGCGGATTGTGAAAAGTTACCGCTAGAATCGAAGGTTCCGTCACTGGTAAGCGTTGTGATCTGATCGTTTTCTACAGGAGCTATAGCAAACGAGCCAAAAAACGTTTGCGCTGGTGTAGCGCCTAAAGTCGTTGTCGTGTAATTTGCGCCTGCGCTGAATGGTGCGTTTGTTGATGTTCCTGTTAGCGCTGCGGTAGTAAAATTCTGACTTGCTGCTGTTCCACCACCAACCGCATTGACCGCCCGAACGTCTAGCGCATATTGTGTTGCCGCACTTAGCCCCGTAATTTCTTGAGGCGATACAGCAGCGGACCATGAGCCCGCATCTAGCCTATATTCAAAACCTGTTTGATCTGTATTGTCATAACTAAATGTAACTGTCGCGCTCGTTGCTGTAACACTAACGTTACTTATAGTGATGGTTCCAACAGGTAGCCCTGGATTAGTTATGTTATACGTTATCGCCTGCGCTGTTCCGCTGGCGTTAATTTTAACTAACGTGTAATTTCCATCGGACCCGCTAACCTGCCCATCGACACCAACGGTCAAAGAATCGGGATAATAAATCTGATCACCGACTTGTGGCAAAGATGGGAAAACAGCATCACCCGCCCAACTTGTCAGCGTTACAAACGCAAAGCCACTTGCCGCTACTAAACTATTATTAACTGTTGCCATAATTTAATTAATCCAGTGCTACGCTAACAGTTCCAAATAAAAGAAAATTAGAAGTATTGCCCGTTGTTGGCAAGCTCGGCATTGTGCCGGTGAATGTTCCAGTGCTCGATGTCCCTGTAACTGTCACAGTAACGTTGATAGTATTTGAATTAGAATCAGTCAAAACAGCTGGGCTTGTCGGTGTTGATGCAAAATTAGTGTATGTTCCGCTAATCGTCCCGCCTGGTGCCAGGTTCGCTTGATCGACTGTTATTGTAGGAACATTGAGAATTATACCAATGCCGTTTGTCTGCATTGTCGAGCCGGCTGCGGTGGTGTAATCCCCGCCAGCGTAATTCGTGAATTGATCTGTGCCAATGCTTAATTGCTTATTAGTACCGACACCTACGGCATCAGAAAAGGCGTTATTATCTGCTGTTATAGATTTTGGAGGGTTTGAGGTATCTACAAATGTGCTGTTGCCAGGGTTGTAGATTACTGAGTCGCTAATGTTGAAAGCGCCGTAACTTGTGCCCGCATCAACGTAACCCCCGATAAAAACAGAACCCTGAATAGTTGTCGTAAAGTTCGATGCGCCTGTAATCAAGTTTTTCTGTGCGTTTCCGCCCAGCCTAACAGCCATCGATCCTATAAACTTGTCACTGTCTGTCTCGCCAGGGAAGTTTCGAATGCCTACAAGCCCTTTATCGTCAGTTGCACCCCTTTCAGTAAGACACATGCAGTTCGTGAACTTGTGAGCTATATGGGAGCTTTCGCCTCCTGTTATAAGACCTGCGGCTTCTTTTAGAACAAGGTTTTTTACCTCTACTTTCGTAGTCATCACCGTTTCGATAGTTTGACCAAATTTACTTGTGATTTGTATTCTAGCGCCGCTGGATTCAGTGAACGTGCATTCGTCGCCAGGTGCAGCATCTACAATGATATATCGCGTTGAATCTGTCGTGTATCCTGCTGTTCCAAAATTCGCACCCGTAGAACCTTCGTTGAGATAGCCGCCAAAATCATCATGTACGCGAAACACTAACAGGACATCGGCCGCAACTAAGTCTTTACCGTGAGTAGCGTCTGAGTAATCTGTACATGCTTGGCTGAGCGTAGTGTAGCCGCCAGCGTCTGTATTATTTCCGCTCGATGTTACGTCTACATATACAGTAGTTGGCATAATTTATAGTCCGCTTATGTCGTAATTTATTGTGAATAGCACCGGCTGATCGTTGTAATTAAATGATGCTCCGGGTGTATACCAACCTCTACGCTGATTTAACACAATTCTATTATTAGCGCTATCTACGTATGAAGACGGCCCTGCGCGTTTAAATATCGCACCTATGCCATCCCTTGTTAATCTGCTATTTATCATATAGGGGAAATAAGAATCAGGTATTCTGCCCCAACTATACGGAGCGACTTTGTCGGGTTGCTTTAGTCCGTTTTTAACGTCTACAAAATCGGCCATGTCGAACATTAGATAATATGGCTGCCAATCATAAGTATAGGGGCTGAAGTACCCCTTGCCAGGGGTTGTTACTGTTTCCCCGTCGAGGTTAGTTTGCACCCTGTCGCCATATTTTATATAAGTTTCTTGTCCAAATACTGGATCTGTTCCAACTCCCTGACAGCCACCTATCCACATATAAGTCCGCGTACCAGGAATTATAAAACTACCAGCCCCACGGAAAGTATTATTCCAGACATTGTTTCCATCAAAAGAATCTGTACCGTCATTACTGCCTATATTGTATGCCGGATTTACAGCTTTATGCACTCCATTAGCATTCCCCAGATAAGATGAGAACCGCTCTGTGACAACAGTTCCAGGGGCGTCTACAGTTGCGCGGGCAGGTGCGTTTTTTAAATCTGTTAAATTTATACCGTAAAATGATGGACCTATGCTAAACCTGCTATCTCTACTCGCAACAGGTGACGCACCGCAAAAATGAGTGTGCCCTAGTATAGATTGCCATTCTGTAGGTATTTCGCCGAAACGCCCTAAACCGAACCAGTTACAATCCACGTCTTTATAGCCGGTTACTGTTGAGTTTGCCAAGTCGCTTAGATCATCTATCACTAAAACAGTATCGTAAAACCCGCCGTACCCATCAGCACCTACATTATAGTAGTCGTGGCAATTTATAGTAAAAAGCGACCCGTCATACTCATACAACCCTATAGGGTATGAGGAATTACTTGGACTGGGGTATCTGCTACCTGTTGTTGAATTACCCTCAACATCTAAAAATGATCGAACCAACGTTGCGGTGTTTAGATTTTCCGCAACTGGATCAGTAGATAATGTGGGCATCTGGAACTCTGCGACATGAAAACTATATCCCGTTGCGCCCTTTCTCGAAGCAATCCAAAAATTACCATTTGTGCTCGATGCGCAAATTGGCATACATTCGACGTTCTCAAAATCCAGGCCGCCAGCATCAGCAATTTTACATCCGCCGCCAACGCTGAAAACGTTAGTGTCCCAGCCATTGATTAGCGGTAGGCTTAGCGGATCGCTTGGGTCGGGTGGCGTGCCACCGATGACATTATCAGTGGAACCTTTGCCGCTGCCTTCGTTGACTAATTCCCACGTTTTACCGGTTGGGTTGACTGGTGGCATAAAATATAACCCTGATTAATTACTAATTTTTCGTCAATTTATTTTGCTCAATCCAGCCAGCGAGGCGGGTGCGCAATTTTTGAACTCGAATTTTCGGTGTTGAGGTTTCGAGG
>Ga0099851_1000998_pt1 | contig 11973 bp, 15 predicted proteins | sample CB_VirMetaG_6_FD_78176 | JGI IMG/M metagenome (GOLD analysis project Ga0099851, IMG submission 78176) | Freshwater to marine saline gradient viral communities from Chesapeake Bay - CB_1508_2 Viral MetaG | ecosystem: Environmental > Aquatic > Marine > Coastal | place: USA: Chesapeake Bay... | reverse complement strand
TAGTATGATTATCTTCTTCTTTGATACGCTTCATAGTCTCAAAAATATTTTCATCTAGTTTGTATTTCGTAACATTGGTATTGCCTTGACTTCTAAAAAAGTACTGTTTGCAAGCAGGATCTATAAGTTCATAACCTGCACCATTTGAACCCATCATGACATGACTAGACAAACAGATCTTATCTAAATCTGCCCTCCCCTTTGTTGGGCAAAGAACCTCATACCCATCGAAGTCTAACAGGTCTTTCCTTGTTTCTAGATGCAGCATTGCTCCAAAAGGACCAGATACTCTGTTGTCAGTATAAGGGAAGTTATACATCAGTTCTACAAATTTTTCAGCGTATCGTTGTGACAATCCATAGAACTCCATACAAGTTCCTGGCATAAAAATATCCACTTCGCCCCAATACTGGTCAATCATGTAACGAAAACTATCCTCGTTAATCAGAGCAGCATCGTGCTCCATGATAGCAATGGGTTCGCCTTTGGCAATGCGTTCAATCAATACAAATTGAGAGTGCATGATTGAATTATGTATTTCATGATCGCAAAAAGTCCCGCCAAAAAAACGAGCATGAAGATAATCAACGCCATCTTTTGCTACATAAAATGGAATAGGTTCTTGATTTTTTTCAAATCTAATAGGAAGGGTATCAGGAGTTGTGCATTGAACAGGAGTGATATTAACGATATCACTCACTGGTTCAAATGACTTTAGAGAAAGTTCAAGATACCGCATTGAAAGCGGATTATTAAAATCACATATTATAAAGGCGTCAATCATAAAGTAAGGTTAGTGCTTCACTCCTATATTATATTTTGGACAAAGGTCCCATTCATCCTTCTCTCGAAAAGAAACTATTTTGATTTGGCGAAGAGGTGCCTTATCAGTAGTTTTAGAAGAATTGATAATGTTAACTAAACCCCAATCGCTTAACAAAGTGGCAATGGTATTCCTTCTTGCAACATCTGCTTCTTCTAGAGTTGCCTTCTTGCCATCCAATAAAAATAATTCTTTAAAATGAACAATGAAGTACCTACCCTGCTTGTGTAGGATATGACATGATTGAAATAACTTTTTCTCTTTGCGAGAAGCAATTCCTATTCGCGTCAAGGTTTCTCGCACTTTTAAAAAATCGTCTGGTTCATTCAGCGTGATCTCTAACATATCCGCTGGTGTCCATGATACTACCGATTCCATACACTAGTCCCATATCTAAATTTTTAGTTATTATATCACAGAAAACTGCTTAGGACTATTTAGCGTTTTTGCCTCCTTTGAAGATTCTACTTGCTAGAACCTCAAGGTCTTTATCGGTAAACAAATCAAGTACTGCCTCTGCTTTAGGAGTGCTGTAACCATAAACCTCTTTGATTAGATCAATCGCTTTAATTTTTTCCTTTTTCGCCCACTTACTAAATCGCTTCCTTGGTCTTATGGCAATGCGAAGAAAGTCAAATTGCAAGCGAGCATCTAGATGATGATTTCTATTCATCTCGTTAGCGAGCAGAACCGTGTCATTAAAATATGATAAACCACGATTAACCATAAAAGCAGGATACTTACTTTCGTTTTCGGCGTCAAGCAAATCTTTCTTGTTATGGTTCACACTATTTAAAACGTCAAATGGGTTCATAATATAATCTCAGAATAAACAAATTTCTGGTTCTTCCTCTAGAGTTAATCCATCCATCTTAAAGTTGGACATATTGTATGGGGAGAACTGAGCGGAGTGTTCCATTTCATGCAGTTGACTCATTAAATATCTTGTTCTGCGCAAATTATCTACGTTGTCAGTGGGGGGTGGTTGATCTTCGATTTGATCTAGGCAAAAGCATCCACCTTCAGTGCCAAACTGTACTGCTTGTCCTGCGTATTCACCTGCCTCATCTGGGAAGTAACAAGTAAGACTGCGGTCTGAAAATCTACCAGTCGGCAAATCGGCATAAGTCATGATTGTACCAAACCCACCATAGATACCCTCGTAGTCAGGATTATCTGCTTGTGGGTTGTATCCTGGTAAGTTGTAACCATAAGAAAATTCAAAGAGTCCCCAATTATTTGCCACATCATTATATTCATGTTGTGCGCCCAATAGATGCCCGAGCTCGTGTGCGAACGTTTCATGCGCTCTTTGATAGTACCGTGTATTTTCCGCTTCTTGAAAAACACTATTATGATAACATTGTATAATGCCTCTGGTTTTATCTATTCCGCGAGTAGCATCTAAGTTAGCAACACCACAGGCAATCGGTTCTTCTGGTCTACTTTTGAAAAGAAATACCAAGTCTGCCTCTGCTTCACGTTGCCAATTATCAATCTCAGCGAACTCGTAACGAGCATTGAAGAATGCGGCATACTGTCGATACAAGTCACCAGAGGCAACATCTACCATTTTGATACCAGCACGTCTTATTCTGACACCTGTTTTTGAAATATCGTACATGTGATTCGCTTCAAATATTTGTCTGTCCACAAATTCTTCTACAGTCATACCATCACGTTCTTCTTCGGACAGATTAGTGTCGACGACAAATAACATATCAATCACAGCGGTTTGCTGATTATCCTCACTATCCCACCACTCCTCGTATGGGAAATCTACTTCCGATTTCTGTTTTATTCCATCACATGTCATATATCCATAACGAGAATCACCAGTGTCAGTTGCATCCGTTGGGCAATCAGCTGGTTTATCCATTTGCACAAAGCAGGATTGATCAAGGTGTACAGTACGTTCGGTATAAACTCCACCTTCGCCATCAGCATAATCTTGGTATCTATCGTCGCCGAGAGCATGTGAAACTGATTCAAGTAATTGTAGAAATCTATCCTCTGCTAAACTTCTTCCGCAATAAGATTCACCAATGGGAGTACCAAACACTGGGGGTGGTTCATATCCACATTCTTCTGAGTTTGGAGTTTCTTCTTGAGTTGAACCGCCATTACCATCAGCGATTTCTTGAATAAGAGTGTATCCATCACAGGATTCAGATAATATAGTGCCTTGCGCTGGGTGATTGGGTGGTGGGGTAATTACCACTGGAGTTTCTGGTTCTGTTGAACCGCCTCCACCACAAGCAGTGAGTAGAAAAATCAGCGGTATGAACATATATTTGTTCATTAATGTATAGTGTCTTCTAGATACGGTTGTGAGAGCACCCACTGAACATCAGGTAACATGCGGTAAGTAAAATGATTACCGTACATATCTTCAACTTTAGATAATTCATCATACGAGAAATCGCGCATTAAGCGATCGATCACAAGTTTTTGTACATCATTGGCCAAATCGTCAACTTTAGTGCGGATAATTTCAATATCACTATCGGTCAAATCGTAATCAATTAAACTCGACATTTGCCATTATCTCCGTTAGACAAGCAACCATATTTAGTTCTGCGTCAGCAACAAACGCTGCCTTGTATTGATAATCCGCAAGGATTAGAACCAACTGAGGAATACTGTTCGGAGTAACATACTGAGTCATCGCGTCATAAATACCGCGAAAGATTGCAGCAGATTCAACATCCATATTATTCGCTACCCAAACTCTCATGTTCTTAAAGTCTTTTGCCTTTACAAAAGAAAATAACTCTGAGATACTCTCGCTGTTAGACTTACTCAATACATCAAGTTGGAGTTCGCCGCCACGAGAGTGACGCTGAAGTTCGTTAAGAACTCGACGCCAGTCTGGAGCATGACGCATGATCAACTCAGCAAGAACTTTCTGATTAGAAACTTTAATATTCTCTTGCTCCATTATGAAAGATATTCTCTTCATAAATTCTTCGCAGAGTTTTGCCATGTCCTTCTTGCTAGTGTTGAACTCAATCACACCGCAACGAGAATGGAGTGGTTCAATAATCTTGTTCTTGAAGTTACAGGTCAAGATGAATCGACAGTTAGCACTAAACTCTTCAATGAACCCACGGAGAGCAGGTTGAGTAGACTGTGCGTTAAGATAATCTGCTTCGTCTAGGATAACAACTTTGTATCCACCATGAAAAGATACTGAAGAAGCGAACTGTTTGATTTTGCCACGAAGGGTGTCAATGTTACCCGACTCAGACGCGTTGATCAGAATATAGTCAAGATCAAGTTCGTTACAAATGGCGCGAGCAACAGTCGTCTTGCCTAGACCAGCAGTACCAGAAAATAACATGTTAGGAATTTCACCAGTGGCGACTATATCCCTAAACTGATCTTTCAAATGTTTGGGGAGGATACATTCCTCAACAGTCTTTGGTCTGTATTTTTCTACCCAGAGTGACTCAATCATAAAAACTCTCCATAATATATCATTAAACAATTATACTAAATTTCTCGTTCCCAGTCAAACGAAATTTTCGGTATATTTTTCCAGGACTTAGGATCCTTGTTTCTTTCATTAATCATTGTTATTATTGGTTCTATGTGATGCTGTCCTCTTTGAATTACTGTTTGGTCGTTGGGATAGATGGTGCCAGTAACATTATCATCCACCAATACCTTTCTGCCCATACGATTGGTTGGCAATTTTGTAGTCATAAGTTTGGGTTTATGTAAAAAATCAAGTCTTTCTCTAAAAATTTTATCACCCATATGATATCCTCGAAGTTCTTCATCATATCCACCTGCTTCAAAAAATTGACTTCGGCGACAGGCGAAGATATTTCCTGGGTCCTCTCCAAACAAATTGCAAAGTACGAACTCTCGCTGATTACAATTTTGCATTTCTTCTAATAAAGATTCACAAAATTCAACAGTTAGTTCTTGGTCAACATCCATAAAAAGTAACCATTCACAATTACTAGCGATGCAAGCACCAAGATTTCTAGCACCATGAGCATTGAACCCATAGTCAATTTTTATTCGATACAGTGAGAGTTTCTTTTTGTTGCAGCAACATTCTTCAAGGTGTTCATCCACAATTGGTTTTGCTGGATGTTTGGGGGAAGCGTCGTCAACGATTATAACTCGATCAAAATATTTGAATGTACAATCATTATATAAAATCCCTTCAAGTCTATCAGGATCTTCATAGTATGGTACAATCAATGCGACGGTCATATAATTCCTTGAAGCGAGCAGTTTTCCCACTTACTCAGGTGACGGTGCGTACCGACCAGAGCGAGTTTAGAGTCGTCTCGGGACTAAATAATATCGACCATCCGGTCTTAACAAAAGGAGAAACAGTATGGAAATGCATCTACCAGTTGTTGGTAAACTTCACCTCCCTTCACTTGCTATCGGGGGTGGCGTAATGCTGCTCTTGCTGTGGCTTTTGTAATCCTAGATAATTAGGTAACAGGGGGAGCGCAACGCTCCCCTTTTTATTACTCATTGACAAACTTATCAACTTTCTCACCTATTACCAGATCAACCCAACTAGCACCTTTGTAGAGTTTAGTGATGCACCAAAAAGTGCTATCCCAAATCAGTGCTATCGGGGTGATCAAGGTAATTTTACCCCAGCGAATCAGTTCCTCTTTGCTTATACTCATAAAAATCTTTTGACCATTCTGGATGCCTTACCAATCGCACCCTCTCGTAACCATACCACCATTGACCATATTCGTCGCGACGAGGAATATGGTAGTCCTTGATTGGGATATCCTTTTTCTTTCTCTTTCTACCAGGAAAAAACTTTTCAGTTAGATTATCAAGCATCGGTTTCGTAAAAGAAAGAACAACTGTTTCTTATTTGCACTTCATATGGAATGTATGCATTGTGAGGAACCAGACTTTTGTATATTGTCATCGTCTTATATTTTGATGGCGCCATACCAAGTAACTCGAATCCCCAAAGTTCCCAATCATAATTTATATATTCTGTTTTGGGCGGCAATGCTAGCAACTTCTTGTAAGCATCGAATAGAGGATGGTTCCTATCATAGGAGAAATCGTACATACCATCTCTCATTTCCCCATGGTACTTGTATAGATTTGTACCACTTCCTTCTACATCTTCTGTAATCCAAAGATTACATGCTATGCTATTTTGTTTAAAATCGTCCAAGTGATCTATGTGTGGTAGTAATCCGATTTCACTAAACATCTTATCGCGGTTCTTGGTATAATGATTAGTCCAACAGCTGAACTCATCGAAAGAAGGATTGGTATCGGGTGAGATATGTTCTTTATGAAATTTGCGAATGAAATCTTGTATTAACAAGGATCCATTCAAGGAATCAATAAATTTGTTCCTGAAAGGATTAAATACATTAGCACGATTGTCTAAAAATTCACAATCATCAATCTCTTTCATTAACGAATCAAAATCAAAGATACTGTCTAGGTCATCTATTACCCAGTATCCGATACCATACTTTAACGGATAGTATGATGTAATCACAGTCCGATCAAACCCCAACCATGGTTAGCAATAGCATTTAAGATAATGAACCAGCAGGTTGCCATATGAGTAACCCACCAGATTGTGCGAATGACAGCGACGGAGTCTGCTTGACGATTGGTCTCGCCGACTTTTTCTCCGAGGGACTGCGCCCATATTCTCCACCACTTTCGCATAGTATTTGGTCGGGGATGCTGGACTCGAACCAACGACCTTCCGCTCCCAAAGCGGACGCACTACCAGACTGTGCTAATCCCCGAGAAGGGTAGGTGTTGCCGAAGCAACACCCGTCCTATTATGCACTCGCACCCAACGCTGCGTAACCAGCGGCGACCATCGCACGAGTAGGAGTACCCAGACGATAGAACGACTTGGTTTGACCCTTGCTGTTGGTACGCTCGTTTGCGTAGATGGCGAAACCATCTGCTCGCAGCGAACGAACTACTTCGCGAGGATTCTTGACGTTGAAACGAGCAGCGATCTGCTTAGCAGTGAATTGCTCGCCAGTTTGGAGTGCTTCAAGCACGCGTGCCTTCTTAGACATAATATAACTCCTCTAGAGTTTTCAAGTTTACAATGCGCATCATTGCGCGTTTACTCCGTCATCGATCACTATGATCTCAGACAGAATTCTAAATTATTTCTGACAACCAATATGTTCATACCGCGAGATTAGTCGTTCTCACTGTGAAATTGCTCACACATTTGAGCGATTTGAACGCATTGGTCGCGCAGTTGACCGATCGCCGACATCTCTTCGCCCTTGATAGCACCACGTTGAGACATAGCGTCAATGACAGAGATGGTAGTGCGCGAGGCACGGAAAGATGCATCATAGATAGGACGCACTTGATCAATTGTCATAGTTTTTGCAGCTGCTGCTGATGCTGCTGCTGCTTCTGCTTTCTGTTTTGCTTCACCCATTTGTTCAACCTCCATAAGTTGATGATTTATCTAAAGCGATAGTGTATTTAATTTCGTCAGTGGTCTTTTTCCACTCAGAAATCATTTTGCTAGAAATCTTAACTTCATAGTCACCTTCCATCATTTTAAAATTAGCAATCTGGAAGGTAAACCTAAAGTCTTTAGATTCACAAGTTCCTGGTACTATAACATCAAAAGAGTTTGAAGTAGGATCATTGTGATCGACGACAGACAACATAAACCCATTTTCATTTGGAAGAAAGTCTACTTTATCATGACCAAGAGCAGATGCTGCCCGATGCAATTTTTGAATAGTTGCCCAATTTATAGAGCAAGTAGCAACTTCATCTGGAATAGATATCGTCTTATCAGTGAAAGAAAGAATCTCTTCAGAAGCATAGAAATACTTACAACTATTCAATCCAGTGTTATCCGAAATCACAACATACTTGTCGTGAAACTCAAGATTATGATCTGGCAAAATACTGATTATTGAAAGGAACTCTCCAAGATCATACAAACCGAACCTTCTTGGAAAAGTTTGATCTACAGTTGCTTCTCCCAAAATAGTTTTAGCAGCAGAGATACTGTTAAACACGTTCTCTTCTCTAGCAATAAAGTTTGGGTTTAGACTCGCAAAGTTCTGGAGAACCTTTAGAGTATTTTCATTGAGTTGCATCATCATCTCCTTCATCTGATTCTATACGCCACAATATATCATCTATGGCAGTCACGTATCCGTCAATCCAATTTTGATCTTCTTCGTAATACCCTTTCCTTGCTTCCTTGGCGATATTATGCAAGAAGGGCATTAGTTCTTCAACACTCATTTAATAAATGCCCAAGTGCTATCATATGCTACCAAAGAACGAGGATTGGTTAGATTCTTGTGGAATTTTTTTACACAGGTGCGAATACCAGCATCGTCCCAATCATGTCCAGAAAACAATCCACCAGTTTTAACTTTCGGATACCAGTCTCGTAACTCTTGCTCGCACTGTTGCTCAGACAAATAAGCATCTAGAAAAATGAAATCTAAACTTTCATCTTCAAATTCAAGCAATGCTTCTTTGGCATCCATTTCTAAAATTTCGCCCCGATGATCTTCCCCGCTATAATACAGGAAATGATATGACATGCCTCGAGCAAGTGCCATCTCTTGAGGATTAGTAACTTTTCCTGGGCGACTACCATTAGTGCCGACATAATCTTCATATGTTTGCCAACTATCAACACCGTACAGTTTTTTGACATTAGGACAGCACTGTAAAACTGTGCAGAATGATTCTGCTCTATACAGTCCAAGTTCTAATCCAACTAAATCTTCACCGAGCGTACCAATCGTGAGGATCAAACTCCGCACGTCAGGATATGTGATAGTGAAATTATATGGTTTCCACCCAGACTCTTCGCGCTCATCTTCCATAATAGGTGGAAGTTGATTACGACGTCGGAGAGTCCAAGTATCTTTGGGATAATTTCTTCTACTAAATGACATAACTAATATTATACCTATCTAATCTCAAATGTCAAGGTCTTCCGACGAATTATTTTCGTCGGTCTCGATTTTATCATCGAGTTTAGTATATAGGTCGCGGAAAGCAAGTTTCGTTTCCTCGTCGAAACGATTGGTGCACATTTCGATCGCAGTCATGCGGTCACCGAAGATCGCGAATGCTTTGATGATGTGAACCAGTCGGCGAGTCGAGATGATCTCGTCAACGCCACCATCCATGAAAGTCTTGCGAATGATATCTGCCCAGTCAACAAGTTTCTGAAGATAGTCGTCGTCACTGACACCAACAGAGTCAGCAACTTTATCGAGAATCTTGCGCTCGATAGCAGGTAAAGGATACTCCTGCTCACAGGTAATCGGATAACGCTCAAGGAATGCCTCGTTGAGAATGTTAGTACCGATGAAGCGACCATCGTCAGATCCCTTCCCCTTCGTGTTCGCGGTAGCAACCACGGTGAACCCATGAGCAGGAGTGATATACTCACCAGTCTTCTTGATGAAGTAACCCTTGCCTTCAAGGATGGACTGAAGACACATGACTTTGGCAGGGTTCGCCAAGTCGATCTCGTCGCAGAGCAGGACGGCACCCTTCTCCATTGCCTTGATAACTGGTCCTTTGAAGAATTTGGTATCACCGTTGACCAAACGGAAACCACCGATCAGGTCGTCCTCATCAGTCTCGACGGTGAAGTTGACGCGAATGACTTCGCGTTTGGTCGCGGCACATGCTTGCTCGACCATGTAAGTCTTGCCATTACCAGACAGACCAGTGATAAAGATAGGATAAAACTGCTTCGACTTAATAACGTCACGCACGGTGCGGAAGTTGCCGAAGGGCACGAACAAGTCATCCTTGGCAGGAATCAGGTTGTGCTCGAACCCATCGCTGTCCACGATCAACGAAGCAGGAGGAGTAGGTGCGGGAGCAACCACAACGGGAGCAGGAGCAACGGACACAGGGGGAAACTGATACAGACCACGCTTGACCCGAGTATTCTTATTCATCACCTTGGCGGTAGATGACAGCGCGACGTCATATCGCTCGGCAATTTCCTCAAACGTCTTGTTGCTGACTTGTTGGGGCGCATCGCCCAGTTCGCGCAGACAAATATCCAAAAACTCTTGTGACTTACTCATAACAAATATCTCTCTATTTACTCAACCAATACAACCATTATACTGAAACTGGGGTACAAAAGCAAGTCGCAAATACTGTAGGAAAATCAATGACTTAGGCAACCTTCGCTACCAAGTCATTGAGCATCTTGCGGGATTTCTTGCTGCCAACCATTGACTTTTTGAAGGCAGTGCGGAGTTTACCCTTCGTGGCACCTCGTAGATCGTCGTCGATCTTGGTGTCTACAATCATGAGGGATGACTTGCGGATCAGGTAGCACTCGTCATATCCAACAGCATTCATGGTGATGAATCCTTCCTTGCTGTACTGTTTCCAGTTATCGTCCATCTCTGACCAGTTTTTGAATCCAACCATCTGACCAAAGTCAGACTCCATGGAACGGCGACTGTTATCAGAGATGCGGTATCCGATCACGTTGCTACCAGTTGCGTTCTTGTACATAGCGAGAAGCATGTCGGTCGCCTGTACATTGCGATAGTCATACTTCTTGTTACCACGGAACGTTCGGTTGGTGATAGGGCAGGTGATAGTCACATATCCACCACCATACAGACCACTGCGAACAGGACTGTAACCATTACCATTACAACTCATCTCGTGCGAACAACCATCAGTCAAGAAGAAGGTATTGAGCACGTCGAGTTGGTATTGCTTGCGGAAAGCAATCGCCAAGGGTGTACCGATAGCGATCGCCTCGTCCATGGGTGTACCGCCAAGACGCAGAGCATGGACTTCTTGGAATCGACGAGCGTGGGAATATACAGAACGACCGTCAACTAATCCGATACGATTAGCAAGTTCTAGGAATCGTTTCCTGTTAAGATTGCGCATGAACATGCCGAGCATAGTTTTGGCAATCAAAAGCATGTTTGACTTACTTTGCTCGCTGCTGAATAACTCAAGCAGGCGACCTTCACCAACATACAATACTTTGTCACCGACTTCGGGACGAGATAATGCACCGTAGCATAATGAGTTGGTGAAACCATACACTCGGAAGGGCACGTTGATCTGACGACAGAAGTGAGTCAGAAGCAGAGTCTGTTCGATAGTCTCGTACATGACGTCATGCATAGAACCTGACATATCAAGGTACATAATGAAACCATGGTTCTTGCCTTCGGGCACGACCGTGACTTTCTTGAAGATATCGTCAGAGAACTTGTAGTTGTTCATCTTGACCGTGTCGATAACACCAGTCTTGGAAGTCATAGCACGGCGATGTTCACCAGCGGACTTCTTCATCTCAAACTCTTTGACCATATTGTTGATCGCTTTCTTGTTGACTCGCGACCACTCGTTATAGAGAGCAGTGCCAAAAGTTTCGATCTGCTCGAGACGGATGGCAGTTTCTTCCTTGATTCTTTCAAGAAACCAGTCATCGCGCTGTTGACCATTTATCTTGTCTGAAATACGGTCGCCAGTAAGGATCTCGGTGACCAATTCCTTGTTGGGCATAACAAAGTCATTCCAGTTGCGAGTATAGTCATGGACTCGGAAGTTGGTGACCTTACCATTATGCGAAGTGTAGATTTCATTGTTGATCGCATCACGCAAAGACTGATCGGTGTTAGAAATAGGATCGGTGGTAGGACCGCCTGCACCATTAGAGGCAGTTGTTTCTTCCTCACCGTCCCAAGATTCTTCTTCTTCCTCGTTGAACAGATCATCATACGCATCCGAAGCAGAGTTGCTTTCAACTTCCCCTTCCTCTGATTGCTCAGAGTCAATGCTGGATGTCTCGGTTGACTCAGTATCGTCGTCGGTATCGTCGTCGCCTTCGCCCCAGTCCAATGACTCTTGATCATCGTCATCTTCTTCTGGTTCTTCCATGGCGAGTTGCTCTTTGCGCTCCTGTTCTTCCGCACGCTGCTTCTCGAGTTCTTCTTTACAGAAACCGAATAGATCATCGGTGATAGCAACAACGTCTTCCCAAGTTTCAGCGTTCTCGATGCGAGGCAACCACTGACGTTCGTCAGCAGAGAACTGGACACCAGCGGACATACCGCACTTGAAGTAAGTGTTGATGCGGTCAATCAGACCCATCTTATTGATGG
>Ga0099851_1000997_pt1 | contig 11982 bp, 9 predicted proteins | sample CB_VirMetaG_6_FD_78176 | JGI IMG/M metagenome (GOLD analysis project Ga0099851, IMG submission 78176) | Freshwater to marine saline gradient viral communities from Chesapeake Bay - CB_1508_2 Viral MetaG | ecosystem: Environmental > Aquatic > Marine > Coastal | place: USA: Chesapeake Bay... | reverse complement strand
CGGGAGGTTTTAGCTGTGGTTCTTGCAGCGATCCTCTTCCAACTTATTGCGCTGGATATGTAGCGGTGACGAACGAAACGACTATTGAAAACTTTGAGTGCGGTGGGCTTCAGCAAGCCATAACCGGGAGCTGCAACTTCTCATGATTACCTATCTGAACCTAGGGGAATGGCGGTACCAGCTTGGCCAGAATTCGCATACGGGAGAGCTGATTGTGTTCTCCCGGGAGAAGGTGAAGGGGGCGCCTGTGTTGCCTCCCGTAGATCCGCCTCCCCCACAGCAAGGGCTGCTGGAGAAGGCGGCGGGGTACTTGAAGGCGGAGGCGAGTGCGCTGATGGGGTCGGTGCCGCTGCCTGTGCTGGAGGCTCGGAAGGCAGCGTGCGACGGGTGCGATTCTGCGAGGAAGGCTGGCCCAGAGGAGTGGTACTGCAAGAGCTGCGGGTGCCCGGAGTGGAAGAGGAGCCAGTTGCAGGCCAAATGGACAATGCCTGCTGCCACTTGTCCCCTTAAGAAGTGGCCTGAAATCAAGTAGGATGCCCGTATGCAGATCCCGGAATCAGATGTTTACTGGCCTTACAGTCTCCTGAAGGTCAGCGAGAACAAGTCTACTGCGCGTACTGGCGTGCAGCCTGGTTCTGCCCATGAGCTGGTGGGGGTGAATGGCGCGAGTGAGGGTGGGATTGAGCCGTTCCCCGGGTTCCGGGAGATGCATCGGTTCCGCATGGACACGGCGACTGGATGGTCCGGATCTAATCCGTACTCAACCGCCGCGCATCGTTCGCGGGTGGTGGACTTCTGGTCGTTCAGCGTGATCGCTGGTGCGGACAAGCGGGTGTGGGGCTTCGTGTATGTGGTGCGCCGTCCCAGCGACTTGTCGACTCCCGCCTGCAATAATGTTTACGACTTGCTGCTTGAGTACCGCGCGCCACAGAACACAGGCGGTACCTCCGACATCCAGTGGAAGACCGTAGTGCTGCGGGAAAGCGTGAACGGCGGCATCCTCGCCGACCGTGGCAACAACACGGCTGGTGGGGCCGTGATGAGCGTGGAGACTACGGGCAAGGCCCTGTACATCTTTGAGCGCGGGCAGTCTCCCGTTGCGGTGTATTTCCGGTACACGGCGAGTCCGCAGACGACGGATGCGGTGACGATTCCCGCTGCTGGCCCTGGCGTGGTGCCTGCTTCGCGGATGTTCGTGAACACGTCGGGTGCTGAGGTTGACTTCCCTACGTCTGCGGCGAACGCGCACGACAGTACGTGGTTCCCCGATCCCACGGTGAGCACGAATGCGCCGGGAAGCGTGGTGTTCTGCCGCATTGCTGCTGGCACTACGCCTGCGGCTGGTTCAGGCGGTGGTGGTCCGTTTGCCGTTTCCAACTTGAGCACGGCCCCCGAGTTGGACGAGGGTGCGTACACGCTTGCTGTTCAGTTTGAGGACAGCTTGAGCGGACGCAAGAGCCAGTTGAGTACGAACGTGGACTTCACCTTTACGGGTGCAGACCGTCAGTTGTTTGTCGATGGCATCTTCAACAAGTCGCGGTTCGACACGCTGAACATCTACCGCAGCGTAAAGACGCAGAATGCGGCGGGTGTGTACACGGGCGGCATCCTGCAACTCGATGCGAAAGTATCGCTTTCTAGCTATGAGGTGAGTGACCTCCCCTTGCGTAGCGGTTCGTTGCCGAGCGGCCCAAGTATCGGGTACTTCCGGTATGCGTACCAGTTGAAGGATGCGAGCCTGGTGATGCAGGACGTGTTCCTGGACCGACCTCGCTACTTCCAGACCATGCCGAAGGGCGGTGCTGGAGCAATCCTCGACGGCTCAATGCTGGTGGGGAACATCAGCGAGAGCGCAACGGATCTCACGGGTACGGGCGAGACTCGGTGGAGTTCGAGCACGGAAGAGAGCCCGGAGCTGTTCACGGAGAAGGGGCAGTACAAGCCGTCGAACGTGGGCGATGCGGTGACGTGCTTCAAGCGCACTGGTCAGGTCATGACCGGCTTCACCCGTAACGGCATCTACTTCTTCAACAAGGACAACGGGTTCATCCGCACTACCCCGGGCCACCAGGGCTTTGGGATTGTGGGTCCGTACGCTGCGGCTTCTGTGGGTCCGGTGACGTACTTCATGAACTACCGGGGGCTGAAGGCGGTGTTCACGGACGGGAAGCTGGATGACGTGCAGGCGATTGATGATCTGGTGAGCGAGGAGTGGTACTCGGGTACGACGGGCGCGCAGGAGTTGAGTAAGGTGAGTATGGCGTTTGATCCTGCAACGCTGTGCCTCTACATCCTGAACCCCACCCGCCAGACTGCGGTGCAGATGTGGTTCTCTACGGGGGTGGTGAGCGAGCTGCAGGACATGAGTTTCGGGAAGGTGACGAACGGCTGGTGGGAGGATACGGATGGGCAGTTGGTGCCCCGTGCGCTGTTTGTGTTGAATGCGCCGTACCCGGACGCGGTGACGAACATCAGTTTCCGACCGGGCGTGTTCATGCCCAGCCGGACGTACGGTGATAAGTCGTACTTGGAGACTGGCTCGAACGGCGTCTACATGTTTGACTCCGCGTGTGTGCACGCGAATCAGACGGACAACCTGAAGACTGCGTCGGCTTCGTTCAGTAACTACGACGTGACGTGCACTCAGCAGTCGTATACCGGTACCGCTATTACGGACGCGGCTGGTATTGTGAATCCTTTTGTGACTACGGCGGCGGAGGCGGCACGGATGATTGGGTCGTGGGTCTATAACGCCACGCTCAAGGGTGCAGGCCGCAGGGCGCGCATTGTGGACTCGACTACTGCCCAGTTTGTCGTGGATGCGGTGTCGTATGACCCCGGGTACCTGGTGGTGGACCCGATCTATATGCGGTGGGTGGGGGCTCCGCTGCGGATGACGCAGGATGGCAGCGAGGAGTTTGTGGTCAAGCAGCCCACCAGCATGGGCGCGACGTTCTCAGATGTGAACACGGCGGCGTTCAAGTCTTCGCCTATCCGGATCTGGACTGCGCTGCTGTACCGGGCCAATGACTCGACCGCTCTGTTTGAGGACAGTCCACGGGATACGGCTGGTTCGCTGGTGACGGTGTCGGTTGTGGACGGGGATACGCCTTCTTGGGCTGCGTTTGGCAAGCACAGCATGAGGGGCCAGTGGTTCAGCCCTGGCGTGGAGATATACCTTTCAAATGTCCGATACCGTCTTATCGGTGTTCAGGTAAAGGGTAGAATGCTGGCAACGGATAGGACACGAAGGAGCTATTCATGAGTGCATTCCAGTTTCAGATGCCTTCCTTTGGCATGGGCCGTCGCGGCCGCCTAACGGACGTTGTGCGTCCAACTGTTGGCAACTTCGGTCCCCGGCCGGAACAGCAGGATTACTTCCAGCAGCTCGCGCCCCTTGTTGCTCCGGAGGCTGGGCCCGCCCGCTCGATGCCCACGTGGGCAGAGCGAACCGCGTCGTTCGCGTATCAACCCGGGCAGCAGATCAATTCGGGTAACGCGATTCAGGCGGCGCAGTACCTGAACGCACAGGACCGCGCTGCGGGTCGTTTCCGTCAGGCTAGCGCGGGTGGCTTGGGGATGGCGAGCCAGGGCCGCACTGCGCAGGGTGCGCAGCAGCAGCCGCAGCAGATGATGCCGACCTTCGATGGTGGGCAGATGGCGGCGTATGCCCCGCAGATGGGCGGGGGATACAACCCTGTTCCGCAGGGTGGTGGCTACCGACCTACGGTGAACCCGATGGACTACTCGGCGGGACGGACTGGTAGGGGCAACATGGCTCCCCGTGGTCCCGCGCAAATGCCGCCGACTGGTGGGCCGATGATGCCTGCCGGTGGTCGACAGGCACGGCCGTCGCAATCGTTCGGGCAATTCGGGTCTCCGTCTTCCATGTACGGGACGAGTTCTCGCTCTAGGGGGTACCGATGACCGCGTTCAGCGGATTCAACAACTGGCTCTCTGGTCTGTACGGTGATATGCCGACTGGTGGGGGCCACCGGGCTGGGGCAGGATTCTTCCCCGGCGGCGGTAGTCCGAGCCATTCCCCGACGGCTGGGGGCTGGGAGCAGACGCAGGGTTATCCGGGAGGCAGCACGTGGCAGGCACCCCCCACCGGCCCGAATGCGCAGCGGGTGAGTAGCCCGTTTGGCGGGCCGAGCGGTGGTCGTGTCCAGTACTTTGCGCCCCCCGGGTCGCAGGGGCCAACGGGTCCGACGTACGGGGATCTGCTGGCGGGTGCGGTCTTGCAGGGCGATATGCCTAACGCGGAAGCCGCACGGCAGCAGGAGTTGGCAATGCTCCAGGGACTCTTTGACCAGAGCCAGGGCATGCGTCAGGGCATCGGTCAGATGGTGGGTGACGCCCAGCAGATGGGTCAGCAGGGCATGAACCTTATGTTCAACCAGGCTGCGAACATCACGGGTGCTTCGCGGCTGGGCGATCAGGTGACGCAGCAGGCTCGCGCGGACGTGGATCGTTCGTTGGGTGAAGCGCGGCAGGGAATGGAGCGCGGCATCGGGACGATGGAGAGTGCTATCCAGCAGCACGACTTCTTCCGCAAGGACACAGTCGCTAGCGGCGTGATGGGCATTCAGCAGCAGTACCGCAACCAGTTGGACGCCATTCAGCAGCGCAACGATCTGACCGACGAGCAGAAGTCGATGATGACTTCGGAGCTGCGTCAGGGGATGCAGCAGCAGAGCGCGTCGTATGCGGCGGAGAACGACCAGCGTGCGGCCGAGGGTCTGTTGCAGGCCCGTAACGCCCTGAGCCAGATGCAGTTTGGCGCGGGTCAGACGATGGGCGGCCTTGGCCTACAGGGTGCTCAGCTGGTGGGGGGACTTGGCGCGCAGTCTGCTGCAAACCAGTTGCAGGCTCAGCAGGCTATCGGCCAGATGTACAGTGCCATGCACCAGTTCTCCTCCGGTCTGATGAACAGCGCGCAGGCGACTGCCTTGCAGATGGAGCTTGCCGGTAATCAGGTTGGTGCCCAGTTGGTCCAGCAGATGCCGCTCGGCCCGGTGTCGATTGCGGAAATGCTGGCTCGAGCGGTGACTGGCATGGGTGTTGAGCGCGGTGATGTGGCAAGCGACCGGTTCATGGGAATGCTTGCATAAGGAGCAGACATGGCAAGTGGCTTTCACAACCCGTATGCAGGCAGCAACGTCGACGCTCATCTGATGAACCTTCAGCAGACCGAGCAGCAGAACGATGCTATGCGTCAGCAGGCTTTCCAGAATCAGCAGAGCATTGGACTCGCTCAACAGCAGCTCGCCCAGCAGGGCGCACTTGCGCAGCAGGGGATGCAGCAAGAGCAGATGATGGCTCAGCAGCGGATGAACCGCGACCTTGCGATGCAGCAGATGGCTGGTCAGCAGGCTTCGCAGTTGTCTGCGCAGGAAGCACGTCAGCGTGCAGCGGCTGATCAGGCATTGATGTCGGCCCAGAAGGCACTTGCCCAAGAAGCCCAGCAGTTCCAGCTCCAGATCAAGGATCTCGACTACAAGATCCTGGAGGCCAAGGCTACCGGCAACGCAAACGCACTCCAAGCGCTCACCGCTCAGCGGCAGGCAATCAGAGCAAGGGCGGCAGCAGGGGCAACCAAAATTGGCGTGCTGAGAATGGCCAAGGATCAGACGGCATCGCAGATACAAATGTTGCTGGCTCGATATCAGCGGCAGTTGAAAGACACGACAAGCACGCTAGAACGTGCTCAAACGCAAGTCACCAACTCCCGCGATGCAGTGATAACTTCATTCCGTGAATTTGACACTCGTCGCGCAAACGAGGCCGCAAAGGCTGCTGGAATCTTGCCTAAATACGCAGATCAGTACGAGGGTTTCCAGTACTTGGAAGGCGAGCAGACCTATTCGGGTTTATTGGGTAATCTTGAGAAGTTTTCTATGCGCCTGACGGGTGGCCCGGAAGGAGCGGTTGAGTCTTACCGTCAGCCCAAGAGTGTCGAAGTGATTCGGGACAAGGTAAAAAGTGAGTTGGCTTTAGATATGTACGAATCCCTTCGGACAATGGGTGCAAAGGTCAACGACCAAGCGACATTCGCCAAGGGCATCATGGCACTCCTTGATGGCAACAGCGAAGAAGGCTTGAAGGCCATTACCGATTCGGGTGCAGATCCGTACACGGTCAATCTTGTCCTGCGGGAGTACGAAGTTGGACTGATGGCCCCCACCAGCCCTGTGTCGATGTCAGCGCTTCGTCAGCGTCACAACGAGGCTCAGATTGAAGCCCCCAATAGCATCAAGGTTCGCGCGCTTGAGGCGGCTATGGTGGCTGCACAAATGCGGCTGGAGTTGTTGCGCAAGGGTGCCCTTACGGCATCGGGAAGTATTGCTTCCGTTGATGACCTGAAGAATATGTTGGAAGAAGTTACTGGTCTGGTGGATGCTGGCGACTACGAAGGCCTTATGGAAAAGGCGGCTACCGATCCCAAATTGAAGGGAATCACTAAGTCGATGGGCGAGGGTCGCGCATTGGAGATGGAACTGGAAGACTTGATTCCGTTGCAGGGTGATCTTGCTGAAGAAGAAAAAACGCTGCGGGAGAATTTTGAACTTGATCAAGCCCTCAGCGAGCTGGCTGGGATTGAGACCGCCCGCGAAGGGCTTTCAAGGCTGAAGCGTTGAACGACTGGAAGCTGACGAGTCGGTTCCTCTCGGATATGGCCCACAAGTTTGGGGTCGGGCTGGCTACTCCCCACGGCGATAACGGATTCCAGCTGGTGGGGGACCAGGCGTTTGTGGAGGTGCCGGAGTTGCGCCACCAGTTTGACCGGGTTACGCCGAAGGTTATTCGGCGTTGGCTATGGGAAGTCCGGTACAATCCCGTCTGGCAAGACGATGGTGTGTTGGTTATGGTTGAGCAAGAGGACCCCACCGGCTGGGTTGGTCGAGTTGGTCGAGTGGGCTCCCCTGATCTGGACGAATCAATCGTGTTCACGGAGGTCGCATAATGCCATTGCCAGCGTTTCTTGCTTCTCAAGGCTTTGGACAGGTCCTCAATGCTGCAGGCTTGCTCAGTACTATTCCTTTGTACATGGGCGTTGGTCAGCCAAGCGAGGAAGAGCAGGAGCGGATGCTGCGTCGGCAGCTAGAGATTCAGGATGAGTTCGAGCGCGGCCGTGCGGGTGGAGCGACGGGCGGCGGTGAACTTGGTGGGCTGGTGGGGGGCGGTCCTGCTCCGTCGCTAGCGATGCTGGCTGAGCAGGATGAGTTCCTCTCGAGCCTGCTTCGGGCGAACGAGGGGTTGGAGGAACTGGGGCGAGCGGGGGAGCGCGCTGGCCGCTTGAGCCCGGACCTTGAGCGTTTGATTGCGGGAGAGGAAGCACGCATCCGCCAGATCCAGTCGGAGCGAGTGCTGACCCCCTACGAGATTCTTCAAATGGTGGGGATGTAATTGCCAAGGAATCGCGCTGTTCCCCCTGGTGCTGCTGCGGCTACTCCAAAGCCGCCGCGTAAGCCGCGTAAGCCACGTACCCCGAAGGCAAAGCCTGCCCCGGCCGCGCTTCCTGCGCCTGCTCCGGCTCCTGCCGCTGCTCCGACTCCGGCTCCTGCTGCTGCTGCGCCCAAGAAGCCGCCGCCGAAGGTGACCTTTAGGCGTCGTATGCGGCGTGCGGCAAGCATGTTCAGGGCTGCTGGCAGTGGGCCCAAGACTGGGCTTGGGGTGCTTGCTGGGCTAGGTGGGGCGTACGGGATTGCTCAGGGGATTCGGTACCTGCAAAACAAGCCGTTGATTGAGCAGGCGCAAGAAGACATGCGGCTCACTAGTCGCCGTCAGCTGATCGACCAGATGAGCATGATGGGGCGGCAGTCGGGTCTTGAGAGTTCCATCCAGACCAACCTTCAGCGGCTCCAGATGGAGGCCCCTGAGTTGTATATGCGAGTTGCTGCTGGCCGAAGGCTGCCGCAGGGTGCGGTAGTCTTGGGCGGCGAAAAGCGGGATGACCTCCTGCAAGAACTTGGCCGTTCCATGTCCGAAGGCCAAATCCCTCTGTAAACTAAAGAACCAAGGAGCACACTATGCCTGGCGAACCCATTCTTCCCGTTGAACACTACCCCGACGACTTTCAGGTTGTAAGCATTGCGTTCTTTCATGGAATGCTAAACACCAGCAACGACATCATTCCCTTGATGTACGTTGAGCCCCGCGCAACCAACGGCACTGGAATTGTGGTCGACAGCATCACTTACGGTATTTCAGTTGTAGAAAGCGCAGCTGACACCATTGAAGTGATTCACGCCACGACGCCGCAGGCTACGACCGGTCTTTCTCTTCAGACTGCCACGGTCCCCCTGAACGTGCTTGGTACTGCAACTACGACGATCAACACAAGCAATAACTTTGTTCCTGCTGGAAGCTGGCTGATTCTCAAGGCAAGCGCTGATTTGGGCCAGGCGCACGGCTGTGTGACCATTCGCTTCCGATCTCGGCTGAAGTGATCTGGAGATAACGGGTGTTTGACCCGATCCGGAGTTACGACAAGCCAGAAGTCATCCTGACTCAACTGGCAAACGGAATTGCGACCACCGACTCGGTGCGTCGCGTTCTGTTTGATCCGGGTGCATTGAGTCCACGGGAACGGCAGACGTTTGCGGACAGCCTGAAGAAGCAGTACGGCGGTAACGCCGTGAGCGATCTGGCCGTAGATGTGCTGACAAATCCGCTGGTCTGGCTTGGCATGATGACGGTCGGGACTGGTGGGGTGGCTGCACGGAACATCGCGCAGGGTCGCCGGTTCTTTGCTGGTGGGGGCAGGGGCCATTGGGCTAGCAACGCTGCGAAGGGCAACTGGCCTGCGTTGCGGATGTTTGGCCTACTGAGTGGCGTTCAGGAATCGGTGGGCCGCAGCATTGCTCCGCTGTTGCAGTGGGGCATCACGAAGATGGACCGCTCTTCCCGCAGGCTGGTGGGGGTGATCGAGGGTGAAGTGGGGCGGGTGATGAAAGCGGTGGAACGCAAGCACGGCGTGAAGCTGCGGAGCCTGGATCCGGACGAAGCACCCAACGAGGCGGTAGGACGGGACCTACGGCGCATCCGGTCGGTGGTTGCGCTGCGGCTCCTGGGCCATGACCAGGACAGAGTTGAGCGGGTGGTGAAGGGCGTGAAGCCTGCTCGGTATCACGTCCGGTTGCCGATTGGACCGGGTGAGGATGGCCGGGTACGGACACGCACGTACCGCGTAGACGAGAAGGCGTTCCGTGCGCTAGCCCAGATGGCGAAGGGCAAGGACCACTACGTCGGGGACATGAACGCTGTACCTGGGGAGCGGCCCGTGTGGGCTGACTTCCGGCTCCGCAAGGCGAAGAGCGGGCGGGATACAGGTCTGACCATTGGCGACATGGTGGACCCCACCAGCGGGAAGTTGCGGATCCGGTTGGGCCTGAACGATGTTCGGAAGGTGGGGGACGTTACGGATCCAGGGCAGGGCAAGCCGTTGACAAGCTTGGTGGCTGGCGGTCCTGCTGTTGAACGTCAGCGGGTAAAGCGGAAGAAGTGGGTCTCGGACCAGGCCGCGATGGACGCGGTGAGTCAAGAGTTCGGACTCGACTCGTTTGTGGACGCGAACCGGCGGCTGTACACGACTGGCAAGGTCATGGTCGCGGGGGATGAGGCAGCGTTTGAGCGCACGGGTCTCTTTGTTGCCGACCGCGAGAAGGTGACTCGCATGGCTAAAGCAAACCTCCGGCAGTTGCAAAAACAGGGCTACATCGACAGCAACGGAAACATCAACACAGAGTTGGTGGATGGGGAAGAGGCGGTTCGCGCACTCCTGACTGATGAAGTTGCTAATGCCATGATGAAGGCCCGCAAGCGGCATCGTGGAGCAGGGGCGACGCCGGAAGAGCTTGAGAAGGTGGTTGTGAACGCGATGATTCGGGGGTACGAAGATCCCTTCTACATGCCCCGCAACACGCTTGAAGCCCGTAACTCTATGGGTCGGCGCATCGCCTTCAACCCGTACATGGAGAAAGAAGGCGGTCGCGGGGTGGGCGGTATCCCGGACATGGGTGCGTCTGGCCGGTCGTATATGCGTGGGCGCACTACTGAGCTGCCGTGGGATCCAGACGATCTTGAGTTCGTTGCGAATGAGTTTGGTGGGACAGAGACTCTGCTCTCCCTGATCGGCAAAGAGCGGGGTCGGGTGATGGGTCAAGTGGAGAACCAGGGTTTCTACAGGACGCTGCGGTTGGCACCGGACATTGCGGCTGACAAGTACATCACCTCGACGGCGCGGGACTACACCTTCTTCGCATCGAATGCGTTGCTGGATAATGCGGTGCGAGTCACGCGACGGGACTACATGGCGGCCCGTGATCGTGAGCGTGCTTCGCGGTTGCCCGGTCCTACGGGTGCCTCAAAGAAGGGCATTCGCGTTGAACCGCAGGAGTACGACGAGATTACGATGGACCGCGACGGTGGCTTGGACACCGTTAGGCGGGTTGACTACGACATCGAGCGGAACATTGACGGGGAAAGGCCTACGGGTGGCTACTCGTTGTACGACCTGATTGATGCGGAGCTGGACTCCGTGCGGTTTGAGCCGGGTGGCGAGGACAAGTACTACGTCAACCTGTGGCGTAAGCACATCATCCCGGCAGCGTTGGGCATTAAGCCGCAGAGTGAAGGTGCACACTTTGCTGCGGCTGGCGTGATTCGCAGTGCAGCGGAGAAGTTGGCGAACAGCAAGTTCATGCGCGCCGTGGAGGACAGGGGTGGGTGGGGTAAACGGTTCGTGCGTGACTTGCGGCGGTGGGCAACAGACGGCACTGGCGACGAGTTCAGTCCGTTCCAGAGCATCACCCGCAGTTTGTACGCCAGCCACCTGGGTCTGAATGTAGGTACGGTGTTGGTGAACCTGTTGCAGCCCATCCAGAGTGTGCATCACCTGGGGTTCAAGGAAACGGTGAAGGCGTACGGTCAGAGCTTCGAGCAGATTGGCAGCTACTTGTCGGCGCGGGCGAGGCTTGGACCGGGGGCTACCCGTGAGCAGATTGAGAGTGCGATGCGCCGCTCCTTTACCCGTAGATTCGGGGATGGTGCGGTGGACCTTGTGGATGTTGCGGACCTAGGCGGTACGTGGCAGATGCTTGACAAGGCTGGGTACGGTACGCGCAGTAATGTAGGTAAGCCGCAGTTCAGCTTGCTAGAGATGGTGATGAAGCCGTTCCAATTGAGCGAAACGCTGAACCGTACAGTGACGGCGAATGCGGTGCTGAACCAATATGCGCGTGCGCGGAGGACGGTTGGCCTTGATCGGGTGCGAGCAGAGATGGATGCGGCCCTTGCGGTGCAGCAGTTCCAGTTTGGCACGAACCCTCTCACACGGCCTGCGCTGTTCTACCAGCCCATTCTGCGAGAGCCTGTGTTCCGGCAGTTCGCGCAGTTTGGCCTGCGGTCTTTCGCCAACATGTTCACCGTCCCCGGCATGGTGGGGGGCACGCGTCGGTTCTTGGGGCGCGAGGTTTCTGGCAAGGTAGGCGTGACTGCGGTGGACGCAATGCGGATGCTTGCCGTGAGTGCGGTGACGTACGAGACCTTCAAGAGCACGCTGGGTGTGGATCTGAGTCGGGGTTTGGTGTTTGGTATGGCCGATCTGGTGGGTGGCCAGCAGGCGTTGACGAAGAAGGAAGTGCCGCTCTACATCCCCCCGGTCGTTGACCTGGGCTGGGATGCGATTCGGATGCTGGGGACGGGCGACATTGAGATCCTGAAGGACGTGGTGCCCCGCACGATCCCCGCCGGTATTGCGATCAGTCGGCTGGTGGGGACCATGCCGGAGTCGAAGGCGTTGCAGAGCCTTGGGCTACAGAAGACGTATGCGGACTGGAGCCAGTCCGAGAGCGGGATGGTGCCTGTGTTCAACGTGGATGGACGGTTCATGGGCAACACGCCGACTCAGGACGTGATCCTGCGGTCGTTCGGTGCGGATCTTGGGCGGTTCGGGAACCCGCAGGAGGTGAGCCAGTT
>Ga0099851_1000995_pt1 | contig 11987 bp, 4 predicted proteins | sample CB_VirMetaG_6_FD_78176 | JGI IMG/M metagenome (GOLD analysis project Ga0099851, IMG submission 78176) | Freshwater to marine saline gradient viral communities from Chesapeake Bay - CB_1508_2 Viral MetaG | ecosystem: Environmental > Aquatic > Marine > Coastal | place: USA: Chesapeake Bay... | reverse complement strand
TGGATAGTCATAAACATCGATGTGATCGCCGCTAGAGAAGTACTTAATGTTACTCTCCGATGGGAATGTTCCATAAGTACCAGAGATAATAGTTCCTGTTACTGGAATTTGTTCATAAAGATTAGTCTTTGTTGCGACTGAATCGTTTTGACCTAGTGTTTTAAAAATAGCCATTAATTATCTCCGTTATACCTTTCTAATTATTTCTAATGGAACATTTAGTGAGAGACCGGTAGAGTTAGCAATAACTCTCATGCTAGTTGAAATAACTTCCATTGTTTGAGAAGTTCCAGCATAGCTTGAAACATTTCCGATCTTGTAAGTTGTGAATAGGTAGTCCTGATTTGTTTGATTAACAACAAAAGAAGGAGCTAACACCCTATTAGTGTTTGGTCCAGCGAATGGTGGTGTTGGTGATTTTGCTACAAATAGAGTTGGCTCTGTGCTTGTAGAAACATCATAAACTCTTAGGTTGTCATCACCTGAAAAGACATTTGATCTCGCCGCTGGTGTGGCAATAGAAGAGCCACCTAGATTGAGTGTGTTTGTTGATAAAGCCCCGCCTTGAACAACAGATCCTGGTAGAACAAGCCTGATGAACCTATCATTGACGACTACAGAGTATTGTGTCTCGTCTAAGGATGGGTCTAAATCCTCCGTAACGGGGTCGCCAGCCGCTCCATTGTCGATACCTAGTGGAGTTCTTAGTCTGAGAGTATTGACGGCATTGTCGGCTGTTCTAGCGTCCATGAAGCCTTGTGGTAGGGCAGTGGAACTATTACTAGTTAGGGCATCATAGGTTTCATCGTCGGCAATAAGAGCAAAAGCGTTTCTTCCTGATGCGAAGCCTAAACCATATCTTGTTGTGTCTAATTTAATCTCTGGGAGGTAAAGAATGCTTGGATCGCCATTTTGGCTAGCAAGGCTGAAAAGTTTTGTTTTAAGAGAGATAGAAGCATTTGTGTGGGCTATCTCGACTGGTAATCCTAGAATGCTTAAATCGAAATAAGCTGAACCACTAGCATTTGTCTTATCATAAAGCCCATAGTTGATTTCGTCATCGCCAAGAGCGAACTTGACCGGTCTAAATGTACCAGCAGCTAATCGCTTTCTTCCTTCATCTGTCAAAACGGCGTCAAGTAAAATGTCGCCTGAATTATCTAAAAATGCCATCTATTTTCTCCTCTACTACATAAATAGTAGTTTGTAATTTAATTATCCTTTTAGTTCTTTTTCTCATCTACTAGTTCAGAAATTTTCTTTAGTTGTTCTATTAATTTCTTTGAAGTAATCTCTTTAATTGTTTGTGAGTATTTGAGATTAATATCAAAAACTCTATTTGTTTTCTTTGATCTGATTCTGATTTTGAATTTAGGTGGTTGATCATCTGTTACACCATCAAAACTAAACTTAGAGTATAGTTCTTTGGTCCCTAGATATCGTTTCTGTTTGCCTAAAACAGTTGTTCCTGTTGGCAACATTTCTTCAAAACTTGGCTTTATCTTAAGTAGTTTTTGGAAATCTTTACTTATTACTTTCACTTCTTTTGTAATGTAATCATAAACACTTATCTTTGCATAAACAAATCCAGAGTCTTCAATTATTTCTACTTGGAATGTTTCTGTTGCTATGGAGTAAAGACCAGTAACATCTCTAGAGACAAAGCAGTAGTAATACTTTTGGTTTGGTAAAATATTGCTGAAATAAGCGGTTTTGCCATTCTTGTAATCAAGAATAAATCTTTCGCCGCTATCAATTAAGTCTTGTAAAGAATCGGGTTGTCTATCTAGCTTGAATGAATGGATTTCTTTAATATCACCCTCAGAACGGGCTAGTAATTCTTCAGTAATTAATGTAGCCGCATTTTGAGTTAATGTAATCCCATTTTCTTTAGCTACATTAATAGATTTATTTTCAATTTTAGGATAAGTTTTTTGTCCATTTAGAATCTTTACAGCCGCATCTACTTTAACTTTTGTGTAATCAGAGCTGACAGATTCTTGAAATTTGATCTTTATTCTATCATTTACATCTGCCAATGGGACAAATTCTACCACTGGTGGCAATGGAATAAGGCTAACTACAGAATTTTCCAAGCTTGGTAAGAGTGGAATTTCATAGGTTCTTCTAGCATTAGATTCAAATAATTGGAACTTGAAATCTTTTAGTTTTTCACTAAGAACGCTGGTTATGTTTTTTATTCTACATCTTGGAAATCCTAGGCCAATCCCAGTTATATCATTCCCGTCTTCATAGATTTCTGTATATTCTTTATTTTTGCCAAAATATTCAAGAGAGTAGTCGAGCAGGACGGGTGAATCCGCAGCATCACCATAAGCAGTATTCCATCCAAATTTAGTACAATCGATAAGAGCCCCGATTTGAGGCTTTCTTCCAATTAAGACGTAAGATCCTTTGAGAAGAAGAGGCTTTTCCCCCGAACTATTATCCTTTGCCCCATATGATATATTAGTACCTTTCTTCCCGGCATTGTCTCTTAATCGTTTTATCGACTCCCCTTCTCTACAAATGAAACACTCAAAACTTTTTTGAATTTCTGGTTCTAACTCAGCATATGATTTCTGGAATTCAAAAGGATTGACAAAACTTCCTCCACCGGTGATATGTTTCCCCCAGGCAAGTCCTATTTCAGCTAATTTATCTAGAGTGAATTTTTTGTCAGCAGGTAGAGAATCATAAAACCCTTGTCCTAGAATGACAGCAGCATTATTTTTAAAAGTTATTACATTGTCTTCGCTTAAATTTACCGGTTTAACAAAATTATTAAAAAATTCTGTTGGGGGAACATAATTATATTCACAACAAGGGTTTTTATAGGCTTTATTTCCGTTGCTAATTTCTTTTTTATTTTCCTCTATGGTAACTGTCTGTTCTCCAGTCTTTATCTTTGCTTTGTTTAATGTTGTTTGTGGATAAAAATAGAATTTACCATCAACATAATAAATTCCAAATAAAGTGTAATAGTAGGTCTTACCATAGATTATTTGTGAATCAAAAAGCCTTATTTGTCTGGATTCACCTGAACTATTAAGAGGCAAATAGAAGGCTTGGATTTGTCCTATGTTGGCATTTGGATTGGCAGGATCATAAGGTGATGTAGATTTTACCACTTTCAACCCTACCATCTTTCCATCTCTTAAGAGATTCGCCTGTCTATCACCATAGTTAAAAACAAACTCTCCACCCTTCTTATTAGCAGATCTAAATAAGTCTGCCTGAGTCCAATTTACGGGCGGGGATTTAAAACCAACAGAAAATTTAGTTGAAACATCAACTAGGTCATAACTAAATGGACTGGATAAAATTTTATAATAGAAGCTAGAACTGTCCATAGTTTGTTCTAGTTCTTGCTTGAAGCTATTATTTGTTGAAATAAAACTAGAGAGACTCCATATTTTTTTAATTTCACCCTTTAATAGTAAAGAAAGAAGTTGAACTTCTTTCCCTATTTCTTCTATGCTTGAGAAAACATCAGTTTCTAAAAGGTATGCTCTGACAGCTTCTGCTTCTGTAAAATTATAACCAGTTGTTGTGAATTTGAAATTATCTAGTTCTTCAAACTCGGGCTTTAAAAAAAATCCTGTTCCTCTTACATCGTATAAAAAACTAATTTTATCAATTGAATTATATCTTTTTAAATCGGTTGTATAGTTGTTAAATAATCCGTCGATTAATCCCTTAAAATCATAGAGACTATTTTTCTCTTTATTTGGGTTTAAGTCTATTGTAATAATGTTATAAATTTTATCAATTCCGAAATCGGCTTGGCTTCCCTCACCGATTAACTCTTTTTCAATCTCAGCTCCTTCTTCTGTCTTGTAGAATACATTTTTAAGTCTGTCGATTTCTTTAGAATTTAAATTTTCATTATCAGCTTGTTTTATTAGTTTTTCTGAGTCGTTTGTTAATTGAACCTTTCTAAAGACTATCTGTTCCTCACCTTGAATTCTAATTGTTTCAAAGGCATAAGCAAACTTAAGTGAAGTTTCATTTTTATCTGAACTTAATGTTCCACCTGGATAATCCGGATTATTTTCCTGAATGTCGCTTTCTTGTAGGTCTCTTACGATTGTTTGAACACTAAAATTTTGAACCTGAGTGTTGTCAATCTTAAAGTTAAAATCTTCAAATAATTCAGAATAGCCGGGATTATTTCCAATTTGGACTTCTTCTAATCTTTTTACTATGGTAGATTCTATAGCTAATTCTGCAGCTTTGTTTTCTAATTTTTTATCATTTCTTGTAATAGCGAATTGAGGCCCTAGCTTTCCAAATGATTCTTTTTGATCTGGAATTTGTGTGAAATCAATAAAAAAGTTTAAAAAATCGTCTGGTGTTTCATAGACTAATCCTAACAGCTTTCTCAGCTTGTCTGTTTCTTTGCCTTTCTTGTGATCAAAAACAAATTTATTTGGAGTTTTAAAATCTATTGCCATTTTATGCTCTTATTACGAAATGCTTGTTGTAAATAGATTCCATTAATAAATTAGGAGTCTCAACACCCAGGTTTGAGTTTCTATAGTGATCTAACCTGATTAAATAATCTTGTCCTTGAACTAGACCATTTAAGATTGTTGAAGTTAGTTTCACAAAACCTCCCTCTTCTTCAATGTAAATGCTTACTTTGAATAGGTGTTTGAAAAGGAAATAAATTAGCCCAAAAACAACAAAGTTTTCATAAAGGTTTTGCTTTTCTAAGAAAGCTGGCTCTTGTAGTCCTTCTCTGTAGAACTTGTAAAGAAATGCGACTTGGACTGGAATTTGATCTACATTTATTTCATTGTTTAGTAAATAACGATAAAACTCATAGAATTTTTTATCATCGAATCTCTTCATTTTGCTTAGAACTGAAAAGTAAAGAAGGTTGTTGCCTATAAAACTATCTGGATTAGCAGTTCTTGTTGTTAGAGCTTCGTTTCTTGGGTCTGATTGAGTTTTGTCGTCTAGGCAAACATCCGTTCTAAGAGTTTCTGGAATTTCAAATAACTTAACGACATTGCTAACCGAAGTTAAATAAGCTTGTCTCTCGACAGAATCTTTGAATTTTGGTAGCTCTTCTACAACCATAGAGTTGAGAATAGAGGTTAATTGTTTGCTTTGTTCTTCTGTGTTAAACTCTTGTGGAGTGATTCTTTCTAAAGTAGGTGAATCAAAGATCTTAAAATCATAATCTAGATTCTCAGAACAGGTTTTATTGATAGCTTCAACATAACTTAAGAAATCATTATAATCAAAATCATAGCTCAATCCACGGGTGTTATCAAAGAATTTTACTCCATTGGCATAGAGAGCTTCTGCTGACATAAAGCCATAAGATAATGATGATAAATCTACAGAGGTTAATCCGCTTTTTGTTTGGATCGTCGTAGAAGTAGAACCAGTTTCAAAGAACTTATCTACTTCTGATTGGGCTCTTGTAGTAAATTGTTCCAAGCTTATCTCTTGAAGTGTTTCTGTTTCTGCTCCAAAATCAATTATTTCTGCTCCAACTTCTATTCTAGAAACATCGATTATGTTTCCAAAGTCTTTTGTTATCTCTATGGTTGGACTATTTGAAATTCTATTGATCTCGTTTCCTCTTGCTATCAATTCAACAATGTTGTTATTAGCTAGAATTAATAAGTCTTTAAGTTCTTGATTTAAAGCGATTCTTTCCGAGTTATCCCAAAAGACAAATAAATCTCCTATTTCATCTGACTCAGATTCAAAAATAGCTTTAACTATTCTGAGAGTTGAAGAGATTTCACTCTTAGGAATAACTACAAATCTATCTTCAACATTTATTGGATTTAAAAAGTTAAACTCAGCTTTTAGTCGAGGGCTTAAGACATTTAAAGAATAATCAGTTATCGCATTTTTCAAAAATAGTTTTACTCTATAGCCAAACTTATTATCCTTAGATAGTTTTTTATTCACAGCAAAGTTAATTTGATGAAGAGTTCCAAAACTAGTTTCTATGTTTGAAAACCCAGGTGTTCGAACAGGATCGATTTTAGAAACATCTTGTCCGCTATAAACAAATCCTTCTCCCCCGATGATAAAGCTGTTTGAGTTAATGTAGTCCAAGTAGTTTTGATCTTTATTTAAGAAAGTCAAAAAGTTTTTATCTGTAAAATAACCAGACTCATCTACACCAAAAAAGCAATTTACTGAAAGGTTCTTTTTGAGACTATAAAATAAATCAGAAACATAGCTATAACCAAATAAGTCTTTTTGAGTCTCTTTAAAAAGGGAAACCTCAACTTCCTTTTGGGTTAATTCAAAAACCTTTATTGATTTTGATGAAAAAGCTCTTACATCTACAAAGTTATTTGTTAGTAGCTCTCCATTAGATAGGATCTGTTCTGTGAAAACTACTTCAAATTTTTGAATAAAATCTTGAGTTTTATTGTAAATTGTTAAATAACAAAATAAATCACCCAATAAAACATCAACCGGAATTGAAAGTGTAAGAGTGTCTCCGCTTAAGTAATCTACCAAATCCATTTCCATTGAATTTGTAAAAACTGGTGAATTAGTTTGAAGATTACCAAAGGCGACTTTTATCTTTAGGTTGTCTAAATCTTCAAAACCAGAACTGGTTAGATTAAAAATTGCTCTAATTTGATTAGATGGATCATTAGAATAAGAATAAGAAATGCTATTTACGCCTATCTTTCTTTCTGGAATGAAATTTTGTTCTGAAGCAATTATCATTATTAAGTCTCACAAATTTCTTCTGGATCTGCTGAAATCTCTTGGTAAATGTTCTTTTGTTTGAAATTACTTTCAAATCTAGCTTCTTCATCAAACAGAACATTGAAGTATTTATTGACCGAATTGGCTGATTCAAAGTCTTGTTCATCAAAGTAAAGTCTTTCTAAGGTATATTGGCCTGTTCCCGGCAAATAGCCTAATTCTTGTGGGTCGATTACTTTGAAAATTTCAATCTCAAAATCTCTTGGCTCCCAATCTTCGTAGGCATTTATTTCATCGATAGCTAAAAATAAATCTTTATTTCTTTCATCAAAATAAAGTTGAGTAATGCTTGAAGTTGTCTCCTGGTCTTCTGGTCCTTCAACTATTTCATAAACATACTGATAAAGCTTGTAATCGACATTCACATAAAATTGTGGGATTCTCTCTTCATAAGTATTAACATCTTTTAGAGTTCCTAAAGAAACAATAGCTCCCGCTGTTGTAGTTCTAACAACATCTTTCTGTGATGTTGAAAATGATCCTGTTAAATAAGGAGCCCCATTAAAAGAAATTTGCCAAGCTGGAGCAGATTGATTTTGAATCTGATAACTTCCTAGTGGATTTTTAAGAAGATTTGTGTTATCGTTCTTTATAGTTCCGCCAAGAGCATTAATCTGATCTATCGAAACTATTGCTTTAGAATAAAGACCTTCAGCAATTCTCTCTTTAGAACTATTTTGTGTTTCTCCGTTATCGGCCTCATAGATAACATCTGAATCATAAAATTCATAATAGACTGGCTTGAACTTATTTTTATGAATTAATTCTCGACCTTCTCTTGTCAAGATAAAGTCTAAAACTTCTTGTTTTTTATCAAAAATTCCAGCCATTATTAACCTTCGTCACCCTCGTAGATTATTCCTAATTCTACTTTTGCCGTCTCTACTAGCGAGTAGAAATCGTGTGGATAGTTATAGCCAAACACTAAATTATTTGGCTCTGTTCCATAAATAGATTTATTCTTCATTTCAGAGTAGTTTAGGTTTCCTCTGTGCTTTGCCTTAAACACTTTAAATCTTAAATTCTTTGGAAGCTTACCTTTAAATAAATCATTATTTAAGACTGCTGGGCTTATTATTTCGCCATTTTCAATTTTGTGAGAGATGCTAAAGTTTTCTAGCGATAGTTTGCTACCTACTTCTGGTAGAACACCTTGCCACCATCTTGAAAGATCAGACTGATTGAGTTCTTGATTAAACTCAAAAATGTACATCGCAAATGGAGGTAAGACAGGCCCATACTCATCTTGTTCTAGTCTCTTACCAGCAGCAACTCTTTTATCCATAAAGTTGAATTTAACAGGTAGAATCACTTCTCTCATAGTAGAAAGCATCTTGGTCAAACTACTTTCTCTGTCTTCACCAATTTTGCTGTAAGCTCTTTCAAATTCGCCCATGGGATAATGGAATAGTGTTTCTTCGTCACACTCATTTGTAACAAATGGAACTACGACAACATATTCTTTAAGCATTGTTGAATCTGCTAGCTGACTTACAACCTTTTGCTCTGTTTCAAATCCGCAAGCTGCTGCTAGCGAGCCTGTTGTTCTGTTGGTTGTTGTGTCTGGCCCTCTGACTAATAGCTTCAGACCGCTGTTGGTATTAGAAGAGAATTGGTGCCAAACGCCTCTATTACAATCTCCAGCTTCTCCAATTTGATTATCTTCAGTGCCATCTGGGTAAAGAGCAGCCACTGGTTCTCCAGCGCCATTATCCACAAAGTTATGGACTGGGAATTCGCATTTAGTATTGATAATCCACTGTCCTGTCTGGCTATCGTAATTGAACAAATCAACGCCAGCCTCTACTGTCATAAATGGTGATGAGTTTGTATTTGAAGAGGAGGCATAGCCATTTATTTCTACGGTAGAATCATTTGCAAATTGTCTGTTTTTGAATGTTTTTGTTGAATAGAATAAAACATCGTTTAGAGTTGGATCTCTATCTGTTACGGTACTCTTAAATGAGTTATAGTCAAAATTAAGTGTTACAAATGCTTCATTATATGTCCAAGAAGCATTTGGCGGAACATTTGCATTATAACTTGAATAGGCTGTATTTAGAGAATCTCCTGGTGTAAAGAGCCCGTCTGATGAAGATAAGGGCTGATAGAAACAGCCATGAGTAATATAGGGATAACCATTAGCCGCAGGATCATCATGGTTAGAGAAATTATTATCTTTAGCAATAACAATATCCATTTGGTAATTGTGAATTCCACTATCTGTAAATGCCCACTCTGTTTCTGGTTTGCTCTTGATAGTTGCAAGAGCTTTATTTTGAATAAATGTACTAACCACTCCAGCATAGAAGTTTGAAGCAGCTAGTGAGTAATTATTGTTTATGAAACCAACAGAGGCGGTTGAATTAATTAAATTTTCTACATCATTTTCTATAATATCTGAATTAGTATTAAGATAATTTGCGGGATTCACAATTGTTTCAAAGGGCAATCTGCTCCACTCGACCCCAGATCCTGTATTAACCTCGCCGGGATCGCTTGGGTTAATTATACTACCGCTTTGCCAAATAGCTGTATCTGTTGCTAATCCTGCTCTAATTGAACCATAAGTCAATCTTGAAAAGATTGCATTATTTAGAGTCTGGAATGTCGCCTCTGTTCCAGTTAAAGTAACATTTGGAGCTATTGATTGGCTAAACATTGTTGATAGTTGTAGAGTTCTTTGGACTGGATAAAAACCATCATAAGGTAAAAGCTTTTTGGCCGCTGTTATGTTGATTGAAATTCTATCAGCATCACGATCTTGAGTTTCTTTAAGAATCTCAATGGCTGGAATGTCTTCTGAATGGCAATAGTCCTCCAAAAATCTAGCATTTGTTCCAGTGGCCTGACTACCAGTCAAAGAAAGAGCTTGGAAACTATCGTTAGAAATGTTATAGCCCGAATCAATAATCCCAGATATATGTTCTGAAATTCTGTATTCTGGTAGAATTGATTGGTCTTTGGCTATTAGTCTTAATTGATGATTCCATTCAGAGTAGCTATCTTCAAAAGCTCCTTGTCCTGCGGAGTCTGCTGTTCCAAATTGAACACTATTATAGGGAGCAGAAGCCGTTAAATAGGTATAACCAGAAGAGCCAGACAAGTTATATCTACCAAATCTTGGAGCTAGTCTTGGATTTGAACCAGATAAATTATTTAATAGCTCTCCATAATCACTACCATTTGTATCCATAGGCCATAGAGAATAATTAAGTTCGTTTTGAGAACCTGTTGTTTCATTAAGTCTATCGTCTAAGTTGTCTCTCCACTTGAAAACAAATCTAGATCTATCTCTTGTTTTAGAAAGATAAGTATTTGTTTCTTTTGGATAGATTTTTTCTCTATAGAGTAGAGAGTTTGATCTTAGAACTGAAACCCCTTTCGTGTAGAGTCTTGATATGTTATAAAGCAGGCTTTCTCCTTTATCAACAATGTCAAAATTCTTTTCTCTGAAAGGGTTGTCTAGTCTGTTATTTGTGTAATCGTAGTAGTTTCCATAGAAATCGTAATTATTTCCAAATGTGTAAGCTAGGATTAAATCTCTTTCAACCGGTTCTCCACCAATAACTTCTCTACTTGTTACATTATGAATGACTGGTTTGAATCTAGATGATAGTGGTGAATGTTTAATTCTTAAGTTGTCGCCATCTGTTTGAGAAATGATATAGCTATTCTTATTTAAGAATCTCGCTACAGGATGTTCGCCAGTTCTTATTTGTTTCCATGATGGGTAATGATAAGGACCATTAATATTTAAAAAATAAACATCAATGTTGTCCGCTAACGAAGGACTATTAAGGTAGTTTACTGGCGTGGTTAAAAGATTCTGGTCATCAGTTATCTCATAATGGTATCCAGCAAACTGGGCGAACTCGCCGGGAGTAGAGATGCCCACAAAATTAATTACATAATCTACTGCGCTTTCAAAGTCTCTTATTGAACTGCTGTAAAATGTAATTCCATCTGAACTTGAAGCAAAACCATAAAGACCATCCATAGATGAGCTTGGATCTGCTGATGAGCTAATCCACCAGTAGCCAAAATCTTTTCTTGGAATGTTGTTTATTACAAAGCCATTATCAAAGCTTGAACCAGTGTAAAGTGTCCCGCCCAAAGCATTTTTCAGTCTATTGACTCTATTTCTCTGGACCTTGTGATAAGAAGCTGTGACTGTTGAACCAGACTCATAACCACCAAAAGCAGATGGAATCTGATTAAATAAGTTTAGGTTATCGACCGCTTCTCTATTTCTAAATGGAAGAGCATTATAGGGGCTGTATTCTGCTGCCTCAACATCTAAATAACCTTCGCTGAGAGTAGCTACTTCACCAGGAGAAGAGAACCTATTGACAATAACAGTTTTGTTGTAAGTTCCATCTGATAAAGCTCTATTTGGCAAAGTAAAATCAATAACACCAGAAACTGCTGTTGATTCAGAGCCGGTTATGTTGAAACCGCCCTGTTGGACAAAAGCAAAATTGTTTTCCTTTCTTCCATTCGTGCTTACAACTTCATAGTTTTGGGTAAAGTTGCCTAAGTGCTGCGAGCCTACAGTTGTCTTAATGTTCTTTATGTTGTAGGCTCTTTTAACTAATTCATCTCTTGAGAATTTAACTCTTGGAATGTTAAAGTCGTAAGTGTTGGTGTCTGGATTGAATCTAGGATTGTAGATTCTAACTTTATCATCGGACGAGCCTCTTGTGTCGATTTTGTAGAGTTCTGGCCTATCAAGAGATTGTCCGATTTCTGTGTGTCTGTGTTTAAGACCGCCGACATGTTGTTCTGTAAATGGACCTTGTAGCGGATTCTGAAAATCGTTGCCATAGTAAGTGTCCAGGTGATGCCCTTGTAGAGAGCCACTAAGAACCCCAAAGAAGTCGCTAGAACCACTAACAGTAAATCTTATTGGCAATTTATTTGGATCTCTTAGTTCATTCCCAGAGGTGTTATCCTGAATTGATAAATCAAAATCAACAAAGTTTTTGATTAAATCTTCAGCAACAATTAATTGATCTTTTTTAGTTAATAAAACGATGTTGCCAACTTCCTCTGGTTGAATTAAAGGAATGATTAAATTACCGCCCTGATTCAATCTCTGTGTAGAATAAAGAGCTATTGGTTGAACATCGCCTTGTGCCTTTGTTACACCGCCGGCTTCTAAGATCTTTTGTTGTTTTCTAGTTCTGAATAGAGACCTTCTTGTAGCTTTATCCCCATCAGTTGGA
>Ga0099851_1000994_pt1 | contig 12000 bp, 10 predicted proteins | sample CB_VirMetaG_6_FD_78176 | JGI IMG/M metagenome (GOLD analysis project Ga0099851, IMG submission 78176) | Freshwater to marine saline gradient viral communities from Chesapeake Bay - CB_1508_2 Viral MetaG | ecosystem: Environmental > Aquatic > Marine > Coastal | place: USA: Chesapeake Bay... | reverse complement strand
GAGGTGCAATAGATGACCTTGCCGTTGTCCGCAGCCGAAAGCGTGCGCGTTGTTCCAGCTTCAGTGATAATACCAGCTGCACTTAGGATAAAGGCACTGGAATCCACCGTTGGGAAGACTGTTTGGTTTGGTGCTGCTTTTAACATGGTATTTGTCCTTTATCTTATGCAGTCTGGCAATCTTGATTAATTACGAAGCAGCCACACCGCTAACTATAATGTTTAAAGTAATAGCCCCTGTTCCAGAACTACCAAAAGCCTGCAATATTTGGTTTGATCCTAGCGTATTGGTTACTCCGTTCGGGGCAACTGTTTCGATAGCGGCTGCTCTTGAAGTGACAAATGCGTCGTTATCTCCAACTCGACCAACAGTCCAAACGTGACCGCTCACAGACCCGTCAGCTACATAAGCAAATACAGAACCAACAATCATACCTCGTGTTGGGGATAAATTAAACGTAGATGATGTACCAGAAGAAAACGACCATGTAGTGCCGTATGACATTTCATAGGTAGTCGTCAGCGCAGTATCGTTTAATTTTGTGGTTGAGAAGTTAGGTACAACCTTTGACGCTACGTAACAGTTTGCGCCAGCTATAATCAACCCTTCGCTAACATCGGAAGCACCTACGATTTTTTGAACTTTCATGTCAAAAATTTCAGTACTAGCGCCGCCAGCATATACGAGCCTCATGTTTGAAGCATTAGGCGTATCTTTTAAACGAATGCTAATTCCAGAAAGTTTGCAATCGGATGATGTATTAGCCACACCAACCGCCGAAACTTTTGTTTCTGCGTTAGCGCCAGTAGCCGCTGCATCTAAACACCAATCTTCAATGCTTATACCAGAAACAATCGAAAAGTCCGCATCGTTCAAATACACCCCGTAGCTCTGACAGCGTATTACCCTGTTGTTAATAAAATACGCGCCACGTGTGTCTTGAGCAAAAAAACCTATTGCACCATTATGGCATATGGAAAGTTCAACAGTTGACGAGCGCGTATCAATTTCTGATTCCGATGGAATGTTGGTAGAGTTTTTAATTTGAAACGATGCGTTCCCTGCGTTGCCTGTATAGGTATCAGCAACACAGCGACTAATAGTTGCACCAACAGCCCCGTTTATATCAAAAGCATGGCTAGTATGGTCGTATACATAGCAATCGCGGATATACATCCCCATCTCTTGATCATATGTGCGCGGCGGCGGGATAGTTCCTGATTTATATCCTGCGCCTACGATGGCAAAACCAAACTCAACGTTTTCTGCTGAACAATTAGAAAACCCACTATCGCGGCAACCAAATACGTATCCAGCGTTTCCGGGGCGGCTAAGTACGGAACATGGGAAATCGCCGTTTGCAACTTTTATGCTGTCGCTATCATACATAAAAATTAAAATATCTTTACCGCCATCAACGGTAAAACCATCAATTAATAAATTATTGCACGCGTCAATTTTTAACCCGCTAAACACACCCCCGCCAAGATCGCCAGTGTGTGTTGCTCTGTAATTTCTAATTCTTCCGGTGCATCCATCCAAAACAAAATCGTCGTTGTCAAACGCAGCAAAAATAAGTTTGCCTGAGTCTGAAAACTCAATATCTACTGTTGCGTTGCTAACTGTAATTGGGTCGCAATTAAGTTGTTCGGAAATATAGACTGTACGACCATTTGCAGCGGAAATTGCAGTTTGAATTGCAGCGGTGTTAGCAGATGCGGTTGCTGTTGCAGAAGCGCCATAGTCAAGCACATTGACTGCACCGCCAGCAATCATCGAATAGGTTACTTTAGTCAGCGACATGGCAAGTCCTTACTTTGAAAATGATTGCACTTCGGCATTAGTTAAACGTTGCGGCCAATACATTACCTTAGAAACAGCGCCATTTAAATATGATCCGTTTATGCCGCTTCCGATCAACGCTTGAGATACTGTTGGTACTGCTGACGCAGAGTTTGTAACTGGTGTTGCACCGCCAGAACTGAAAGCAAAGCTTGCGTTTTTATATGCGATTGTCAGTTTTGCGGGAGTAGTGATAGCTGCCGAACCAGCGGATAAATTGATGGCGGTTCCTGACGCAACTCTAATAACGCCCCTACCAGATGTAGCGGTAGAAGCTAATTGTATATAGTTTGCAGCAGTTCCGTCATCTACATCAAAAGCAGCCGCAGTTCTAGCTGCGTTGTCATAACGCAAAGCCTCAACAACAAAGGCCCCCTCATTGGCGTTATACCAATCGCTGAAGTTCGTCCCCGTCATGCTCACAGCGTCAGCGTTGCGTGTCAGGCTGGTCGTAGTCGTTGGGATATAGCTAGTAGCAAATGCGCCTGCTTCGAGTTGTGGCTTAGAAAAAGAAGCCGTTCCTGTTGCTAAATTTGAAACGCCACATCCAATACGGACTGTAGCATTTCCAGCCGTAGAACTAACGGCAACAACAATAGAAAGCCTATCGTTTTTTGCCGGTCTATAGGTTGAAGAAGTAACAAGAACCCCATTAACATACGCAGTTTGCGTAGCACCAGTAGGAATAGACGCAAAATTACATAATTGAAGAAATGTATTATTGCCAATGTTATCGTCTAAATAAACGCTAAAAGAATATGTAGTATTAGCCAGTAAAGCAAACGTTCTTGAAATAACTTCTCGCGCAACACTTGTCGTAAAAGATAATATGTTCCCACCCAAGTTATCAGTGGAAATTGAAAGTGATCCTGTAATTTGGTTAAAAGTCCACCCTGTGGGCGCTGTTCCAGGAGAGCCTGCTACTGCTCCGTCAAATATACTATTTGTATTAGTGTTCGTCCGTTGCTCTTCGATCAGCAATCCTTTGCAAGCGCCGCCAGTGCCGTAAGTATAATCAAAACGAGGAAGATTTGCAGAAATCATTTCTACTAAACCGCTGCTATTAATACGGGTTGCAGTATCTAATGCACGTGCAACCGTTACCCGAGGATCAAGCGCCTCTGTCGTAAAATCTAACGCCATACGGGGCAGAACCCGTTCAGTAGCTGTCGAAGAGTATGCTGGAGTTATCATACATTAACCTCAAACTAAGTTTGCGTTAGTTGCAAAGGTTGATTTTGGAGATACGTAATTCCATACTACTGTGCCATCTGCAATTGCTGTGCCTGTTCCAGTAGGTCCGCCTGCACCAGCGGATGTTCCCGCAGTCACGCAAACATAAATTTTATCGGTGTCATTCCAGCGAATTTGCCCAACTTGAAAGGCTGTTGTAGGAGTCCAAGCCCTTGCAAGCCTACCATTATTTGTTGCCGTCCATCCCGAAGTAGAAGCTACAGCCGCACTAGCATTAGCTATAAAATCACCTTGATTGTAGCTGCCCACAGTTCCCGCCGTGTCTGGTTTCGCAGTTGCTCGGCGCGTGTTAGGTTGACGCGCCAAACCGGAGTATATGCGCGGGGAAAGTTTAGTGTTTAACGCACTTACAGAAACGCTTTGAAGTAGCATAGCCACACTTGGCCCACCAGTTAGAATGATCTGAACACTCTTTACTGCGTTTAATACCGTTATCATACCAGACAAAAACGTGTCCGCTGCTAAGATGTACCCGCCGCCAAAATTTGTTGTCCAAGACGTAACAACGCCGTTGACATACCAGTTTGTCAATCCTGCATCATTCAAGAAACTACCGTTTGCGTCGAATGCCCTAACAACAATTCGGCAACCTGCGCCGAGCTGTTTTGTGTGAATTAAAAAAGACTTTGTAAAATCAGTGTCTAAAAAGAAACCGAAAGAACTAGCATTTAACGCCCTTACAGCCGTCAAATCTAAATCTAGATTTGTGCTGGTTAGTTCACTAACTGGGATTCCGTTAGCACTTGAACAAGCATGAAACGGCTCTGCTACGTGGTATGAATTAGCCGCGCCGCCAGATGAGAAGTAATTTATTAAATCGTCGCTAGTCCAAGTTGAAGGAAATCTTTCCTGCGGTACGCTGCCAAGATAAGTATTTCCTGATCCACGCAAACCCGTCAGAACAATACTTTCGCCAGCTTGATTGGATTCATCAAACGAAGAAATAAACTCATTGTTTCGGCCAAAAGACGAATTATTGGTATTAACGTTAATAGCTCTGCCGCTGTTTTCGCGGCGAGCTTCAATAAAACGGCAACTTTCGCCTGCGCCATCAAGCAAAACGCAATCGCGCACCGAACCACCCGCAAATGGCTGGCGTAACTCAAATGATGGCCGAAACCATACGTTGTTATTTTGACGACGGTAGGACGAAATTTTGTCCCAAGTAATGACAACTCCATAGGCGTCGCCCAAACCATCAGTCGCACTAGTTTGCAAAAAAGAACCGCCGTAAAACGTGTTTTCATTGCAGAACGTAAGTGGGTCAGTGCCTATGGTGATAAGGCGTTGGCTTATTTTGTTTGCGCCAAGACCATTTAAGAACACTTGATTGTACGCAACGTAATTGTCTTCTGCGTAAAAATCAGCGCCTATGTAAAAACTTGAAATTACAGAAATAGAAATTATTGAACGCTGAAGATTGATGAAACGGATTCCAACAAACCCAATGCTTGACCAATCAACTGTTTGCGAACGAACTGCTAAATTTTGCAAACTGACAAGACTATTTGCTTCTCCTGCGTTACCAATTACTAACGCTGGTCTATCGCGAGTACCGTCGTAAAGTATAGACGCGCCATTCATGTCTAAGTTGTTATTAGGTTGAAGTGTTACAGTATCTGTAATACGGTAAGTCGCGCCGGATAAAAATAAAATAGATTTTCCGTTAATATCTACAGCATCAAATGCAGCCTGAATAGCAGCAGTATCATCCGTCACGCCATCACCAACAGCACCGAAGTCCTTGACCGAGACGTATTGCTCTAGCTTGGTCTGCACAGTCTGTGCGGTGGCCCCGGGCGCTGGTAGGGTGTATGAGATAGCAGAGGCGTTTCCAGAGTTTATAACGCCAGTTTCATTCGTCATTACCTCAACGCTGGAACTTAGCGGAGGAGCAATTGAAAACGTAATGGTGTTTCCAAGGAGGTTGTAGCTATCCTTTTCCTGATACACGCCGTTGATGAAAACATTGGTGGCTAGAATGGTGCTTGGCGATGCAGAGAGAGCAAATGCAACTTGAACGCCATTGCCCGTAAAGTCGTTCTTGACAACAGACGCAGATACAGCCGCAGGATCGAAGCCATAGCCTACAGGGCTGTAGAGAACAAACTCATTACGCTTGTTGCGGATGGTGATGGAGAACGCCCCAGCAGTGTAGATCAGTGCTGGCGTGCCGTTACGATAAGCATAGCCGTTATTCGTGCGAATAGGCTGCGTAGCTGGGATTGTCAGGTTGGCGTCAAAGTACACCTGAATCGGATTCTGCTCAGGGTCATCGTTCACATCGCCGATATACAGGTATCCGTCATCCAGAGGCGTACCGTCTAGATCAGTGAATATTGGGTAAGGGCCGGTAACTTGAGTAAGTGCCATTAGAACTTAATCCCTTGCGTCTTTGGGCTTATAGCCGAAATTATGTTACAGCGAAAGGTCATTGTGGCATTTCTACTGTCGGTGCACCAGATGGTGATTCAGGCTGTTGCTGCCCATCCATTTGCGGAGCTGCTGCGCTCAATGTAGAATTCAACCAAACCTTTGGGTCTTCGCTAATCCCAAATGCTTTTGCGTATGAACGGAAGCGTTGGTTCATCGATAATTTATTTACAGCAGCTTTAGATGGAGCGCCTTGTGATGCGCTTTGCTCCAAGGCATCCAAAAATGCTGGATCTTTAAAGAGCTGTTGCGCTGCATCTAATTTATTTTTACCAAGCTTGCTCATCCAATCAATTATGTCTGGAATAAAAACATTAACCCCAGGAACATAACTTGCGACTCCAGAAACAGCGCGTTTTGCCATAGTTGAATTTAGGAAGTTTTGCAGCTTTCCTTGTGCAGCAAGTGATTTACGCAGCGTGGCTTGTGTTGTTGCTCCAGTTCCCAAACCTGAGACTGATCTAGCCTCAGTCATTCTTTTGGAAACGGTCAGCAATGAATTCATGGCCTTCACCCAGTCAGGCCCCATCTCTTTGGCAATCTGCCCAAAGACTTCAGGGTTGGCGCGTAATGCAGGGTAAAAATCACGAAACTCTGCAAAGCCAAATCCTTGCGACGCCTTAGAACGTGTTGCTGATGCAATCGCGGTAGCCAAAGCTTCCTTGCGATATTCCTCAGGAACAGTTTTCATCAATTTATTGAATTTGCGTGCGCCACCAGTTTTGGATTCTTTTATCGCGCCAAGAAGGAGTGAATTTAAATCGCCCTCAAGGTCACGCCCAAAAGCCGAAACCATACGCTTGCCCAAAGCTGATTGCTTTGCATACAATAGGTTTGCAGCACGCAGATTGCGGCGTGTTTCTTCCCCTGCAATGCGCTCAACATTGTCCAACTGATCTTTTGCAAGAGCGCCCTCAAGACGCGTCAATGAAGCCTCATCCAGTGAACCATAAGGGCTTTCTTTGCCTTCTTTGGCTCTCCGAATAAGGTTCTTTTCCCGTATCAATCGACCATAGGTAATGTCGCCAGCACCAGCTTCGCCAGTTTGGAAAAGGTCAAGCAGCTTTTTTTCCTGCTGATTCAAACCACCTTCGCCAACTTCTGCCACAACATCTTGCAAGGTTGTAAACAAATTATCGAGATTAACAGGGACGTTCGCAGAAACGCCTTCATCAACCTTTTTATACAACGCTGAAGCTTGGCTCTTCAAAGCATTTTTAGATTGCTCAAGACCAGTTTTGATTTTCTGAGAAACCGCTCCAGTTGCTGGGACTCCCTCAATAAACAAAGCATCAAACTGCTGCGAAATATTATCAGCGTTATCAATAGCGTTGCGAAGCGTAACATCCCATTCGCCTTGGGCAGGGGTTCCAAATTGCGAACGCTCCAAGCCAAGTGCGGCCCTGATTTGAGGATTATCAGCATACACATCGATCGGAAGCTCAAAGCCCAAGCTTTCAGCAGCAGCCTTAGCTTGAGGATTGATTTCAGCTAATTCAATGATTTTTTGTTGAGCTGCTTTACCTTCAGCGCCTCTTTTGGTTGCTGTGGAAATAAGGTTATCAAGCTCTTCTGTGGGAATAAAGCGAGATGGCGCAGCGGCTCCCGTAACAACTTCTTCTGCAACTCCAGCTACTGGTGCGGCAGTAGCTTGCGGAATCGGAGGTGGCTCAACAGCACCAGCCTTCATATAGTCAGGTGTCTGCAACCAGCGCAGGCGTCGAGAAACAGCAGACGCTTCTTGTTCAAGTTGAGGAGACCCTGGGCCTGTCCGTAATTCATTCTGAATGTCGCGCAGCCTTTGCGAGAGAATTGCTTCTTCGCTAGTAGTAGATGCTGGTGTCGGTTCAGACATAGGTAATGGTTCGCGGCGAGGCGGAACGTACCCAGGTCGCATATATTCAGGAGTCTGAATATCACGCAATTGACGAGCAAGAGCAGCCGCCTCTTGCTCCAACTCAGGAGAACCCATGCCCTCCCTTAACCGCATTTGAATGTCATATAGTCTTTGGCCTATTGCCGCTTCTTCACTGGCAGTAGATACAGGTGCCATTGTGGGCACTTCTGGAGCTGATGGAACAGGTATAGGTTCTGGCAATGCACCGGCTGGGCCTCTACGCAAATTGCGAACACCAGAAACAACAAGAGGAATAGCTTCTGCAATAAGTTGACCGGCAGCGCCACCAGCACCAGCAAGAGCGACTTCGCTTGGATTAAATGTGCCGCCAGTAGCAGCTTGCGTTGCCTCAATACCAGCTTGCGTTAATGCAGCGCCGGCAGCAGCACCCGCAACTGTCCTCGCGGCTCCAGCAGGCGTAAATGCAGCGATACCACCTGCTGCACGGGGAACATCACTCCACTTGAATCCTGGTTTAATTCCGTACTCTTTACCATTTTGCGATCGAAGGATGTAGTTACCCTTGGCATCCTGACGCACTTCAACGCCAGGATAGTTGGCTTGAATAATCTTTACGGATTCTTCTGGGCTTGTGAACATCGTGCCAAGAGCAGTTCCCGCACTAGCAAGAGAAAGCTCATTTAGCTCAGGCATGGTTGTCCAATCAGGAGCCGCCTCAATTTCAGGCGTACTACGTTCTGATCCAGTTACAGTCTCGATCGCGCCTTCAATAAGGCCCATGTCTTTTGTGACATCTTCCATTGGAGCCAAGTATGGCTTGAACTGTAGTTTACGCTCTGCGTCTTTTCGGAGTTCATTAATAGTTTCAGGTGTTAATTCTGAACCAACATTTCTCATTGAAATGGCGTTCATTTCTTTAATTAGTTCTTCAATAGATTTATTAGGATTTCCTTGCCACACCGCCTGCAATTCTCTTGCATTCTTAAGGTCTTTCTCCGCAACAATGCGCTCACCAGGACGCGCTGCTGCTAATCCAGCTACTGGAGTCTCAGCCGCACCTGCTTTAATTTCATATGGAGTAGCAAGAGTAATACCCTGCTTTTCAGGGTCTGCGCCTTGCTCTGCCATCAACCCGCTATAAGTTTCTGCCAAAGAGTTATAACCCTGAAGCCTCTGGTTGTAGATAGACCGCGCAATGTCAGCCATATCTTTACGCTGAGCTTCAGATAATCCTTCTCCAGAAATCAACTGGTTATAAGCATTACGAAAACGATCTGGTACGCCAGCCGCATTTTGAACAGAAGCCGCTTCACCTTCACGAACAGTAGAGCCTGGGTCTAGAATCTTCATCAAAGAAAAGACCGAACCAATGTTCCCGATTGGAGTGCCCTTGCTTGTCAAATCAATAATTTGACGGGTGGCGTTTTGAACCTGACGGAATTCCTTAACTTCTGGGATGCCTAAAAATTCTGTTCGCAATGAACCAATTCGGGAAAAGCCTTTTTCTTCTATGTCGCGCTTTTCTCCACGGGCAGCGCGATCTGCCGCTTCCTGAGCAAGGCGAGCACTTTCTTGTTCTCGTGTTTCACCAGCAGCAGCACGATTTTCTGCGGCACGACGGGCATCAGCCTCCTCTGCCGACTCAAAGCTGATGACAGGTCTGATAGTCGCAACAGGCACGCTTGTTGTTTGTGGCTTATAAGTGCCATATTTTTTCAGGAAAGCTTTGTCATCAGGTTCAGCCATAATCAATCACCATATCTTTCACGAGAACCACTTACGTCAGGAGCCTTACCCCAGCCAGGGAATGTTATGTGCAATGCACCTTTGTTACTAGCAGCAACGCGAGTGCCTGGGTATGTTTGTTTCACCAATGCAATCGCTTCAGACATCTTCATTCCTTTTGGTGGGAAAAAGTCTAGTGCATCACCTTTATGGTGTGATCCAGACTTTGTTTGCGTCAATCCTTGTGCAACCAATGCCTCTTGATGCCTTTGCGTCCTGAATCCACTTGTCGGACTAAAACCTAATGCGCCTAAATCCTGTATGGGATTAATGTCACTGCCCTTGAAAGTTGCCAGACGGAGTCGCCGTCTGACCTCCAATGTTTAGAGTTTTGTTTGCTGCTCCTGGGCCGAATGCGCGATCAAATGCCGCTGGGGTAACTGTGCCAGCTTTTAATTCAGCAACAGCATCTAAAGGAATTGCTATTGGTATATTTGCATTTGGTGAGCCAGCCGCACGCGCTGCTGCTACAGCTGCATCAATTTCAGAGTTAAGAACATATCCCTTCCCTGGTATAACAGTGATGTTGCTACGCTCGTAGGCTACTTTATAAGCATCAGGATCAATTGCATTTAATAATGATTTCGCGGCGAAATTATCATCAGCATTTGGGCTGCGAGCTAATTGTGCGGCAAAATCAAATTTTTCTGCAATATCTGGACTATTTGAGTTTCTTGCAGCTTCAGCGCCTTTTGTGTAAATTGCGGCAATTTCTTCTGGAGTTTTACCAAGGTCTTTCGCTATGATAGCGTTTTGCAAAATCGATCCATATGTGGTTTTTTTAGCATCGCTTAGACTTTCTTTGAACGCATTAATGCCTGCGCTATACGTTGGAAAATCTGCATACAAATCAGATAGATTTTTTGGCGATGGGTCTTTCGCAACTTCTTTTGCACGTATACTAAAGTTTCTTGCCTCATTAATTTTAGCTTGATTCGCAGCAGCTTCAGCTTCAGCAGCCGCCCTAGCTGCATCCACCTTTTGCTGATTTTGATATGACTGAACACCCGCCAGAAATGATTCTGTGGTTGATGGTGTTTTCAGCGTGTAATCGAAGGGTTGAACCATTTTTAGAAACCTACTTTTGGAGGTGGAGCATAGCCCATAGATTTAGATGCAGACATACCGCCCAGCGTTGACAATAGATTAAATGGCCCACTTAGAGCTTGACCAACACCTAGTGCGGCACCAGCCCTTGCAGCACCAGCTTGACCAAATAAATCAGAAATAGCACCAGCCGATTGCATACCAGCCGTTCCAACGCCAGCCGCTGATTGCTGACCAAGGGCTGTCATTCCACCAAGTTTGCTATATTGCTGCTCTAGGAACTGATTAAGCAGTGCGGGGCGAAACTGAGCCAAAGCGCCCTGAACATTGCCACCACGAAGGCCTCCAGTTGCAGATGCGTTTTGCAGGAGAGCTTCTTCTTGCTGCCGTGCCAGTGCTTGAAACGCTGGGCTTTGCTCTTGTTGCGCTACATATGCTTGTTGCGCTTCAGGGCCAGCAAGACCTAAAGCACCCATTTGAGCTTGTAGTGCAGGGCCACCAGCCGCAACATAAGGTTCAAGCAAGCGCCGCATTTCTTCGCGTGCAGCCCGCTGCTCCGCCACTCCTTTGTCAGCAGCAGCTACCTGAGCCTTACCAGCCTTACTTGCTGCGCTTGCGCCAAGAGCTGCGCTACCTAATGCGCCAACGCCAAGAGCGATTGCTGCTGCTGTTCCAATAGCCATATTACACTAGCCTTTTAATAAATGTATTTTCACTTGGTTTGTATCCGTCACGGATATAAAGCCTTGCCATTCTGTCGCCATTCAGCGCATCAACTGATTTCATTTGAATTGAAAGAGCGCCGCGATCCTTAGCCTCTTTTTCCATTGCCTTCTTCAACTTCATACCAATACCAGGATAATTGCAATCGGGATCAGCCCACCAGAACAATTCCTCGCTAGAGATATGCGCGTGATTAAAATACACTGGACTCAGAATCAATGAGCCAAATGAAACAAATCTTCCGCCAACGTCAGCAACCATACAAATGAAATTAGGTTGACCTATAAACCCTTCAAGCGAAAGTATGCAATCATCTATGTCATACTCTAGAATGTCGTCACCAAATGCTTCTTCGTGGAATATCGCACCAAGCACAGCGATTTGTTCAGCATCTTCATATGTGGCATGACGAATAACAGGCAAGACAACCCTTCCTTGAGAAGCTAAATCTGCATTGGAATTGGCGTTATCATTTGTCATTTTAATCTCTTAAAATGGAGAGCCACCGGCTGCTCGTAAACGCTCGGTGTATCAGCCATATCACAATCAATCTTCAAATTCAAACTCTCGTTCTTCAAATGCTTGACAAGAGCGTAAATCATGACAGATGAAGTCGAAACGGTTGCAGTAGCCACGGAAGCCAGAATTAACATCCCATTGGTTCCAAGGTATCTTGTCCATCTTTGCCTGTGTCATTGTGCTGTTGTCGTAATACTCGCAGTTGGAGCAGCGACGACGACGCGCTTCGGTCTCATCCACTTGCATAGCCTTACCAAGCGCAATCCAGTATTCAGGATTAGCATCACGCTCGTTGCTGGGGTTCTTAGGGCCAAGCATCCAATCGTCGATCACGATCTTGGTGTTCTTCTTGTTCTCAGCGGCAGTGATGAATGGCTCGCTTTCACGTAGACCAGCGAAGCCTTCAATAATCATCATGGGCTTTTTCATTATACGATCTCCCGACCTGAAGCGCGAATAGTAAGTGAATTTGCTGCGCTTGCTATTGTTGAAATGAAGGAACCGGATTCCAAAACCTGACCAACCAATTCAGGGAAGGT
>Ga0099851_1000987_pt1 | contig 12024 bp, 4 predicted proteins | sample CB_VirMetaG_6_FD_78176 | JGI IMG/M metagenome (GOLD analysis project Ga0099851, IMG submission 78176) | Freshwater to marine saline gradient viral communities from Chesapeake Bay - CB_1508_2 Viral MetaG | ecosystem: Environmental > Aquatic > Marine > Coastal | place: USA: Chesapeake Bay... | reverse complement strand
GTGAGGAAGAAATGACGCAACAATGGGTAACGATGGCCGAGATGGCCACAAGGTTAGGCTTGTCGATAGGCAAGTTCAAAGAGATGCTGCACAGTGGGGCCATTCCAAAGGATGCCTACTTTCAGCACGGCCGAACCTACCGCTTTCATGTAGACCGAGTTGAGCGCGGTCTGGTAGGTTCAACATCCAACGAACAGCTGGAGTTCGACTTCGGCGCAGCAGAAGGTGATACACAATGAGCAATGTGGACCTGTTCAAGTCTAACCCGCTGGTGGCGGGGGGTCTGTTCGACCGGTTTATGGAAAGCACCAACAAACTTGTTGGTGGGGGTGGTGGCGGCACGTCGCGCCGTATCAGCATCAAGGGCAACCGTTTCCGTCTTATGGTGGGCGGCGAGCAGGTGTCGGTTAGCAAGGACGACACGATGAACATCATCGTGGTGGACGCCGCCGAGATTGCCCGCACCTATTATGAGGGCGCCTACGACCCGGAGAAGACCTCGCGCCCCGTCTGCTGGTCGCATGACACGCGGGCACCTGCACCAGAGGTGCCGGAAGATCAACGCCAAGCTGCGCGCTGCGCCGACTGCCCGATGAACGTCAAAGGGTCCGGACAGGGCAACAGCCGTGCCTGCCGCTTCTCGCAGCGTCTGGCTGTCATGCTTGAGGGTGAGCTGGATAAAGTCTACCAGCTGCAGCTCCCGGCCGCGTCGATCTTTGGGCAGGCTGACGGCAACAAGCTGCCCCTGCAGGCGTACGCCAAGTATCTGGCCGAGCATAAGACGCCGATCCAAGGTGTCGTGACGGCCATGTATTTCGACGACAACAGCGAGTCACCCAAGCTGTTCTTCAAGCCGACCCGCATGGTCAACGACGAAGAAACCACGGCTCTGCTGAGCCACATCGACGGCGAAGAAGTGAAGCGGGCAATCACTTTGACGGTGTCTCAAGCTGATCGGTCCGAAGAAACCAAGCCTGCGCCTGACAAGGCCAAGGTGGTCGGCAAGGCTGCTGGCTTCACCATCGAAGATCCGGATGAGGAAGAAGCACCCAAACCCAAGAAGGCGGCCCCGGTGCATGACGACGCCGAGGACGAGATCGAAGAACCCAAAGTCGCCGCCAAAAAGGCAAAGGCGGAGGCTCCGGTAAAAGAAAAGCTGAACGACCTGCTGAGTGAGTGGGGCGACTGATTTTTCTTGCGGCTGCAGGCTAGGCACCTGCAGCCGTTTTTTCCGGGGCGGGCAGCAGAATGACGACGAGCGATTTTCTGGCACGGGTGTTGGGCGAAGACGGCTACTACTGCGTCTTCGGCGCTAAGGCGGCGACCAAGCAACGCGTGCAAAAATTCTACACTTCGATTGACCGGATGGTTAACGCCGCGGTCGAGTTGGACAGCAATGGGTTCGACGCGTACTTCGCGTTGGCCACCTTTGAGACAGATGAAAGCCGCACCAAGGACAACGCCAAGCAGATGCGGGCGTTGTTTCTTGACCTTGATTGCGGGGAGGACAAGGAGTTTCCGGATCAGTCTGCGGCCATCGCCGCACTGCGGACATTCTGCAAGACAGTAAAACTTCCTAAGCCCTACCTCGTGAACAGCGGGCGCGGGGTCCATGTATATTGGCCGCTTACTGCACCGGTTTCGGCGGAGCAGTGGTTGCCCGTAGCCAACAAACTCAAGCGCGCCTGCGCTGCAGAAGACTTCGGCGCCGATCCTGCAGTGACGTCCGATGCTGCGCGGGTTCTTCGGGTGCCTACGACGCACAACCACAAATCCAACCCGCCCGCCGAGGTTCACATACTGAACTGGGATGGCGTTACGCCGATTTCGTTGGATGATGCAGAAGCTCTGCTGGACAGTTATGCGGGCCGCATAACGAGCAATGACTCCGGCGGTCTGTTTGTTCCATCCCCGGCACGCCTGTCACCGGTCGGCAACGCGTTGATGGATCGCCTGCGTGGCAACAAAGAAGCCTCGTTCCGCACGATCCTGCTTAAGACGCAGCGTGGCGAAGGGTGTGCGCAGCTTGAGCATGCGCTGGTCAACCAAGCAGACATTGATGAGCCCTTGTGGCGTGCGTCGCTGTCCATCGCCAAGTTCTGCAGCGACGGGAACAAAGCTGCGCATAAGCTGTCGGACCAGCACCCAGAGTATAGCCCGGAAGAAACCGAGTATAAGCTGCGGATGATTAAGGGCCCGTACACTTGCGCCAAGTTCGATGAGTACAACCCGGGGGTCTGCGCCAGCTGCCCAAACTTCAACAAGATCAAGTCGCCCATCGTGCTTGGTCAGCAGGTGCTGGAGGCTACACCCGAGGACAACATTGTCGAGGTGCCCGCCGCAGAAGAAGGTGCGCCGCCGATTGTGGTGGAGATACCCGAGTACCCAAAGCCCTACTTCCGGGGCAAATACGGCGGCGTATATGTCCGTGAAGCTATGGAAGATCCGGATGAGTTACCGCGTGAAGTATGCGTCTACCCCAACGACCTGTACTTTGAGCGGCGCGTGTTCGACCACTCGCTCGGCGAGATTATGATGGCGAAACTGCACCTGCCAAAAGACGGGGTGCGGTCCTTTTCGGTTCCACTTCGGGACCTTACGTCAAGAGACAAACTACGTGACGCGCTATCCTATTATGGGGTGGTCGCTACCCACGCAAAACAATGGGAAAACATAATGTCCTACACTAGCACATGGGCCGCACACCTGCAGGCCACCACCGTTGCCGACGAAGCCCGCCGCCAATTCGGTTGGACCGACGATAACATGACCTCGTTTGTTATCGGGGACCGAGAGATCTTCGGAGACCGGATTGACTTCAACCCGCCGTCGAATGTTACGGCGCCTTACATTGGGATGTTTGAGAAGACCGGCACCCCAGAGGGTTGGAAGGAACAAGCCGAGTTCTACAATCGTCCGGGCATGGAGCCTTGGCAGTTCAAGATCGGCCACACTATCGGCTCCCCGCTGATGCGGTTCTTCACCTACCACGCAGCGGTTTTTGCGCTGTACAGCGACGGGTCCGGGCACGGTAAGACGACCACGCAGTTGTTTGGGCTGTCCGCCTACGGCGACCCCCGCCTGATGATGTGCGATAAGAAGGACACCCTCAACGCCAAAGAACTCCGCATGGAGATCTACAAGGACTTGCCGGTTGAGTTCGACGAAGTAACCAACATGACTTCGGACGCTCTGTCCGAGATGGTCTACGGCGCCAACACGGGTCGGCAGAAAGACCGTATGCACGGGGGCCATAACACGACTCGGTTCCGTGGGGAGCCGTGGAAGCTGTGTATGGGCCTGTCGTCCAACGTCAGCCCGATGAGCCGGATCATGGAGACCAGAGCCAGCCCCAAGGGTGAACAGCAGCGTATCTTGGAGCACCACATCCACGCGTTCCAGTTTTCGAGCAAAGCCGAGACCGATGCGTTTTCGGCCAAGCTGGGTAGAGACACTGGACACGTGGTTGAGCCGTTCGTGCAGTACGTCATACAGAACAAAGAGAAGGTCCATGCACTGCTGCTCGCCGTGCAGACGGACATCGACAAGCGTGCCAAGCTTGAGATGGCTAACCGCTACTGGTCTGTGACCGCAGCTGTGTCCATTGTGGCGCTCATCATCTGCCGTGAGCTGGGTTTCCTCAACTACAACATCAAAGCGGTTACTGACTGGGCCGTGAAGCTGATTGAGGACAACAAGCGCCGCGACGCCGAGACCACCATAAATATCGAGAACGTGGTGAACGAATACGTCGGCGAGAACTACAACAACATCTTGTGGATCAAGAGCACCGATGACCGCCGGTCCAGCACCGAGACGGTTGCTGGCATTGATAACTTGGTGGTGCCCGATCACGAACCGCGCGGGCGCTTGGTCGGCCGGTACGAGACAGACCTCAAGCTGCTGTACCTTCTGCCTAAGCCGCTTCGGGCTTGGTGTGCCAAGCAGCAACTCAACTACGAGTCCATGCTGGCTGAGATAATGTCCAAGATGGGCGGTCAGCGCCGCAAGGTGCGCATCAGCAAAGGCACGAAGCTAAATCTGCCCGCCACCGATGTGGTGGTCGTAGACTGCTCCAAGCTGGACATTGATGTGGAGAACGCCGATGGGGGTTCTAAAGCTTGATGACCTAGACCCGGACGGGGTCCATATCGTGGTCGATTGGGGAGCCCTGCAAGTGGGCTCCTCGTTCTTCGTACCCTGCATAAACACCCCGGCAGCCCGTAAGCAGATCAAAGGGGTGTTTGACCGCCGGGGCTGGAAGATGCGGGTCTACACCGGCCCGGAGGCCGGTATATGGGGTGTTCGGGTTTGGCGCGTAGCTTAGCGCTGGTCCATCCAACTTACCGGGCCGTACTCACTGGCCAACTGCAGGAGTTCTGGACGCATGCGGCGGCTCAGGGTTACGCCGGAGACAAGCTCCTGTGTAGTGCGCTGGTGGCTTTCTAGCGACCGCTCGATTGAGTCCTTAGAAATGCGCGCCGAGGGCGGCATCCGTCGGTTGAACTCAATAATTTCCTGCATCGTTTCACGGAATGTCTCACGGTCGCCTTCACGCCGGGCCATGTACAGCCGTCGCAGCAGCCGCTGCACCTCTTGGTCTACAGCCTTGCCAATATCCTGCTGCGCCCGGTTGATGGACAACTGCTGTTCGTAGCGCGCAGGCATAAACCCGAGGAACTGAGCGCCAACTTCATAGGGGCTAAATACTTCAAGGATCGGGTCGCCGCGCATTGTACGCGCGCCCTCGGCACCAAACCGGACTGACTTGAGCATGTTGCTCATAGCGGTCGGTAGTGTTTGCTCCAATCCACGGTAGTATTCGCCTTGGCTGTAGATGTCGGCCGCCCGCGCCCACCGAGAAACCATACCGACAACCGGACCACCGTACCCTTCGATGATCGTGCCATACCACGGCAGCTCTGCGGAGTTCAGCGGCGGCCGATAGAAGACGCCAGCCAGACCAATACGATCTGACAGGTTTACACCCAACAGGTAGTTGGCCAGACCCTTGGTGCCCAGTTCACCAAGGAAACCAGTTCTCAACAAGGTCTCGAAGTCCTCGTCGTCTTCGTCGCGCGGCCACATGTTGTCGTAGATTGCGGCGACGGTGTTGAACAGCGGTATGCCCGAAGCGCCTGCGAACAGCGCCATCGACCCGGACATGGTAGCCAGCTGCAGACGCGCGATGCGTTTGTCTTCGGGGTTGTCTCCCACGCTACGCCGAGCCGTATGAATCAGCAGGTTCATCATCGAGATGGGGAACCGCTTAAACAGGTACAGCACCCGGCCAAGATTGGTGCGCGCCAGCGCCGGAGCCGAGGCCGCGTAGATGCTACCGTTGGCATAGTCCCCGGTCCTCACCGCGTCTGCCGCCGCATTGGTAGCAATGTCGTCCGGGATTACCACGCGTCCGTCCTCAACAGCCTTAGCAAACTGCTTGAAGGACATCTGGTTCTTCATACCCGGTATCGTGTTGTACGCTGCGGCCATGTAGTCCGCGATCATGGTGATCTCGCGCACGTAGCGTTCGGCATGGTGCTGCATCAGCCCAGACCATGCGGCCATCTTCTGCACGAACCCTGTAGCCGTGCTGGCATCCACTTGTTCTTGAGTGAGCGACCGCGTGAGCGTACCCGCCTTGTTGGCAGCCTCAAACAGTGGGCGCAGATACGCGGCCTTTGGATCGTTGTCGTAGTCAAGATTGGCCAACGAGGAGTCGTACATACCAATGCGCTGACGCACCCGTTCGATGCCGCCATCAGGAGACACGCGTTCGACAGTGCGGAATCGCCCACCTGCAGGCTCACGCCCACTTTTGGTCAAGATCCTAGTCGCTCGGCCAATAGCCTGCGTAGTCACTGAGCCGCCATACCGACCCATAAGCAGTGGGGCAATGAACAACGGCAACTGGAAAAATGTCAGCGCCGCCGTCGAGACGTTGCCCCCGAGCGCCATGGTGTACCCAAACGCCGTAAGGGCCTGCGACCACCTAGCGGTCGGAATAAACGGGGCCTGCGTAGCCTCTACCAGCTTGTTGTAATACAGGAACGCGTCCGCTTGTTTCTTTGACCTAATCCGGGGATCGGGCTCCTCTGCCTGCTGCCGCCGCGAATAGGCTGTGTATTCTTCCTGCAAGGTAGTGCGCAGCTTGGCAAATTTAGATTGATACCGAACATCGGCGGCCTTTGTAGCCAACCGAAAGCCGTTGGTTGCAATAACGTCGAGCGTGTCGCCGATGCTCAACCGTTCGTCCAGTGGAGTGATGTCCCCCATATAGCCGGGATCACCCTTACGCTTCTTGAACGACTGGATGAACGAGGTCTCTGGTGCGGTCTCGAAGATCAACTCCAAGATAGCGTTTTCAGTATTTTTATCGAACAGTTGATTGCGCTCGGCCACCTTGTTCAGGATAGACATCAGCACCGCGGTGGGCGCCTGCACGCCTGTGCCCGCAAAATCATTGATGCTTTGGTACGGCGTGATGTTGCGGATGCTACCCCGCCGCTGTGCCTCCGGCATACCCTGTTCCGCCGATTGGATGGCCTCCAACCGCATAATGGCATCGTTACGCGCCGCAAGGCTCGGGAACGCGTGTTTGAACAGCTTAAGTTCCCCAGTAGTGGGGTCTCGACCTTCATACGACAGCTTGAACTCGCCGCGCCGCGACAGGGCTTGGTAGGGATCAAGCAGGGATTCAGCGAACAGCTTGTCGAATACTTCCCGATAGATACGCTCCTGCATGGCCCGCTGGCCCGGCAGCATGTCGGCCAGCCGTTTTTCGAAGGCTTTCTGCAGTTCCTTGCGGTATACTTCCGGCAGCTCAAACAGGCGGTTAACGACCTCTTGGCCGCCTTCCGGCAGGTTTAGATACAGCGTCCGCAGTTCTTTATGCTTCGCTATGCGCTTGGCGTCTGGGTCGGCAAGTTTTATGGCCCGCTGTCGGCCCGGAGCCGCGTTTCGGTTCAGCCGATTAGCTTCAGCGTTGCGCTGGTTGCGGGTTTGGAACCGTCGAACTGTCCGTAGCGCCTCAGTACCATCCGGATTGTAGTCCACCTGCGTGAACTCAAACTGATTATACTCCGACTCGGGTTTGCGCGGATCAACTTGGTATTCGTTTTCGGTAGCTTCGTATCGAATTTTGTTAATCCGATCAACGACCTCTTGCCCATGCTTGCGGAAGTACTCACTGATCGGTGCCAGCGTGTCTCTGGTCCAGTCGATTAGCTGCCGTTCGTAGCCAGCATGCTCGTTGATAAGGTCGTTCACCCGAGGCGCGCTGGGCATATACTGTTTGGCGTAGTCCACCAAGTACAGCATAGGTACGGCAAGATCCAGCAGCAGGCTCTTGGCGCGGGGGCTAGCAACGGTGGAATCGGTGATACGCTGCGCAGCGCGAAGCGCTTCTTCTTTGGTCGGCAACTTCACGTTGGCCTTCATGCCGTCCATGATGTTGCGGGAGCTGTCAGGACGATACGCCGCCGAATACACCGACCCAACGCCGCGATACTCGGGTGCAGGAGCCAGCAGCGATTCAAAGAACAAGTCCAGATCGTCCTTGGCAGACAACAAAGGTTTGCGCGGCTTACCGGCAAACGACCGAAGAAGATTGCCCGCAGCGTTTAGGAACCACTCCAATAGCGATACGCGGCGCCCGTTCACCATGCTTGGCACCAACGCTAGGTCCTTAATGAACCCGGGGTTGGTCATACCAAAGGCTACAAACTCCTTGGGTTTAGACAGCTCATAGATCCGACCCGGAAGGACCGCGCGAGCCTCCGCCACAATCTGTTCAATCTGCTGAGTAAACGGATGGCTTGGGTTATCCAGCACGGCTGTGGTGGCGGCATGCACAACTTCGTGCAACAAAACTTGCGGAGTAAGACCATCAACCGCGTCTAGAACCACGGTATTTTGAAGGTCAGACAACAGGGCTACGGCTTCTGGCGAAACCCCTTGAACTGTAACAAATTCGTCTAGCTCAACGTCAGTAAACGACCGTATGAACGAGCCGACAAGTCTGTCTCCGTCTCCGTAGACTTCGCTTAACAACCGCAGAGTTTCTGGAGACGCAATGGCAACCCGCACGTTGCCAACGAACGGCAACATCCGGCTAATCATTCGCCGAATGTTTTTATTCTTGGTGCGGCTTGCTAGCAGGCCAAGGGCGCCAACCAAGTCGTTATTTTGTAGGGCTGCCGTCGTTTCGGCGTCTAGCGGGCGGTCCCACGCGTTTGCCTTTTCGCCGTACAACCGCTCAATACCCTTGAGCCCACTAAACGGATCTTCGTTGGGTTTAAGCGGCGGCGCGTAGTCTTCCGCGCGTGCAGTGCGTTCAGCGGCGGCAAGCTGTTCTCGGATTTGAGCAACACGCATAGCCGCAGCCGGGAGCCTTGGCGTACCGCGCGCTTCGTCTTCGAGGGCGTCCAACAAGTCCGTGCGGTCGAAATACGAGCCGTCGTCTCCGACCCGAACGAGCCCTTCACGCATGATTTCCGGGTACTCACGGGCCGGAAGGTTGTCTACATCCTTAAGCCCCTGCCCCGGTTTGGCAAACAGACCGGGGCTGTCCCGGCGCGTTACGCCACGAGCCAACAACTCTGAGCCAGCAGCCCCTTCGGGGTCCAACTTAAGGCCCATACCAAGCGCAATTGGGCGCTTTAGGCTGGTAAACTGGGCTTTGGCCTGCTTTTCAGCTGCACGTAGTTCGCGGCGAAGCGCGGGAATTTGCTCCGCCGAGGGCAAGGGAGGAGTACCCTCGGCGGCCCCTGCGACGGCGGAAGAGGGGAGGGGAGCCTCCGCAGGTTCCTGTGTAGCCGCAGCAGCGCGCGCGGCCTCAGCTTCTTGAAATGCAAGCTCCATCGCGTCGGCTTCTGATAGCGAACGCGAGAACGGCACATACGTTGGCGTGGGCTCGGGCGCAACTTCGGGCGCAACTTCGGGCGCAACTTCGGGCGCAACTTCGGGCGCAACTTCGGGCGCAGGAGTAGCTGTGTTTATGCGATCCAAAAGGTTTTGTAGGTTCGCGTCAAACTTCTCCATTGTGTCCGGCTGCTGATTGGCCGTCGGAGACAATCCTTGATTTATAAGATCAATATGTGGACCAGTAGCCCCAACGCTGGGTACGGACGAGTCACTACGTATATCGCCGATTGTGGCGTCCAACTCCTGCGCGGCCTGACGAAGTGCGCTGCTGTCGTAATAATTAACGATGTCCGCGCTGGCGCCTTTGTTAAGCCAGCCGGTTTCAGGGTCGATACCCAATATAGGGTACCACTTACCTGCAGGTACGTCAGCCTTACCCGCACGCCCACTGCTTAGATAGAAGGGAACCTGCACCCCGTTCACGTCACGAAGCACGATCTTGCGCCCAGAGAAGTCAATGATCGGAGAAGCTCCGGTTTCCTGAACTGCGGTTCCCGTGGCCTCATCAAACCGCTTCCGTGCCCATGAAATGGGTTTTAGTGCAGCGGGCTGCGGCGCCGCTGGTGCAGGAGCTGCTCCAACACCTCGATCAGACACACCCACTCCGACTGGGGTAGCAGGCTCAACTCCTCTGGTGGTTCCCAAATCGCTAACAACGGGTTGCTGTGCAGCTGCTTGTGCACCACTGACAGGGCTAACTCCAGCTGTGCTTGGTTCAGCTCGTTGAGGCTGCGCGGGCTGCCCGAGCGCAAGCTCCCCTTGTCCCGGTATAGCGGCGGCTCGTCTCTGTAAAAATTCACTGACCCGCCGGGCGGCTGGTTGTTGCGCAGGAATTGCCGACGCAGACGAAACGTATCGGTCAAGGGCGGCGTCGAGCTGAGGCCCAGATAGACGTTCCGCAGCCACTTGCTGATATAGTGGAGCGGTAGGAAGAACCCCAAGCGTCGCCAGTGTTTCCGCTGTAATCGGCGCAGTAGGATCAAGGGCCGCAGGGCCCTCACCAATGTCCGTGAGGTCTTCATCGGTAATCTCCCGGCTAGGTGGCACAGGCGGTGTTACCGGAGGAACAGACGGGGTCGCAGGGGCAGCAGGTGTAGCTGCTGCAGGTGGCGCGGCTTCTTCCGCAGGACGTGCTGGGATCAACGAACCCGCCGCACCAAACAAACCACCCAACGTAGCGCCCGCAACACCCGCGGTAAGGTACTCTTGATATGCGTCCTCAGAGTCAACGTCCAAGCCCGCTTGCGCGCGTTCCAGCACCTGCTGGCCCACTTCGGTCAAACCTTCGGCCGGGGCGTTAACCAGAACGCCTTCGATCATGCGGCGTGTTATAGGCGCGCCGGGTCGGGCCAATCGCCCAACAAGCAGCAGGTTCGACGCAGCTTCAAGCGCAGTTTGACCCAAAGCAGCCAAGGCCGCATCCGAGACATCGACTTGTTCACGCTCTCCCGCTTCGACCTGCTGTTCTTGGCGCAGGACGTTGCCACCAAACAAAATCGGTCCAGACACACCCAGCGTGGCCAAGGCGGTACCAACCATAGGAGCGCTAGCAAGTGCACCAAGACCAGCGCCAGCAACGGTGCCTCCGATAATCGGAAGCTGTTCGCCGATCAGTTCACCCGCATAGGTAAGTGCGGACCCAAGCCCGCGAACGTCCCGAAAATCTGACGGCTCTAGCAGGCTGGGGTCACGGCGAAGCAGCTCAAGCTGGCGTTCGGTAGCGGCCGACTCAAGATACTGGTCCAAACCCTCCATGCCCAAAGCCCCGGCCCCAGCAGCAAGAGACCGCTGGATGCTAGGAATACCTCGGGCCAAACCGCGACCAATCGCGGTACCGGGCAGCTCATCAAAGTCAAACTCTCGGCCCGCTTCTTGCTCAGCTGCTGTGCGGTATGCGCCTTCTTGCTCCTGCAAGATAGCCTGCATCCGAGAGATTTCGGTCTCGGTGGGCTGATCGCCCATGATAGTAAAATTGTAGTTCCGACCGCTAAACTGCCCGGGGATGGTTATACGTCCCATACTACCCTCTATTGTTATTGGGTCAGATCAATTTCCACATCGCCAAGGCTACCTGCACCTGCCGTAGTCGGACCCAAAGATCGTAGCAGTTCGGTGCCTGCTTGCAAATCCCTTACAGCCTGCTTGTACTCATCGCCACGACCTGCTTTTAGCGCACTTTCGTTGTCTGTGATGTTATCCATACTAAGCGCGTTTAGCGCTTCCTGCGCTGCGGCGATTCTGGCGTTCGCGTAGGTAACTAAATTGCTAAAGGAAGCCCCACGAGAACGGCCCGCTGCAGCCGCCCGGACAGCCAAGGTGCGTTCAGCCAGATCACGCTCAACTGCAGCTTCACGAGCCTTGCCGAGCTGGCCAAGCGCGGCCGTACCTGCTTCACCGATTGCGCCGCCCAAGGTGGGCTGCTGCGAAGCCATTAGACCAAGACCGAACTGCGCCAGAGCCAGCCACTTATCCTGTTCCAGCATGCGGTCGATATCAAAACCGCGGCCAGCACCGCCAGCACCGCCAGCTTCGCCGCTAGTTTGAGGAGGGGTAGTCGGTGCAGGTGGCGGCAGCAGCGCTTCGATGCCCCCATCTGCTTCTTCTGGAACAGCCAGTGCAGTGCCGGTGTCCATGGGCAGTGGAGCAGGAGTAGCGCGCGCAGCGCGTGCGACGTCCATGGCTGGACCAAAGCCTACAGCCTCTCCGACGGCGCGACCAATATCGCTAGGCATAATTCCTTGGCCCGGTTGGGGTTCTGGAACGGTTCCGCGCTGCTCCACCATAAAATCAGGAAGACCCCCCAACTCTGATGGGTCTACAGGCGGTAGCGGCAGGTTCGGTCCTTGCACTGGTGCTAGAACTGCGGAAGGCACCCCTGCAATCGCTGCTAGTTCTTCTTCCGAAGGAATAGACGGTACCTTATTCTCCGGGGACTCCAAAGCACCCATCAGCCGCAGGTAGTCTACAGACGGGGGTCGCATCACATCGGCGGTGGGGAAGTCAGTGTCCCGATCCTGCGGAGCCATAGTAGGTGCCACACGAGGTGCGGCCAGCGGCATATCTGCACCTGCTAGACTAATACCTTCAGAGAGTGCGGGG
>Ga0099851_1000986_pt1 | contig 12026 bp, 15 predicted proteins | sample CB_VirMetaG_6_FD_78176 | JGI IMG/M metagenome (GOLD analysis project Ga0099851, IMG submission 78176) | Freshwater to marine saline gradient viral communities from Chesapeake Bay - CB_1508_2 Viral MetaG | ecosystem: Environmental > Aquatic > Marine > Coastal | place: USA: Chesapeake Bay... | reverse complement strand
TGAAGAAGAATACGAATAAGAGGAGGTTGTTCAGGAAGGAGCGGCTGAGTTGCATAAGGGGTGTGGGGGTAGGGGGTGTGGGGGCGTGCCAGCGCTGGAGTGTGGGGGAGGAGCAGCGTGAGACTCATGAGTCTTACCCCCTTTGCGCTGCGCTGCGTGGTGGCGTGGGGGCTTAGCTCCATTGAGTGGCCATGGCGGTTGCGATGTTTGGGTAGGTCTTGCTGCGCTCCTTCCAGCGGTCGGGACCAGGAGCTAGACGGTTCTGGCCGCTGGGTGTTTGGTTGCCCCACACGCCGGAGGGCGGTATGGGCAGGATGTCGGTGGGCTGGAGCAGTGGCAGATTTTTGAGCCACAGGCAAGTCTTCTTGGAGGCGTCGTGCCCGAACTGCCAAGGTTGAATGATTTGATCGGGCTTACGGATTCGTGTAGATATGCAGCCTACGGGGTTTTCTAGAGCTATACGGGGTATAGGGGCGTTTAGTAGTAAGCGCACAAAGTCTAGAGCGTCTTCAGTGAGCTTAGGGTCGCGTTTACCGCGTGTCGTCCAGTGCATACCGGAGCTGCATAGGTAGGTGCAAGGAGGGAAAGCGATGAGCATGTCCCATGAATCATCGAGTATGTTTTCTACTGGTCCTTGGTAATGCTGCTTACTCTCTCTTTCTGTGGGGAGGAGGTCGCAGCTCCAAGCGTTCCAGCCTTGAGTAGCGAAGGCATCGCGGACTACGCCGCTGTACTCACAGGCGACTAAGAGGCGTGGCATAAGGGGCGTGGTGGCGTGGTGGCGTGGGGGCTTAGGGCTTCAGGCTTATGGCCCAGCGGGGGCAGCGGGAGTCGTTGCCGAGGCGGCGCTGTGTGGCGCGGGAGTCGATGGAGATGACGAGGCCGTCGCAGGGGTAGGGGAGGGTGGGTTGGGCGAGGAGGAAGGTGGCGAAGTAGTCGGGGATTTCGTGGGCGGGGGCGAGTTCGCAGGGGATGGTGGCGAAGCCGGCGCAGGCGAGCCAGGTGAGGCCGGCGGAGCGGGTGGGCAGGGTGGGGATGCCCTCGATGTCAAAGGCGAGCAAGCACAGCGCGGCCTTGTCGCTCACCCCCTTACGGCGGAGGGCGGCGGCGACAGCGTTGCGTGTAAGTGGCGTGGGGGCGGTGGTGTGAGGCAGCTTGGGGGCGGGGCGGCCCATGGCCTCGCAGCGCACTTCCACGCGACCAGGCGGCAGGCCGGGCAAGTCACTTAGCGCTCCAGCGCGGATGGCGGCGTCGGTGCAGTCGCGGCCACTGCGGAGGTGGGCCGAAGCGAAAACGCCGTCGATGTAGATGAGGTTGACGCTTACGCCGTCGGCTTTGAGCTGGACGCACATCTCGTGGTCGGCGTGGCGGTCGAGCCAGTCTTCGGGCTCGACGGGGCAGTCGAGGCTGAGCAGCGGCGTGGGGATGGGCGGCAGGGCATCTGGGGCCAACCGGCTAAGCCGGTCGAACCAGCTGTCTGGAAGCAACGGCGTGCCAGCGCGGTAGGCGGCGTCGGCTAAGCGGATAAGTGGTGTGAGTAGGGGTTGCATGGGTGTAATGGCAACGGGATTAGCTTAAGCGTAAGTCGGTGCGTTGCGTTTAAGGGTGTGGGCAGCTTAGCGAGTTGTCACATTGGCCGCCAAGCGACCAAGCAGCCAAGCAGCCAAGAGGACAAGCGACCAAGTTGCGTGGCGGCTTAGCGGCGTGGCGGCTTAGCGGAGCGCCTTGGCTAGCTCCTCGCCTAGGAGTTTGGGGAGGCGTTGTTGGGTGAGGCGGATGGTGATGCCGGCGAAGTCGTAGGCCTGGCGGACGCTGGGGGTGGAGGGGCGGTAGCCGAAGAGCATGTTTACGCCCTTGGAGGTGCGTTGGTAGATGCCCGGGGGGAGCGTGGAGGGGCGGGGGTTGCGGCGGTCGGGGACGGAGAAGTAGACGCTGGGGCGTTTTTTGAGGCCGGCGAGGACTTGGGAGTATTGGCCGGGGGTCATGTTGCCGGCGGCGTTGCGGCGCACCCTCCTTCCGCCGAGGTAGGGGACGGGGAACAAGGAGGTGATGCCGAGCTTCTCGATGCCGCGAGCGAAGCGCGTGCGGTAGGCGAGGGAGGAATCGCTGCCTCGGTCGGTGGGGTAGATGTAGGTGGCGGGGGCGTTGCCCTTGGAGCCGTCTTTGTTGAGGTAGAGGCGGAGTTCGAGGCCGTTGGCTTCGTAGCCGACCGAGCTGAGGGTGTAGGGGACGGGGTTCTCGAAGCGGCGGGCCATCTGCAGCTTGTTGTGCTGCTTCAGCTCGTAGCCCAGGCGTTTGAGTGCTTGGCCACCTGCGTACTTGATCTGCGTGCCCTCAAGGACGTTGAGACGGCGGAATATGCGCTCGGTCTCGAACTCGATTGTGCGGGCCATAAGCCGCAGCGCGACGTAGGTGCTAAGAGGCTAGGTGGCGTGGGTGCTTAGCGGCCACGCGGCTTAGCTGCTTGGCGGCATGGCAGCTTGGCCGCTTAGCTGCTTATGGAGGGTGTCGTAGTAGGTGTGGCAGCGTTCCAGGAAGCGGGATTCGGCGCCGCGTAGCTCCAACGCTGTCAATTCCCTTATGTCGGGCTTGCCGGCACGGCGGGCCACCACGATTATCCCCCCTTTTGGCTGGATGGATGTGAGGTGGCGGAGGCCGAGGCTGTAGGCGCCGAGTTGGTCCTGGTAGTCCTCCAGGAGTTCTTCGGAGCGGCGGTTGAAGGAGGATTTCCAGTCGATGACCAGGGGGCCACGACCGTTTACGTCGGCGAGGGCATCGCAGGTGCCGGCGGCGCCGCAGGGGTGGTGGATGGAGAACTCGACGGCGTGGATGGCGGTGACGTTGGTGCCGATCCAGTCGAGGAGGCCACGTCGGTAGCCCGAAGCGCTGAGGCTCGCCTTGGGGACGCTGGGCATGACTTGGCGCAGCGCCCATTTAGTCAGCGGGGCGGGGGCGCGGCCGAGGCCGTCGGGTTTGACGTACCAGCTGTTGCGGCGCTTGGCGGTCTGCTCGGCCATGCGCTTCGCGGTGCGCAGGAGATATTCAGCGCAGTTGTGCATCTGGGTGCCACGGGTCGCGGCGGTATCGCGCTCGACGGCGGCGCGTTCTTCGCCGAGACGGGCCACCCATGCTTCGAGGGCGGCTTTGCTGTTGCTTGTCTCTTTGAGGATGCGGGTGACGCTGTGGTAGATCTCGCCCTGGGGATCGCGGTATATCCGGCCACCGGGATCACTTACGTCGTCTCGTTCCAGGCGCCACTTAGCCAGGCCACTTAGCGCGTCGTTAGCGGGGGCATCGGTCACAAGCACTTAGCAACGACACAGCTTAGGCAATAAAAAAGAGGTAAGCGGCAGCTTACCTCCCCACTGACAATCGACAGCGTTACAAGTATAACGCTACTTATCGGAGGGTTTGAAGGGGTCGGCCCCGTCGAGCAGGCGGCTTAGGTCGAAGCCGGCGGCGCGGGTTTCTTCCCAGGCAGAGGCGATGGCCTTGTCGGCCCCCTTCTTGCGGGGGACAGGGGTGAGCTTGTACTCGGTGGACAGGCCACTTCCCTCCTTACCGAGGATGAAGTCGATGCCGAGGATGTCCTCGTAGTCGGGCATCTGGGAGATCTGATCCAGTTCGCGGATCAGGGACTTCTGGCTTAGCTGGAGGATTTGGATCTGGTCGGCGTCGAAGACGTAGACGGCGAGGGCCAGGGCGAACTTGATGGGTTCGTAGCCCGTGCCTTCGCGGTTCATGCGGCGAGTGAAGTCGCCGAAGGCGAGGGCCAGGTCGTCGGGGCTGGGCTCGGACTCGAAGCGGAAAGGCTTGGCTTTGCCGTCGGGGCCTTCGGCCCAGGCTTCGTAGAACTCAAGCGGTTCGTCGCTTACCAGGCAGAAGCGGACGGACGAGCCAGCGGCGATCTTGCTGGGGTTGAGGTAAGCCCCGCCGCCTGCAACGGCAGCTTGAGCGGACTTGGAAAGGATTCCCATTGGTTTAGGTGGGTTGGTGGTGGCGGTGCCAGGTGTGGCGGTGCCGTGGGTTCAGTCCCCTTGGCAGCGTACCAGCGCGGTGGCCGGGCTGCGGCGGGGTGTGGGCAACCTAGCACATTGACAGATGCGCAGGCTGTGCGTTTACAGTGAAAAAGGCTCCCCTGGCAGCCAAGCCGCCGGGGGAGCCATAGACCACTCACTTATTGAAATTAGCACATGGCTAAGGTTGGAAATAGTGGCGCTGCGGCGTCACGTGCAGGTAAGTCTGCAAACTCGGACACCAAGAAGCACAACCACCAAGCACTTATTGAGTTTGTGCGCGGCCTGCCGGTGGGTCCGGCGTATGCGCCGATTTATGCGAGCGGGATCAGGTTCGGGAAGCACGAGTCGGTGAGCCATGGGAAGGCTCCGCACGAGGCGAGCCACCACCGGAAGTTTGGGCCTGAGGATGTGGCGCTGCTGCTGGAGCAGAAGCCGGAGACGTTCCAGGCCGTGGGCTTGTTCACCGGGATTCGCAGCGATGGCATCGTAATTCTCGATGTTGATGCGAATTTGCAAGCACTTACTGCTAAGTGGGGAAACAGTATTGCTGGAGCGCCCCAGGTACGCAGCACTAAGCCTAATGCTGCGAAGTTTGTGTTTAGGGTGCCGGTCGAGCAGAGGAGTGTGGTCAAGGGCCTGACGCTTAGTCAGAGCAAGTGCGGGTACGAAATCCTGTGGGGGATGCAGGGAATTATTGCGGGGGCGTATCCGGGCAGTAGTGACGGGAAGAGCGGAGCCGGAGCTTATCGGCTGGTGAGTGGGAGCTTCGATGCGATTCCTGATGCGCCGGAATGGCTCTTAGCGGAGATGCGGGCCAGGAAGAGTGCGGACGCTCCAGTCCAGGGGTTGGTGCGGAATCGGCGGGGTCTCGATTTTTCGGGGCGGACGCAGGACGAGGTGGCGGAGATCGTGCATGACTGTTTGCAGGTGTTGCCTCACTTGGGGAGGGGGAGCGAGGACCAGTGGTGGGCCATTGGGGCGATGGTCGCGGAGGCGCTGCCGACTGAGATGGGGTTGGCGTTGTGGACGGCGTGGAGTGCGCAGGATCCGGCGTTCGAGGACGACTGGGCGGATGGGAATCCGTGCGAGGAGAAGTGGCCGCGCTTGATGGAGCGGGTTGGCAAGCCGGGCAATCTCGGCTTAGGCAGCCTGGTGAAGCTGGCGGACGAATACGACCCAGAGAGGTTGCGATTTCAGGACTCCAGCCGGCGAACGATTGAGGAAGTCGAGGCGAGCCAGGCTCAGCAGATACGCCATGTCGTACTCGACTTCCCGGAGGTGATTCGGCGGGCTAAGGAGCTTATGGGGATTGATAATCCTGCGGAGTTGAACTATAAGATGCACGCTTTAGCGATTGAGGCGGGGTATAGGGATAAAGAGGCTCTGGAGCGTCTGCTTGTTGACCAAATTCAGTACGAAGGGCAGACAGACACCATGAGTATTGCACAGCTGCTGGAACAGAAATTTGACCGCAAATACGTGATACCGGACTTACTGCCTAGCCCTTCTGTTGTGCTGATTTATGGGGCTGGTGGGGATGGGAAATCAATAACGGCGTGGACGGTGGCGAAGCACGTTGCGATGGGATTGCCGTTTGTGGTTCGGGGCAAGCACGTGCCAGTGCAGCAGGGGCCTGTGCTTTTGCTCAACGGGGATCAACCCCTTGTGCAGCTCCAGGAGCAGTTGATCGACGTGGAGATTCCGGCTGAGGCTCCCGTGACTGTGCGCACAGACTGGTCGCTCCAGCGCTACGCGCAGTTCGTAAGCCTCGTAGAGAGCATTAGGCCTGCGTTAATTGTTATTGATTCACTTATTGGGTGCAGCGGCGGTAAGGCGTTTGATGAAAATAAGAGTGATTTTGCGACACCATTATATTGGCTTACTAGGAATAATGGAGTGCTGTTCCCCGCAACAACCATATTGCTTATTCATCACGCGAATAAGCAAGGCGGGTTTCGGGGTACATCGGCGATACGAGACGCGGTGGACGAGGTATGGGCTCTGAAACGGCCCTCAGAGCGCCAGCAAGAGGCTTTGGGGGCCAATTCGAGGGTTATCACCATCGAGAAGTCCCGCAGCGGTCGTGGGGGCACAGGGCTGCTGCTGAGGCTTGAGGAGGATCTGACCTTCACCCTCAGCGATTACGTGCCAGAGATTGATCCTGCCGAGACAGGCCCCAGCGGGATCACAGACCGCGTGCTGGCCAGGCTGCGCGTGATTTACCCGGAGGCACGTACCAGGGCAGACCTGAACGCGGATCCGATCGTGGGTGGCCGGGTCAGCGCGGTGAGGAAGGCGCTCCAGCGCTTGGAGAAGCGGGGTCTTATCGAGATCTCGACTGAGACTCACGCCAAGACAGGCGGTAAGCCGGTGCAGCACTACAGGGCTGTGCTTAGTTCTTCCCGCGTAGTAGTAGGTAGGGGGTGTCCCATTGGGGAAAAACCTTGTGCTGGAACGGATTTAGCAATGGGACACCAAGAGGCGTGTCCCATTGAGGATGGGGAGTTTTCCACAGATTCCACAGGGTTTTCCCCAAGACATGAAATGGGTGCTGGTACGAAGCCGGAAGGAGGCGGCGTTTCGGGCGAAAGCAATGGGACACTTCTGAAAAAATTGGAAGGGTGTCCCATTGCTCCCCCCTTGCGGCAGAAGGGAAGTGCCCCGATTGGGACACATACGGAATCTATACGCGAGGCAGCGAGCGCCGACGCGGAGCGCAGTAGCGGTGAGCTGGAGCGGATGCGGGCCGAGGCGTTCGGCATGTGGGACTGAACGGGGCGAGACACATGAGACCCAGAGTGAGAGGCTCAAGACGTGGCTAAGCCGGACATTGCGGGGCTGCTGCAGAGGCTGCAGGAGCAGGCAGATAAGCCACGTAGCGGCGTGGCGCATGGGCACGTGGAGGACATGTGCCCACGCCTGCAGGCCTACTTCAAGAAGCTGGAAACGCTCATCCCTGAGCCGCCGCAAGGCTGGCGAGAAAAGGCGCTGCCTCCTGGTTCTGCACCCCGCACAGGCGGTAAGCCAGGCGCTTAGTGGCGACGTGTTAGGCGCTTAGTGGCGACGTGCCAAGCGCTTAGTGTGCTAGACTAACGGCGCTCCGGGGGTACTCGGAGCGTTACTACCTTCACCCACGAGGAACATGACTGCAACGCTTACGAAGAGCGCTCCAGCGGAGCGGTGCCCGGTGCTGTTCGGCATCGAGAATTTGCATCATCTGAACACGGCACTTACGGTCGCGTTCGACTCGGAGACGACAGGGCTGCAACCGCAAGTGGGCGGGTTGCGGTTGCTGCAGCTCGGTGCGCTGGACCGTGCCATCGTTGTTATTGATTGCTGGGAGCTGGATCATGCGGGCTGGCTAAAGCTGCGCAGCTTCTTTGATGTGGAGCGCTACTGGATTGCGCATAATGCGGTGTTTGATTTGGGGTGGCTGCAGGAGCACGGCATTTACCCGCGTGGGCGGGTGTGCTGCACGATGCTGGCCTCGAAGTTGTTGAACAACGGAATACCGAATTTGAAGCACGGCTTAGCGATGGTGGCGAAGCGGTATTTGGATGTGGAGGTGGATAAGACGTTGCAGGCGAGCGACTGGAGTGCTCCGGAGCTGAGCAAGGAGCAGATGGCGTATGCGGCGCAGGATGTGCAGCTGTTGCTGGATCTCGACGCGATCCTGCAGGAGAGGTTGTCGGTGGCGCGACTCATGCCCGCTTATGGGCTGGAGTGCAAGGCGCTGTCGGCGATGGCGCAGATGCAGAGGACGGGGCTGCCATTCAATCGCTCCAGGCTTGAGGAGCTGCAGGCGTCGCTGGAACGCGACATCGCAACTTATGGCGAGCAGTTTGTTGAGCAGTTGGATGCGGCGCTGCCCGAGGAACACAAGCTGCCGAGAGATGAGGATGGGAGCTTCAATCTGCGGGCTAAGGCGGAAGGGGCTGTACGGCTGGGCACAAAGCGTTTGGCAGGCTTCAACCTCAACTCGCCTAAGCAGCTGGTGGCGAAGTTGGCGGTGCTGCTTGGGACGGTGCCTGTGGATAAGGATGGGAAGCCCAGTGCGTCGCGTCAGGCGCTGCGCAGTTACGCGGCGGATCACAGCGTTGTGCAGACGTACCTGTTGTGGAAACGGGCGGAGAAGCGCCGCCAGATGGTGGTGTCGATGCTGGAGCACCAGCAGCTGGATGGGTTCATCCGTGCCAGCTACCTGCAGCTGGGCGCCGAGAGCGGGCGCATGAGTTGCGTTAAACCTAATTTACAGCAAGTGCCTAGAGATAATGCGTTTCGTACTGCGGTGGAGGCCCCGGAGGGGTGGAGCTTTGTGTGCGCTGACTTTGGGCAGATGGAGCTGCGTTTGGCAGCGGCGATAGCACAAGATGCCACGATGATCGCAGCGTTCCAGGCCGACCAAGACCTCCACACACTCACCGCCAAGGCGATCTACGGCGGCGAGGTCGAGGACGGTAAGGAGATGAAGCAGCGCAGGCAAGTGGCTAAGTCGGCGAACTTCGGCTTGCTGTTTGGTGCGGGTGCCAAGGGGCTTAGGGAGTATGCGGGTGCAATGGGGATCACAATGACCTTAGAGGAGGCGCAAGAAATTAGGGATACGTTCCACGCAACTTATGCGGGTATTGATGCGTGGCAGAAGAAGAATGCGCAGGATGCAGACCGCAGTAAGGCGGATAAGTGGGCGGAGGTGCGTATTCCAGTTAGTCAAATGCGTAGATTTTTGCCTGGCGATACTAATAGGGTTACGGTTAGGTGTAATACGCCTGTGCAGGGCAGTGGGGCTGCGATTCTTAAGTGCGCCTTAGGGCTGCTGTGGCCGGAGTTGTGCGCGGCGGGGGAGAATCGGGTCAGGCTCGCGGCAGTGATTCACGACGAAATTTTGTTGCTTGTCCGCACCGGTACAGAACAGGAATGGGAAGCAAAATTACAGCAGCTTATGGAGAGTGCGGAGAGTAAGTGGTTGGGGGATATACCCCCTTTGGCGGAAGCGCATAGTGGTAAGACGTGGGCAGATGCTAAGTAGCGCTGCTGTTGGTTTATAGGTATAGTGGGTGTAGGTGTTGTGCAGCTTTGTGCGGACGGGTCGTGAGATTATTACGGCTTGGCTGAAGGATGAGATGCGGCAGGCTACTGTCGCGGATTTGCACAGAGCTGCGCAATTTCTTGAGTTTGCGAGGGAGGTGAGAGGTGGGTCGAAGCGGAATCGCAGGAATGCGAGAGCAGCGCAGCGGGGCTCGTGGCGTAAGTATGTGGATCCGCCTGCACGGTGGTAGGCTTAGCACATTGTTACGTGGTTCTTGCTTATGACTAAGCGGCATGGCAACAAGGTCCATTACCAGGTGTTGTTGGATCCGCATAGGGCGGAGTTGCTTGAGCAGATGGCGGAGCAGCAGGGTGCGCGGCCTAGTTGGCTGCTTCGAGATGTGGCGTACAACGCATTGCGACTTGCTTATGGCGGTGCGGCTTACGGCTTAGCTGAGGCGGAGGACATGGAACTGCGGAAGCAGTCAATTCGCAATCAGGTTAGCGGGCGCACACGCGCTTGACCTTCGGCGGAATGTGGTGTAACCTTATTAAGTTCACACCGCTTTCAGCAGGCTTATGACCTTTGCAGTGATTCCGGCTTCTGAGGTGCCTACCAGCACCACCCGCATTTCCAAGACCACACCGCTGCGCAATGCAATGCTGGAGTTGGCTATTGGGGAGGCCATCGAGGTCGTGTACGACAGCGTGGATCCTGTTGACGGGTATCGGCCCACCACCGTGAATCAGGTGGCTGGCACGATGTCGAGGCGTTCCGAGACCGTGAAGTTTTCCGTTCGTAAGAAGACGGATGGCACAGGGTGCTACATCATCGCTGGACCGAAGCCCGCACCAGGTGAAGCAAAGCGGGGCAGGAAAGCCGCCGCCAAGCCCGCCGCGTAAGCTGGGCATACCTGGAGCGTGTAGCCAAGGCAAGCGTTCCAGGTATCTTTAACACTGTTCTTAGTTCTTAGGACTACTATGCTCGCTGTAACTTTTTTTAGTAATGCTTTGTGTAAAAGCATAGGTTTGGATGAGGTGCATACGCTCACGCGAGAGCAGTTGGACGAGTTTCATGCAGAGCTGCTTGAGGTGGTTGAAGCGTTGGATCGCACTGTTACAGATGCTCATGTAAAAGCGAAAGCTAGTGGTATTCCTGCAGACCGTAATTGGTTGCATAGGATCGGCACGAAGAAGCGGATTGCGTTGAAGTTTGCTACTGAGGTGAAAAGTCGTATGGAGGGCGGGAGTACGCTCCAGCAGCGCTCTGAATATGACCGCATTTTTAAGGCTAAGTTTCGTGCTGTGCTTGAAGAGGAGTTCGGCGAGGCAGAACTTGTTGAACTTGAGCGTGAGGTTGCAACAGCGGCCAAGCAGGAATACAAGCAGTGGATAGCTAAGACGGCGCAGCGTATGTGGTACGTCCCATAAGCTGCGCAGCGGCATACCCATCCTTGCATTATTTGCGTACCAGTCCATCTACTTATTTGCGACTCATGACTACTTCGGAACACATTCACACGCTGCTAACTGTCCAAGAGTTTGGGGGTAATTTTGCTAAGAAGCTGGCGTGTGCCGCGCTAGCAGCTGACGCTAAAAACAGGCAAATTATCTTCGATGCGTTTCCGTGGATTGTAGAATCCTATGGACCTAATACAGCTTTTTACGCTATGCACATGCACAATAATCCCTAAGCGCTTTACGCCCTATTTACTGCACGCCTTTCTGCAACTTATGGACCCCAAATCACCGACCTACTTAGATGACCAGAGAGCTGCCATGATGGAGCACCTATTTATGTGCGATGGCAGGAACGATCCGAGCCACCCACACGCTTTTACTTACACCGGCTTGTGGGAGAAGTTTGCCCTTGATTTGGCGGCAAACTTTCGAGACGAGTATTACCCTGAATTGTTTGTTCGTGTGTGTAAAGCTATGAATGCGGATAATCCCGCGATTGTGCACAAGAAGGCGCAACAAGCTATCGAGACTTGTAAGCAAAGTCTTTTGGGGGATAAGTGGAAGTGACTGACCAAACCCGCAACTTACTGATCAGGCTGGCTTCACACATGGCGTATATGCAGGGCCAGCTGGAAGCACGCCACGAGTTAGACGACCCCGAGGACTACTACTGGTATCGGGAAAGCGTCGCTCTGCGGCAGAAGGTGACGGATGCGCTGGCGGATGGACCGGCTGTGCCCGAGGGCAGGGAACCGGCCTCCGTCGTAAGCGAGCCTAGCGAGGAGGAGCTGCTGGAGGAAGGGCCGAGCCTTGAGGAGGTCGAAGAACTGTGCGAGGAGCACTGTTTCAACGTTGAAGGCTACGAATCGATTGAGTGCCTGCAGGGGCTGATCAACGATGCCCTCGACCGCTGGGGAACTTCTAATTTGAAGGAAACTAGGAGTTCGTTAGGCGATGCGCCAGCGACCGCGCCTGCGGTGGAGGGGGAGCAGTGAGCTGGTCGATCTACTTCGACTCCAGAGGAGGCAGCATTGGCCGCTTCCACTGGGTCAACTCCGACACCCGCCGCACCTGCTCCAGCTGGACGTTCTGGGGCGATTGGTGGTGGGACACCGTAGGCGAACGATCCTTGCCGCTGCCTGCGTTTTGGGACGGCGACTGCGACAAAACCGCTACACCCGAGGATCAATGACCCGATCTTGTAGCAACGCCCGCGCCCAGCGCCTGATCGACGAGTTCACCGAGGCCGCAGCTCTCGACAGCGGTGGCTTCAGTGTGCGGCATGGCATCGCCGCTGTGCTGCGCCACATCGCGGACACCGAGGGCGACGCCGAGAGCTGGTACGCCGTTCCAGCGTCCTCCCTAGTGCAGCTGGCTGCGGCACTGACTGCCCCCACCCTGCTCGATCGCGCCATGGCTGGCGACAAACAGGCCGCTATGCAGTTTCTGCATGAGGCGGGCTTCACCGATGCGGACGGCCAATGGCTGCCGCAGTTTCAACCACAGGAGACCAATGACTGA
>Ga0099851_1000985_pt1 | contig 12032 bp, 15 predicted proteins | sample CB_VirMetaG_6_FD_78176 | JGI IMG/M metagenome (GOLD analysis project Ga0099851, IMG submission 78176) | Freshwater to marine saline gradient viral communities from Chesapeake Bay - CB_1508_2 Viral MetaG | ecosystem: Environmental > Aquatic > Marine > Coastal | place: USA: Chesapeake Bay... | reverse complement strand
GGGTCTCGCACCAAGGATGACTTCTTTGAGTTCCGAGAAAAAGTAGCCGCTGCGGTAGCGGGCAAGAACATGCTAGTGAACGACCCTGAGCGCATGACGGAATTCCTAAAAGACAATCAGAAACTGCTAGACGCCGCGCCGTATGTCAATCAAAAACTACGTGTGCTACGTAGGTTACGCGCAGAGAAGCAATTCTTAGAAAGCTCAGCCTCTGATATGACCGGAGAGGAGCGTAGGAAGCGGTTACTGGATATATCCAAGCTAGAGAACGATGTGCTGTCCGATATTGGTAAGGTGCGCAACCAGTTTAAATAAAAGAATCCCGGCACGAAGCCGGGATTCAGGGGGAGGAGAGACACTATGGGTACAACCTGTACCAGAAGGAGAGGACCGGTACGTATTTAGTATATCACCGAGTGCGCCAAACACCAACCCCCCAATATCCATTACGAACACCCACTCGGAGCGCTAGGCTTATACCTCGGTTAGCAGAACTACTACGTAGGGTTTTCATTACTTTATCGGTCTCTACGCATTTCACAAACACAAAGCCGTTGATAGGGAAGGTAGCCCAGTCGATGACGTACTGTATACCCTCCGTATCAATAACACATTCACTACGCTTTACGTGGCTCTGGCGTTCAGCTTTGTGAGTCGATGGCACGGAGGGTTGCTTCTTTCTTTTCCTCATCAATCTTATCCATTTCGTCGATACCAAACACCGACCCTGCTATGTTATCGGGGATCTGTATCATTAAGGCGTTCATGGGAGGCATGCTGATCGCGGTGCCCTTGGACATACGCTTTTTAACAGACTCAACTCGGACACCTTTTGATGCTAACGAAGTAGATACTGATGAGTGATTGATCTGGTTCTTCGCGCACCACTTCTTAAACGTACCACTTGCAATAAATATACGGCGCGTATCTGGCTCACAACGAATCAGCAGCTCACCCCTAGGCTCAACAATAGGCACCACCATCGTGTCACCGTCAGCGGGTTCGTTGCGGATCATCAGCAAGTTGTTGTAGTTCTCTGCCATGTATGCGGCGATATGATCTTCAGCATCGGAGCTAGACTGTGTGATGTTCTTAGATGTGTCGAACATATGACCCGCCACCCACCGTGCGATACGCTCTACGTCAATATCATGCAACCCTAGGCTGTGCGCGATGGTGCCGCCCGTTAGACCAATAGCGGCCATGGTTGACCAAATACGTTCACGCTGAGTCAGGTTAGCGGCGGCATCGGTTTTTTCCTGTGTGCGGCGTAGCATCGCAATAACTTCGCTTTGATGATTCATGATATACCGCATGTATGGTAGCCACGCCATACCGTAGTTGTGCTCAAGTTGTGGGAACAGCATATCAGTGTATGCCTTCGGATACTTACTACTGCGCTTTACCTCTACCTCAATCACGCGCATCAGTTCACCTTCGGGGAAACTCTTATTCATATACAGCTTATCTGCCACACTGCTGTTCGATGTAGTCAGTGTGGGTGTCTGCCATGACGTGAGGTTAAGTCGCTCAGTATTGGTGTGAGTCTCCATACGGTTCTTACCCCGACCGGATGTGCTAGCGTATACCTGATCCGATAGCTCTAAGGGTTTCATGTTGGTGATCTCGTCGATCGTCAACGGTAGGTGACGCATAACCCCAGCACGATGGATTCGCACGTTATAGGTATCGTCTTTCTGCATGAGTAGATCAAACGGATGACCCCAAATACTGTTAGCCGCAAGTAATGCCGATGACTTACCGATACCCGAGTGCTCACTGACTAGGTTATATAGCCCCCCACGCAGGGTGGTGAACTGCATCAAAGGCGCACCGAAACTCAAGAACAACGCAAACGCGTAGGCTTCCATATCCTCATTGGCATAAAAATTAATCACCTCCTTCCACTTGTGAAAGTCCCCCCGCTCGGTGAGCGCCGGAATAATGTTGGTGTTTCGTGCAGCAGGCGGGGCGTAAATAATATCTTGCCCTTCAGGCTGGTTACCCACCAACTCTTTCGTGCCGACCACAAACGTACCGTCTGCCGTCCATCCCATCTGGGATCTAACTTTCTCTGCTTGCTTTGTCATTTGTAAGTGCCTCAACCATTTTTTAACGTACATTAAGTATTCGCTGACCTGCTTGGTATCTGTTGCCATGATGCCGTGTTTAGCAAATACGTCCCGGAGTTTGTCTCGTGCAACCGCATCGGCTAGGGGAACACTGAACTCCCTAATACCATCTAACGGTAGGTGCGCCCGAAACCACAACACTTCCCCCACATCGGGGTCATTCATACGACGAGTTACATATAAATCGTATTCACAGATCTGTACGGACGTATCTGGCTCGCCGGAAACCTTCATCACTCTATGTACACCCACCCCACCCTTAGGGCGGAAGTAAGGCTCAGGGTACTCAGGGATCACCGCACGTATTGTGTGAGCAGGTGCATCGGGTACTGGAATCTCTACCGTACGATCTTCTTCAGTCACTGCTGGGGGTACGTATTTTCCCAACTGCGCAGGGGTGGCAATGCGCCCTCTGTGTGGACACTTCTGACATGCTTCGCTGTTAACCCTCTCAAACGCTTGGCAGGTATATGGGCCATTGGTCTGTGAGGCTTTTTTACTCGCCGCATCAAAACTGTAGTCTGAGTGCCCCTCTGAAATCTCCCGTATAGCAAACTCTCGATCCTCGCAAATCTGTGCCACCGACAACCCTGCTCTCCACATAGGCTCCGGTAGGGATACTCGATGCTCCTTAATATGTACTAACTGTGCACAGGTATCTGAACGCTCCATGATATTTTTAAATATGGTGACCCCAACAATGGCTTTGGTCGTGGCGTCATCTGCATACTTAATGTGTTCAGGTATATCAAAGGGTAGTTCTTCTGGTGCATGGCTAGTATCACTGGTACTGCTCGCATCCCCTAGTCCTAACTTTGATGCAAACTCTATTAAGTCCACCTCGGTGTACTGCTCAGTCATCACGCTAGTGGGCTTTGGGTTGGCAGGGTCCCTGTAGTTGCCTGATCCCGGATAGCGTAGTAGTCGTGCAGAGTCCGTGGTGCATGAAGTGTCAACGAGCAGTCCATGCTTCTGGGTTAACGCCTGTAGTCGCAACGCAATAGGCTTCCAGATCTCTGGGTCTAGCTCTTTGTTAATCGGCCAATACAAGTGGATACCGTTGCCTGAGTTAACCCATAATGGTTCAGGTAGCTCTGAGTCAACGATGAACTTGTCGATAGCCGCTATAGCGTCATCTTGCGTTTTGTATGCCTTATCATCCTTCTCCTTACCCGCGTCAATGTCTAGCCAGAACGCTTTTAACTTCTGCGTCATAGCCTGTGTGCGTTTGCCGTGCTCTTTGAAAGTAGCAGGTGTGAAATACTGGTTAACCCCATCAACGACAGCGTCCCCAATATCTGCTAGATCATCAACCGAGTCTAAAAATACATGCTCGATCTTGTCCCCTGCAATTCCGGCAAAGCAGTACACCCCTTCTGTGGGTGTAACCAATCGGAAAAATTCTACGGGTGTCATTGTGCGTCTCTATTTATGATTATTTACTTTTGATCACTGCTACTAACTTCTCCATGTGAGCAGCGCTGGGTTCGTACCGACCCGTAAACCAATCATAAACAGCCATACGTGACACACCGACAGCCTTCGCAACATAACTAACTGAGATACCGCGCTCTATTGCCTTCAGTCCCAACTTAGACCCTTTCGATGCCGAGGACGATTTAGCCAGAGCGCGTACCCTATTTAAAAATTCATAAGAATAACCGCGCATCTTGTGCTCCAATTGAGGGTATGGGGTAGCCGAAGCTACCCCCTAAACGACTACTTACTCGTCGTCATCAGCCCACTGATCGAGCACGGATTTGACGTCTTCTTCTTTCGTCTTACCACGTACACGGGGCTCGGTCTCTGCGTCATCTGCGGGGGTTGCAGGTTTAGCATGTTTCGCCGCGGCGGCTTTGACCACGGCTGCGGTTTCATCATCAACTTCAACACTATCTGTGTCCGCGGCTTTCTTAGAAGTAAACCGCATGGTGATTGCATCCAACGCATCTACAGTCTGAGCGCGTTCACGGCACATGGTGTACTCATCTTCCTCAAGCGGACGGATGGGTTTGAAGGTTAACTTTGGTGTGGCTGAGTCTGTGTCAAACCGCATTTCAGTAACCACCGCCGTGATAGGCAGGGTGTGCGCATCAAGAAACTTTGCGTACTGGCGTAGTGGTAACTTACCTTTATCACCCTTACCAAACACTGACTGCGAAGGTAGCACCAACTGCAACACATCACCCTCAAGGTCGTTCTCTAATGCCACTGCCAGATACCGGCTGTAACGACACGCACGGCTCTCACCTTGACCTGACCCCTTGATATTCTGCTGGCACGAATCACACCGTGAGCTTTGTGGGTTTTCAACTGCGGCGTCTGGCGCCACACCATCTGACGACCAGCAAGCAGGGCCGTTGTTCTCACCTTCTCTAAACACACCTGCGTAGAACGTGCGGTATTCCGTTGGGGCGCTGTTAAGGATCACCATGTTCATGGCACGATCCTCGTTCTTCATAACTTCTTCACCACCAACGATCTTGCGAAACACGCTACCCTTGATCGAAATCTTAGGCACACCACCTGAGCCCAACATGCTCTTTGTGATGTCATCGCGCTCAAGCTTCTTGAGGTATGCAGGTAATTTATCTTTCTTAAACAGAGTGAGGTCACTCATATTAGCTCTCCTTAACATTGTCGAGTGGGGGGTTAGAGTCTACTACTTTATCTGCGGGTATTGCAAAGAACTTAACTACATCACTCCAAAAGAACCGATAGTGTGCGCCTACCTTCATACTTGGCAACGGGTCTACTGCTCTGCGAGCCATGGTTAGTATGGTGGCTCGGCTAACACCTATGGTCTTTGCTACCTGAGCGGTACTCATGGGGCGTTCGATAATCATGCTTTACTCCTTCGTACTGATACGGTGTACCGGTTGTCGACGTTAAGCCCAATAGGCATCGCGTCAGGGTTTTCCTTAATAAACTCACGCATCTGGATCTGAGATATACGGCGCTCTAACAGGTCCGGTGCGTTGTTCTCCATGATAAATTTGTGCATTGCCTCCCAATCACCCGGCCAATACCTTGTTTGCACCGTACGTGATACCGTACCAAATTTGGTACGTAGGCTATCTACACCGGTGGTTTTGCATAGGTCGAGCAACTGACTCTCTACCAACTCCATTTGCTCTTTGATCGTGCCGTCTTGCTCTTCGTACTGCGACTTCAATTGGGACCGGAAGTCCCGCATTTTGATGTATGCTTTAACTAACTTGTCTGCTGTTGCGTCCATGGCTCTCTCCCTAATGAACTTATATTGTAAAGGTACTTCTTTACATTGTCAATACTTCTTCAAACATTTCTAACAAACTTTCGTTGGTGTCTTCACAAGTGTCTAACGCCTTGTAGCGTTTCTGTTCTACGGGGCTCCCCTGCAAGCGCACGACTAGGCATTTGTTCTTTTGTCCCGCACGGTGGATACGTGCGTTTGCTTGCACATAGGTCTCGTATGACATGATGGGACCCCACCAAACAATCGTATCTGCGGCGTGTAGTGTGATACCGTGTGACGCCGCTTGAGGTTGGATGACAAGCACCTTGGGTTCGACTTGCTCTTGGAAGCGCTTAATAATATCAGCACGTTTGTTAGCAGATACCTTGCCGTATATCGTGTCCACCGTGTAGTTCTTGGCTAGCAGTTTCTCTTGTAGTAGCTCAAGGGTGTTGGTGTATGGCACAAACACAAGTACTTTGTTGGCAGTCCCGTCGATGACTTCACGTAACACATTGAACCGTTCGCTGATGTCTAGCTCTACCGTTGCTTTGTCATCTGAATACACTGCGCCACAACTGACCTGCAATAATTTCTGTAGCCCCACCGCCGCGTTCACCGCGCTAATGGTTTCACCTGCCGCTTGTGCTGCCATGTTCTTACGTAGCTGCTCATAGAGCTTGAACTGTTGTTTGGTAAGTGGTACGTCCCGTGTGGTGTATATGATGTCTGGTAAGTCTAGGCAATCATCTTTGGTAAACCGTATAGCAGGCTGCAGGATGCGATTAACCACATCAATCGCTGAGCGCTTAGGTACCCATTTAAACGTGGTAATTTTTGACATCACCATATCGCGATACAATCCAAACGACCTAGGTGCAGACGCAGGGTTCATCATCTTTGCAAGCCCGTAAGCATCTAGCGGTGACTGCGAAGCGGGGGTACCTGTGGCCATCCACAACCATGTGTCTGGACGAACTAACTTATTAATTGCTTTCCACCGATTGGTTGTGGCAGTCTTCACATAGTTGGCTTCATCAATAATGATTAGGTCATAGTCAGCCGCAATCAACTCTTTACTGACGATCTCGATACCATCAAAGTTAATGATTGTGAAGTCTGCCTGTTCGGCAATAACTGCTTTGCGTTGCTCACGAGTACCATGCGCTACATCTACACTCCGGTGCATGGCTCCGTGAAACAAATCAGCCACCCATGCAGCTCGCATCACCGACACTGGGCATATCACAAGCGCTCGTTTGATAATACCTAACTTCATTAAGTAGTCCGCCGCCCAGATCATGCTTAACGTTTTACCGGTGCCCGGATCGTTAAATACAAACGCCCTACGGTTTAGTGTCAGGAAGGCTGATGTTTGTTTCTGGTGGGTAAACGGTTCGCGAGTGCCCGGCCACTTGTACTTCGCAACTATGGGGGATGGCACGTTCTTAATACGTAGGTTTTTTAATACCTGCGCTTCCTCGATACCCCAATACACTAGCACATCTGCGGAACCATCCTCGTGTGTTGCGAGTATCTTGCTCTTTGGGATAACTTCTGTTACCCGCTTTGGGTTACGTAGGCGCATCTTAAGCGCTTTGTTTTCGATTACTTCCATCTCTCTTCCTCAATAGCTTATCGCTCCAAAGTAGTCTTTGAAGTTTTGCGTAGGCCCCGATAAAGCACGGGTTTCAAGCTGCGAAGCCTGCCAAGGAACGTCACTTACGGCCGCTAACACCGGTACCTACTGATCTAAAGACTTGTTAGAATCCTTAGAGCGGTAGATATTTATTTCGACTTTGTCTTCGTCTTACCATTTCTACTGCGGTTCTTACTGGGGGATACTAAGCGGGTGCCATCAGAATTTTTACCGCCTTTACTGATCATTTTTTTATGGTCAATATCTTTTCCCGTGCGGTCTATACCCTTGGCATCGTAATCCCTACGTGCACGTTGTCGCTCCATGCGCCCTTCATGCTCACCACGTTCTTTCTGTAACTCATACTCTCGCTTATACGGGCGGTCCTTCTTAGGGTTCTTATATGCGATAATCTCACTCTGTTATCTTTTGCCATTGTGTGCGCATGACACCACAGGGCACCACGCCCTGCACAAACCTGATGGTACGGGGTTCCAAACACCTGTCTCATACGCTGACTCTAGCCGTGACACCTCGGGTAACCAATCCATCCACATCTTAGGGGCGTCATCGCTTCGGTACTGCGTTGGTATCATTTTATCCTCAGGACAGAACAGCAGTCCAGCTTTAACTTTAGTGACCTGAGGGAACAATTTAAACACTGCTAACGACATTAACTGCAACTGACTGATATCGGCGTTCTTGGATTTACCAAACTTATAGTCAATCATTCGAGCAGTGCTCGTTTTCGCATTTATTATCAGTAGGTCAATCGCACCGCGCAGCCACACTTCCTTATCAAAGAACCCACACGGTTGCATGTCACGGGTAAGGCCGAACTTATACTCACAGTGCTTGTCCCCTTCTAAATTCTTCAGGGTGTCTAACTGCTTGCGCATAAACTCGTACTTACCGGGAATATCTACATCCTCAGATATGTACAACTCAGCAGCTTTGTGCGCGTCAACCCCATACAGCATAATCTCTGAGGGTGACTCCTTCACATCCTTAACCACCTTTAAGTGGTAGTACTTCTTAGGGCACGATTGAAAAGTTTTAAGTGCTGAGTACGACCATGCTACCTGTGGCATTTCATCTCCTAGACTGCGTATCCTCTCGTATAACCCTAACTGTTGTTAAAGCCATCCTCAATTCTACCAGTGCTTCGGTACCTAGTTCTAGTGCTTTATCATAATCATTCGATAACAGTGCGTTTTGCATGGATTTAAATTTAGTTTCGTGGTAATTAAGTGGGGGGTGTAGTCTATGTAGTCGCTCATCATCATAATCATCAACAGTCTGCAAGGGTTTTACCAAATCCAGCTTCCGCATCGAGCGGTATAACTGGCATCCATGTGGGGGGTGTGCGCATTACCTTCAGCACGAAATCGACTGCTTGCTCTGCCTCATCCTCCTTTACAAGGATATAGTCAGCATCGTGAATCGTCAACAACGTTGGGTATCGCTTATCAATCACAAGCATCTGCTCGGCCATGACACAACGCGCAAGGCTCTGAACCAACCCCTGAAAGAACTTGGCGCCGTACAGATACTCCTTACCCTTGCGGGTCCGGTACACCCACTTCTTCTTACCTTCTTCCAATAGGTACTGCAAGCCGGGGTACCGCAGGTGTAAGCCTGATGGTAACAGACAACCGACCTTACCCTCAACTTTCACTAACCCTGACCTACCATACGTACGCTTTTCTCCATGCAACATACGGTGCAAACAATCCTCACCATCAACCCACGTATCCTTAACATGAGAGTACTGCTCGCGGTACAGATCGACAATACGCTTGGCTTCAACCTCACCGATATCGGTACCAGAACCGACCTTAATAGCCTGACGAAGTTTGGCGGCACCGACCCCGTAGATCAAACTCAACTGCGAGGTCTTGCCAATAAAGCGTTGTTCTTTGGTTACATCATCATAGGGCGTGTCGAATACTTTTGATGCAAAGTCTTTATACAGATCCCGACCATCCCCCAACTGCTTGAGCTTATCCATCTGCCCTGCCAACCACAACCCCACACGTAGCTCGATGTTCGATAAGTCAGCACCAACAATGACGTAGCCTTCAGGTGCGTGAATCGCTTGCTTAAGTGTGGTAGCCCCACGGCTCGGTAGGTTCTGCATATTTACAGCTTCCATACCTGACCAGCGAAACGTCCTAGCCCCTGCGTACTTAAGCGGTATCGGGAACGCCCCACGTGTAGCCATATCAATAAACCGTTCAGTGCGGGTCTCTTCCAATGTGGTCTTAACCCCTAAGCGAGCCGCGGCTAGTGTTTGCACACGAATGTTGTCATGCTCTTGCAATGCCTTAAACCCGTCATCAGTCTTAGCAAATGCCCATGCTAGCTTACCTGTCGTGGGGCTTATCTTTGTCGGTGGCACCACACCCAATGACTCCAAGAGGCTGGCAAACTTATCGTTCGAGCGCAGTACCTTCTGTATCTCCTCGTGTGTATCGCCACCAATAATAGCCACTGCGGCTAAGTCCTCACGACCAACGGCTTTTAGTGCGGCTATCAGGTGGTCCTTCTTGCTATCTCGTACATCCTGTAAATGTGTTTTCAGTAACTCAGCATCAAGGTGTAGCAGGGGGCGGGTAAACGTACGCAGGGTCATGTCAATCAACTTCAACTCACCCAGCGGGAACCCATCGGCTATCATCTGCTGATAAATGGCGTACGTTAAATTCACGTCATTGATGCAATACCCTGCGTACCGCTCGAGCTCGTCAGGGGCGAAGTCTAACCGGCGCTTACCTAGCGCATGAATAATCTCATCACCTTTCTCACCGACCCCGTAATGCTTAGCCAAACTAGCCAACGACACACTCACATCCACACCAAGTGCGGCGCGCCCTATGCACATCGTGTCTAACATCCGCTTGGGGTGTATACCAAATATGAACGACAGTATGCCCGCATCAAACATCGTGTTCTGTGCAAGTAACGCGCTCTTGCCCCAGTCAAACTCCCCCAGTGCCCGCTTGATCTGCTCTTTGTCACCTGTGTACCACTGGGTGGGGCCGTCGTTAACCTTAGCCGCGAAACCAATAACCTCAAAACGTGGGTCACGTATGTATGCTTCGGTGGTTAATTTTTTCAGTGAGTACTCGTTGTCGTACAGCGTTTCAAAATCGAGCGTAATTAAATCCATCACAAGCTCTCCAGCATCGTAACCACATCATCTAAGTTGTCTTCGTTTACCATAATTGCGCGGGCACCTGATTCATTAATGAGTCGTAAAGCGCGTTCTTGCAACATTGATAGCTTACCCTTACCTGCCTTGCACTCGATCGCAAAGAACTTACCCTTGTAGCTACCCACAATATCTGGCACACCCCTTGAGGCATATGGCCCACCGATCGGCATAAAGTAATACGTACTGTAGCTATCTAGGATCTTGCGTACCTTTGCTTTGACTTTCGCCTCGGGGGTCATTGCCATATTCTTTCTCCGCTCGCGGGAGCGAATCGAGCGTAGTTCGAACGGAAAGCGCGTCTTTGTTTGCCCGAGATCTGCTTTGTGTCTTTATCGATGTGCATCGTAGCCACTAAGTGAGTCCGGAACGACGGTAAGTCGATATCGAGAAGCTCAAAATACAGTTGGCACATAAAGTTATCGATAAATAAAAACCGCATCGCGCCATGAGCCTCCGTAGAAAGTTTGGGGTCTTTTTTACCCCCCACCGGGCGTTCGCAACAATCTGTAATCGCCTTAGCAATAATCGCCGCGAGCAACCTCTTTTCAGGCACAACGCTATTATGTGTTAACAATCCCGTAATCATGAGCACCTCCCTCATCTATAAAAATTAAACCCATCACACTTCTCCACAACGTTCAATCAATGCCGCGTACCCACATATATCCACGACAGAGTCACGGTGGCTTGGGTCATTGGCTAGACGCGCGCTCTTTAATAGCACCATCATCACGCTAACATCTTGGGCTGTGAGTTCCCTGTCGCCTACTGAATCTAAGTATGCGTTCCACATGCTCGCAATGGTGCGTAGGTTTTTTGATGGGTGCCCGTAAGTCTTCTCCCTGTCGCCGTAGATAATGGTCTTCGCTTCTTCTAGCACTGACTTATTACCGTTAGCGGTGTCGAGCTTATTCTTGATGAGATCCTGTGGTGTTTGTGGTTGCTTAGCCATATGCTCCTCCGCTGATGTGGTTCAGATACATACTGTTCACTTCCCGTTGCTCTTGCTCGTTGCGTTTCGGCACGAGGGCTTCGGCTAGTGCTTTGTAGTGCAGCATCTCAGGGCTAGCTTCAACCGCCGCCACCGGCGTGATAATAAATTTTCCCACCTTCTTACGCACCAACTCCTGATCGCGCACTGACGCGGGCTTCTCTACATCAGGTAACGATCCCATTGCGTAAAGGGCTGTTAGTGCTGTGGGTGCTGTACGCCGCCAACCGACAATGTATACGCCCTCGATAGCCTTCATGGTTTTCAGTACAGTGCGCACGGAGTACACACTGCATCCGGCTAGGTCTTGTATCTCATACGCCGTTAGACCTTTCTTCGCCCGTGCAATTACCCGAGCAATCTTAGATTGTACTGGGTGTGGTGAGTCATAGAAGTCTTTAAACGTTTGCGGTCTAAACGACTTGCCCGCTGTTCTACCTTGTTGCATTTTTGCTCTCCTTTATTTGACCGTTTTCCAATCGTGCCCATTACCTTTTCTCATTGCATCAACGGATGCTTTATAAAGCTGCATGGTAGCCCTGTAATCTCGGTTGTCGTTGTTACGTTCCCGAGTATCCTTCTTGTGCCTAGTGTTCGCAACATACAAATCTGATACCCAGTGTTCTAGCTGTTCCGCTACCTTTAGCCGCTGCTCGTTGGTGTTGGCGTCAAACAATTTATCTTGTATCGGCTTCATGTAGTAGCCCGTTAATACTTTTATAGGCATATTTTTTATGTAAGGACGGAGCGCTTTCGGCATCCAAGGGTATATGTCATGCACATCTTCAAAGTTGGCATCCTTCAACCCCACTGCGTGTAGGTACGTACGTGTAGGC
>Ga0099851_1000983_pt1 | contig 12043 bp, 4 predicted proteins | sample CB_VirMetaG_6_FD_78176 | JGI IMG/M metagenome (GOLD analysis project Ga0099851, IMG submission 78176) | Freshwater to marine saline gradient viral communities from Chesapeake Bay - CB_1508_2 Viral MetaG | ecosystem: Environmental > Aquatic > Marine > Coastal | place: USA: Chesapeake Bay... | reverse complement strand
TCGATGCCGGCAGAGCCAGCCAAGGAAACCGTGATCGTGCCGCTGGTAAATTCAGTCGCTTTCACGCCGGCGCGGTAATAGGCGATTTCGCCCTGAAATCCGCCTGTTTCGATTGGGCTGGTAAAGGTATCCACATCGCGCCAGGTCGAATTGTCATAGCTGCGCTGAACCGTAATGGTTGCTGTGAAAGTGCCTGCAATGGACAAATCGAATGCGCCAGACAGACGGATTGAATCGGTCCATTCGTCATCGCCAATAATGGTCGCAGTGACCAAGCGTGCGTCAGCCATTATTCAACTCCCATTTCTGATTGCTGTGCCGCTATAAGTGCTTGATACGCAGCTACAACTTCTTCTGTGTGAACCGCAGCACAGATACCCTGTACCTTTGGATCTTCGTTGGAATAGTCATCGCCAGGAGATACTACATGGCGGCTAAAAGAACGGCTGATTTCTACGCCATCCTTCTTGATGATCGTTGCAGTACGAACCTGTACATGGGAATACTCCCCAACGACTTCGATCTTATCTACTGTTTGTTCTTCGGTTAAATTTGCCATCGTTTATCTCCTGTTGTCCGCCTCAAGAATCCACTTGAGGTAATTAAGCTGTGAAATAAATCAGAGTAAAACTAATTTCTCCATCATTCCAACTTGAAGCACTAATATAGTTACCGTTTAAGGAATTTGAATATACGACTGGATTTCCACCATACAGACCAAAATAAGCAATACTTGTGTTAATAGTATTTTTACCTATTGAGCCACCCTGGTGAGTTGATGTGCTTGGAAATCCTATTGGCGTAAAACTTGTTGGAATCTGAAAGTTTCCGGAACCTGCTGTCTTGCCTGCAAGAACGACTTTAAATACTTCAACAACTAGATTGCCCATCTTTCTATAATATCTTTCCCATGACCTTGTTGTTGCCGTGAATACAGTCATAGTTCCTGACGCGCTTCCTTCCTCATAGTCATCCAGATAATTCGCTGCTCCGGTTCCGCCTAGATAGATGCCGCTTGCTTTGATGCTGCCGTTTACATCGAGCTTTTGTGCGGGGGAGGTGGTTCCGATCCCAACATTACCACTGGAGTCGATACGCATTCGATCTATGTTGCTAGTTCTAAACTGAATAAAACCAGTTTCTCTATTGGTAATATAACAGTCGCTATCTGTGACTTGAATTAACAAGCCATCTGTTGAGGCGCTGCCTGTAACACTGTTTGCAATCTGCAAATTTGTAAAATTGCTGGCATCATAGACAACAAAATTACGGGCCGGAGAACTTTTCCCCACCCCAACATAACCTGTAGCTCCATCAACAAACAGCGCATTAGCATTGGTATCTGATTCAACACGGAAATCAACATCTGCGCCCGCTTCGTTGATAACAACAGCACCATTAAATGCCTGAGTGCCAGTCCATGTTTGATTGGCATCTAGCTTGGCTGTGTCTGCGTCATAAGCCTGCACAGTGCTTCCAATGTCTGTATCAACTACAACATTGCTACCACCGTTTTGCAGTGTTCCAGTAAAATTAGCAGTGGTGTCGTCATATTTAGCCGTGTCAGCGTCATAGCCTTGTACGGTAGAGCCAATGTCCGCAGACTTGAGGATGGTTGCATCGTATGCTTCCACAGTCGATCCAATATCAGTATCGACCAAAACATTCGATCCGCCGTTTTGCAGTGTGCCAGTAAAGTTAGCAGTGGCATCATCGTACTTTGCGGTGTCAGCATCGTAGCCTTGAACAGTAGAACCAATGTCTGCTGATTTCAAAATTGTGGCATCGTAAGCCTGGACATCTACACCTACTTCAACATCCATTGCTTGCTGTGCAGCAGAAGCCGTTGCAGCGGTAAACACATTGTCGCCTACAGCACCAGATCCCAATGCTGTGCGAGCATTAGCTGCCGTAGTAGCCCCTGTGCCGCCATTGGCAATAGCAAGCGTTCCGGTCACCGCATTGGATAAATCTACAGTTCCACCCTCAATGCGCTGCCAAGCAGAACCGTCATACAAAGCCCAGTCACCGACCGTCCAGTTTGTGATTCCGCCAAGATTGGTGGAGCCAGCAACAGACACAATCCAAAATTGCCCAGCATCCGGTGTAAGAGCAGTCAAGTCTGGCGTATTGGTTGAGGCATTCCAGTTGCCTTGCAGATTCAAACCAGTAATGACACTACCGCCAATAGACAGAGTACCGTCAATCTCAAGATCACCTTCAATGGTTACATCATTGAAAGTCGGGTTTCTGCCGAATACGCCGCCATATTGCTTGATGCTCATGTCAAATCCTTATGCGTCAGTTGCGCTTTCAAACTCAGGCAATGTCTTTAGATACAAGTAAGCCTGCTTGATGAAATTATCTCCATCAAGGTCTGGCTTAAAGTCATAACTTTTTGCTGTCAGAACAGCGTCGTTTTCACTAAAAGAAACAGTAAAGTCAATTCTATTTTTGTTGCCAGAAATTGAGTCAACTTTTATGTATGCGTTGGAAACAGAAACAACAGAATCTTCTTTTTTAATTACACCAAATGATGTCTTTACAAAAGTTTTAGCTGTTTCTGAAATGTTCATTTGCAAGGCCATGATTTACTCCTATTGGAAAATAATTCCATCACCGGTAAGTGTATTTACCGTTTGACTAACACCACCAGTTCCGCCATCAAATGTGAACAACCCGCCATAAAAAACACTAGCCCTCGGAATCGTTGCATTTCTAGCGCAAACTTTTCCGCCATCCAATGCTTGACAAGTTGTTGCAGCATCAGTTGCTCCGGCATCTCTTGTGATTGTTGAGCCACTGATAATTATCGTAGAGCCAGTGCTGGCTTGAATTGGAACATTGATAATTCCAGTCAATGTTCCATAAAAAGCACCAACACTTCCGCCACTTGCGGTAACAAATGAGCCTGAGTTTGTTTTTGTGTAGTCGCCATTAACGACTGGAAGGATGGCCCCATTTATACCATTTACAGGGGCAGAAGCCGTAACAGATATTGTTGCGCCTGATTCTGGTTCAATTTGAATCCATCCTGCATCAGTGCCATCAACTAAAATGTTGGTGTCCCATACATAACCGGATTCTAATTCAATCTTAATTCTGCCAGTCATTCTATAACCAGAAATATTAGAATAAGCTGGTCTGTATTTTTCCAAAGCAAATTGAAATGCTTTTTGAATTGAATCAAATGTTCCAGTAGCCCCAACAGTTAATGTTACGCCAGGGCTGTTATATACAGAAACAAAATTTGATGGGTACTGTTGAACACAAGGGCCTGGTTCAGAAATTACAGCATCATCGTTAATTCTATTTATCTTTGTACCAACGCCTTGCAATTCAACATCTTTTACATGACCCTTGCTGTAAAGGTTGTTAATAACAACCCCAACCATTGCATATCCGCCTTGGTCAAAATATCCCCTTGCACCGCTGTTCGTAGTTACAAGAGAACAATGATCCACATAAATATTTTCGGCTGTTCTGATTCTAAAATCAGTAACACTTGCTCCAGATCCATCAATGATGATGCTATCAAAAGTAATATTTTGAGAATCAGAAATTGCTAAGGCTACACTAGCAGAGCCGCTTGAATAAGTAGTATTGCTAATTCTTAAAGAATTTACATGGTTATTTTTTGACCGCAATGTTTCGTCTGGAACAGCAGGGAATTCATCAGCAAAACTCCAACCATAAACCGTGCCAACAGTAGGAGAATCAATGGTTATCTGCCCCCATGAGCAGAATTGGCAATTCTCTGCTTTTGATCCACCACCTCTTGCAATATGATGATCTACACGGAGAAACCGTGTTCTTGATTCATAAGTAGTTCCGCCTTCAACAACTCCAATATATCCATATTGACAATATGCGGATGAACTAGACTGCGTTCCAGTTCTAATTCTTTCATCAGTAGCATTAGCGCCACCTAATCCAGAACCAGATCGGATAATTTTATTGATCCAAAAATTTTCCATTCCCCATAAATAGGCAGAGTATCTACGAGAATTGTTGATTTCTATTTCATTGATATACAAACCATTGACCAAATCTGCCGTGTTTATGCTTGTTCCATTCCAAACAGAAACGCCAGGGCCATACGCATATTGCACAAGAACCTTGTCATTGATTCTTAAATAATCACCCGTGATGTTGAGCGACCCTTGGATCGAGCTTGATGCACCCCATTCATTGTTTTGACCATTGCCATCAACAGTAAAATCACCAAAAATGCTGATGTTGTCGCCACTAATGGTAAGAACACTTGTGACAATTTCTGATCCAGTGACAGAAGTATTGTCTGGCAGCTTAAACACAACACCACAATCCATAATCAATGTCTTGCCATTGCTTGACAAATCAATCGGATCATAAGTTGCGGCATTTACAAAAACACAATCATGCGCCGCAAGTGCAGCAGTTAAGGCTGCCGTTGCACTTGCTGGGGTTGCAAGAGAACCGAAATCTTGAACGCTGACAGATTCGCGCAATTTTGCTTGGACCGTTGTTGCAACAGCACCAACACCAGCAGCAATATGGGCAACAGCAGCAGAACTTCCTGGCGTTGCGGCTGCCAAAGTTTCAACCGTAACAGTAGCCGCATCAATGGCAGCTATTGTTTTAGTGGACAGCGCAACATCGCCGCTAGGAGAAAACCCCAGTAATTTATTGGCGCGCGTGGCAGAAACAGGAACCGTGGTGTTATTGGTTTCGGTTTCAGGAATCTTGATTGCTCGACCGCTTTCATCGCTAATTTGCTGGGCAATCATGGTGAGCTTATCCAATGCCCTTTCATGCGATTCAGCAGGGAATGGATCGTTCGCCGTGTAGTCTGTTTCCTGCGTTTCAGGGACATCGCGGAGGATTACCAGGGTTTCGCCAGATGCCGGTGCAACAATCATATTGACCGTGCCGCCAGCAGGGTTTCCTGCGCCGGTAACGGTGTAATTCGTGGTGATTGTTTGGACGGTTTCGACCCCTGCGGATGACCGTAAAATCACCCTTAGATGGGCGTTTTCCAGAAAATAAAAGGGTACGGCAAACGCGGTAGTGGAACCGTTGCCCGAATAGGAAACACGCGATACTGCGCTTGCTACTGTCATTTTTTCTTACCTCGGTAATCCAAAAAGTACGGCTGCCGGACTTTCTGTTCTTTCATCCTCTAGGGCCATAATTCCGTCAAGTATGCGGTTGACCTGGTTTGATGGGAAGTGTAGCAAAATGCCGGCAGAATTGATGGCTCTCTTGCGGAGAGCGGTGTCGAGATCGCCTTGGGAAATCTGTGTCGCCAAGCCCTCAAATTCGGCAATAAACCGAACGCCTGCCGGCCCTGCATAACCAAATCGCGGATCGAAAATCGTCGCAAATTCGCGCAATCCAACAACCGTCCCCATCAGGTAGCCGACTTGCTCACGCAGCAGACCGGCAATCAATTCTTCCTCATCCTTTTCCTCGCCACCAGCAAGCAAGCGGACCGCCTCGCGGATGGCAAATCCAAGCACTGCCGGAACAACCAAAAGCATGGCCACATCGCTGGCCAAGCGGCCAATATCGAATGGGTTGCGGAAATTGGTTTTTCCAAACGCTTCCTGCGTCAGGTTCAGCGTTGTGTTGAAGTAGGAATAGAAGTTGGTCCAAATCTTCATCAGGCCAGTGCCGCGCTCAATCTTGGCCAAATCTTTAATCAGACCCGATGCCTGGGATTGGATAACAGCCTGGTCGGCCATTGCGATAGCTTTCTTCTCATCCGCGCCTTGGGCCAGCGACTTCTCGTACTGGCCAAACCAAGTCGGGAAATCCACCATTTTCTGGAACTGGATGATGAAGAAGAAGAACGAATCCTCAAGTGCGCCATAGCCTTCTTTGAAAATCGGGAATCGGCCCTGGCGTTTCAGCACATTGCGGATTTCGTTGATTTCGCGGTTTTGCGTCAGATAGCGCGTGCGCATGAATTCTGACTTTTCGTAGATCACTTTCGCGCTGCTTTGCAGCTGAACTGCGTTCGATCCCCATTTCTTGATCCCCTTGGCCACCCATTTCGGACCAATGCGGACCATCGACTGCGTAAGACCGAGCGGCTGCATCAAGCCAGTGACCAGGTTCCAGCCCATAAATGCGATGGAAACACCGGCACGCAGGTGCGTCAGTGACGATTCAAAAGCATTTTGCGGGATGATGTCACCGGCGGTCACATCGCGGATCGTGTCGTTGATTTCGCGCAATACCTGGTCGCCGTAATACTCATTGATTGTGTCTTTCAGCGTCGTGCCGTTGACGCGGTGGTTCATCACCTTGTTGAAATCAATCAGGTATTCGCGCAACGCCAGATCGTGAATCACCTCGCTGGTGTGTTCATAGATGCTAGAGAAATCAAGCTTGATCGCACGGTCCAGGTTTTCCAAAGTTTCCTTGGTGTAACCGTTTTTGGTCTGGCTGCGCACATACGCGCCGGACTTCATCAGTTTGGTTGATTCCTCAATTGTCTGCGCTTGGGTTTGCGTGGAGCGAATCGGATCGTATTTGATCGGGAAATAGCCGCCAGGCATCGTGCCAAACTTGGTTTCAAACGGCAGCGGCTCGACCTTTTCTGGCGGGATTCCATACAGTTTTTCGTACTGCTCGGAGATGTCCGGCCAGTAGGAATTCAGATGTTCCCAGATGTCTTTGACAAACTTCCAATCGCGTTCTTCTAGGCTGTCCAAAATCGCGTCGATTTCGGTCTGCGTGAACTTGTTGCCGTCAATCAAACGCTGGCGGTTTTCCGCACGGCCCCAGTTGAGTGCCACCATCAGGCGGCCTTGCAGCGTCATGCTTTGATTCAGGCCAGGGATGAACTTCTTGGCAAACATATCTGTGCCGCGATAGATCGTGAAAATCTCGCGCAGGCGTTCAGTTGCCTCAGTTTTCTTGATGGTTTCCCAGTTTGCGCGGTCATTCAGCGGTCGGACAATCAGATCCCACATCATGCCGCCGTCTTTCCAGCCATCCATTTGCCGGAAGATCGTCGAAAACTTGGTGTGAATCAGCATGAATCCCTTGGCCCAGCGACCAAGACGCTCGCTCGGCAGGGCGGTTTCAATCTTGCGCTGCTTGCCCTTCTTGGAATTGGCGCGGATATGGTCAATCGCGCCACCCGCGACTTCATTCAGCTCGCGCTTTTCAGCAATGAACAATAACTTGTTCTTGATTCTGGCCAGGTTGGCAATGTTCTGGACCGCCTCGTTCACGGCTTCCAGCTCGCCTACGGTCAGTTGGCGATAGTTTACCTGGCGCGCATCATCCAGCACAGACTGCGGAATGTTGACCGGTTCGCCTTCGGCCTCTTGGCGGGCGACAAATTCGTTCAGTTTGGCGCGACGATCCAATGCTCGAAGTGAGATCCGGCGGAATTCGTAGCCATCCAGAATTGCGTCGATTTGCTCTAGGTAGGTCTTACCGGCCTTGCCAATGCGCTGGCGGGTCGCCTTTTTGTCGAATTTCGACATATTTTTGGCGATGGTGTCAGCACGGTCGCGGGCTTTTCTGGATTCCAGATACAGGAAGTGATTGAGCAATTCCTTCTGCTTGGCATCCGCGGCTTCTTTGTACTTGCCCTGCAATACCAGCTTTTGCGATTCCTTATTGTGCTTGCGCTGGGCATTCAGGTAACGCTGCGGCTCTAGGTCGCGGACCTTGGTTTCGGCAATGGTTTCGCGGGCGGCACGACGGAATGCGGACACAGGCGGCATCTTGAATGCTTCGCGTGCCGCTCTGCGCTCCTCTCGCGCTCTTTGACGCTCTAATTGGACGAATGGGCGTACTTCCCGCTGCTTGCGGCGCAACGCTCTCAGCTCGGCTGCAATGACCTTTTCGCGCTGGCTGTTGTGCAGGGCCAGCATGGCCTCGTCGGAGATCGTGCCGTCGGTCAGCATATCGCCATGACGCTCACGCATTACGCGGTCGGTTTCGGCCTCGATATATTCCCTGCGCGGGCGCATTTCGACCAATGCCTTGATGAACTGGTCGGCATTGCCATAACCCAGCAGGCGGGCGGCGGCCTCGACCGGCATTCCGCCTTCTGCTGCATAAATGCGCTTGAAGGTACGCGGCAGGCGTTTAATGTATTCCTTGCCATAGCGGGCCACCAACTCGTCGCGGTCCAGCTTGGTTTCGCCGTCGGTCAGCTCCTTGAATGCCTGGTAAATCGGCAGCGCATCGACTTCGGCGGTGACTTCTTCTTTGACTTTAGCGCGTTCTTCTTTCCACCAGGCTTTGCGCTCGCGCATCAGCTGATTCATCAGCTTTTGCTGCAACGCTTCCTTGCCGCTTTCGGTAGCTTGGACGACCGATGCTCGGTATGCCTCAAATTCGGCCTCGGTCATACCCGCAGACGCAGCATCTAGGAACACAGGTGCGACTTCTAGCTCGGCTTGCGCGGCCTCAATTTCCTGGTCGCTGGCATAAATGCGGTCGAATACGGCACGCACTTCGTCGGTCAACTCGACATTCAGACTGGTGATGGTCTTGTAAATCTGCTTCAACCAGTTTTTGAATCGCTGGAAGATTTCGCGCAGGTCCAAACTTGGGGCTTTGCCCTCCATCAAATAGGCTTCATTGGACCGCGCAAACTTTTCGTGCATTTCGACAGCACGGTTGTACTCTGCGCTGCCTTCTTTCTTGCCATCCAAGGTAATGTCGGCACGGGATTCTGCGCCCAGATATTGCAAAATCTTGGCGTAATCGTCTTTCAGCTGTTGGCTGGCTTGCGGCATTTCTGCCAAGTCACCCATGACTTCCAGATAGAAATGGCCAGATTCATGCAGGAAGGTCGATAGATCGGCCTTCTCAAACAGCTTCATGTTGAAGGTGCGCTTCTTGCCTGGAACACGCGGACCGAATTCGATTGCCCCGCGACGGTCAGCAGCATCAGCTTGGAAAAATATGGTTTCGGTGTAGGTATAGCCTTGTTTTGCCTTGGAAATTCCTATGCCATTTTCAATTTCAATAGAATCCAAAACACGAATGTCTAAACTGCCTAGAAATCCTGCAATATTGCGCGCCATTGCATCGGACATTCCAACATTCGCGATGAATGCGGTTGCAGGATTTGCCATTGAAACAGCACGGTACAGCTTGTCCATGCGCCCGAATGCGCGCAGTTCGCTTGCTTCTTCTGGATCAATCGGAATAAATGCCAGCGGTCGGTTTTGAGAATCGGCCAACACAACGCCGTTTTCTCCGCCAGAAAGCTCAACAACGGCAGATGCAGCTTGTCCTGGGCTTGAGATTTGTGGGCCAAGGCGATCTTCAACTGTAAGGATGCGCTCAACAACTGGGACTTGTGCGCCTTTTTTGGGTGCGCTTGTAACGCCGGTTGATATGGTTTTATCGACACCAGACATTGACCATTCGCGGCCTTCACCAGACTTTCCGCCAATAGCAAACAATGCTTGCGGAGTAATATTGCTTCCGCGGAATGCCAAAATAAGACGCTCATGCAAGCGCAAGTCTGATTCACTTAATTTTGCGTTTCCGCTTGGATGATTGTGCGCAAACCAGATATTTGCAGCACCTTTAATTCGGAATGCTTCGGAGGTCAGTGTCGCCACATAAACTGCCGATTGGTTGTAGGTTCCCTTAAACGATCCGACGATTGCCAGCGGTTTTCCGTTTTCGTCTGTTACCAGCGCGTCCAATCTTTCATCAGCACCACGAGCAAGATAAGCCATCGCTTGTGCGGCCTGCTCTGGTGTCTGAACGATTGTTTCGCCTATTTGCTTGGTTGATTCTTTGACGACTTCGGTTCTTGCGGCAAAAGTGCCAGGTACTTCATCTTCGGTAAATGGCAGCTCAGGCTGGTCTGGATTGGCTCTCATGCCTTCTTCGGCTGGCATGCCAAACATATCAAGCGTGTAGTTATCACGCGGCGCAGACTGAAACAGGGTTTGCTGGCCAGCGGCTTCTGCGGCTTGACGCAGCTGATCGTTGACCGCCTCGATGTTAATTACATTTTCATCCCAGATGACATAGTTGTGCGTGCCTTGCTCGCCTCTGCGGCTATCGCCATCCAGATACCGCAAGCCAGGAATGCCGATTGAATTCAGCAAATCGCTGGCAGCTTGGTCCGATCCAAGCGCAGTAGATAAATCTTTGTAAAAGATTTCTCCTTCGTTGCCGCCAGAAATTCCAGGCTCAAGATAGTCTTGCAGCTGAATACCTGGAAGCGTACCGCCTTTAGTTTTAGTTCTTTCCGCTATTTCTGCTTCGGCTTTTTTTAATTTAGTGCGAATTAGTGCCGGCTGTTGGTCAAGACCAATATCCCAGTCTAACAACTGCGCATCTTCTGGAATGTCAACCTGATAGATAACGCCTTCCGGCTCGATATATTCGATATTTCTTGCAAAAACTCGATCAAACAGGTCTTTCTGGGCCGGATCAAACGATTGCGTAACATAGAACATATCGCTTGGCACATTGGCCTGCGACATATTAGAAATAATGACATCAAGATTGTTGTATGTATCGAAGATGGCATCTGTTACGACATTAAGGTCAATCTCCGTTCCAATGTCGAAAAGAATTTTTGCCGATTCAGAGCTTTTTGTTTTATTTGATTCTAGAAGCGGCTGGACGATGTTTTGATCTTGATATTCAAGTTTTGCAATCGCCAAAGTAGCATCAATGAAATCATTGAGCGCGGATTCAGCAGCAGAGATATTTCCGCCGGATTCTTCTACGCCAAATAAATAATCTTCCTTCCACGCTTCCAGTTCGCTGCGGGCAGTTTCTTCGTAAAGTTCTTCAAATTGCTCGCGGATGTCTGCTGTATATACAGACTCGATTTGCTTCCCAAAGATTTCCATGCGCGGCTCAGTCAGCGCGTCACGGTAAAATTCAGCAACTTCTCTGCGGCTCGCAAAATACAGACCCCAACCATAGGCTTGCGCGCCCTCGCCAGTGCCAATCGCTTCCAGCGAGAATCTGTCAAATACATGCGGAGTGCCGTGGAACACGGACTGATACAGCCTATTGACCGCATCCTGAATCTGAGGATCGTCAATCGTGCGTGCAGCCTGGTCAATCAGGCGACGGACTTCGGCATTGTCCTGAATCTGCTCTAGGTCGATATTCAGCGCACGCAAGAATTCATCCAGCCCTTCCAGCTGGTTCATCAGGGCCATCAGCTCGCGGTTGATTTGCCCTTCTGCAAATTGGATGTTGCCGCCCAATTCTTCTTGGATTGCCTGGGCAAGATCGTCGGCAGTGATTTCTTCGGTAGTCCGGCCAGTAAAATATCCGGCCTGTACGGCCAGCGATGCCGCGTCATCCAAGTTCATGCCGGTCGGCTTAATCAAACCGCGACGCTGTTTCTCGACATCGATCAATTCGCCAGACGGCACTACACCGCCTTTCTTAATCAAGAAGTCAATCAGGGTTTCGCCATAGACATCTTTTTGCTGCGGCAGGTCGCCAGCGCGCAAACGGTCAATCAGCGGATCAATGCCAAGATCGGCAGCCTGATTTTTGGTCAAAACTTCGGGCAGTGGGCGCGTGACGGATAGCTCAAATGCATCCATCATTTCCTGCGGTGTCATGCCGGCACGCTCGGCCAGATTCATCATGGCCTTGGTGTGTACGGTGGCATAGGCATCGGCAGTACGCGGCTCATAGCCTGCGTCAATCAATTCCTGTACAGCAGCATCCTTGATTGCCTGCAATTCCGGCGTTTGGATTTCTGCGGTTGCAGCCTCGGCATCAGCGCGGATTTGAGCCAGGATTTCTTCTTGATTCTGAGCGTATTCTTCGGCCTCGCGTGCAGTCGGCACATCTTGGCCCAGGCGCAGGTCCGGCATCATTTCTTGCAGATCATCCGACGGTGCGACCTTCTCAGCGAAGGTTTCCATCGGGATCACCAGATCGGTTCCGGCTTCTACGGCTTCGTCATAATTTTTTGCGCCAATCTCAGTAGCAACCTGGCGCGGGTCCATGCCCTTGCTTTGGTACAGCGTAGTGAATCGATTGGCATCGATATACACATTCTGGACTGGGCCATCCTTGACCAAGG
>Ga0099851_1000979_pt1 | contig 12067 bp, 24 predicted proteins | sample CB_VirMetaG_6_FD_78176 | JGI IMG/M metagenome (GOLD analysis project Ga0099851, IMG submission 78176) | Freshwater to marine saline gradient viral communities from Chesapeake Bay - CB_1508_2 Viral MetaG | ecosystem: Environmental > Aquatic > Marine > Coastal | place: USA: Chesapeake Bay... | reverse complement strand
TTATAAATTTATCAACTTCAATTTGATATTTGTCGGCTAATTTATGAGAAGATTTTTTTGGAAAGACTTCAAGAATAGAATGAACTGCTCTACCTTTCAATAGAGCAGTCATGTCCTTTTCTTCCTTTGGTGCTTTTATTATATAAGAATAATAAAATTTTCGTGGACAGGATTTATATGTACTTAATTTACTAAAGCTGTACGGTTTAAGAACCATTAAAAGATACTGTTACTTTATTTGGGCAATCTCCATTACCACATGAATATCCAATAACTCCGGAAAAATCCATTCCACAAACTGAACATCTAGTTGAATAATAATATTTTGTTGGTTGAGGCTCAATTGGAATCTCTGGAAATTTGACTGGTTTTTTTAATTTATTGATTTCAGACTCAAGCTCATCTAATCTCTTGTTAATTTTATCTATATCGTTCATTCTACTTTCCTATATCACAAACAAAAACATTTATATTGTATTTATTAAATACTTTTTCATAGACAGGTTTAACTTCAGATTCCCAATCTAAACCACCTAATCCACACCCAAGTTTAGAAATGTAGAGATTATATTTAGTATTATTTAAACGTTTAGATAAAGTGTTTATGCATTTTTCTATAGCACTAATACTAGCATATTTTTTCTTAGCTTTTCCATAATTTAGCTGTGTATAACAATTAGCAATAATAAGATTCTTTTGTACTCTTACAAAATCAACTTTTCCAAGCAAATCCTCAGATGCGCCAACTTCATAAAATCTTTCTGCGACTTCTGGCCATGCTTCTTTAATAGCTTTTGCAATTCCAGAACCAAAACCACCAGAGCAGTTACACCCATGTGCAACCACTCCAGTTTCTATTTTAGTTAAATCTTGAATTATTTCTTGCATTAATCTTTAGAGATTAAACGTCCAACACTATCATCAACTTCGGAATTTCCTTCCAACCATTCCTGGATTTTTTCTTCTTCAAAAATTTCCGAATCAGATTTTTTCTTTCGTGCTTTAATTTGATTAAGTGCCTTTGTAACTACAGCAACTGGGACACCTTCTTCTTTAAATTCTTCTTTCAACGCTTTAATATCTTGATCAATAACTTTTTTATCAATCAATAAATTCAAAAACCGCTTAGCGAAATTTTCAATATTTTCTCTTGCTTCTTCTGATGTTCTAATTTCCATTATTTAATAATCTCCCAATCATTTGCCAAAATATCTGTTTGACTTGCCACCCACGGCACAATCATATTATCAGCAGTTTTCATATCTATATGCGAATGATAATTTACTACTGAGCCTTCTGGATAAATTCCAAGCAAAGGTTTTCTATTAACTTCAAAAGTGCTCCCAGAAACAAGAAAAATAAACATATTTTTTCCGTTCCAGCCTTCTCTAGCTACTTTTTTACCTTCTTTTACTTTAGTCAGAGCCCAACTAAAATTTCTTTCTTCCATTTTTTAACTCCAATTAAGTTTCTTTAACATTTCGTCTGCATCTTGTTTAGCCTTTTCAATTTGTCTTTCAGTCCAAACTAGATAATAATAATTTTCTTCTTTATTATATTTTATTCCATTATAAAATTCATCGTGTAATTTTTCTATTTTTTCTTTAAGTTCATCAAATTCTTTTCTAGATACTTTCATAATTTTTCTTTAAGTCTTATCTCTGCCATCATTCCAGAAAATAAATTTTCGTCGACTATTTTTTTTAAATCTAACCCACGATTATTTAATTTTAATTGATTTAGATCTTTTTCTCTATATTTACTCGGCTGTATATAAACTTTATGACCAAGATTAGAGTATTTAATAGAATTCAAAACGCCGGTTTTATCATTGTCTGAGACAAATATTGGTTCTTTTAATTCTTTAATTCTTTCAATTGGTATTGTTGCTCCAATTGCGGCAATAACATTATTATAACCCAGCGATAATGCATCAAATATTCCTTCGAAAATATAAACGGGTTTAGATTTATCAATATTGAACCAATTCCATATTTTATAACCAATATTAGCTTCATTCATATATGTACTAAAATTTTTATTATGAATGTTTCTAGAATAGAATCCGTACATTTTTCCATTATGATAAAGAGGAATAATAATAGAATCAGTTATATTATAGAATTTTTCACCTATTGTTAAATTCTGAAAACCAAAATACCATTGTCCGTATTCTTCATTGTACTCAAAGCCTCTGGATTTTACGTAATCTAACCCATCTTTTGATTCTTCAATTTTCTTAAAATACTCCGATAAATCATGAGCTATTATAATAGTTTTATCTAATTCTTTTGTTGTTTCCTGTTTATGAACTGAAAACACATCATCAGAAAAATCTCCAGTGGATAATCTGTTTAATGTGTCTGAAAAATTTTCACGTTTATACTGATCAAATAGCGCCGGATAAAAGTCTTTTAAAAAAGAATAAACTGTTTTATTTTTACATGGGCAATCACCATTAAAACATGAGACGTTTGTTATGTTATTCTTTATGTACAAATGTAAACGTTTTGAGTTTTTTCTTTTTGCTGAATCTCCACAGACTGGACATTTTGCAGAAATATCTACATCTGATTCTTTGCCTATTCTATCAGCACCGACTGCTAGTTTAAAAAATTTTACATCTATTCTATCTAACATTAGCTTCTTATTCCAGACATTGCTAAATTTGCTATTCCTACACAGAAATTTATAACAGCAATTCTCCAATCAGACAAATATAGAGAATACCCGCTTGCTATAATTTGCTGAATTCCAATAAAGAATACAAATGGATTCGGAAAAAACTGCAAGAAATTTTCTATCATATCATATATTCTGGAAAATGCTTAATTAAAAATTCTTTGTTTTCATTTATAGATGTCTTATCTCCAAATTCAAGACATTCTTTTAATAAATCACACCATAAACATGAAGGATGTGTGCCACACAAATATTTACTGTCTGGGTAAAAATGTCCTTCAAAAACTTTATCAAAAAAATTTCTGAAAAAATCTATTTTTTGTTGCTCAGTGCTCATATCATATATTCTGGATGAGCATTCATCACCAATCAAAGTCCTCTGCTGTAAGTTCTCTATTAAGTTTAAACACGCTTGGAAGATTCATTAATATAGAAGTTAAATTATTTTCTTTTAAATAATCTTCAAATTCTTTTAAATTATAGTCTGTTTTTGCTTCTTTGTGTCGAATAGTTATTTCATTCCATATATTAATAGGAATACCTTCTTCCATAACTAAAGTATAATTTCGATTATAATGTTTTCTATACATAGGATGGGAATCTAACCAAGCATCAAGAGAACCCGCTTTAGAAATCTCTTTTTTGAGATTACTTGGGCCAAATCTTCGCTTTAAATAAACATCTTTAATTCCAGTAGACTCACCTTTTCTATTTAGGACATAAACATTGAATTTTTGAATTAATCTAATTTTTTCTTTTTTATCTAAATTAGCTTTAAATTCCATTGGGTTTTTTAAATCATGTCCTTCTTGAAATAAAAATTTTAGAAAACTTTCTGAAAATTCTGTACCATCAATAACTCTTGGAACGCCGTCTGCTGCATCACCGAGACAAATATGTTCGTTTAACCAAACTTCCATATTCTCATGTTTATTTTCAGCAACAATCCATTTTTTAGTCAATGGACTGTACTGAAAAACATTCTCAGTGTTTTTCTGAGCTTGTATCATATCTTTGTCTGGGCTATGTATGAGAATTTTTTCAAATTTTGAATATTCTCTACTCAGAACAAGAATGACATCGTCAGCTTCTGCCTTTGGCACATTTACAACTTTAAAAGGAAGATTCTTAGATATTTGATCCAATAAAGCATTAAAATGAACGAAAACTTCATCGTAATTGATTTTGTTTTCTTCGTCTGCTTTGCTTACTCTTCGTTGAAGTTTATACGGAGGATAAAAATCCTGTCGCCAGTATCCATTAGACGATTCATCCAAACAAAGTACTAAATTTCCAAAATTATTTTCATGCTCTTGCTTTATAGAAAATAATTCTTGAAAAAAGTAATACTTGGCTAAACCGATAAAATCAGACGTTAAATATTTCCCATCTTCTTCTATCGGTTTAGCCGAAGCAATTGATGAATGAAGCGTTCTATGAATAATCGATGATGTGTCGATTAAAATCATAGAATAACTCCAAATTTATTTTAAACTAAACCTTCTAAAAGTGCATCAAGAGAATCATCTTTAGATTCAGTTTTTGCTGGTTCTTGAGCTTTTGGTTCTGTTTTGACTTCTGCTTCTGTTGAAGCTTCAACAGGATTAACCTCTGGTTCAGCTTTTGTTGGTTCTTGAGCTTTAGGCTCTTGAACAACTACAGAATCATTCGCCTGGCCTTCTGAAAAGGTTACCCATTCCAACTTGCGTTTCAGTTCATCATAAGAAAGAAATGCTTCTGGCTTAACCAAATCAGATAATTTGTAAGTGTTTGCTTTAATATCTTCAAGTGCTTCTTCAACAGAATCGTAAATTGAAGTTACATCATTAATCACTTCTGAATTATCGTAATTAATTTGCTCATTAGCGCCTTTCTTTGCAACTAAACGAAATGAATTTCCGCGAAGAGGATTAAAGAGTTCTTTAGGTTGAGCACCAAGAGCACGATCTTGTTCTGAAGGATCAAGTGCCGCTTGAATTTTATCTTTCATTTTTCCAGACATAGAATACAGAAAAATCTTGCCTTCATTTTCTGGATTAGCGGGGTCTTTTAGAATTTTGATATTCGTGATATAACGAACACCTCGACCAAAGGTTTTTGAACCATATTGTACAACGTTGCCATTAGAATCAAGAACATTTTCTTTTACACCAGCATTCCAAAGTGATTGCCATCTTTCTTGAAATGGATCAGGTTGTCCAATAGAACTTGGTGAGTATTCTGAAACAAAGCGCTTTTTACCATTTTTAGTGATAGTTGTATTAATGCTAAAAAGTTTTTGAATCATTCCTTTTTCTGAATCAGGAAGGAATCGAATAAGAGCAGCACCAGAGCCGTCTTTATTTTTTGCGAGGGTGTAGAAGCGATCATCACTTCCATAATTATTTGCTTGTTCTGCGAACGGGTCAGACCCGGTTTCTTCTCTCATCGCATCGAAGTTAAAGCTATCTGCGTCGATCATTTTTTTCTCCATTTGTCTAATTTAATCGAATAGTTTTGAGTCATTTTCGGACTACATCTAAATTATATCCATCAGTGTTTAATTAATGGATATTTTTATTTATATTTTTCTTAAATAGATTGAATTTTATGAACAATATTAAAAATTTGGGAGCCGTACTCTTTAACTAATTTTTTAGCTATTTCGTCTGATACTTTTTGATCAAATTTCTTTTTGTTGTCTGCACCAACTGATTTTAAAGCTTCTTTAGCCTTTTCAAGGTATGTTCCTTTGACTGCTGGTGCCAAATCAAAATAATACATCTTTGACTCGTTCAAATATTCTCTAAAATTCATTTTTTGTTATACTGTTAAAATTATATTAATTGTTTGGGTATTTTTGAATAGATTGAACCATCCAAGCGCCCTTTAAACTTAAAGCAGAACCTTTAATCAATTTAACTTTTAAAATATTTGTATTGTATACACCTAAAGAAATAACCTCAATGTCGTTATTGTTTAAAGTTTCAATCCAATTAGAAACAAATTCATCTGTTAATTGACTTCTGGTAAATTTAACTAAATAAATTTTTTCTGCTTCACCCAAATATTCTCTAAAATTCATTTTTAATCTCCCGTTAAAGTTTTATTTTATTTATACTTTAACAGACAACATCAGCTTAAATCCTTCTAGAGATTTATTCAACATAAGAATTCGATAAGAATCGCGAGCAGAATTATACTTCACATGAACAGAATAATCTGAGCTTGGAATCATCTTGAAATTTTCAACAGGAATTTTAATCTCAAATTCTTTAGAACTCTGAGCAGATTTAGAAATACCAAATGTATTAGACTTAGCATTGAATTTATTTGTTGCCCCAAGAGAAATTTTTACGTCTGAGTCTTGAGCAGAAAAAATTACTTCAGACAAATCTTTAAATACACCAGTAGCTGATTTAATTTTCTTCAAATCATCAACAAGCAAGTCAAATTCCACTACACTTGGGACTTCTTCAGTCTTTACAAATTGTTCCGGCGATTTATCATAAGCATCCATTAGAGCAATATTATCAGTAATGAATACTGAACTGGTATCACCATTAGAAATATTAATGGTATTTTCAGACAGATCAATGCTTCTATTATTAGGAAAAAGTTTCACTAGATTCAAAAAATCTCCAAGAGAATCTTTCAAGGCGATATCTGAAAATTGATCAGAATCAAGTTCTGCAACATTAAAGAAAACCATCATATCTTGCGCTTCAGATACAGCAACTGTTTCAGGATATTTTAGAATAACAGAATTTGTTATCCCATTAATTTGGCTAAGTACGTTAATTACATTTTCATTAAACATTTTATTTTCTCTATATTAGGAATTCAGGATATTTGTCTTTGTTTGAATCATCTATAACAAAACAATCTTTTTTAGATGCATATTTTGGAACTAATTGCATGCCGCGTTTTACGTAATAAACAAAATATGATTCTGTTTCGGAATAAAAATTATTATATAACTCTTTATTTAATCTTGGAGAGATGAGTTCATCTTTTATGAATATTCTATGAATCATATTACATATTCTGGATATTCTTCTTTTAGTCTAGAAATATAGTACTTGTAATATTTACTTCTCTTAAAATTAGACAGAGGTTTTCCAGATTTTAAATCCAGAACTAAAGAATAATATTTTAGTTCTTCTTTTGAATCAAATATATGATCAGCTTTTAAATCATCTTTATGGACAATATAATTTTTAAACTGACTTGGAATTAAAAAATCGCCAACTTCTAGATAAACAAATGTATTTCCATTTTTAGTTGCATAAATTTCTTTTAGATTTTTGTCTGAGCCCATATCCAAAAGCCAAGGGCGTTGTAAAATTCGTGGTGAGATTTTGGAACTCTGATAAAACCATCTTCTGTTGGCTTAAATACAGTTGAACCGCCGCCAGACAAAGAAATAAAATCACACTTATCAATAATTTTACCATACTTAGTTTCAATAAGAGACAGCAAGTTCTTAAGATATGTTTTCTTTACTTCGTCAACGTAATCTTTAAATGGATGCTTTTGTCCGCGCAATTTATAAATTCCAGTGTCAATAATTTCTTTAGCTTCGTGCAAAGTAATTTGTCGACCATGAACTTCTTTTACTTTTTTCGCAACTTCAGTTGCAATTTTCATAATGCCTTCTCTTTCAATACCTTCAAAAAGATTCGGAGAAGTTTTCCCGTCAGTTACGAGAAAAAGATCCAGTGTGTTGAAACCGATATCACAGCCAACGTACGTTGTAGCACCAGTAAATTCTTTTTGGATATTCGGAAAATTGTTTCCGTATTTGTCAATTGTTAATTTAGAACCGGCGCCTTGAGGAAGAATATAAACATCAGAAAAATTATATTCTGTTCCATTGACTTCAAATTTCATCATTGATTCTTTAAAGTGCCCGGAATTTTCAATTTGAGCTTTAGATAATCCGGAAACAATTATATCTGGTTCTGTACCAATTAATTTAATAGCATGAAACAGAAACAAAGGTGCATAATATTCCAAATTTTTATAATCTGTAATATCAATTAAATTTTCAGAAGGTAGATGACTTGCATGCTCACCAACGTAATAGCTATGATCTTTATAATCATAGATTCTGCTGTCAGATACGTGTGGGTTTTTATTTGTGATTCCAATCATAGACGGGAATTTAAATTGGTTTTGAATTTCATTTCCGAACCCAAAAACAACTTTTACATCACCGTAGCCAACATCTAAACCAAGTATATTTTTACTCATTTAAAAAACCCTATTAAAAAATTAATTATATTATTTGTGTATTTAAAAATCCAAATTTTGCATTTCTTCAGCAACAAGAACTTCTTTCTTTTCTCTAACTATTTCTGGAGGATGAACAATTTCGGACGATACAGAACCAAAGTCAGCCTCAGTGTCCAAGAAATTATTACTCTGTGTGCCAGAGCCTTCTTCTAAGACACTTTCTTTCAATGGTTGTGTGGATATATTGGTTCCATCAGAGAACGTTATATGAAGCTCTGAGACATCCTTAGAACATTCTATATTTAGTTTAAATGTCAAATTAATAGCTCCGGTATTTGATCCGCTATATCAAACATAGTTTCACCATCAGCTAATAATTTTAATTTAGTAATATCGAAAATATCAGTATAAAGATTGTAAAATTGATAAGAATTTAATTTTCTTTTAAAGCGATTTCCAAAATTAATTCTTTCTTTTAATTCATCTTCATAAAATAGAAACGAATATTCATCATTAGAATATTCAAAATAATATCTTTGTCTAATTAGACCAGTCAGTTCAAATAGTTTCATTAGAATTCAATATTCTTCATTTCATTTGGTATTTCTTTTTGTTCTCTATTTGTGTCTTGAGAAGTTGCTGGTGGCGCCTGAATCACTGGTTTTAAATTTGTCACAGATTGTTCTTTAGCGTTTGTCTTATAAGAACCTTCTGTCAATGGATTAACGTTCACGCTCTCAATTTCTCCTGAATCATCAAACTCTATATCTACATTGATGTGTTTTATCTTTTGCCCTTCAGGCAAGCCCTTAATTTCGATGATCATTGTCTAAAAATATTTCTTTCTTTAATTATCTTTTTAAAAATCATATAGCAAAAACCGAGCTGAATCATTGTTGACTCTACATCGGATGAAAGTTTAGTATAAAGCGGTTCGGTTAAATCAATACTAAAACTACCTTCTTTATTATATAAGTCTAAATTCTTTTTAATATCAGAAAAAGGAAAATAGCTTTTTCCTGCACTATACATATCTTTTAGTCTTGATACTTCTCTAAATTTGTAAGATAAAAATTCAAATGATTGAACTAGTTCTTCATCTGAAATTGAATCAAGATTATCTTCTCCTAGATAAGAAAAAGCTACATTTCTTATCTCATCTAATATATTATCTGAAACTATATGTTCTTCTTTTTGTTCTATCATATGAAAAGTTCCGGTAATTTATTTTTATAATCATCCAAAATTGATTCTGTCTCTGGACAATTTTTATTCATTAACTCATTCAATCTTGCTAATTCTTTAATATAATTGTTTTTCATTTTTTCTAATAGTATTAATTTAGTAATAAAAGCATAATCTTTCGAAATGAAAAAGATTTTCTCTCCAACCAACTTATGAAGAATTCCCTCACTAATGATTGTTCTACCATGTAGAGTAGAAAACTTGGCGTGGCCAGATGATTTCTCAATTATTTTTCCATTTTTAACTTCATAAACAACACCTTTTTCGACTTTTAAATCATCTGTGATAATAAATTCATAAACTTCAAGGTGCTTGTTATATGTTCTTTTTAAACCCCTACTCACGTGTGGTGCTGTTATTCCATAAAATTTTGTTCCAGGTTTTAAATCTTCAACTTTCACAATTAAATACTAAATTTGTTTAAATAACCTTTCCCTTTTATCTTTGGTCTATGATAAAAACCAGACTCAAAGTACGGGGTTTCAGAAAACTTTATTAAAAAATCTGAACCTCTGAATATTTTCCAATTTAATTCTGACTCGAATCTGCCGGGTTCAGATAAATCAGAAGTTTTTTCAAGAAGAATCTGACTTGGGCTTAAAAAGCCTGAGATAGATTCATGAGTTGCAAGACATACTCTATATTTGTTATTATAATATTTTCCAAAATACCAAATTTTTTCCGGATAATCTCTAGTAATTTTTTCTAATTCTTCTTTATTTTTTACTGTAAAAAATACAGCGTAATCTGATGCTCTTGATTCTTTTAGCGGTTCATTCTCAATAAATTTAAGCAAAGCGTTTCTACCAGAATCATTATTGCGTCTAAGATAATGATATTCGTCGACAGCTCTTAATGGAAGAACGGTTGAAACTAACCACCTAGTTTCAGCGTTAGAAGCAAAATCGTAATTAACCATTATTGGGTTTTGTTCTAATTCAAGATACCAAGAATACGGTGGTTTTATGCTAATGAATTCTCTAAATTCAACAGAATTATTTTTCAGAGCTTCTTTACAATGATTGTAAAATTCAATATCATAATATGGGTCTATTGTTATAAATGCCACGAATTAATCTCTTTACATTGAATTATATTTTATCTTATATTTTACAATTGGGATAATATGAAAAGCATTTGATTTTATTTTACCAATGATAACACTTAGTAAGCCTTTCTTTGTAAACAAATGATAAAGATAGATTAAATTTACATATGTTTGAAACATTGGCATAACTATGTTCAATAATATTCTGTAAAAAACAAGATGGTTTAAATTAAAAATTTTAATATATTCTTTTTGAATGACAGAAAAAGCATAAAATTCTTTTTTATCTAAATCATTAAAGTTTAAAAATTTAAAGAACACAACGCCGATTATAATGAAATTGGTTAACACTAATCCAACTGCGCCATAAATCCAAAAAAGTATTAATGCTTCAAAGTAAGATTGATCAATCATAATTCATTTGTCCAAATTTCAGAACAAGAAGATCTTTTAAGTTCTTTTAATTCCTTTTTCTTCTCGTTAATATTACTATTTATTTTTTCCATTTCCTCTTTTGTTAAAGAATAAATCGGTAATCTGAGCAAATAATCGTAAGAACCTTCTTTCGGAAAAATCTCTTGGTTTTTTTCTAAGTCTTTAACGATATCATCTTTTTTGCGCTTATTGATAATTAATATATTATCAACAATCATCTTAATGAAATAATACTTGCTTAGATCAAACTTGATTTGCTCTTCAATTTTTTGAATAAGAAAATCTTTTCTTTTTTGAAGATATTCAAGTTTGATTTTAATATAATGATCTAAAATTTCTTCAACAGTTTCAAAAACTTTGATTTTATTGTTTTCGTCAATAACAGTATAATTTTCTGAAACCTTAGAAATAAGTTTAAGTTTTTGTAGAATAGTTTCATCATCCCATTCTTTCAAGCTTTTACTTGGGATATTAACATCGAATAGAAACGCATCATCTTCAGATTTATCAGTATATCCTTGGATGATTTTCTTTTCTTCAAGATCGTCCAGAACATTCAAATAAGATTTTAAATCATATCCAATGGGCACTTCCGTTATTTGAATTTTATTAATGCCTATCTTTTTAAATTTCCCTTTAATAATCCACTGAGTAGAATTATCGCCTTGTTCTATAGTTCCATTAAATCCTTTATACCATGGCATTAATTTAACTCTTGAATTTTTTCCTTCCAGCTTAGCAATAATATATCTTTTTATCTCAACGGGATTTCTTGGAAGAATTTTTTGAGCAAAACCAGACGATACTCCTTCAGAACCATTTATCAATAACAGCGGAAGTGAAGGAACAAAGAACATTGGTTCGATTCTTACGCCTTCAAACGACTGCTGTTTTAATACAAAACAATCATCCTTTTTGAATAAATCAAAAAATTCAGGAGAACCATATGAATAGATATATCTTGAAGCAGCCGCTTTTGGTGTAAATCTTGTTCCGAAATTTCCTTCAGGAACAAGTAAAGGAATATTGTTTGACCCAACAAAAGATTGAGCTAAATTTACTACTACGCCATCTAAACTTCCGTGAAGGTACTCAGTAAATTCTGCAACTTGAGTACCAAGTCTAGAAACTTTCATTTCTGACTTTATTGATTTCTCAAGAATAGTATGCAAGATTTTTCTTGAAGAGTTTTTCTGCCCATCAACAAGACTGGCAATTTTTCTAAGATTATCGTAAGAAGCATAATCTACAAAATCTGTTTTGAAAAAATCACTAACTAACATGGTCGCACCAATTTTCTTTAATTTCTTGATCTATTGATTGAAGATGTTTGATAAAGTCGGAAAATTCTTCAATAGAGTCTGATACTTTTATTTTTACATCATCAAAATGAAGAAATATACCAAACTCTGAAACATCTCCATCAGAATCGTATTCATT
>Ga0099851_1000978_pt1 | contig 12098 bp, 18 predicted proteins | sample CB_VirMetaG_6_FD_78176 | JGI IMG/M metagenome (GOLD analysis project Ga0099851, IMG submission 78176) | Freshwater to marine saline gradient viral communities from Chesapeake Bay - CB_1508_2 Viral MetaG | ecosystem: Environmental > Aquatic > Marine > Coastal | place: USA: Chesapeake Bay... | reverse complement strand
GTCCTAGAGTCTCAGTCTCCAGAGATTTGACCCGCCCTCCCCTTCGGTCACTCCGTCGCCGTCTTCGCCCGATGACACGGTTCGCAGATCGATTGCAGGTTGCTCTCGTCGTCCGTGCCACCGTGCGCCTTGGCCACTATGTGATCAACCTGTGTTGCCGGTATTGTCCTACCTGACCGCAAGCAAGGGAGACAGAGGTAGCTATCCCTGATCAGGATGCGCTTGCGTAGCTTCTCCCACTGCCGCCCATAGCCGCGATCCTGCCGGCTCTTCTTGTGGTTCCATGAGTGGTCGGCCTTGTGCTTGTCGCAGTACCTGTCCCGTCCTAAGACAAGCGATCCGCAGCCAGCGTTCGCGCAAGGTTTTGGTGGGCGATTGGGCATTAAAAAACCCGCTCGCGGCGGGTTACTGGGATTTCTGCTTCTATTGATTTAACCCGAATATAGCGGTTTTTTACTCTAGAGTCAATGTAATGGCGCATGTCAGATTTAGTCCAGCTCGAAGCCAAGCTGAGCCCGTAGCCAAGCCTTCGTCTCCCTAAGCAGCGTGTGGATATGGGCCACTGAGCATCCTAAAATTTGCCTGATTTCGGCGTCCTTTAATTGATCTTCGTACCGCAACCGCATCAACTGCTTTCGTCTAGGAGAAAGTTCACAAATCGCCCTATCGAGGACCACGATCCCTCTCTCCGCCTGGAAGTACCTCGGCAGCTTACCAGACGGTTTGCCGCTGGCGGGCACATTATCCATAATCCTAGCCTCTAACGTTGATGCCTGGTATGACAAGCCAGGCACACGCAGGCGCCTGCGATATCCCCAGTCTCTCAGCATGTTCTCGAATTGATCATCTCGTCGACACATCTAAAAATGCCTCTTCGATCAAAGCCAGCGCACGCCCATCACGCACCATGTCACTGGTCACCCGAAGCACTGTCCAGCCGCCCAACGCCGCAGTGTTGTACTTCTCACAGTCACGCTCAAAGCCCTCTGGGCTCGTGTGTCTGCCACGGCGGTGTGTCCCGCCTTCTATTTCCAGAGCAAGCATCCGACTCGGCCAGGCGAAATCGAAGCGCCATTTTCGTGTCGCGTGAAACCGGACCTCACGCTCCGGTGTCGGCAGGCCCGTGGCGCGGATATGCAGGGCCAATTTTTCTTCAATGGCACTCACGCCACGATAGCCAAATGCTGAGAAGCCCTTGTAGCCGCCACGTAGAGCGCTCGGTTGAACTGAAATGCACTGCGCATCTTGGTCAAATCGCCAAGGTCCACAACTGCGGTGTCAAAAGTGGATCCCTGTGACTTGTGCGCGGTGATCGCGTAGGCATGGCGAAGAGGCGCGAATGCCCGCCGCAGCGCCCATGCATTGCCGCTGGCTCTCTTGGCTTCTTGGCGTTTAGCGTCTGCCTCCCGATGCAAGCCCTTAGTCACCAGCGCATCGGCCTCGCCATTGAGCCGACGCCACTCGGCGAAACTCTGTGCGACTGCCTGCTCTATATCGGATGGACGATCCGCCATGAAGACGGCAACCATCGCCCCGCTATCGCGCTCCAGAACCAGCTTGCAGGCAGGCACCTCATCCCATAGCGGGTGCCGATGCTCCACAACGCGACGAACGGTCGCCTCTTCGCTGGTGATCAAAGTCGTCTTGGTCCCTGCCTGGTGATCGTTATCATCCACCTGCAGCGCATCGCACTGCTGATGCACAATCACACGCTCTCCGACTACGAACGGACGATCAGTGATCCCGTGCAGGGCCTCATGGATACGGTAGTTGTAAGCCTGTACGGCGGCATTGGTGAACGCGACCACGCGGGCATCACGCCCCTCGCGGATCTCCCACAGGGCGAACTGCGTCACCGTTGCCGCATCCCCGACCACCAGTCCAGCCTTGGCAGGCAATGGCGGCAAGGCGGAAGCCATAGCCAACGCATCCACGCGCCGGTCCGCCTCGATGGCATTACGGATCATCACGGACAGGGAAATGATCGGATTGTCCGCCGCCTGTCGCACCACTTCAGTCAGTACTGCCTTGAGCTGCACACGGCTAAATGTCGGACTGATGCTCTCGCCTGGCTCCACTGGCGGGAGCTGGGCAGGGTCGCCCACGAACAACACCAGCGCATCACGCTTGCTGATTGCGATGCGCTGGAACAGGTCCATGCCGATCATGCTGCACTCGTCCACCACCACAAGCGCGTATTCGTGGATGCTCGGGTCACGCGCCTGCTTGCACTCCTGGGTTCCGTCCTCTCGCTCGCTCATTTGTAAGCCGAGGAAGGAATGGATCGACCCGAACGATACCGCTCCTGGCCGTGGCTGCCTGCGGTTCCGGTCTCCAGGCTCCAAAGGCGCGGCATCGACGCCAACGCCCGCCTCTAGGATCTTTTCCTGCAGCACACGCACCGCCTTGTTCGTGGGCGCTGCCACGGCAAGCGTGGTATCGCTCAGATCAGCCAGCAGCCTCCCGATCAAGGTCGTCTTACCAGTACCGGCGTATCCCTCCAGCACGGCCAGGGAGTGATCAGTCTCTCCCCTGGCGAATCGCAGCAGGGTGTTATAGGCCGCCTGCTGCCCCTCAGTGAAGGTGATACCCGGCTCTTGACCCATTTTTGCACCATCCAGGTGCATGATTTTCGCGCCATTGGCCATGATCTCGCCTTTTGTTACGTTTCGTTACGTTTTTCGTTGAATTCCGCTGACCGAGGTCAGCACATTGTCAGCACATTTTTCTTTTTATATTTCAGCCTCTTGTGAATTGTGCTGACCGCTGACCCCTTATATATATTTTTATTTTTAATATTACTTTCCTTATTTCCGGGATTGGATTTTGCAACCCCGGTCAGCGGTCAGCACAATTCGTCTAGGCATTGGTATTGCTGACTTATATGCGCTGACCGCCAAGGTCAGCACTGGTCAGCACAATTAACGGTCAACCCCTCCCGCTTCACGTACTTTTCTGCCACAAGTCTTTTCCCAGGCCGCCCGCGGACAGGCTTGGTCTCGACTTCAAAGACCATCTCGTCGCTGAGCATTTGCTCCAGCAGTTCGCCCCGCTTCTCGCTGGACAGGTTCCGAAACGGCTTGCATCCGCTGATCAGGTCTCGCCTGGAAATGCCATGGTGCTTAGCCTCATGGACCCTCGCCAGCACCGCGTCGTAGGGAGTGATGCGCCCATCGTCGCCATGCAGCGTTTCGAACTGCTCCACCAGATCCGCCATCCTGGCCCGCACGTAGCGCCCTGCCCAATCCAGGATCGGGCCGTCGACCACGTGGTGGGCCGGATCGCGCCACACGGCAAGCGTTGCCGCCACCCGGCGCATGGTGCCCCGGGCCGCCAGCAGTAATGGTCGCACCCGCCGATCCTGGGAGACGGCATCGAGGGCCGCATAGGCGCCGGTCAGCGGAGGGAACTGCACAACGGTTTGAGCCGGGAGCAGCTCGGCGTTGCTCTGGAAGATGGTCCCGAGGTCAAGGTCAACATGACTATCGCTAGGAACCCGTCGAATGCCCTGCAGGTGCGCGGGCAGCCAAGCGGGTAGCGGCGTATCCACAGGGTCGCGGGTCTGCGCTTCGTCATCGTCACCCAGTGCGAGCAGGATCTGCTCCAGCGCACCGCGGCCTAATTCAGATGCCCGCAACAGAGTCACTAGGTGGTCCCAGCCGACCAGGGCGAACATGGACAACGACGGGGACTGGATCACCGGCTGGTCGTCGCCTACGCTGGACTGTTTCAGTCCAGCCTCTTCTGGGCTATCCAACTGCACGGGCGCCCCCCCGTGGATGGCGGCCAGTGTGGCGAGTGCCTGCTCCTGCAGCCCGCTTGGCTGCCGCTTGGCAAATGCCGACATGCCGCCATAGTCGTCTGACAGATAGACGCTGGCAGGTGAGCGCATCAACGTCTTGTAGATGGTCTGTGGGCTGGTGAGCCGGGTAGTGCGCACCATGCGCCGCAGACCGGCTTCCGACATCGCCCGATAGATTGCCTGATGCGCATAGCGCAGCTCGCCTACGCTGCGCCCTGCCACACCCAGGTACAGGCTAAGCGGGTCGCCCTGCGGCGTGATGTAGAGCCGCGAGGCAGCGACCGATGCAAGGCACAGTGCCGCATGCTGTGTCACCACCGGGTAGCTGACCGCCGCCCCAGCATCGATCCACCCGCATACCTCATCGAGACCCGGAACCGGGAACGGCTCCATGCCGATGCGATCAGGGACAATCACTTCCGGCGTTGGCTGGCGCTTGTTCGCCTGCTCGATGCTCATGCCGGTAGCTTGCTCGAATGCCTGTGCCTCGCGGCTCGCCGGGTTCACCCAGCCCTGGGCCTGGGCCCATGCGAAAATGCTGCTGATCTGGATGCCGGCGGGCTTATCGACGAACGACGCCCACTTCTTGCGCGATACCTTCGCGTCGAATTTATCTGAGCCTGTTGCCCACTCGCACCACAGCCCGAACGCCTGGTTGCCGGCGCCGCTCGACTGCAGGGCCATGCCGACCTGAACCCATGCCGTATAGTCGTCCGGGTCCAGGTAATTCAGAGCCTGGCGCAGCTCAAGAACCTGCCGCGCATCGATGGACAGGCCGGTGTCGTCCGCCGCCGCCGGGCTGGCATCGGCCTGCTCGTGCAGCAGATTCAGCAGCCATAGCGGCGCGTGTGCCGTGGGCACGCCCTCCAGTGGATCGCTGCTGCCCTCCCATGCGTAGCCCCGGCCATTCGCATGCTTCGACGGTTCCACGATGATGTAGCCGCCCGCCCCGCGGATATCGAGCCCGGGCCCGAGCTTGTTCGTGCTGCTGCCAATACGATGGGTTGTTGGGTAGGCAAAAATCAGGTGGCGCCCGCCGCTGCCGGTGATCGCCTCCACCGTAGATGGGATGTTGCCGTGCTGTCGCACCAAGTCTGCGAGGGTGTCATCGCCCGGTTTGCCGTTGGCCGTGTCCACGTCCAGCGCCCAGATGCCCGACTCTGGTCCCGTGCGCACGCCGATACTGGCCCATGGCGCATTGCCCCACCATGCACGGATCAGCGCCGGATTGGCGGACGCTGAATTGAGTCCGTCGCGCACCAGCTCACGGACGGGGTGCTTCCCTGGGCGCGGGCAATCCGCTGCCTTGCAAGTGCATCCGCCGCTATCGGCGATGCTGTGTACCGGGAACACCTGCCAGCCGAGATCCGCATAGCGCAGCGCGTAATCCAGTGGCGAGCCGGACTCCGCCTCACCGGGTATCCGTGGACTGCCGCTGGATTCCATGCGCGGAAGTATCGCCATTATCGCCGGTCAGACAGCGCCGCCAAGGCGCAGCCGCTCCAGCCATCGCGCACACTCCGCGCATGTGGCAAAGCCGTGATCCACCCGCACCGGCTCGATGGCCTCGCCGCACTCCACGCACTCAGTCACCCGCACCGTTGTGCCACGCACACCGCGTGCCGCGGCGATGGCCCGATCCAGTTGACGCTCTTGCTTGATCTGTGCTCTGTCGGCGTCATCCATCAGGCCACCTCCCGCAATCGGATAATAGTGTCGAAAAAAATGCCGGCATGCGATGTGCATGCCGGCGCAATTACCACCGAAGTGGCTGGAGACGAGACCACGATGAAACTCGGTTTATCATGCGGCTTGCTCGGATTCGCTGGGATACAGCACGTCAAGACGACTGATTTTTCGCCCGGACAACCGCTCCACATCCCTGGCGATATCCAGAGACACGCCGCGGACGCCGCGACGGTAGGCGGACACTGTGTGGCTGGAAATGCCGAGCAGTACTGCAGCGGCGTCGTCACCGCCGACCGACTCGACGAACTCAATGAATGGCGAATTTTTCATGATAATCGCAAGAGTACATAATGTACGCTCCAATTGCAAGTTAGACTCATATTATGAGCCTGTAGAGGCGTACACTATGGAACGTAGCACCAGGACGTGCCAACGTAAACTATAAGTATGGACATACCTTGGCATGTGAAGGCAAAGCGACGGGTGCAGGAAAAGGGCCTGTCATACGGCGAGATCGGGAAGGCACTCGGCCTGTCCCCTTCTGGCGTTGGCCACTATTTAAATGGACGGCGGAGCCCGAAGCCAGGGATGCTGCGCAACTTAGCCAAGGACTTGGATATGTCACTATCTGAGCTAATCGAAGACGATCCATCTTTTGCTCGCAATGACGACGAGACGCAATTTCTCGATCTGCTCCGCAAGATCCCAGAAGATCAGCGCGGCTACGCGATGAAGATGCTACGCGGCCTGGCAGCGGAAGACCCGGCGACCGAGCCAGTCGATACCAACTGATACGCTTCTAATCACATCTTCGGAAGCTGTTTTTTATTAGCGTACATTATGTACTTGCTTTCTGCGCGTTGCTCGTGTACATTTTGTACATGCCGCCCAAACAGCCCCGCCGGATCGGGACAGGTGAACGCGGGGCGACCAATGGCGGTGTCAGCAGCAGGGCCAGCCTGGGGCCGAATCCAGGCACCATCAAAAACCAGGCAATCGCCCAGCCTGAGCAATGGGCGAAAACAGGAGAAAGACAAATGGCAACGACAGTCAACTTGAATCCGATCAGCCGGGAAAGCGCGGTTCTCACCATCCGCGGGGTAACGCCGCTGATCCAGCACAAATGGTCCGACAAAGCCTTGCGCCAGATGCGCGAAAAGGGCGAGGGCCGGAAGACGAAGGCCCGCGAAGCACGCGACCCGCAGGGCGAAATGGAAGCGGCGACCTATCTGACGGTTGGCGGTGACTATGGCATTCCGGTCACTGCGCTGAAATCCGCCATTATCGCCGCCGCTCACAAAGACCTGGGCATCGAGAAGACCATGGTCCGCAAGGCCCTGTTCATCCGGTGCAACGATGACAACGGCGTTTTGGAAATGACGTGTTCGGAACCTGTCATGCGTGAAGACTGCGTTCGGGTGGGTGCTGGGGCTGCCGATCTGCGCTATCGCCCCGAGTTCCGCGAGTGGGGATTGTCCTTCGAGGTCGAGTATGACGCGGAGCTGCTGCGGATCGACGACATCGTGAACCTTGTCAACCGTGCAGGGTTTGGCGTTGGCCTCAACGAGTGGCGCCCTGAGAAGGGCGGGGAATATGGGCGGTTTGAAGTCGTCTAGCTCGGCTGGCGGGGCCCGGCGCGGCGCGGCAGGCGGGGCAAGGCGGGGCGCGGCAAGGCGGGGCGGGGCTTGGCGTGGCTGGGCGTGGCAGGCAGGGCCCGGCGTGGCTGGGCGTGGCAGGGCTTGGCGCGGCATGGCTTGGCAGGCAGGGCGGGGCATGGCGGGGCTCGGCGCGGCTGGGCATGGCAGGCAGGGGACTTAAACAACAGTAAACACGGTAACAGACAATGAAAAAATACAGCTTCACAAAGGGGTATCGATGCCCCGTCTCAGCGGAAATAGTTGGCTCGGAAATCGAGCGAATCACTGAGCGTGACGGGGTGGTAAAAACCACCGTCCTGCTTGACGAAGCGAGGCCGTACGATTCGCCGCTTCACCCTATCCCGGAATGGGACGATCAAATCGCCGCGGAGGAATACCGAAAAAACCAGATACGAAGACTGGTCCGCGCTGTCCGCGTCGAAGTCCAAACGGAAACCGCAGGGAAAAAAGTCGACGCCCCTGTTGTGATTCATTCACCCCACGGTGGCGGTTATTACTCTCCCGACGCAATAAAAAACGACATCGACCTATTTGAATCGGCTTTGTCTTCCGCACTCGCAAAACTGCGATCTGCTCAAAGCGCAGTATCAACGCTTGAAAGACTCGCTGTCGAAAAAGACGACAGCGGCTTGTTTGCAAAAATATCCATTGTGCTCAAATCCATGGCGATTGCCGAAAACGCGCTGAACGATATGCGGCATTAAAAGGATTGCACCATGCCACGACTCGACCGATTGCAAGCGAAATTCGATGCCATGGCGGCACCGCAGTTGCGTGCCGAGCTGGATCGCCTGCAACAAGCCATTGACGAAGCCACGTCACGAGCAGAAATGGCAGAGACGCGGGGCGACCAGGCGCCGGCACTACTAAAGACAGGAGTCGGAAAATGATTAGATTCCATCCAGAAATAACGGTGGCGCAAGCCAGCCAGGCCGCCGCAGCGGCGGGCCTTATCCTGCTGCCAGACTGGGGCGGCGGCGTCGTCATCGTGACACGCGAGCGGGCCGCGCAACTGCGCGGCATACAGGATCAGTTGGAGTCGCTGCGCGAAGCGGCCCACCTGTCCACCGTGGACATGATGGGGGTGAGCGATGAATAAACCTTGCCCGTTTTGCGGACACACGGAAACGCACATTACCGAATGGTGTTACGAAGACGGCGAATTTGACGCCATCGAGTGCGCCAGGTGCAAGGCATCAGCGCCCGCCACCGTCTGGAACAGTCGCAAAAATACCGAACTGACAAAGCGCCTGCTAGAAGCGCGGCAGGAATGCTGGGGAGCAGGCCAGAGCGACTACCCGGAATACTACGACGGGCGCCGGGACGCCTTTACCGAGGTTCTGGATCTGGTGCGATAACGGTGGAGTGCAGCGGCCATCGCCGTCATCTTCCTCACCACTTGGATACTGATTTGAGAAGGAGACGAAACATGAAGCAGATCATCCTGACCGTAGACGACAGCTTCCCTCTGATAAACCTAACGACTGCCCTGCGCCAGATTGGCCTGACGTTGCGCATGGGCAAGACAGGCTCGCTTGAAGGCTACCCGATCAACGCCGAACAGCACGGCAACAGCAACGTGGTTCGGCTGCCGCGCCACAAGCGGCAGTTTGTCGGCACGTTGCCTACTGGACCGGAGGCAGCCTGATGGCAAAGCCAAGGATACCCAGATCCAACGGCCAATACAGCTACTCGGTTGTTGCGGCGAAGACCAAGGGCTACTGGTCCTACATGATCTACGGTCCAGACGGTGCTGAGCACTGCGCCGGTCGGCGCAGCGGCAACAAAGCCGATTGCGAAAATCACTGCGCAAAGATACTGCATCGGTTCAACGACACTCAGCGCGGGTGGACTCCGCTCAAGCTCCCAAAGACTCGAACGAAGGTGGCGACATGAACAAGGAACATCAGATGCGACTGCAGCACTTGCGCGATGCGATCCGCAAAGCATCCGAATACACAGCAATCGGCGATTGGGAGGAATCCCTCTACTACGTCGACGGAGCCAGGCTTTTGCTGCAGGCCATTGAACGCGATGAACGACTTAACCGAAAGAGACAGGAGATCCAGGCCGCATGAACAACCAACCAACTGAGATCGACCTGGCTGCCCAAGCGTACCGGGAAGCCAAGGACGCCGAAGATCAGGCCCGCAATAAGCGGGTCGCCTTGGAAGAGAGACTGATCCTGCTTGTCGGGCTCAAGGGCGACGAGGGCAGCCAGAGCGCCAAGACAGACTGGTTCAAGGTAACTACCACGGCCAAGCTCAACAGATCATTGATCCAGGACGCACTGGCAGACGTGCAGAGCCAGGTGCCGCAGGCGATTTATGAACAGGTCATCCAGTACAAGCCTAGCCTGAGCTTGGCCGGATTGAGGGCTTGCGAAAAGGCTAACCCAGATGCCTACCGCGCCTTCTGCCAAGCCATCGTCACCAAGCCGGCCAAGGCATCGGTCAAGGTCGACCTTCTGCCGCAGAAGCAGGAGGCAGCGTAATGGCTATCTCGCTCTCCAGCATCCAGAAAGGCGGTGCCAGCAAGCCGCCAGTCATCACCATCCACGGGACGCCAGGCATTGGCAAGACAACGTTCGCCGCTGCGGCTCCGGCTCCGATCTTCATCCGCACGGAAGATGGCCTGGGCAGCCTGGGCCCGGATGCCTTCCCGGTCGCCACGACATGGGGCGACGTGCTCGGAGCATTAGGCGCACTGTACCAGGAGCAGCACGACTACAGCACCGTGGTGATCGACTCGCTGTCTGCCCTGGAGCCGCTGATCTGGAAGCAGGTAGCCCAGGACCACAATCAGGATTCCATCGAGGGGTTGGGGTTTGGCAAGGGGTACGTCATGGCCCTGGATTACTGGGCGCAGTTCCTCCAGGGCATGACCGCCCTGCGTGACGACAAGGGCCTGACGCCGGTCCTGATCGCCCACTCGGATGTTACTCGGTTCGACAGCCCCGAGGTGGAGCCCTTCGACCGATTCCAGATCAAGCTGCACAAGAGGGCATTCCAGCTCCTGTACGAACGTGCAGACGTGATCGGCTTCGCCAACTGGCGCACGCATGTGGTCAAGGCGGAGGTTGGCTTCAACCAGAAGGTGAGCCGCGGCGTCGGCACCGGAGAGCGCCTGCTCCACCTGGTCGAAAAGCCTGCCTACATCGCCAAGAACCGCTACGGGCTGCCCGATACGCTGCCACTTTCCTGGCAGACATTCGCTGACGCGATGGTCGCCGCAACCCAACAGAACCCGAAAACCCAACCGACCAACCAGACCAAGAGGACAGCCTAATGGCAAATCTCGGACAAACCTTCGACAGTACCCAAGTCAACCCCGATACCGGATTCGACCCGCTGCCGGCAGGCGACTACATCGCCATGATCATCGACAGCGCAATGAAGCCTACCAAAAACGGCACCGGCCAATACCTGGAGATGACTTTGCAGGTGGTAGACGGGCCTTATGCTCAGCGCCTGTTGTGGGACCGTCTGATGCTTGACCACCCGAACAACAAGACAGTTGAGATCGCCCAGCGCAAACTCAGCGCAATCTGCCACGCGGTCAACGTGCTCAAGGTGCAGGACAGCACCCAACTGCATAACATCCCGCTCAAGGTCCGCGTCAAGTTCGTCGATGACCCGCAGTTCGGCCCGAAGAACGAGATCGGCGGCTACAAGCCGGCCAGTGGCGCCCAGGTGGGCAACGCTCAGCCGGTCTACCATGCGCCTGCCACGCAGCCCGCACCGCAACAGCAGGCGATGCCCTGGCAGCAGCAACCGGCAGCCCAGTCCCCGCAGCAGCAACAGGCCCCTGCCTCTCAGCCCCAGGGCGAACAGCAGTCCGCTCAGCCCCCGTGGGCCGGCAAGGCTGCGTGAGCGATAGCTGATGGCCTCTCTGCCAATCATTGAACGAGATCCCACCCTCGAGGCGGCAGATGCCGCCCTCGAGGCGCTTGGCAACGCCGAACCGCACCGCCCATACCTCGGCATGTCCAGCATTGGGCGACCATGCTTCCGGGAACTGTGGTACGGCTTTCGCTGGTGCTCGCGCAAGACCTTCGACGCCGCCACGCTCAAGCGGTTCGATGACGGGCACCGCGGCGAAGACGTGCAGGCCGAGCGATTGCGCCTGGTGCCCGGAGTCACCCTCTACACCACCGACCCGCGCACAGGCGGCCAGTTCGGATTCAGCGACCTCGCTGGCCACTTCCGCGGCCATGCGGACGGCATGGTACAGGGACTGCTCCAGGCTCCGAAGCGGTGGCACATCTGGGAGCACAAACAGACCGACGAGAAAAAGCAGGCCAAGTTGATCAAGCTCAAGCAGGACAACGGCGAGAAGCAGTCCCTTGCCGCCTGGGACGAGGTGTATCACGCGCAAGGACTGCTCTACATGCACTACAGCGGAATGGAACGGCATTACCTTACATGTGCCAGCGCGGGTGGACGCCACACAATCAGCGTGCGCACCGATGCCGACACGGCTGCTGCTCAAGTCCTGATCGACAAAGCGGCTCGCATCATCCAGGCCCCGGAACCTCCGGCAAAGCTCAGCGAGCGGCCTGACTGGTATCAGTGTCGATGGTGTGATCACCGCGCCGTTTGCCACGAGGGCAAGATCCCAGAGGCCACCTGCCGCACCTGCGCCCATGCCACTCCGGAGATGGATGGCGACGGTCGATGGTCATGCGCAAAGTTCGGCTGCGACCTTCCATTGGACGCGCAACGCCAGGGCGGTCAATGCCCAGCGCACGCATTCATCCCGGCCCTGATGCCCTGGCCCGCTGTGGACGCCAACGCGGAGGCTGGCTGGATCGAGTACCAAAAGCCGGACGGGACCAAGTTGCGAAATGGACCGGGTGGATATGCCAGCCGGGAACTCTTGGCGAATGCTGGCATTGCCGGGGATATTGGGGTGGATCGGATGAAACGTGCGTTTAGCGCGGAGATTGT
>Ga0099851_1000975_pt1 | contig 12111 bp, 12 predicted proteins | sample CB_VirMetaG_6_FD_78176 | JGI IMG/M metagenome (GOLD analysis project Ga0099851, IMG submission 78176) | Freshwater to marine saline gradient viral communities from Chesapeake Bay - CB_1508_2 Viral MetaG | ecosystem: Environmental > Aquatic > Marine > Coastal | place: USA: Chesapeake Bay... | reverse complement strand
TCGGCGTCTAAGCCTTCTCTGATAGTCCACGCATTATAGTGATAATCATACAACAGAGCGTCGCCGGAAGATAGAGAGAATAATATTTGCTCTTTTTCTGGATGTAAGATTGTATCAACAACATTATAACTGTCATAGTCCTTAACAGCCGCGCCAATGTTCGCAATTTGTCTTGATCTATCTAGCAAGTACAGACCTTTTTTGCTTTTGAAAGTCAGCCCTAGCGGAGTCAATGCGACGCTTTCAGCGTCCGTGCATCCTACATCAGAAGCTATCCTATTGATATAGAATTGGCCTTGCCCTAACACGTTTGGTCCTTCCCCAGAAATGGCGAAAATAGCAGTCTCCTTGAACACAATCAAGTTATCATCCATGTTTGCAATGGATGTAATATTGCCGCCGTCCCTTATTGTTTCAACCTGGAAAGCTGAAAACTCAACTCCTAAACCTTGTTTAAGCTTTTTGCTGTACCATATTGTTTTCAGATCATCATCTGGAACAAGCCAGAATCTATTGTTGCTCACTGTAATGATGTGTGTTGCCGGTGGGCCATCATTCTCTAATACGCCGCCGCTTGTGTACAATATCTCTTTTGATATTATATCCTCATCGCCAATGGTTCCGATATTAGTTAATATATCATAATTTTGGTCATCGGCCCTAATTGATTGTTCCTTATAAAATACATTGCCATTTGCAGTTGTGCGGTATAGCTCGATGGTTGTTCTAGCCAGTTTAGTAAAATAACTTTCGTTTGGCTGCTGAAGTTTAACTTTGATCCCCCATCTATCATCTAGTACAGCGGCTACCCCTGTAAACGAAAACCCGCCGAAATATGTTGCAATATCCAACGGCCCTAGGTAGCCTCTTGTGTTGAGCGTTCCCGTGGGGGGAAAAGTTATTGATGAGGTAGCGCCCGCCGTGTTACTTCTTATCCCGAGCGCTTTTCTGTCTTCTTCGTCCATTGTGTATGTGAATAGTGCCCCATTGCTCATCGCTGAATTAACCAGCGTTGCTAGGTCTTCTTGCGTGTAATGGCCTTCTGGGATTGTTACCGTTTGCGTTCCGCCTACATCAAATTGGACAAAAAACCGGCTAGCAAGATTTGTTTGATGCTCAACTTGACTATCGCCTAAATAATATGGGGATATAAGGCCGTCACAAGGGCGCTGGTTCAAGCTTGAAGCCTCATACAGAACCCACAACTGATAAGCCTCTACACCCACAAACGCGCTTGTTAGTCTTATCTTTACACCGTGCCATTGACTGTTGCTGTCATACAGCGCGGCAATGTTGCCAACGTGCGGGCTTGCTGCTATTTGTGCGTTGACGTACGCTGCTAGCGTTGTGCTGTTATACACAGTTGTTCCCGCTGGGAATGTAAGCGTCCAACTGGTATAAGAGCCAGGGCTGCCCCACCTAAACACAACTTGATCGCTAGCATTGACGGTGAACCTATAACCGCCCGTGATTGATGTATTAGGCACCTTGTGATCTGGGTACCAATTCAGAAATGGTGTTTGACCAGGGCAATATATTTTCTGTGTGATCCTGCTTTTTGCTGTTGCCTTTGTTGCTTGAGCGCCGCTTTCTGGTGTTTCAAATGCCAATGGCACAGACGGAGCCGACCGCCACAATCGGCCTTGATTATCGGTGTATGTGTATATGGCACATGTTTGATATACTGAATTGTTAGCAAGAAACCCTGTGTCTTTGATCTGATTATCTTCGTCGCTTATATCATAGCTTGGGCGCGGCGGGTTTAGATTAAAGCCAGCCTCATAAACATTACTACCATCATAGGCCTTTAATATGCTGCCGGTAATGTATGTATCAGACTCTATGTTTTTAATCCTGGCTTTATTTGCCATCATATCAATTGTTGCTAGAACTCCACCGGATTGCTCGTCTATAATGCTTGTGTTCGCGTTCAATTCATCAACTGTTGTGTTCGTTGTTATTCGCTCGGTTTTTTTCAGCGCAACATATGCAATATCATTTATGATGTTTGAGCCAGGAGCAACAACGCTTGCTTGACTAGCTAGGTTTTTTAATATTACGCCGTTTGTTTCGATCGTTTGGTCTTCATCTAGATCGGCGCCTATCGACTTGATAAAGATTGTTGGCTGTGTGTTGCTGTCATACTGCACTAATACGTAACTTTTACCCTCATGCAACCACGCTTGACTTGCTATCCTGTACCCTACGCGCTCAGCCTTCCATTTATAAGAGCTTTTCCCTTGTACCCACGTTAACCGTTGGAACAAGTTAGAACCAGAAACACCAGCGCCCGCCGTGCTGTATGCAATGGTGTACAATGTTGGAATATAACCTGATTCATCTGGATCATCGTATGTCATCCAAAACCTAGTTCTAGGATTGACTATCGTTGATGCCGTTCTTGTCTCGTTGCTGCCTACTATTTGACTTTGATAAGGGATATTTGTCCCGACCTCACCAACTACGCTGGCGAGAGTTGTTTTCGCTATCTTTTGAGTTGATAATAGCGGTAAATTGCCATGGGCTGAAAAATCACCGTCGCTATAAACTACTTGGCTTGTGCCATCTAGATAATTATACCAACTTGTAACGAATAGCCAGGGATCATTACTCGCGCCCTCAGCAACAAAACAATTCACAGGGCCATTAGCAAGTTGTGTTGCTGGCTGTATGGCTGCCGTTTCTGTTTCTGTCTGCGGATCTAGGTTGATAGCTGTTACTTGATTCGTTCCTGTTTCGCTATAGGCCACAAAAACAGCATTGCCATAGACATCACAACCAAACGGAATAGCTTGTAGTGGGTATGTGGTTGTTACTGCTGAAAATGAACCCACGCCGGAAGACCCTCCGGTCAAGAATGTTTCATCCCAAGTAGTTACTTGCAGTTGATAGTTACCAATGGCTAATATTATAAATCCCTCGTCGCCGCTGCCGGTGATATCTGCAACATACAACACTCTATGATACATGTACTCGAATGATCCTGAATCATTCCACGCCCAATCTTGACTAGTTTTTTCATAGATAACATTGCCAGTTGATAACTCTTGCACTGATATTGTCACTTTTGGATAGCTTAGATCAGGCTCTTTAGTTTTTTGAATATGACAGATGTAACCCCCACCAACAGCACAATCAACATGATCTAATCTACCGCTGCCGGTGGCCGGTGTAATTGTGTGTTTGATGTTGTCGGCACGTCCAACAGCTAACACTTTTGTTGTTTGCGTCGGTATTTTTGAGAATAGCTTATCCCCATCAGCAAGCACTTTTTCTGGATCAGATGATGGCGACCCTTCTTTTTGTGCGCCCAGCAACAACAAATTTTTGCCATCATTGCCAATAGCATAAAGGTTTTCTGTTTCTTTCAGATTATACATAGTAGTAGCAACGAACTCAAAACCATTTGTTTTGCTAATAATGCCTGTCTTGTTGAACTCTCCATTCTTTACTTGGGCCATAGAGCCAGGCTGCAATAGTTCCTCGGCTGTGTCATTGTTGACACCTGCCATGGGGATATCAATTTTTGATTTTTGCAACGCCATCAAAAAACCTCTAGGCTAACAGTAACCGCCGCGCTTGAGTTAAGAGTTATGAACCTTGAATTGCTTGTAGTCTTGTAAATATCGCTTGCCCCGTCAATGTCGACTATCGCCCAGCCGGTTAAAGCCCTGTTTAAGCCATGGGGGATAAGATTATCACCTATGACTAAGCTTACATCTTTTAATATACGTGAATAGTTTTGCGGCACAGACAAAGAGTTGAACACATCAACAAGCATGTCTTGAAAGCCATTAAGCTCTTGATTTTTAAATACTTTCTTTGGTAGTGTACGAGTCATAATAACACATCATAGAAGTTTGCGTCATAATTGTAAACGTCTGCGATCTGTCCTGGCTCGCTGTCCCTTGATTGCAAACTAGTCAAAATCCTGTTCAACACGTCGGCTTGCTCTGCCATGTGCATCGTTGGATCACTTTCTTCACGCCTCAGGCATTTGATGGCGGCATCCAATACTATGTATTGCTCCCAGCCATTATTGCTAATTACAAAGTCAATTACATCATCATCATTGACAACCTTATTCATTTTGGGAGTATACCAAAGCTCCAAAGAGCCACTAGGTACGCCATCGTCAGGAGATAGATATAAATAGTTGTTCATTATTTTATAGCGAAAATGTCTTAGCTCTGAGTAATAAGGCTGTTGATCATAATCGCGAAGGTTAAACCGCATTAGTCTGTATCGGTTAGTACCATCTATCACAAACACCCCACGCGACTTGTAAAAATTATCTGGTAACGAATACCGACTTGTACCTGCGGTAACGGTGATAGTTGTTTTGGTAGTGAAATAGTCCTCATAGGTGGTCACTATCTCATCATATAGCTTACTGATAGCTTCGTTGATATAGTCAGTCAGTCTTGCATCAACAATGAATCCTGAACTAGTCATGTCAGCGCTATCAAGCACCCTTGCTTTAATCTCAGATAGTGACACACCCATGATTTAACCTCTAATAACCCTTGCAGATATCTATGAAATCCTCAAGAGCTTGTGCAAGTTTACTTGAATCGCCAGACTTTACAGCGCTTGCAACCCTGCTAGCAGCGTCTTTTTTAGCTACGCTTGTGTCTTCTTCTGGTTCTTCTTCGCCATTCTTTTTAGGCTTGCCTAGCATAATGCCGATGGACAACCCTTTTTCTTTGCCTTTCATGCTAACCTCCTACAACGGAGCGCACAACATGAAGAGTAATAAGGGCGATCTCACCGCTTGTGGCGTCTGTTGCTGACCCTGCTTCAGTATGGTGTAGGTCAATAGTTGTTGCAGCGGTTCCGCCACCCATAGACAAGCTTTTTACTTGCCATGTGTCGTCGGTTGCACTTGTACCAACTACTGGCATAATGCTCATCCCTACAAGCCTTTGCACTTTTTGTGTTAGTGTGATCCTGTATAGCCCCGTCCCTGTTGGCTTTGAGACCGCGAAGCCTTCTCCATCGGAATTCGCTACCGCTCCAGATGTGCCAAATGTGACAGTGCCAAACAATGTTATTACATTGTTCATGCTGCCCATAGGATATCTCTTACTTAATACGTCAGTCATAATAATAACTCCTTGTTTGTTGTCCTAAGTGCGCCCACTGCGATCATAAAGATCACAGTGAGTTAACACAAGGAGATACTAGTCAATAGAGCAGCGGATATTGAAACCAGGAGCGGCACAACATAAGTTGGCATAATAACCGGCTCTTAGTTCTAATTCGTCAGCATCTTGAACAGTTCGCAACATCTTATCGAAGTTGTTAAGCAATCTTGGAGCGCCATTTAAAGAGCGAAGCTTCCAAGTATTGAGATTCAACAACCATACAACGTTGTTTTGGCACATTTCGTCAGGATATACATTGACCTTGCCATAAGGCGTTGCAACTTCGATCCCCTCGAATGATACTTTGCCAACATAGCCATCACCGCGAGCGCCTTCGCGCACATAGCGAACTCGGTTTTCTAGCTCTAATGCTAGGATAGCAAACTTAGTTGGATGGATAAAGGCATGAGTGATGCCTTGCGCTCTGTTCCTGCGGCCATAATGCAATGCTTGGACAATAGCCTCATGAATTGCCTTGCCTGTCCCATTATAGCGAATACCACCAAGACGAACGGGGTCAACTGAACGGTCAACGCCATAAAAAGCAGTTGCACCTGGCGCACTAGAAGGTATCCAAGCACTAAGACCAGAAACAAGGGCGTCTTTATCACCGGCAACAAATAATTCATCGGTTGCGGCTAGGCTTGTGATCTGTGAAGTCCAATTGGCATCACTTGTCAATACACCGGTTTCTCTGTTGATAGCTGTGATTGTTGCTGTTCCAGTTCGGGCGGCTCCTGCTCCTGTTTGACGTGCGCCGACTTCCATTCCAACTTCAAACTTACTTACATCATCAAGGGTTGCGAGAGTGAGGCTAGTGGTTGACTCAGCGCCCACGATCGCCCTTGTGCCTGTGCCATCACCATACAGAGAATACCAAAGATTGTCGGCCAATGAGGCCATAATGTTTTTCATCTCTTTAGCTTTAAGCGCGAAGAAAGCTCCCTCGTTGCCTTCTGATGCCTCTAGGGCTTCATTGTCAATACGGACAATACCATAATCTTTTTTACGTGTTACCTCAAAAGCTTGTACTTTCGAGCTTGTGATTTGTGCCAGCGCGTTACTAAACGTAGCGCTGCGCCCTTGTGGATAGCCATAAATTATGGCCTCTTTGATTGATTCACCCTTGAAGTTGTCTGATTTCGGGATAAGACCAAGCAAGGGACGCTCAGCCATAACAAGATCAAAAATCTTGTCCTTAGAATATAGCGTTTTAAACGCTTTTGCCATTGTAGTTAAATTTGAAACTGCCATTTTGTATAGCTCCTTAGCCGCCTGGCTAAAGAGCCAGCAGCTTAAAACATGTCAATTAATGCCTGTTCTGCCTCTTCAAATGACATACTTTCGAGATCGGGTATGCTTGAAGGACTAGAACTTGCTTTTCCTATTGTTTTTGATTTTCCAACTTGCTTGTTGGTCTTGACAGTCTCGGAGCCTTCCAACGATTGCCCTAGTAAACGTCTTAATGCAGGGCTTGCTTTAAGATCGTTTAGCCGTTTTTCAGCCTCACTATTCATTATAGCAGCTAGTTCCTTCTCTGTCAATGTTTCGCCGTTCTCATGATAATATGTGTAGATGTTTACAATGTCCCTATGTTTGTCAACTTCTGGAAATAATTCGTAATATGTATTGACAGCATCGTATTTCTCGTCCTTTAGGACTCCCTCGATATTATCAATATAAGCCTGGCCTTGTTTAGCCATTTCTCGTTGTTGCAGTTCTTCAAGGAATTGTTTTTGCCTTTCTTCATATTCCTGCAATCGTTTTTCAATCTCTGACTTTTCTTTAATCCTTGATAGCTCTTGTATTGGCTTGTCACTGGCTAATCTATCAATCAAGTGCATGGGATCAATGCCCATTTTCTCAAGCATAGCCGCCGGATCTTGGTTGAACTCTGCAATATCAAATCTGGCTTGCCGTTGTTGTTCTTCAAATGACTTAAGCTTATTTTCAAGCTCTTGTCGTTTGCTTTGCTCTTCCCTTAGCTGTCTTTCGTATCTAATGCGCTCGGCGAACTTTGCACTGATTGGCTTGTCTTCTGACTGTGCTTGTACTCCTTCTTCTTGTTCTGGCTCGCCTGTTTGTTCTTCTTGCTCTTCACCGTCTGCTATTTCTTCTTCTTGCCTTTGCTCGTTGTCTTCTTCTTGCAAGCCATCACTTACCTCTTGTTCGGTTGTTTCTTCTTTCGGTGTTGTCAATTGCTCTGCAATGCTGTTTATTTCAGCATCAAATGCAACATCGGCTATCTGTTCTGTGTTCGTGTTTTCAGTTGTCATTTATGCTCCTTGTGTCATTTCTGGCACCATTGCCGCCGGTGCCGGTGGTTGTTCTACTTGTTGTTGTGGTGGCTGTTGCGCTGCTTGTAGCTCTGCCGCCATGTTTTCCAATTCTAATAAATAGTTTCTATAATACTCTTGCACGTCATCCGGTGCGCCTCTTAGTCTCGCTTGGGCGAACGCCGCTTGTACCATGGGGCCAGCCATTCTAATATCAGTGAACGAGTCAAGGCTCTCGTATTTTTCGCCGTTGTTCATAAGTTCAATGTCATTCATGATATTTTGATAGGGTGCGTTTTTCTGCTTCATGACCATTTCTAGATCTGGCATGTCCATCAATTGCGCAAATTCAGCATCGTTAATCTGCCCGCGCTCGTGCATTTCGCTTGCTTGCTGATATTTGGCCGCCGGAGTTGTGGCGAAAAAGTTAGTTGGGTAAACAGCAATCTGATATTTGTCGCGGTCGAGGCTGATATCATCCCATGATATTTTATTGATAAAGTCTTTTTCATCAACCATAACTTCTGTTGTTGCGCCTTCTTCTGATAGCTTTCTGGCCGCGTCAACTAACCTCCCTGCTATTTCGCAATAGAAGTCTTCGATATCTTGTGCAACGTCTTTCATTCTCTCGGAGCCTAAATCGTTGTATTCTCTAATGGCTACGCCGCTATTTAACCCGCCTGGCTTTTGTCCTTGGCTTTGCAACCTGTTAACTCCTGTAATATCATAGGCCTTATCAACTAAGCTTTCTATCTGCCTCAGTGTTTCCGGCGCGACCGCTTCAATGGCGTGATAGATAGGTGGTTGACCCACGAACTCTATCACAGACCCGTCCATGTTAGACAAGCTGCCTTTGTTGACTTTTGATCCTTTTTCCACAAACACCATAAAGCCAGCCAATTTCATTTGCCTTTGCGCTTTCATTAACAGTTGATTAATTTCAACCTGAATTGACAATACTTCATCGGCTAGCGATTGAGGCCATATGCCGCCGCTTGTGCTGCTATGCCAGCCAAATGTTACAATGGGGAATTGCTCATCGTCATACTTTTCATCTATCAGTGTATAGTTGTCGATGCAAGCGATATAACGCCCTGACTCATTCTCGGAAGGCAAACGCCAAGCTTCAATCATGGTTGTCCTGTCTTTTTCTCCTGCGTTGCTGTATTCTGTCCATGTCGCATCAATTAGGTGTGAACCATAAGCCTTGTCTTGTGGTACGTCATAATCGCGGACAAGCACATCACGCCCTATTTCGCGCACCCTAAACATGAATGAAGGGTTGCCATGTCTGGCCTCGCGCTCATCATATAACAGCTCGTATGATGGCACATGCTCAACCTCGATCTTACCATCCTTGGTTATAACTTGGACACCGCCAAGACCGTAAAGAGCACCGCTTTTGATTGTGTTCTTGCCCTTCTTGTAAACCTTGTGATACGTGAACATGCCATTAGTGAACTTGTTAAGCTTCAACCCTTGCTTGTATGTTTCCCAATCTGCGCCCACTGTCTTGAACATTGGTTTTACTTTCATGGTGCCATACCTGGCTACGACCGTGTCAATGATAGACTTGATAACATTAAGCCTCAATCTTGTATCATATTGTAGATATTCGCCGCCAGATCCAAAAACATTATGATAATCATGGCGCGAATAGCTAAGAAGATTAATCTTGTGTTGCTGCATACGCTCTTGATATAGGTTCATCAAATATCTAGCATGTTCAAAAACTGTGCGCTCCGGCTTGTCTCCCGGTGCGTTCCAAAAATAATTCTGTGTAAACATATTGGCCCCTATGAGCTATAAGCAACTAGATTTAATAGCCGCTTTCTTTTATTTTCTTCGCTTTCTTCTTCTTTGATCATCAGGTCGATCTTGTCTAATGATTGTGTGTTTTCTTCTTTGTGCCCTCTAGCTATGAGATTAGGCCAAAATTCTACATTCAATATATTACCTTTTTCGTCCATTGCCGCTTGCTTGACTCCCATGTTGATGAACATGTCTAATATCTCTTGGTTGCGTTTTATGTCTGGTTGCATAGTAACTCCTTTATTGTGTCCCTAAGTAAATCTATTATTGTATAATCTTGCGGATAACCATGTATTTTTATTGCTATCCTTGACTTTCTCATACCGGCAGCAATCCCATGCAAATAATGTTTGTTGTCGGGATTTCTTATTGTCCCATACCATTTATTCCCAGGTTCCGGCAACCATGCGTCAATGCCTGTTTTCATAGCCAATCCTCTATATCTTCTTGCTCTTCAAGCTCTTGTTCTGCTTGTCTTAGCATCACATATTCTTCATATTCTAACGTATTTTTGGCTGGTTTGTCATCAACTTCTTTTCTGATCCAATGTTGACACTCGCGCCAACCGTAAAGTAAACAATCTGTCAGGTGGTTGTCGTCCTCGTCGTTTTCTTTCAGCCTGTCCGGTTCTTTCCTTAATGACATGACTTCCTCTTCTGTTTCCTTGCCTAGTTCTAAGTACAGCTTTTTGCCTCTAAAATCACCGTTGACAAGCTCGATATAATCCCATTTGTTACTCTTTTCTGCTGCTTTGATGCCTAGCCCATACCGCTTGTTAAACTCTGTAACAATGGCCTTGCCTAGCGCTCCGCTATCAGCAACCTTCGCAACTGGCTTATACTTGTCATCATATTTTTGTATGATTTCCGCCCATTGCTCAGGTATTAACTTGCTTTTCTTATACCTGTCAACCTCATACACGCTGCTTAGGTCTTCATGAAAAGCCAGGACAACAACGCCAAAAGCATCATCAAACCCTAGATCAATAGATATCACATGCTGCCAGCCGTCCATGTCTGGCAATTCTACATAACTATTAATATCACGATTATATTTAAAAACAAAAGCCTCATCGCTGCGAACCCATCGCCCTAACCACTCTCTTTGATATGCCGGATCTTCTTCTTCATAATTATCCTCAATCCTTACTTGCTCAAGAAACTTTGCGGCTAATTCACGCCAATCACTCCTACCGCGCCATCTTGGAAACATAGAATTGTCTACAACGCTCCATTGATGGACACTAAATTGACTTGAATATATGCCCTTGGGGCTTGTGGCCTCGTAGAAATAACCAGCGCATGAACTGTTAGGTGTACCCACTAACAACAATGTGCCGTCAACGTCTGTGAGCGCTGGCTGGATAACTTCTCTAATCAGCCTCACTATGTGCGAACGGAAAGAACCGGATTCATCAAGCACAACTAAACCGAAAAAGAAACCCCTAAACCGCTCTATGCTGTCTTCTTTGTCTGCACCGGCCAGGTATATCATTGCACCATTGTCAAGCTTGATTTCAAGCATTGATTCATTTTTTGTGTGCGGTATGTTTTTGGACTCGAGAAGCTTTTTCAACGGTCGCCACATTAACGACCTCGCATGTTTGCCGCTGGGAGCGACATAAAGGCTATCAGCGCCGGTTAATAATGCCTCTAACACTAAATCACGAGCGACGCTGAAAGTCTTTCCTGCCCTGCGTGTGCAGACTGCCGCTTTTCTTTTGTGGGGATCTTTGATTAATGCAATTTGCTTGTCAAACAGCCCATCTAATAGGCGATAGCTGTCAATGCATTTCTGGTTTTTTTCTCTTAGCAGTCTTAACAGTTTCAGCTTTTTTAGTATTTTGTTTTTGTTCGACATCTTCTGGGCCTTCGATTATCCAACCAGGGCTGACGACAATGGCTGTTTTCTTGACTGTGGTATTAACATAAGAAGGCGTTGTTTCAATAGAGACAACACTGTCAAAATATATTATCCCATTCTCCATTGTTGCATCAAGACCTGACAGGTCAAACTCAATTGTCATGCCGTCGCTGCTCCGCCTTCTCCTTAGTGCGTCTAGTGGGATGCTTACATTGCGTTGAACTATTAACTTGCTAACTTTCATTTGTTCTCCTTATATACATTTGCTTTTTTTAAATAGATTAGGTTTATATTGCAGATTATAATCAAGTTGCTTATCTTCACATACTCTTGACCACCACAAGCATTTATTGCCCATAATGTCTGCCTTGGCCGCTCTTAACATCTCAGTAGCGAGGCCCATGCGCCTAAACGGATGTTTCACGTAAATATAATACAACTCACGGCCCCAAAACATATAGGCAATAATCACATTCTCATTCTCTTTGCTTGTCAGCACCATTGAATTACATTCATTCATAATTCTATTCAGATGCTTTATGTTATCATCAAAAAATGATTTCTTGTTGTATGGCGGTTGCGAACCTAGATTGTCATTCCAACTCGACTTGATGAAGTCATAGTCTTGCTCTTGATATGTTCTGATGTTCAACTGTGCTAATAGCATTATTCTTCCAATTCGGCTTCAAGTTCTGATATCTGTGCCTCAATTTCTCGTAGTGACATAGATTTTAATTCGATTGGTGCGCCGTCTTTACCCGTTACCTCATGTCTATCCAAGAAATAACCCTCAGATTTTGCGAGCAATTCACTTGCCTTTAACCTGTCTTTCATGTCTTCTGACTCAAGGCCCGTCATAACATCAGTCCAAAACTGTTGTATTTCCTCCCTGCTTGCAATAGTGCTTGTTTTTCGCTCCATTTGACGGTTTTTGATTGCTTCCAATACCTTAACATTTCTTAACAACCTTGAGCCTTGAACCTCTGCTGTTTTTTCACTGTGACCTGCATCTA
>Ga0099851_1000974_pt1 | contig 12117 bp, 6 predicted proteins | sample CB_VirMetaG_6_FD_78176 | JGI IMG/M metagenome (GOLD analysis project Ga0099851, IMG submission 78176) | Freshwater to marine saline gradient viral communities from Chesapeake Bay - CB_1508_2 Viral MetaG | ecosystem: Environmental > Aquatic > Marine > Coastal | place: USA: Chesapeake Bay... | reverse complement strand
GAACAGCTTGATGAACTCAAGGAGGGGCAACAGGAGATAAAAGACGAGCTTACAAAGGAAGAGGAGAAGCAAGGTGAGACATACAAGGAGGAGAAGGGTGAGAAGGAAGACCTCACAAAAGAAGATACACAGGTAGACGAAGAGGGTGTCAAAGCTGAAGAGGAAACAAAAGAGGAGCAAGAGAGTTATGTCGGCAAGAGCGTTGCAGAACTTGAGTCATTATTGAAGGCGGCTCGTGAGCGATTACAGGCAGTCTCAAAGGGTAAAGACCAACAGGCGACCCTACAGGCACGAATCGCATATAGACGTGTTCAGGCAGCGTATACGCAGGCTCAGAAGGCAGAGAGAGAGGCTAAGGTAAAAGAGGCAGTTGAGAAGACTAAGAAGCGTGTAAAGGAGACGCCAGAGGAAAGGAAACAGCGTGAAGCTGAGGAGAAGAAGAAAAAGGAGGAGGCTGAAAAGAAGAAGAAAGCGAAAGAGGAGAAGAAAAAGAAAGCTGAAGAGAAAAAGAAAAAGGAGACTGAAAAGAAGGAGAAGAAAGACGAAGAGACACGTAAGAAGTACAAGGCAGAAGAGCCGACTGAAACAATGCTCACAGGTAAAAAGAAGGACGTCCGTGACGAAGTAGCACAAAAGGAGAGAGGGGCAATCGCCGATAAGGGTGGCAAACTTCTAAAGAAGTTGGCTCAAATGAAGCCGTACTTTGCTGAAACGATATTTAAGAGTAGACCTGAGTTCGGACTTCTCAAAGAGTTCGGCATATTTACAGACTCTTATATGGCTATCTTTACAGAAGAGGCGGCTAATAAGCTCTACAAGATACTCTACGAGAAAAACAAGGGTATACAGAAGAAGATTGATAAACAACAGGCGAATAAAACGAGAGCTAAGGAGCAAATTGATACAATCAAGCCAGAAATTGACACGGCAAAACCACTCACCTATCTAGGTATATTCGTAGACAAGTTCAGATTCCCAAAGTATGCCGCAACATTCACAGACGGAGAGAACTTCTATAACTTTAATGTTGATTATGTAAATACACTCAACAATCTATTCCCAGACGCAGAGCAAATGATTGACTCAAGCGGAAGAATGTTGATGTACGTTAAAGACGGTGAACTTCAGGGAATCGTGATGAGAATGAATGAAGAATCAGGGATAGTTCAGGAGGCGTGGGTGATGAAGGAAGAAAAGGTAGAGGAGACAAAAGAAGAGGAAACTGAGGAGACACAGGAAGTTGTCACAAAGGAACAGGTTGAAAAAGCTGCTCCCAAGTTTATGAAAGGAAAAGTGAACGAGAGCGGTTTTTTTACTGAGTCAAGATACAAAAGTAACTCTTATCCTAAACTTTGGACTTCTTCAAAAGATGTAGCTGAGTTCAGTATTAAAAAGGGAGACAAGGTGGCAATAATTGAAACAACAGAGGACGGAACAAGGAAGATTCAGATTGTTTTTGAAAAAGGAAGAGAAGGAGAAAGTGGAGACTGGATAGAAGTCTCATATGTTGTTGGTAAAGAAAATATACAAAAAGTATTATCAGCTTTCAATGTTGATATTAAAACTGAGGAGACAAAAGAAGAAACAAAACCAAGCCCCCAAAAGAAAACCACCAAGAAAGGTAAGAAAGGCAAGAAAGGTAAGAAGATTGAGGACGTTGGAGAGAAGATTGGCGGTGCTCGCAAAGATATGTGGGCTCAAACAATGGAGGATTATGGTGAGGATTTGGAGTTGAACGATATTGTTAAACTACCAAAAGCAAAGGTGCTTCCAAAATTGGACTACAAAGGAATGAAAGAGAAAGGATATAAAGACGAGGATATACATTTCTTGGCTTGGGTGCTTGCAAATACTGGCAAGAAGCCACGCAGAGGACGATACACAAACTATAAACTGAGAGCATGGGCTCAAACAATGATAACGATACGAAAGGAGGTTTCAAATGCACTTCAGGACTTGGAAAATGTTGGTGCGATTACCGATACAATCAAAGAACAACTTAATGGAACAGTTTGGAACAAAGAATCGTGGGAAAACACGAAGGCTTTTTATGAACAAGCAGACATATACGAAAACCCAAAGATTGCAACGTATTATGTGAATAAGGATAAGCCATTTGAAAACAACACTGTGAAGTTACAGCTCATCAAAGACCACTACATAATGAAGAATGTAATTGTTGGAGAAGGGGTAAATACTCGTGAAGAGGCATACACAGCGTTTGCAGAAGAAGTTAATCAAACGAAAACTTCAACAAAAACAAGTCTTGAAGAAAGAATAAGAAAAGCAATCAGTGCGTACCAAAATAGGAAAGAGAATAAGATATTTGTTGGGTACAAAGGGAAGAATGGACTTATTGTTGAAGCTGAAGTTTTTGCAACAAAAGAAGAGGCACAAGAGGCAATGAAAAGCCCAGAAAAGATTGAAGAATGGATAAAGACGATTGCTGAAAAGATACAGAGAGATGAGAACTCATACCGTGAGAATGAAGCAAAGGTGGGAGAGCGTGACTACCGAAAAGGTAAGGACGTTTCAGCTAAGAAGTTTATGGAAACCTTCGGCTTCAGAGGCGTAGAGTTCGGAAACTGGGTAACACAGAAAGAGCGTACAGACAGATTGAATGCAGCGTATGACTCGTTTATGGACTTAGCTCTTATTCTAGGAGTAGACCCTAAAGCACTTGGACTAAATGGTGAACTTGGTTTCGCTTTTGGCTCTCGTGGCAAAGCAGGAGCACTTGCACACTATGAATCAGGTAAGGTGGTGATTAACCTCACGAAAAACAAAGGTGCAGGCTCACTTGCACATGAATGGTGGCATGCCTTTGACAACTATCTAAAGCGTAGAGTTGGTGCTCCTACAGGATTCCTTACACAAGGTGGAACATATGAGCGAGCTGAGATACAGGAGGCATTTCAGAACTTGATGAACTTTATACAGGGCTCAGGAATATATACTCGTTCAAGGAAGCAGGACGGATATAAAGGAAAACTGTACTTCTCTACTGATGTTGAGATGTCAGCAAGAGCATTTGAATCATTCGTGAAGAGTGAGTTGATGAAGCGTGATATGAAAAACTCGTTCCTTACAGGTATATTTGACTTCTCAAAAGAAGACCCAAATGCTGAAGTGAATCAGGATAATCCATATGCACTAGGAGGAACTGAAGTTGGTGCACTAACTTCATTGTTTAACGACATATTCAGTAAGATACAAGTAAAAGAAGAGGGTGGCAGAACAGCAATGTTCAAGTCCAAAGCTCGGAGCAATAGGATTAAAGCACCAAGCAAGGGGCGTCCTATCGTTGGTACAGACTACGCCATTAAATACTTCCAAGACCTCATGGAGCGAATGGGGATTGAGTTTGATTACGTGTTCGCAGGAAACATCATTCAGGGCTATAAACGCAAGATGTTCACAGACCTAAGGAAAGCGATTGAAGCATACGGTATGTATGACGACGGAGTTATCCTTATGGCTCGTGAGTTTGAGAAGTGGAGTGCAGAGCATGAGGGAGGACACCTTGTACTGGATTATATGGAGCTCATACCGATATTTGCTGAGGCAGGTATCACTCGTGAGGGATTACTGAGGCAACAGGCGACTGAAATGGGGCTCAACTATGATGAACTAACCCCTACACAGTTACAGAACGTGGAAGAAGAGCTCATGGAAGGCTTTGAAGACTACCTTCAGGAGAAGTATGTTCCACCTACTCTCATTGAGAAGTTCTACATAAAACTACGTTCTCTCTACAGAGCGTTGATTAACGGTATCGGTAAAATGACCGACGACCAAATTGAGAACTTCTACGAACTACTAGACGAAGGAAGAGTGACAGACCGTAAGGTTGGTTATCTCAGAAATGACGGAACTATTAAGGCGTGGATAAGACAGATGAAGCGTGACAATATCGGCACGTTTGATGTGACGCTCTTTGAGAAGAACGCAAAGGCAGTAAGGAGACAAGACAGGATTGAGCAAATGAAGGAGTGGAGAAAGGAAAATAAAGTTCCAGAGCGATACGAGACATTCATGCACCCAGAGGATATTGAAATCCTTATTCAGTATGAACGTGCTCTCACGGAAAACATTGAGCTCACTGAGGAAGGACAGAAGTTTGTAGATGATGTGCTCGCTGTATATGACATAGTTCTACCAAGTGCTCGCACAAAAGCGGCAAAGGCTCTACGTGAAATAATTGAACTCAGTGAGGAAGAGAACACCTTTGACGAGCTAGGTGGACAGATGTACGGGTGGCAACCGAGATTCAAAAGTATTCCTGAAGAGGAAACAGGGGTATTTGACACTACAACTGGTATTCCAAACTACGACGCCCTCATTTCAAATGAAGAGCTATTTGAGGGTGGTGAAACTAAAAGTGAGTATTACAAGAGGGCAAAAGGTATGGAAGGAACTCTTGTGTACATGACACCTGATGAGTATATGAATCTCGTCGGTAAAGACGCAGAGCTTCTTGGTGGAGGTAGAGCAACGGCAGAACAGTGGAGGAAATCAAGAGAAAGTTCAATGCCAAACGCAAGAGAATACTTTGACAAGAAGGTAGCAGCAGGTGAGAAGATTCCTGCACTTTCTATTGCATATGAAAAAGGAGCTACTACTCAAGAGGGTATGCACCGTGCAATGTGGGCTAAAGAGCGTGGAATTGAGCAAGTGCCAGTTCTCATTGTGAACAATCCTAAGTTAGCTTCAAGGTATACAGAAGTTGATTCAGCTTCTACAACAGGTAGCCCCAAGTTCAAGACTAAGAATGAAGGAGACAAGGTGCTTCGTGAAGTTCAGAAGAAGTACAACGAGCTTCAGGATAAGGTTGAAGAGCAGACAAAGAAAAACGAGGCGTGGAAGAAAATGCTAGAGGAAAAGACGAAGAAAGCTGCGGCAATCGCAGAGGCTATCTCAGAAAACACAATGAAAGAACTCGCACGAAACGTAAAGCGTGTTCGTGGAGAGGTTGAGCTCACTGCGGCAGGTGAGGAGCTTGCTACTGAGCTTGGCTTTGAGAATATCCCAGAGGTAAATCAAATGCTTGGTGAATACTTCGCAGACAAGATTGAGCTCAATGAGGTGAAGAAGCATATGGCAAAACTGAGGAAGGACATTTCAGAACTCAAACGAGAAGGAAAGATTGACGCTCAGGAGCTTAAAGAAGTGGAGCGTAAGATAAAGAATAGGAAGAAAATGCTCAAGACACGTGACTACTACATAGATATGGGTATGAAGCGTGGTAAGAATCAGCAAATCAAGATGATGAAGGCTCGCAGGAGAGTGCTCAGGGAGCTCCAAGACATTTATATGATAGGAGACAAGCGAGCGAAGATACTCTTAGGTGGTAAGGATATACGCTTTATGACCGAGAAGGAGTTTGAAGAGTTCACAGAAGAGTTCAGAGTAGCGGCAGATGGTATCAGCAATCAGCTCCTAAAAACAGACGAGATACAGGCTCTTATTCAAGAGAAACAGCTCAGTAAAACGACGAATCTCATACGCTCATATGGTATTGAATCATTGAATCAGGCGATAGACGCCATAAATACACTTGACCTACGGATTAGGATAGCAGAGAAACAGGTTGCAAATGCACTGAATAAGGCTTCAAAGAATACAGACCTCTCAATGCAGAAGACGCTTGATGAGCGAGCTACAAAGCAGGAAGCACGGCTCAACAAGATGAAAGAACAGCGTCAGATGATAGACAACGTGCTCAACAAGGTACTACAGGACGTACAGAATGCTCAGATGAACGATATGTACCTCACACAAAGGCAACTGGAGACGATTCACCGCACCGAATGGAGTGGAATCAAGACAGTACGTGAGCTTCACGAGAAGATAAGTGAGGTGATAGGTATACCAGTTGAGGAAATCAACGAGACGACAGTACCATTCAGTGAGCTGATGAATAATGATGTGATTCTCGCACGTCAAGGAGGCTTTTGGAAGTGGCTCGTGGAGATGAAGCACTCAGCTATTATTGAGGCAGGAGCAGAGTTGAATGTAATCCGTGAAAACCTAAACAAATACGCAAGAAAAGCACGACGTTCACGTTCTCGTGGGCTATTTGACATTCTCGTACCGACGGACGAGCGAGTATTCAACTACATAGAGAGTGAGGAGAAGGCTAAACTTGCAGAAGATATGACACAAGAGGAGCTTGATTATGCAAATTATGTGATACTCCTCTTCAGTTCAGCACGGAACTATCTTGCGAGTGAGTACAATATGAACACTCGTGAGAACTATATGACACACGTAAGACGTGGCTTCTTAGAGATACTAAGAAAAGAGAAGAGTATAATGGCTGTTTTCAAGGAAATGTTTGAGTCTCAAAAGGAGCATGAGCAGGCGTTCCAAATCTTGTCTCAACAGACTGGAGAGATACTTTCATTTGAAAAGTTCTTCGGTTTCGCAATGCCACGAACAGGTAAGATTAAGCCAACAGAGAATGTAGCAAAGGCAGTAGAAGCGTACTTCAGTGCATTCAGCAAGAAAAAGGCTCTTGATAGAGTGATTCCTGAAGCAATGACGATTGCTACATATATGGATTCACTGCAACCAGTAACAGAGAAAGGTCTACCTAAAGGTAAAACTTTGGAGCGATTCATAAAAACGTGGCTCAATAACGTAAAGGGACGAAGGTTTGACTACGGAGGGGCTATAGAGCAGGGCAGTTGGAAAGACCTCACATTGCGTGGTGTTACACAATTCTTCTCAATAATAATCCTTGCTGTCAGTATTCCAGTGCAAATGGCTTCATATGTAGGTGAGCACGTGTCAGTAGTACGAGGGCTCACATACAAACAGAGATTCAACCTTATCAAGCGATTCTTTGACTTCAGAAAGAGGGCTCGTATTGCAAAAGCTCTTATGGGTGTAACAGGACGTAATCCAATCAAGGAGCTCGGAGACGCAGGTATGAACATTACCGACATACTCGGACAACTTATGTTTGTTGGCTTTTCACACTCAATGTGGTCTTCAACAAAGACATACTACAGGGGTGCTCTTACAGAAGAGGAGTGGAGCTCAGGGGAAGTATCAAACGAGAGACTTGCTGAAATAGAGATTGAAATGAATAAGTTTAAGTTATCTCAGAACTACGGACGCTCAATACTCGGCTCAACATCACTCTCATCAGCGATATTCCAATTCAGGAGTTGGGCTATGCCACATCTCACTACTACCGTGAGTGAGGTCAAAGCCTCAGCAAAGAAATTGAGAGAAAAGGGAATAAAGGAAACAATGACAGACGAGGACTTCAAATCAGTGTCACGAATGGTTGGAGACCTTATGTTGGTGCTCGCACTGGTGGCAATGATAGGAGAGTCTGATGATGATGACTTCTTAGGAAGAGTCCGAGCCAAAATGATTAGGGAGCTCACCACAGTTGCTCAGGCACTCAAGATATTCACAAACCTGAAAGGTCTATTCCCTGCACTTACATATGTGATAGAGATAATGGCTAGTGTCACAGAGCTAATTAAACTTGAAGAGTACAAACAAGACGGTAAGGGATATGGTATCGGAGACCTTAAGGGATTGAGACACCTTACTCAAGAACTCACACCAATGGCTATACGACAGTTTCAAGGTGAAGAGGAGCAAGTAGACACTAAAGAAAAGCTCGTTGCAGAAGCAATAGAGAGCGGTGAGTTTGACGCTGAGAAGATTGCAGAGAATGAATGGAGGTATGGAAGAGGCGATACTCCTGATTGGAAAGACATGGACGACGAGACGAAGCAGGAAAAGATTGACATTGTGAACAAATTGTACCGTATTCGTTCTATGTACCCAGAGCACAAGGAAGTATCAGACATATTACTGTCTGGGGATAATAATGATGAAAAAATTGAAAAGTTGTTACAATTAGAGAATCCTCAACAAGTTAGTGAGGCAATGAAAGTACTCCACGCAGACCGCAAAAATATGTGTGTCGGTAAAGGTAAGTCAGGAAATTATGTAGACTGTCTTGCTAGTGACAGTTTATACAAAGAATACAAGAAGGAGTATAAAAAGTTATATGGGGGATAGATTATCAGTTAATATAAATAATATGAAAGGAGGAAGATTCGAGTTCAAGAGGCACGAGCTAGACAAAGCACTAAAAGTATTTGCATGGAGCTTCGGCTCTGCAATGGTTGTTTTGCTACTCAACCTTGTTGACGCAATAGACTTCCCTGTGCAGTACGCATGGGCAGTACCACTTGTAAACTCTATCCTATACGCTGCAAAAGAGTGGATTGCTGACAATAGATAGTCCAATGCTTTGTGGCAAAAAAGACCTCTTGCGAGGTCTTTTTTGTATAGTCAGGGGCTTTTAAAAGCTACCATAGTAGTATACTAGAAAACGCCGTTTTGCAACACCTCAGACTTCACTTCTATCGTTTCATGGTATGGGAAAGCCTCCTCATTCCCATTTGGCATGAGTCCCAAGTAAACATTACCAGAATTGGTACGCTCCTTTTTTATGTTATATCCAATATGTTTCAAGTCCTGCATGAGCTCCCTACCGAATGCTGTTTCGCTCTTCGGCTTACGTCCAGTGTCCTTACAATAGGTACTATATGCTCTATATAGTGAACGTGCGGCGATTCCACCGTCAGTTCCCTTAGTTGGTACTCCTATGGAGTCAAAACAGAAGTCAATGAAGTCCAAAACAGGGCTATTATCTTTCCTGTACTGCTCTATTGCCTGCCTGTTCTTCTCCACTATCTCAAAGTCACCACGTTCATACAGTGATTTAAGCCCCTCAAGAGCCCAGTTGAGTATTCCTGAGTGCTCTGCCTTCAACTTGTCGTCAATATCAACGTCCTTATCATCTTCAGTGTATACATTGTTGCACTCTATAATAATAAAACGACGATAAGAGCCGTTTGATGTGTCAGCAAGACGAGGCATTTCATTCATTGTCCAAAGGAACTTTGCAGTAGGTATAAAAGTGAAGCTGTCCCGATACTTCTGCTCTACGACAGACGGCTCTCCTGAGATGAGACGCTTCAAGCGTTGTGATTCTAGGTACTTTGTGGTTAGCATTTCATCTATCCAGTTCAACTTCTTACCAACGAGAGGAAACATACCGAAGTTGCTATTGATACTCTCAAGGTCTGTGCTCGTTGCATTGTCTTCACCGAGCATGGTGAAGATAGTGTTTGCGATTGTACTCTTCCCTGATTGCCCCTCACCAACGAGGATAAGAGAGCGGTCTAAGTGTGTATCAGTGGTGAGTGAGTACCCTGCAAACTCTTGCAGTATCAGCATTTGTGATTCGTCTCCTTCTGCGAGGTGCTCTACAGCCTTGAGCCACTCAGGACATGTAGCATTCTTTTTATACTCAGTTTTCATTGTCGCAAGTGAGAGGCGTTCAGGAGTATGCTCTTCAAACTTGCGAGTTTTGATATTGAGCCAACCGTTCTTCAAGTGAATCCAATCACCGTGCTGTAAGAAGTCGTCGTGTACCTTGCCACACTCAACGTACTCTCCACGAAACCGCACAAGTATATCCTTTGCACCCTTCTCGTTCGCACGTTGATTCATTTCGTCGTCCATGAGCATTTTAACCACAACACCTCGCATGTGAACGAGTTTCTTCTCGTCGTACACTCCAGTCTTTTCGTTATACTGCCAATACACCTTGTCCTCTTCTCTATCAAAAAGAAGGAACGGCATTTGTTCCTTCAGGTATTCGTGGTAATGGAGAAAGTATTGATTCTCTGCACTCTTCAGTGCCTTCTCACACTTCGCTCTCTCCTTTGCGTCAGTTGCCTCTTCAACTAGTTTGAGGGCGTTTAGGTATATCTCCCTGTGACTTGTGGTGTCAGCTTTGAGGTCAATATCCAATCCAAGCTCGTCTATCTTTTCTTGGAGGGGGTCTTTTGAAGTGCTATGTTTGTTTACCATAAGATGTATTGTACAGCTTGCGTTCAGTGGACGCAAACTTGCTATCCACACCCTCACGCAACTTGTACTTGCATTATACATTACCCTGCTGTATAGTGTCAAACATGAAACACATAAAAGAACATTTACGGGCTAAAAGAGACGAGCTTATATGGTCGCTCTCAACCCAACAAGATTATACGCCTGCGGATATTCAGCAGATGTTCAACCTAAAGCACCTTTCCACTGTTACAAGAATTATTGGAAGAAAGCCGAAAAGTTGGCGTTCCCCGTGGCAAAAAGTAAGAGAATAATGTACAAGTACCTCACAAAAGAAGAAATTGAAGACCGCCTAGAGATTGAAGACGACCTCTTTCATGGGCGTATTAGTGCGAAGAAGTTAAACTTCCATACTGCCTGCAATATCTTCAGTGAGAACTTGGACGAGATTATAGCGTCAGAGCGAAGTAATATCACAGACGCTTTGAATGATAAGAAAGTTGTGCCGAGAAATCGCCTAGAGCAACTCAAAAAGCTCTACGCTCATCAGAGGGCACTCAAAAACCCAAAGAGGGGGAGAATCAACTCTGCAATGACAGCGACGGCAAAGGAGTACCCTATAAAAGACCTCTACGTGGGTAAGCTACAGAAGAACGGTAATCGCTATATAGGAACATGCCCGTTCCACAATGAGAAGAATCAGTCATTCTTTATCTACACAAATGACAACCACTACCACTGTTTCGGTTGCCACGCACACGGTGATTCTATCAAGTTTTATATGGAAACAAATAAGGGAGTGTCGTTCCCTCAAGCAGTTAAATATTTATCAGGATTTTACACATAGCATGATAACAGTAACAGCATCAGTATTATCACTAGCAGAGGTAATGAGTATTTTGAACTCATCAATTCCGCTTACAAGTTTGGTTCTGAACATTTGAGAACAATGAATAAAAACATAAAAATAAAAAAAGGACAATTTTGGAAGTCAAAAGATAGTGGGAAGGTGATAAAGATAACTGGTCGTAAGTCAGGAAACCGCCACTGGAATGTTGATACTGGACACAAGATACACGAAGGGACACTTTTAAAGTTTTATGAATTACAAGTTTAATTATAGGAGTGTAACCAACAATAACTATGAGAGAGCATTGGAGAACAAAACCAAAAGACCAAAACAAACGCACAAGGGAACAGCGTACTGTTCAGTGGGGTAAATACAAAGGTAAAAGGTTTATAGATGTACCAACAGAATACCTCGTTTGGTTTGTTGAAAACGCCTATTCACAAATGAGTAACAGAAAGAGGTGGGCAGAAGAAGAACTTGAAGCAAGGAGAGAAGAAACAGAGGGTGAGTTTAAAGGAGAATATCATTAACCACTACATAGAGTATGAACAAAACAATAAAAGAAAGTTGTCCTAACTGTAAAAATCCTGACAAGGATATAGCACCAATGAAAGATGGCTCTTGTGGAGTATGTGGTGGCACTGGTGAAATAGAGTGGAGAGAAGTAGGAAGAATAGTAACACAACCAACAATAACTATGAGTGAGGAGAAGAAAGATAGAATTATTTGGTTTTTGTTAGGTTTTACTGTTGGTGTTCAAGTTTGTACATTTATTTCATTAATTTAAATTATTATGAATAAAAAGAAAAATACATACACTATACAAATAGTATGCACTAACTGTGGTAAAGGTAGTCGTTCGACTTACATATTTTGTGGATATTGGATAGAAATACCCAAATGTAAAACCGTCCATGATTATTTGAAAACAGTTGAGTGTACTAACTGTGGATGTAAAACACTTGTAACCCATTAACACACATATAGGAGTATAACCAACAATAACTATGAGCGAGGAACAAAAGAGTACAGTAGAGGAGTTTGAACAATTATTTGCCGAAAGAGGAGTAATAGGTGATAGAAAGTTTAAGGAATACTGCACAGGTATTTATGAAGATATTATTGACTGGCACATCAACACCCTCAACTCCTACAAAGCAGAGCTAGTAAGGAGGATAGATGGTGAAAAGATAGATAAACTAGTTGTACAAGTATCACCAGTACACATAATAGGTTTTGATGTAGCTCCAACATTCAACGAAGCCCTTGACCGAGTAAAAGAGATTATCAATTAAGTAAGTAGTATGGAATACACTAAACAATTTATAGAAGATGCTATAGAGGGAGGGTGGAAAAGTGAATATGCCAACTAT
>Ga0099851_1000966_pt1 | contig 12164 bp, 16 predicted proteins | sample CB_VirMetaG_6_FD_78176 | JGI IMG/M metagenome (GOLD analysis project Ga0099851, IMG submission 78176) | Freshwater to marine saline gradient viral communities from Chesapeake Bay - CB_1508_2 Viral MetaG | ecosystem: Environmental > Aquatic > Marine > Coastal | place: USA: Chesapeake Bay... | reverse complement strand
CTTCCGAAAGGTTCTTATCGACGCACTCATCGAGCGGCTGATCAACTCCGTCTCGTCCGAGCGCACATCCATCTGACCTTTCGTTGGAGGTGGGGTGCGCATACCTTCAAAGCCACGCACATTGACAAAATGCAAACTCATGGTAACATCCTGCTATGAGCAGGTTCACCCTCACAGACACCGTTGCCGAGGTTGTTGACGCCGTCAACGCCTCCGATACGGAGAGAGCATTCAACTTCGCACACTTGGTGCTTTGGAGAGTTGAGCACCACGGTTCTTGGCTGACCGACAGAGAGGAGCATCTCGTTGCCAACGTCATCAATGATCCGCCCAAGGCTCGTCGCCGCAGGCGCAAGTGAAACCGTCTAGGACTCCTAGACACAACCGAGAGGAAACGACAATGAGCAAGACATTCACCAACATCAAGGATCTCGCCACCGTGCCCATGCCCGTGGCTACGCCCACATACTGCCCTGTCTCGCAGGGTGACCTGTGGGAGCGCGTGACCGACACCGTGCAGAACTACGGCTATGTCATGGAGTGGCAGACCCACCAGATGCACCGCAAGAACCCGTGGTTCATCTCCACCATGCGGGTCATCAGCCACCGCCTGCCATCGGATCGCGAGATGGGGTGGGAGATCGGGGTCATCAACTCCTACGACCAGAGCCGCGCCATTCGGCTGCTGTTCGGATCGACCGTGTTCGCCTGCACCAACGGGTGCATCTTCGCGGATCACATCCTGAAGACCAAGCACACAGCCAAGGTCTGGGATCGTCTTCCGTACCTGATCACCCGCACCATCGACATGTTCGAGGTCGAGGTCGGCAAGGCTGCCCACTTCTACGAGCGGCTCAAGGAAGTGCCGTTCAACCGTACCAACGTCTCGGAATTCGCTGTGCGTCTCGCCCAGTCGAACCTCCTGCCTCGGACCAAGGTCGTGGATCTTGTGGAGGAGTCCATGGCTCCTTCGTTCGAGTACGAGACGCGGGAGCGCCCGGTGCTGTGGAATGTCCACAACGCCTACACGCACCTGTGCAAGGAGGTCAGCCCGGTCGAGGCCCCACGACGGATCATGGGGATGGAGCGCATGATGCGCGAGCACTACGCATTGGCGTGAGATAGGATTGGGGTGCACCTCCAACGGGGTGTTCTCCTTTCCTTTCGGCCCCTCGTCATCTTCGGATGGCGGGGGGTTTTTTTATTTGTCTAGGATCCTAGACTGACGCCTTTTCGCTAGACTTTAGATATGCGTCAATCGAAACTGGACGAGGAGATGGTGGAACTGGGGCGGCAGAGATATCGCAACCGGGCCAACAAGGCGAGCCACATTGCCGCAGAGTCCAACACGATCCCCGGTCGAATGCTGCTGAATCGGTGCACCACCGAACTGCACGCCGAGATCGACAGGTGGACACAGAAGGCATCCACAGGTCCGGGACGCAAGCACCGTTGCCTTCCCTTCCTACAGCAGATCGACTCCAAGAAAGCCGCCGTCATCGCCTCCAAGGTGGTCATCGATGCCCTGTCCGCAGAGCGGATGCTGACGGGGACATGCATCGCCGTTGGTCGTGCCATCGAGGACGAGATCCTGCTTGACGAACTTGCCGACAAGTCTCCGAACTTCCTCCGCTCGGTTCAGAAGAACACGTTCAAGTCAGTAGGCCAGAAGTTCAAGCGTCGGTTCGCCCGTGATGCCGCCCGTGCAGTCGATCTGGTCACCAAGAGGTGGTCCAAGTCAGACGCCCTTGCCGTTGGCCTGCTGCTGATCGAGATGCTCGCTGCGCGTACTGGGGTCATAGAGATCATCACCAAGATGAATGCCCGTGGTCGCAAGTACTGCGTCATTCAGGCTGCACTTGACATACGCAAGTGGGTCCGTGGATGCCATGAGTACCACGAAGCACTTGAGCCGATGTTCCTGCCCACCATTGAGCGTCCCCTGCAATGGAACAACCCGTGGGTAGGTGGATATTCCTCGATGGAGTGGAAGCCACGCCCTCTGGTCAAGAGCCGCAACAAGGCGTATCAGGAATCGCTCGTTGGTTCACTGTCATCAGATGTGTACTCGGCGGTGAACTTCATCCAGAACACTCCGTGGGCAGTCAACCACTCGATACGGGATCTGGTCAGGCAGTGCTGGAAGGACGGTCTGGAGATCGACGCCCTGCCGCCATCGCGTGATGAGCCGATCCCGACGAGACCTGATGACATCGACACCAATCAGGATTCCCGCCGTCAGTGGCGCAAGGCTGCGGCCAAGATCCACTTCCTCAACGAGTCCTACGAGTCCCAGCGTCTGCTTGCGCTCAAGACGATGTTCGTCACGGACAAGATGGTGAATCACGGAAGGCTGTGGTTCCCCCACCAGTTGGACTTCCGTGGCCGTGGGTATCCGCTTCCGCTGTACCTGCATCCGCAGGGCGTGTCATACGCCAAGGCAATGCTGCGGTTCTCCGATGGCAAGCCCATCAGCACCGACGATCAGGCCCAGTCCCTGTATGTCCACACCGCCAACAAGTTCGGCATCGACAAGGAGTCCATCGATTTCCGCATCAGGTGGATCGAGCAGAACCGATCATTGATCGAGTCAATCGCGAGGGATCCCTATGGCAACAGGGAATGGACCAAGGCAGACGAGCCATTCGCATTCGTCGCCGCATGTCAGGAACTGGTGGGAATGTGGGACCATGGGCAGGGATTCGTCTCCAGCCTGCCCATCGCCATGGACGCCACCACGCAGGGATTGCAGATCTATGCCATGCTGCTGCGTGATCCCGTCGCTGGGCTGGCAACTAATGTCCTCCCTGCGGACAAGCCCAGCGATCCCTACCAGTTCGTCGCCAACGCAGTCATCGCCAAGTTGCAGCAGTCATCGGACCCGCTGGCCAGCCAGTTGCTTACCTTCGGTATCGACCGAACCACCACCAAGCGCCAGACCATGACGCTGCCCTATGGGCTGACCCAGCACTCATGCATATCGTATACACGCGAGTGGATCGAGGACCGCAGCAGGAAGACAGGCTATAACCCATGGGGTCTTGAGACGTACAAGCCTGTGGTCTTCCTTGGCAAGATCATCTGGGAATCCATCGGTGACGTTGTCGGTTCCGCCCGCAAGGGAATGGACTTCATCAGGTCATGCATCGGCACGCTGATCGACAACGATGTGACCCCGTTCTGGATGACCCCAATCGGGTTCCCCGTGCGGATGCGCTACGAGAACTATGACCGGATCACCGTATCCACGCGCATCGGAGCCAAGGCCAAGGTGCTGTCGCTGCGTCAGGAGAACGGACGCCAGTCCAAGCGCAAGGCGCTCAATGGAGGGCCTGCCAACTACATCCACTCCTTGGACGGCTTTGGCGGTCTCCTCGGCCATACGGTCAACCTGTGCGCCTCTAGGGGCATCCACCACCTTGGTGCTGTCCACGACCAGATCATGTGCCTAGCAGGGGACCATCCTGTGGTCGCCAATGCCGTCCGCACTGCCACGGTAGAGATCTTCTCAAGAGACCTCCTTAGGGAGTTCCATGAGGGCGTGTTGACTTTCCTGCCCAAGGGTGCTATACTTCCAGATGTTCCCGAGTACGGTACTCTGGACATATCGAAAGTCATGGACTCCAAGTACTACTTCAACTAGGAGTTCAGGAAGGAAACACAATGCAAGTGAAGAAGAAGGCCCAGCGCGTCACATCACCCCTCGGAGTTGCGGTCTACCCCAAGTTGGTCAAGCCAGACACCAAGTTCGATGCCAACGGCGTCTACTCGGTGGACCTTGACCTTGACCCCAACGACAAGGAAGTCAAGGCGTTCGTCGCGTCCATCAAGAAGGCCGCCGATGTTGCCTATGCCGAGACCTGTGAGCAGCGCGGCGGGAAGAAGTTGAAGCGTGCAGACCTGTCCATCAGGGAGACCGAGGACGGGATGCTGCGGTTCAAGTTCAAGTTGAAGGCCAAGGGTGGTTCGGATGACAAGTCGTGGGACCAGAAGCCTGCGCTGTTCGACGCCAAGGGCAACCCCATCGCCAACCCCCCGAGCATCGGGAGCGGCAGCAAGATCCGCGTGGCGTTCGAGTTGGTTCCCTACTTCACCGCCATGGTTGGCGCTGGAGTCACCTTCAGGATGCGTGCAGTCCAGATCTGCGAACTGCGCGAGTACACCCCCGATGGCGGATTCGATGCCTTCGGGTTCAAGGCCACGGACGGCTACAGCACGGCTTCTGACACGCCCGTTGCTCAGGATGATGCGACCGAGGAGTCAGACGGAGATGACTTCTGAAGTTGACCCTCAAGGTTGACCCTACACCCGCCTCAAGACCACGGGTTACGAGGTGGGGTGCCTACTACGGGAAGACCTATGAGCGATTCAGAAAGCAGGCAAGGGCAGCCCTTGGTGCCGTCAAAAAGCCCAAGGGTTGCCCTATGGCCTGCCCGCTGATTGTGATCGTCACGTTCTTCTGCCGCAGCCCCAAGAAGCCGACCAACGTCTGGCCCAAGGGCGACATCGACAACCACCAGAAGGCAATCCTTGATGCGCTCAACGAATGGGCGTGGAAGGACGATGTCCAGATTATGAAGATCATTGCGGAGAAGGCGTACAGCAAGGAACCGCGAATCGAAATCGAATGGAAAGCGTATGCAACACAAAGAATCGGAGTTCGTTCAGCATGAGGCTTGCCCAAGTTGCAAGTCGCAGGACAACCTAGCCCGCTATTCGGATGGGCATGGGTACTGCTTTGGGTGCAAGTACTACGAGACGGGGACGGGGGAGCCACTGCCGGAAGTGTCCAAGGCAGCAAGCAACCTGATCGACGTTGACTACACGGCGCTCAAGAAGCGTGGGATCAGCGAGGACACCTGTAGGTTCTGGGGCTATGGCCTCGGGGACTTCAACGGCCAGACCGTTCAGGTAGCCCAGTACATCAAGGAGGGCAAGGTGATCGCGCAGAAGTTGCGCTTCCCCTCCAAGGACTTTGTCGTGCTTGGGGAGTCCAAGGGGATGTCCATGTATGGCGCACACCTGTGGAGAGACGGGGGACGCATGGTCACGGTGACCGAGGGGGAGATCGATGCCCTCACGGTCAGCCAGTTGTTCGGCAACCGATGGCCCGTGGTCTCCATACCCACAGGTGCAGGAGGCGCATTCAAGTCTTTCCAGAGCAACCTTGAGTGGCTGGAGAAGTTCGACTCTGTCGTGATCATGTTCGATGATGATGAGCCGGGTCGCAAGGCAGCCAAGGAATGCGCCATGCTGCTGACCCCCGGCAAGGCCAAGATCGGAACCATTCATGGGTACAAGGATGCCAATGAGGCTTACACCGCAGGGGAGGGCAAGCGTGTCATCGATGCTGTCTATGGTGCCAAGGCTTATCGTCCTGATGGCGTTGTTCTTGGGTCGGACCTGTGGGATCTTGTCACGACCGAGGACCAGAACGACTCGATCCCATATCCGTGGACTGCCCTGAACGAGAAGTTGCTGGGCATACGGAAAGGCGAACTTGTTGTCCTGACTTCAGGTACGGGCATCGGCAAGTCCTCTGTGTGCCGTGAGATGGTCTGCCACCTGATCCGCAACGGCAAGAAGGTCGGCCTGCTGATGCTTGAGGAGTCCGTCAAGAGGACCGCGAGGAACCTGATGGGCATCCACCTCAACACGCCCCCGTACTTCTGGGAGGACCGTGACATCACCAACGAGCAGAAGCGAGAGGCATTCGAGGCGACCGTGTCCAACGTGGTGCTGTTCGACCATTTCGGATCGGTTGATCCCGAGAACCTGCTTGCGCGGACTAGGTACATGATCAAGTCGTGCGGCTGCGAGTACATCTTCCTTGACCACCTTTCCATCGTCGTGTCCGGTCTTGGTGACGGGGACGAGCGCAGGCTGATCGACAACGCAATGACATCGCTGCGCTCGCTTGTCGAGGAGACGCAGGCGGCAATGTTCGTGGTCTCCCACCTTCGCAGGCCCGATGGGGACCGTGGGCATGAGGAGGGCGCATCAACCTCCCTAGCCCAACTGAGAGGCTCGCACTCAATCGCTCAACTTGCTGATGCTGTGATTGGCATGGAGCGCAACCAGCAAGGAGACGCACCGAATGAACTGGTACTCAGGGTGCTTAAGAATCGTTTCACGGGAGATACGGGAATTGCGGGATCTCTTCGCTACTTCAAGGAATCAGGCAGACTCGCGGAATTCGCAATGGAGACAACAGATGACGAACTCTGATCCAATCATCGAACTGGCAGACCTCAGGGAAGACAACGAGCGGCTGAGGAACAGGATCAACGAACTTCAGGACGAGGTCATCCGGCTTCGTGCGCTGCTGCATGTCTCGCTTGAGCGTGCCCTGTACGAGGGAGAAGGATGAAGCCCCGAAGCCTCAGTCAGGAGCAGGCAGACCAGATCCGCGAACTGTCCAAGACCATGCGGAACATCGAGATCGCTCGCATGTTCAAGGTCAGTCCGCAACTGGTCTCCTACATCGTGCTGCACGGGTACGGCAACAGGCCCAAGCCCAAGGACATGTCGGAGATCACCCCCTATCGCTCATGGGCAGAGGTCGCTAGGCTGTACACGGAAAGGAACCCAGACGATCCGATCACCGAGAAGGAAGCCCGAGGCATCTACCGCAGGATGCGCTACAGGGTTGAACGTGCGCTGCGGCAGGCAGGGTTTGACGAAAGCAGCCTTGTCTAGGATCCTAGACAAAAAGGAAAGAGAGACATGGACATCATTTACTTTGACATCGAGACCAATCCCCTGATGGACTGGATGCACCTGAGCGACCTCAAGGAGGTCCGCTCGTTCGGCGTGTGCATCAACGACGGGGAACCGCAAACCGTGACGCCAGAGGAAGGCATTGAGATCCTCTGCGGTCCCGGCACAATCGTGGGACACAACATCATCGGCTTTGATCTTCCCGCCCTGACCAAGTTGTACGGCTTTGGCCTAGGGCAGCATCGTGTCTTCGACACCGCTGTTGCCTCTAGGCTGCTGTACACCAACCTTGCGGATCAGGACTACAGGGATCCCACCATGCCCAAGGAACTGGTGGGGCTGCACTCGCTCAAGGCGTGGGGTCACCGACTCAAGTTCCCCAAGACAACCGGGGGTGACTTCACGGCTGGCCCGATGCTTGACGAGTACTGCCGTAATGACGTTGTACTGACACGCGCCCTGCACAGGCACCTAGGCAAGCACCCCAGCCTTCCCGGAGCGACCGAGGCTCTGGACATCGAGATGCTGTTCGCGCAGATCATCAAGGAGCAGGAGAGGGCAGGCATCACGTTTGACGTTAAAGCGGCAGAACGTCTGCACGCAGAACTGCGCAAGAGGATGCTGGACATCGAGCAGGAGATGCAGAAGATGTTTCCTCCCATCGTGCAGGAGAGGATCTCCGAGAAGACCAACAAGGTCCTCAAGCCCAAGGTCACCGTCTTCAATCCCGGGTCTCGCTTGCAGATTGCAGACAGGCTGAAGACGATGCACGGGTGGGAGCCGACCGAGTTTACTCCAGATGGACGCCCAAGGGTGGACGAGGCTGTCCTTGCTGCCCTTGACTACCCCGAGGCTGCTGTGCTGGCCGAGTACCTGACGCTGGGCAAGCGGATCGGGCAACTGGCAGACGGCGAGGAGGCGTGGCTCAGGGTGGTCACCAAGGCAGGCAAGATCCACGGCAGGGTCAACACCAACGGTGCCCTGACCGGACGGTGCACCCACAGCAGGCCCAACATGGCTCAGGTTCCCACGGATCCCGAGTACAGGAAACTGTTCATCGCACCGCCGGGAATGGTCATGGTTGGCGTGGATGCATCAGGTCTGGAACTGCGGTGCCTCGCGCATTACCTTGGTGCGTACGACAATGGCGAGTACGCCAAGGCTGTGACCACGGGTGACATCCACTGGACCAACGCACAGGCGTTCGGTCTGGCCATGTCCGAGGTGATGGACAAGAACAACACCGAGCACAAGAAGGCACGCAATCAGGCCAAGGGAGCCATCTACGCGCTGATCTACGGTGCAGGCAACGAGAAGTTGGGGATCGTCCTTGGCGGATCCAAGAGGACTGGAGCCAACGCACGGGCCAACTTCGAGGCCAAGGTCCCCGCCTACCTGAAACTCAAGGAGACCGTCAGCACGACAATCGCACGCCGTGGGTGGATCAAGGGCATCGACGGGAGACCGCTGTACCCACGATCCGAGCACGCTGCGCTGAACACCCTGTTGCAGTCAGCGGGTGCAGTCGTGATGAAGCAGGCGTGCATCATTGCGTACAACGCCATCGATCCCAACAGGTGCTGGCAGGTGGCTGCGGTGCACGACGAGTATCAGTTTGTTTCCACGCCCGAGTACGCACACGAAGTCGGTAGCATCGTGGTCGATGCCATACGCAAGGCTGGAAAGGGTTTCAACTTCAGATGCCCTCTAGACGGCGAATACCGGATCGGTGCCAACTGGGCAGAAACACATTGAGAGCCTATGCGGCTGGGCTGCTTGATGGCGAGGGATGCATCAGGTGGAACCGGACGCCTACCGTGGAGATAACCAATAAGCATCTCGGGGTTCTGCTCATGCTGTCCAACATCTGGAAAGGCAAGGTCAGGGAGAAGAACCCCGGGGTATTCGTGTGGTGCGCCTACGGGGACAATGCAGTCAGGTTCCTGCAAGAGGTGGGCAGGTACACCATAATCAAGTTCCCGCAGGTGTTTCACCTGTTGAAGGCAAGGTATTCCAAAAGTGACGAGCAAACTAGTCACATTGAAAACGTAAGGAGACTTAAGCGTGTCTACACCAATTGAGTACATCACCACCAAGGAACTGGTCGATGAACTGAAGAAGCGGTTTGACGAGATGGCGTTCATCGGGTTCGCCGTCAAGACATCCAAGGAGGACGGGTACTCGATCTGCATCAAGTCAACGATGCACGGGGCATTCGGCCTGATCAATGTTCTCGCCAAGGCGGCAGAAGCGGAGGCGTCGTGAAACTGCTGATTGACGGCGACATTCTGATCTACAACATCTGCGCTGCAACCGAGTACGTTGCGAGGCTTGACGATGACCTCGACTGTGCCTTCGGCAATGTCAGGGAGGCTCTTGCTCTGACCGAGGCCAAGGTCAATGAGTGGGCCAACAGGTTCAACGCGACTGACCTTGTTTTCGGCTTCACGGGTTCTGACAACTTCCGCAAGGACATCTACCCCGCCTACAAGATTCACCGCAAGTCGTGCCGCAAGCCGTGTGGCTATAGGGCCGTGAGGGAACTGCTGTCGAACCTGTACAGGGTGATCATGGAGCCTCGCCTTGAGGGGGACGATGTGATCGGTTTGCTGCAATGTCCCAACGACTTCGAGAAGACCATGATCATCTCGTCGGACAAGGACCTGAACTGCATCCCCGGTCTGGTCTGGAACCCCGACAAGGACGATGAGCCAAGGTGCCTGACCGTTCAGGAGGCAGACCGCAACTGGCTGATGCAGACGCTGACGGGAGACAAGACCGATGGGTATCCGGGTCTGGAGGGCATAGGCCCAGTCAAGGCAGACAAGATCCTGAAGGAGGGCACCTACGAGGAGGTTCTTCAGGCGTACCGCAACGCAGGATTCAACGACGAGTTTGCCCTTAGTCAGGCACGATGTGCGCGAATCCTCAGGCACGGCGAGTACGATTGGGCAACCAAGGAGATCAAACTATGGAACCCATGAACAGAACCCGTCTGCTGGCAATGCACAAGGAACTCACGGATGAAGCGCGTAGCCTGTCCGAGAGGAAGAACCACGACTACTCGGGAGGCAAGGACGATTCGCACCCCTTCCTCAACTTCACCCGGTGCGAGGCAATGGGCATCTGCAAGACCGAGGCAGGCATCATGGTTCGCCTGACCGACAAGATGTCACGCCTATCGACCTTCATCACCACAGGCGAGTTCAGGGTCAAGGACGAGGCGGTCAAGGACACGGTCCTCGATGTCATCAACTATGTGGTGATCCTGTACGCCTATATCCAGAGCAAGAAAGATGGCGAATAACGACTCTTCTAAGGAAGGCAAGCCAATTCCACGGATTCCTGTGGAGGTGGTTACCTTCCTTGACCAGACATACCCAGAACGGTGTGCAGACCTGAAAGAAACTCTTCCAGAGATCTATTACAGGGCTGGTCAGCGTTCTGTCGTGACATACCTGATTCGCCTCTTAGAGGAGCAAAACGAGAATGTGCTTTAGCAGCCCAAGGCCCGCCCCTCCACCTCCCCCTCCATCCCAACTCCCAGAGCCTCCCCAGATGGCCAACGTGGCAGCACCGATGATGACCCAGTCTCGTCCTGCCAAGCCCGTCGCTGGAGGAGAGATGTTCCAGTCCAAGGGCAAGCGCCGTCTGCGCATCCAGATGGGCACCTCTCCGGGCATGAACATTCCGGGAACCTGACATGCACGAAACTGGCAAGGCTCTGTACCTGAAACTTGAAACCCGCAGGTTCCCGTACCTAGAGCGTGCCAGAGACTGCTCTCGGCTGACCTTGCCGCACTTGATGCCCGACGAGGGCGACAAGACCGCGTACAAGTTCCCGACCCCATACCAGTCAGTAGGTGCGCGTGGCGTGAATAACCTTGCCAGCGCACTGCTGCTGTCCCTGCTGCCTCCCAATGCCCCCTTCTTCCGGTTCGTCATCGATCCCAAGGCTGCACGGGATCTCCAGACGATCTCCCCTAGGGCCAAGGGCGAGGCAGAGCAGACCCTGTCCGAGATGGAGCGTCTGGTCATGCGGGACATCGAGGGCCAAAGCATCCGGGTTGCCCTGTTTGAGGCGCTCAAGCAACTGATCGTCTGCGGCAACGTGCTGCTGTACTTTCCTGATGAAGGACCCATGAGGGTCATCCGTCTGGACCGCTATGTGGTCAAGCGTTGCCCCATGGGCAAGGTCCGCAAGGTCGTGATCAAGGAGACCGTAGCCCCGTCGATGCTGCCTCCAGAGGCGGCCATGATCGCCAAGAGCAGCATGGCATCCCATGAGGACACGGTGGACATCTACACCTGTGCCCACAGCCTGCCCGAAGGAAAGGTTGAGGTGTATCAGGAGGTCGCAGGAACGATCCTGCCGGATTCCATCTCGACGTTCACCGAGGAGCGGAATCCTTTCCTTGCGCTGCGGATGCACCGTGTGGACGGGGAGGACTACGGTCGTGGCTACGTTGAGCAGTATTACGGTGATCTGGTCTCCCTCGAAAGCCTGTCGAAGAGCATTGTCGAGGCGGCAGCAGCCTCTTCCAAGGTCCTCTTCCTTGTTAACCCGGTGGGGACCACCCGTCCGAAGAAACTGGCCCAGTCTGCCAACGGCGCGATTATCGAGGGTAATGCAGCGGACGTAAGTGTTCTCCAAGTTGCCAAGGCTGCTGACCTCACGGTGGCGCTCCAGACGATGAACACCATCAACGAGCGCCTGAGTTACGCCTTCCTGCTGACCGAGGCGTCCATCCGCAATGCGGAGCGCGTGACGGCAGAGGAGATCCGTCTGGTCACCCAGAGCATCGAGCGCCAACTCGGAGGCATCTACAGCCTGCTCTCGCAGGAGTTCCAGTTGCCTCTGGTGAACCGCATCATCGACAGGCTGGCCAAGGCCAAGAAGATGCCCAAGATCGACAAGAAGATGGTCACGCCCACGATTGTCACGGGCATCGACGCTCTTGGTCGAGGCAATGACCTGAACCGCCTAGATGTTTACTTGCAGGGAATTGCCCAGATTCTGGGACCCGGCGGGCTTCAGCAGTATGTAGACTTCCGTGAGTACATGAATCGCCGTGCCGCAGCCCTCGGTATCGACACGGCAGGTCTGGTCAAGTCTGAGGAGCAGATTGCTCAGGAGCAGCAACTGGCCATGCAGCAGCAGATGCTCACCATGGCAGGGCCTCAGGCTGCGAAGACCATAGGAAACATTGCCGAGGACAGGCTTAAGCAACAGTAATGGCAGACCATCAGCAAATCACAGTCGTTCGAGACACCGCAGAGACAAACAATGAGACCGACGCGCTGGCGCAAGCAGTTGCTCAGGAGCAGGGCGGTCAGGCTACAGCCCAAGATCAGCCTGTGGAGGAGCGTCCTGAATGGCTTCCTGAGAAGTTCCAGAGTCCTGATGAACTGGCTAAGGCGTACTCTGAACTGGAGAAGCGCCT
>Ga0099851_1000962_pt1 | contig 12183 bp, 15 predicted proteins | sample CB_VirMetaG_6_FD_78176 | JGI IMG/M metagenome (GOLD analysis project Ga0099851, IMG submission 78176) | Freshwater to marine saline gradient viral communities from Chesapeake Bay - CB_1508_2 Viral MetaG | ecosystem: Environmental > Aquatic > Marine > Coastal | place: USA: Chesapeake Bay... | reverse complement strand
TGATCTCTGTGACCACCTGCCCGGTTTCTCGGGTACGAATCAAACCCATGTCGGTTCTCCTTATGCGACCGCCAAGAAGATGTACGAGGCGGTAGCGACATTCACATTTGTAGCAGCATCTTGGTTCACGATAAAGCCCGAGCTTTCCGCGTCCACGCTATCGTCGGTCGTGACTTCCGCCGCCGTAGTGTTCAGCGACAAGTGCGGATCGTTACCAGCAACAATACCACGGGCGCTATCCCAGACGTACCAATCGCCTGTGCTGTCGGTGCGCTTGATCAGAACGAACCGTGCGCCTGACGTAAAGCCGCAGTCAATCGTTTGGCTGGAGCCGTTGCCCGTGTAGCTGCCGACCTTGCTTACGCCGGGGAGTGTGGCGAAAAGGTAGGCGATGAATGTGCTTGTAGCTGCGTTTGTCCCGCCGCCAGTCCCGCCAAGTGTAAAAACGGAACTTGTTGGCGCTGTCGAGTTCCAAGAAGCAGTATTTACAAATGCAGCACTAGTATCAAAGTTCATAGCGTATGTTGCGCCAAGGTCTTTGTGATAAATAAACCAAGAGTTTGTAATCTGGCGTGACTTCACAATCATCAACTCAGGCGCAACGCCCAAGTTATGACTGACAGTGCGACCCGCTACGTTGTTACCTTGATACGCCACCACATCGAAGAAGCCGGGGGCGCGGCGGAAATACCAATTAATCCCGGCAGACCCCCAAGAAAATTTTAAACCGGTATTGGAATCAAAGCCTACATCGCTTCCAGTGCCTTCCGCAGCAGTGCTTGATGTGGTTAAATACAGTGCCCCACCAAGTAGCCTTGCCCTTGTAAACGGGTCATAACTTGCAAGACTTGTTCTATTATTCACGCCTATAAAGGCATCCACCACAAAATTAGTAGTCTGCACTCCAGCCGCAGTTTGAGGACTGAACACCTGCGTCCCGCTCGTCGGCTCACGCATCGGGCCACGGCGGATGGCGATGTAGATGTAGGTAGAGCCGCTGTTGTTCAGCTCGTTGTCAGTCGTGCCTATGTTGAACCCCGTAGCGCCAAAGTTTATCGGGTCAGCAGCAGCCAAACCGCCCTCTGCGTTGGTTGCATTGGCAAGCAATTTTCTATCTGCTTGAGAGACAGCGCCGGTAACAACTCCACGCATGCTGTCGTAAATATACCAACTCTCTGCGTCGCTGCTTTTCTTAATGATCACCCACTGCGGCTCCCAGCCAAGATTGACTGAAGGTCCAGTAGTAGACCCATTCCCCGTATAACTCCCACACGCAATCAGCCCATCGCTGCCATCACCAGACGGCCCCAGCGGATCGTGGGCGAAGAGGTAGGCGACGTAGGGCTGACCGCCGCCAGCGCCGCTGTTCACATCAGAACTGTCACCAAGAGTGAAGTGTGTATCAGTCGGCTCAGTATCGTTCCAAATGTCAGTCTGTGTGGCTTCTGCATCGGCGGTGTTGATGTGCAGGTGTTTTGTTGCCCCAAGTGATCTGTGATAAACAAACCAGTTACGAACTTCGCTCAAAGACTTGACGATGATTACAGCAGGGGCAACACCCAAGTTGTGAGCTACCGTTCTGCCGACTGTCCAATCCCCCGTATAAGTCACCACATCAAAAAAGCGCGGGGCCTTGCGGAAGGTCCATGAGGCTATTGGCTCTCCGCTAAAAAATGGATCGCTTAGACCTGAGACAAAGCCATCAGAATTAAACTGACTTACAGAATTAGAACCAGAAATGTTAAACTCTGCACCTGTGTTATTTGTTCTGATGGTGTTGTTAGCCCCCCTCTCTGTATCAGACAGTCTATGATCGTCCGCCTGAACACGGGATTTCTGCCAAACCAGCCCACCCTCACCAGCCAGATCAATCCCGTTGGTGATCGTCTGCGTGGAGCCGTTGCCAGTGTAGAGGTAGGTGCTGAACAGGTTTTCAATAAACGAATCTGGATTCACGTTACCAGCAGTGGGCCACGTCTCCGCCTTGATGTAGGTGTACGCCGCTTGCAGCGACCACACACCCGGTGCGGCATCGCTCTCATACGGCCCAGCAGGAGCAGTCGGTGTCGGCGTGATGATGTTGCCGAGATAGCGTTTGTCAGACATTTGCACACCACTCCAATTTACGAGCCAACATTCGTTGATGGGAAGGAAGGAGTTCCGCGCGTTCCATTTTTACACCATACGATGCGAACTACGCCATCATAGCCCGCGCCTGTACGGTCACTAGCGCAGCCCGAGCTACTAGCGGCACCACCACCACCGCCATAATAACCGCCATTGCCGCCTCGAGACTGACCACAGAAGCCATAACCTGCCGAGCCATTCTGACCGCCGGAGCCGCCGCCGCCACCGCCGGGGTAGGTATAGTTGTACGTTCCGCCACTGCCAGAAGAACCTTGGCCCAATATTGACACCCCGCCGCCGCCGCCGCCGTTGTCAGGTCCACAAGCTGCCCTGCGCGCCCTTGGGCGGGCTGCGCTTGGGCGAGCTGCGCTTGGTCGAGGTCGAGCTGCGCTTGGTCGAGGTCGAGCTGCGCTTGGCCGAGGTCGAGCCGCGCTTGGGCGGGGCCTTCCGGGTGTGGGCCTTGACGTGTACGCGCTTCATCCCAGCCACCCTTTGCGGCGGGCCCACCACGCCGCGCCTGCGAGTCCGAGAAGGGCGAGAGCCCCGCCCGGGGCCCATCCGACCGTGCCAAGCCCAATGGCATCCTCGTGACCGGGCCGGAGCGCGTTCATGTCGACGCTACCCTTGATGCCTGGCACGCTTCCCTTTGATGTGTATTGCCATACCGACCAGTCGCCGGTGATGGCGTTCGTCCACTTGGGACCCTTCGTGCCGGCGTCGTAGTTGCCGGACGGGACGTTGTATTGCGGCACCCATATTGGCATGCCCGTGTCCGCGCCGTCTGGGAGGTACACACCCGAATAGTTGGTTCCGACGTACAGAACCGGGTGCAGCTCACCTAGCTCTTCGACCGCATCTGCCAGCTCGCGGACGTAGGCGAGCGTGGCGGCCTTGGACGTGCCGGCCTTCGGCTTTTCCTCCAAGTCTATCATCGGGCGCAGCTGCACGACCGCGCCCGCCTCGCGGGCGGCCCTGATGGCGCCCACGAAATTCGCCGCCTCCTTTGCCGGCGAATTGTAGCCGGGCCGCGTCCAATGGTAGGCCCCAATGGGGATTCCCGCCTTGGTCGCGTCGACCGCATTCTGCACCCACCGCTTATCGCGGCCCGTCTCGCCGGTCGACGCCTTGGCATAGGCCCACTCGACGGGGCTTGACGCGCGCACGGCCTGCCAGTCGATGTCTCCCTGCCAATGGGACACGTCGATGCCGAGCGTCGACCCTGGGACCGGGTGCGGCATTAGGGCCTCGCCTTGGGCTTGCGCGCGTTCGCCGTCGCCTTGCGGGCCGGGGCCGGAGCCGGGGCCGGAGCTGGGGCCGGAGCTGGGGCCGGAGCCGGGGCCGGGGCCGGGGCCGGGGCCTCTGCGAGAAGCGCCGCAATTCGGTCTGCCGCGTCCTCGCAGCGGCACTGGCACGCCTCCGCAGCGCGCGCGGTATGCCCCGCCATGCGTGCCGCGATTTCGACGGCAAGGGCCGCCGCCCTGTACCAGTCCACTAGCCCACCGCCTTCAGCACGAGAAGCGCGACGACGGCGCCGACGATGTAGACGGTCGCGCCCTTCGTCGCTGTCGACGCGATTTTCTTTTTGAGCTTGTCCGCGTCCTCTGCGTAGCTCTTCTTGGCCCCTGCCACCGCGACCAGCGCCTTACCGTCCCCCCAGGATACCAGGGCGTCATAAGCGCCCGGGACGGCCGCAAGCGCGGTCTTCGCCTCCTCGTAGGCGTCCTCGACGGTCGTAGCGCCGATGCCAAGGAAGCCCGTGGTTCCGCAGTCTTTCTCCGCAGAATAGACGCCCTCCACCGTGTCGACGTTCGATTCCTTCCGCCCCGTGCCGATGTAGGTAGCGATGAGGCATGCCGCCTCTTTTGAGAGAACAAGCTCGAGCGCCAAGCGGAGTTGCAAAATTGCAGCACCGTCGGCTGGGGGCTTGCCTGCCGACGTGGCCAGGACCGTTGACCATGCGCCCAGGAATGCGCCGTCTGGGATGCCGCTCACGGTATCACCTCCGGGAGCGGGGCCGGGATGGGCCCGCGCCCTGGCCGGAGCGCCGCCGCGATGCTCCGCACGTCGTCTCGCAGCTCCGCGAGCGCGCGCGCGTTGCGCCTGCGCTCCGCTGATGCATCGGCCTGCTCTGCGCGGATAGGCCGCACCTGCTCTGCGATGGCCGCCTCAATGGCACCTCTGGTGGCTCCAGCACGCTCGACGGCCTGGTCCGCGCCCCATCCTGCCGCGATGGCCGGAGCGAGCAAAATGGCGACCCATGGCCCCATCGGGCCTTGCATCATCGATGCGACGCCGCCTGCCTGCGCCGGGTCTGCCATCGCTACCACTCCGCCCAGCTCGCCGCAATGACCGCGAGGTCGCCGCCTGCGATGGCGGTAGCAGCGAACGCGAGCTGCGCCCCCGGAGCCACTTCAAGGACCGCGCGCCCGCCCGTCGCCGCAAAGGCGACGGTCGCCGCAAGCGCGCTTACCGTCTCGCCCTCTGCGCGTTCTACTCGGCTCACGAGGATATCGCCCGCAGCGGCCCCACCTCCTGGCTCTACAAGAACCTCAACGCGATTGTGCGACGGCGGGAGCTGTAGCACCCGCATTGCGCCGTTTGCCGTTGCGACCCCGACTAAATGGAGCTGCAACGCTGTGTCAACAGCGGCCCTCCGGTCTGGGGGCCACGGCATCCCGCGCCTGCACATGATGGGCCTCCTGCCTTGATGACGCCGCAGCCGCCGCTAGGGGGCCGTGGTGCCGGCGCCCGCCGCCGCCGCGCCCTTGGGCATGACCTTGGCGACGAGGTTTTCGCCCGTCGGGGCGAGGACCGTCACCAGCGCGCCCATGATGGCGCCTTTCTTCCAGTCCTTGAGGATGAAGTAGCCCGCGCCCGCGCCGACGGCTGCGCCGCCTGCGATGGCGTTGAGCTGCGTGTTGAGCTTGATGATGTTGTTCATGGGGAACCCCTACGAAAGCGCGGCGCCAACAGCCGCCGCAATTAGAATGCCTGCCAACGCCTCGCCGCCGATGCTGCCGCCCTTGGCCGTGTCGCCCGGTTTGGCGCCCACATCCGAGACGAAATTCTCCGCAGCGCCACCGCCTGCCGCGATGCTCTGGTCTGCGAGAAGCTGCGCCGAATCCGCGTCGATTTTGGCCGCGAGCTGTAGCACCTGGCCGTTCTTGATAAGCGCGGCGCCTGCGAGCGTGCCGATTTTGTCGCCCAGGAGTAGAGCCTTGGCGATGCGCGCAATCCCGCTCGCGTCAATGGGGGGCGACTCGGCAAAGCTCGCCAACCCCTTGGCGTCCTCGGGGCTGGCCCATGCCGACGGGGCGAGCTGGGCCACGTCATTCGCAAGCTGCGTCTTGAACGCCGCGATTTTGGGCTTTTCGATGGTCTTCTGAACGTCGCCAAAGCCGATGGTTTCAATGACGATGACGGTCGGCTTGCCGGCCTTGTAGCTGTCCAGCTTGCCCTTCCAGAACGCCTTGCCCTTCCACCCGCCCGCGCCCGGGAGCGCCTCAACTGCCGAGTACCAGTAGAAGGCGAGCGATGCCTGCGCGGGGCCGGGCCAGCCGGCAATTTCGGATGCCGTCAGAAGGACGGGAAGCGTTTTGCCCCCCGCCCAGCCGTCATCCCTCCACCAGTCGTAAGCCGCGCCGGCCGCAAGGGCCGCGAGCATGGGCGTAGGCGAGAGCTGGGCCACGAACGCCGCGAGCTGCGCGGAGCTGGGCGACTGAATCCCCGTGAAGGTCGTAGCCGCCGCTAGCGCAGCGTCGAGGATTTTCTTGATCAGCTCGCCGCCCGGGATGGCATGAAAGGCTTTGTCGCCCCCCAGCTCGCCCAACCCTTGCAGAGCCGATAGTGCGGTCTTCTTGTCCATTCCGCGCCTCGGCTTGAAGGGTTGCGGCCTCTGGTCGACCTAGCGCGACACGAGAGCCGGAGCGTACTGGGCCAGCGACGGCTTGATGGTGCCGGCCGGGACGGGCGAACCATCCGCATTCTCGCGTCGGACCATCGCCTGCACGTCGCCAGCGCCCATGAGTTCCGCGCCGGGGACGCGGGCCGCGAGCTGGGCTCCGCCGTTGGGATAGACGCTCTCGACGATGTACCGAACGTTCGTCGCCGGGGACGTGCCGCGCGCCTGGAGCTGGATTTGTGCGACGCGGACGGCCGGGAGGTCCGAGAGCCGGTCCTCGCTACCGCCTGCGTAGATGCGGGCGAATTTCAGCGCGCCCTGCTGGTCCGCGACGTAGAAGGACGCATAGTCGTCGAAGCCACCCAAGTCGTTGATGACGGTCAGACGCGACAGCTCGCCCTGCGTCAGGCCGTTCCCGTCGATGATTTGGCGCCCATCCAGGCTCACGGTTGGCCGGATTTCGTCCGCCTGCGTCCCGGTCGCCGTGTCGACGACGTAGCTGTCCAGCTCCCGCAGCAAACCGCCGCCGACGACGATTTGCGGGTTGTTGCTGCCGTCGTTCACGAGGTCTTGAAGCTGGAATTGAGAGCCTGCGCGGTAGGTCTGCGAGTCGTCGTAGTAGCCGACCGCCACCAGCGTAACGAGGCAGTTCGTGAAGTTGGCTGGCGTGAAGGTCGAGGGGATGGTGATGAGGAAGTCCCCAACCTCCGAGAGAGGCTGCTCATAGTCGCCTTGACCGGCCGGCTGTCCGCAGCGGTAGAAGGGGACCATGTAGGCGAAGTTCGCCGTCCCGCCGCCCGCGCCGATGGTCTGGTCTTGCAGCACGTCGATAGCGACGGAGCGGGGCCGCGTCAGCGCCTTGGACCACAGGTCCAACGCTCGCGCGGTGACGTTGGTCAGCATCTGGTTTCCGGTCTTCCTCCAGCGCGCCGAGATGCTCGTGCCGCCGTGGTCCGCTTCGCCCGTCGCGCCGCCGCCGCCCGCGCCGAACGTGTAGGCGAGCCGCAAGAACAGCGCGCGGACGACGAAGCGGTCGTCCATCACGCCCTGCGCGTTGAGCTGCGCTTGTCCGCCTGCAACGGTCACGTTGGTTTGGTCGATGAAACGGACGGCGATGGGACGACTCATGGGTAGCACTCCGCAAGAGGGGGCGCGTCAAAGCGCGCGGACCTCATGCTTCGCGCGCTTTCCCATCCTTGCAAGGCCACTCGTGACCGGGTGACGCGCGTTGCCTGCGCTCCAGCGCCACGAGAAGCGCCGTCGCCGTATCCCAATGGCACCGCTCGCCCGCCTCGACACGGCGCACCGTCCTCACGGCAACGCCCGCCTGCTGCGCCAATTCTTCTTGACTCCACCCGCGCGCAGACCTGCTGTCTCGGATTTTCGTCGCCAGCTCGTTCAACGTCCTCATTTTGCCACCTCGACCCCATAGGGCGTCCACACGACGGCGGGGCCCGGGGCTGCGTGCCTCGCAATGTAGGCGCGATGCTCTGCAACGCCCTCCAGCTCGCACACGCGGTCAAGGTCGCGGCGGCTGGTCAACTGGCAGATGACAATTCGGTCTGCAAGGCCCCAAGCGTCATAGGCGAGATTCGCGGGCCTCTGCGTTGCCAACAGCAGCGACACTCCCCGGTGACGCCCTCGCCGGAGTAGGTCAATAAGCGGCGGCAACGGGTCGCGCCTCGCCTCGCTTTGCGGGGCCCACATGTCAGCCTCGTCGACGGCGACAAGCCCGACCCCATCGGGCAGCTCGGGCAGCATGACCGGGCTATAAATGTCGCTCGCGGATGCCAGGTGCGAGTCCATCGGCGGGGCCGTGGCAACGGAATCAATCGCCAGAACGTCAAGAAGCTCGACCTGCTCGCCACGCTCCACCCGCGCCCGCTGCTCTGCGCGCCATCGGCATGCCTCCCGAATCGCCCAGAACGTCTTGCCCGCTCCGCGCCTGCCAACCGCGAGCTGCACCCATGGATGTGCCGGCCCTCTCCCTGCCATTAGACGCCCTCCCATGCCTTCTTGACCGAGCCCGCAATCTTGGGGGCCGGCGCTGGAGCCGGGGCCGAGGCCGGGGCCGGAGCTGGGGCCGGGGCCGGGGCCGGAGCTGGGGCCGGAGCTGGGGCCGAGGCCGGAGCTGGGGCCAGGGCCGTCGTTGGGGTATCAAGCCCAAAAAACCCTCTCACGGCGGGCCCCACCGTCTCGTGCGCCATCATGCGCGGGCCCATGATGGCGCCGGTCACGAGGATTTGCATCGCCCACACCGGCAGCTCGATAAGCGAATCCTGCCAAACAGCCTTGAGCGCCCGATACTCTGCATCTTCCAGCTCTGGAGGAAACGCCCGCAGGCACGCGAGCGCGACCAGCTCGGGAACCCCGACCTCTGCGCGGGCCAGCTCGGCCATGACCGCAGCCGTGCCGCCGCCCTTCATCGCGCCCTTGTCGACCGCCGCCGCCGCCGCCGCCGCCGCGTCCGCAGCCCCCACCGGCCTGGGTGGCGCGCTTGGCTTGCCGTCCTCTGGGATAGCAGCGCCCGGGGCCCTTTCGCTCGCGGGGGCGCCCTTGCCCGCCGCCGCCCGACAGAAGCGCGAATGGGCCCCCAGCGCCTGCAAGGATGCAAAGGCGCGCCCGCAGTCAGGGCATTCCTCCGCGCCCGCGCCCTTCGCCGGGCCCTTCGCCGGGGCCTTCGCCGGGGCCTTTGCCGGGGCCGGAGCCGGGGCCGGGGCCGGGGCCGGGGCCGGAGCCGGGGCCGGAGCTGGGGCCGGAGCTGGAACCGGGGCCGGGGCCGGAGCTGGAACCGGGGCCGGGGCCGGAGCTGGGGCCGGAGCTGGGGCCGGGGCCGGGACCGGGGCCTGGACCGGGGCCGCGCCGTCACCCTGCACGAGTCACCAGCAGCCGCTTGAAAGACCCGGCGTCGTCGCCCTCCAGCTCCTGATAGCTCGCCAGCACCACGACCGAGCCTGCGTCTGGCAGCACCTCCGCGAGCGTGCCCAGCTCTGCGTCCGTCATCCAAAGCGCGTGGTCCCTCGTGGTCCCGTCGCTCTGGTCCACCACGCCGACAACCGCAACCCATTTTGCTCGAGTCTCCCCTGTCGCCTTGTCCTTGTAGGTCACCCGCCGTGCCGTCTGCCCTGCGTCAATGACCAGCTCGACCGCCGCCCCGGTCGAGTAGTCAAAGGGCACGGCGGGCAAGCGCCGCTGGCCCCCGTAGGTCGCTTGGCTCCTAATCCCCATTCTCCACCTCCATCGCACGCGCGAGAATGCGCGCGCCTATCATGCGGCATTGCGTGGCCTATGGTCAAGCTAGCCATCCGGCATGCCGACCGTCTTCGTGCCAATGCGATAGCTGCGCCGTCCTCGATAATAGGCGTCGCCGCCTCCCTTTCGCGCCCATGCTCCTGGCCCTGTCCCCAGCTCGGGAGGCTCTGCGTCCGCCGGTAGGTGCATGGAGTCCGTGTCGCAGTAAAGCGCATGGCCCCCCGACCGCCTAAGCCCTTCGTTGAGCTTCCCCCGCACGCGAGCTGTTAGGTAGCTATGCACTTGTGGTTGATTGTGCGCCCTCGGGGGCTCTCTGACTGGGTACGCCATAACGCGGGATTCCATGCCGCCGATTTGCACGAGCCCTGGAGGCAGTCTGCTTGCCGCCTCGGCGCTGTCAGGTACCCATAGGCGCCATGCGTCCGAGCCCTCCGCGAGCTTGCCCGCAAGGCTATTGACAAGCTGCCTCACCACGGCCCTGCGCCAAGGACCGTGCCCTTCTCGCAGCTCCAGCAGGTCGCCAACGGGCCCCTCTAGGTCGCCGCCATAGCGGCCCGCATGCACCTGCATCGTCTCGACGACCTCGACGCCTGGCTGGTCAAGGTCGGCGCCGGTATACCATCCCGTCCATTCCCCCTCGACGGGCCAATGCAGCTTCCATTGTAGCTCTGGGTCGCGCATCGGGAGCGGCGCAATCCCATCCACCGCCTGCACCCTCACGCGGACATGGTGCCAACTAGGCTGGCGCGGCAGAGGCTCTCGGTCAGGGTAGAGCTGGCAATCTGGAAGGCGCCCAAGCTCTCCCGCCATTGCGGCCCCGTATGCGCTTCGAATGTCGTACTCCACCGCCTCCCCGCGCCATTGCGGGGCCCAGCACTCGACGCGCCCCCCGTAGCGTGCGGAGTCAATGGCGGCAATCGCCTCAGGATGTGCCGCTCGCATCGCCTTTGCGGCCCTCAACCATCGCGCCGGAATAAGCTGCGCCGCCGTGCTACCCGCCGCGAGCTTCGCAGGAATGCCGCAAGCCTCGACCTCGGCCTGCCATGCCCCCAGCAGCGCCAGGATAGCCGCCGCCTGCGCTCGCAGCTCCGCACGCCCTTGGAGCTGCCACGGCTCCACCAGCGCCGGCACACTATCTGGCGCTGCTTCAATGTCGTCCTCGGCAACGTGCAGCGACCCATCCAGAAAGAACCGGCCCCCCACGGTCGCCGTCGCGATAGCATGGGCTGCGCCAGACGTCTGGCCTGCCCGCAGGGCGACGCTGGGCAGCTCGCCCGCGCCCGCGAGCGAGCGCCGGATTCCAAAATCCAGAATCTCGCGCGCCGCTATCTGGTCGCGAAATATCGCAGGGCACCCGGCCGGCATCGCGTCCAGAAGCGCGCCAACCGACCGATGCACAGACGTCGCGCCGTCTGGCGTTGCTAGGCCCCACTCGCCCGCAACCGACCGCGCCACCGCAACGGGGGGCGCCGCAGCTCGCCTCACTGGCGCACCGGCAGAACAACGGTGATAATGATGGCGTCGGGCCCGCTTGCCGTCCGATACCTCTCCGCCTGCGCCTGCCCGTTTGCGGACGCCTCGCCCACCGTGCCAACCGACACGCTACCGCGCACGAACCATCGACCGTTGCGCGCATCCCATTGCATGTTGAGCGCCTGCCATGCGGTCGCCCAGCGCGCTTGCCCTGCGATGCGGTAGAAGCCCCCCAACGTCTTCGCGCCTGGATACGCTTTCGCCTCCAACCACGCCCGCAGCTCATCCAGCGCGCCAGGAGCCATGCCCGCAAGCTCTAAGTCCTCACGGCTCAAGTAGGCGTTTTTGTGGTCCCCCCAGCGCAGAAGCCCCGCCTCTGCCGTCGCTCCGCGCGTCTGCGCCGGGGCCCCCTTGGGCTTGCCGGCCGCCGCGCGCGCGCGGGCCGCAGCTTTCTTGACCTCTGCCGCGATGGCGCGCGCCTTCTCGATGCGCGCCTTATCTGCGCGCGCCTTCCCCTTCGTCGGGGCCGGGGCCGGGGCCTTCGCCGGGGCCGGGGCCTTGCCCTTCCCCTTCGCCGGGGCCGGGGCCGGGGCCGGGGCCGGGGCCGGGGCCGGGGCCGGGGCCGGGGCCGGGGCCTTCGACGCAGCCCGCGACGCGGCCCGCGCCTCCCGCGCCGCGCGCGCACGCTCGACCCGCTCCGGGACCAGCTCGGCTTGCCGTACCAGCTCCCGCGCAGCGACCCGCGCCGCCTCGCCCGCAAGCCCCGCCGCCACGCCTCCAACCGTGCGCGCAATCTCCCTGCTATCGCGCGCAATTTCGCGAACCGCGCGCGCGCCCTCCCGAATCCGGCCCAGAAGCCCCATGTCAAGCCCCCCACTGGTCAAGCTCTAGCGCGAGCTGGTCAACCTGCGCCTCCACCTCTCGATAGCTGCCGTCGATTTTGATGGTGGCAGTAGGCCGCGACGCAAGCGCAACAGCCGGGCCACGGTACAGCGTGGCTATCAGAACGCAACGCGACCCGGACGAACAGAAAAACACCGTCATGTCGCCCGCCGCCCAGCGCGTAGTTGAGTCCGCCGCTGTCAGCCGTCGCACCTCGAGTTGACCCGGCGCACCAGCAGCGGGCTGGATAACCCATTGTGCGCTACGCCCGTCATGCCCTGCGAGCGTACACACACGGCGCAGCTCATGGCGCCAGACCGCCACGATTGCGTCTGCCAACGCCGCCATCATCGGAATTGTGCCCGCGCTGTCCCTGATCATGCCGCCTCCCGTAAGGGCCGCAGAATAGGCAACGGGTGGCCTCCCTGTCAACGTCGAACGCAACCCCCCAAAAGCGCTGGCCCCCGACACCCAGGTAGGGGGCAACCGCGCAGGTTCGCACCGGAAGAACGCGGGGCTCGACCGCCTCCTGCTCCCTCGCCTTTGTG